>Ga0078972_1000818_pt2 | contig 80657 bp, 57 predicted proteins | sample YelNatPaOPGAMG01_FD_67568 | JGI IMG/M metagenome (GOLD analysis project Ga0078972, IMG submission 67568) | Hot spring thermophilic microbial communities from Obsidian Pool, Yellowstone National Park, USA - OP-RAMG-01 (SPADES assembly) (version 2) | ecosystem: Environmental > Aquatic > Thermal...
ATTATCCACAAAATGCACCAACAATAATTCCTGAATCAATCGAGAAGTTTGCACGAATATCCAAAGATTTTATTGAAGCAGATAAAAAGTTTAGAGAATTTTTTGGTTTTTCAGGAACTCATATTGGGTCAAACAGCTGGGTTGTTAACGGTAAAATGTCTGCTTCAGGAAAACCAATAATTGCCAACGATCCTCATCTTGCATTTTCAGCTCCAGGTAAATGGTATTTTGTAATTATTAGAAGTAAAGATTTGAATGTAGAAGGGTTTACATTGCCAGGAATTCCATCTGTTGTAATTGGCAAAAATCAAAATATTGCATGGGCAATGACAAATGTTATGGCTGATGATGCCGACTTCTATGTAGAAAAAATTGATTCAACTGGAACAAAATATTTTTTAGATGGGCAATGGAAAGATTTAATTGTTGAAAAAGATTCGTTTGCTGTAAAAGATTCTTCTAATTATGTATTCGAAATAAAAAAGACTCATCGAGGACCAATAATTTCTGATGTTCATCCTTACAATGTTTTTTATCCTGATGAAGGAAAAATTTTTGCAAACTTAAGCATGAGATGGACAGCATTAGAATTTAACGATGAACTTTATGCCTCAATCTTAATTAATAAATCAAAAGATTGGAATGATTTTAAAGAAGCATTAAGATATTTTACTGCTCCAGGACAAAATTTTATTTATGCAGATAAATATGGTAATATCGGTTACATATGCGCTGCAAAATTACCATTAAGAAATTCAATCAGTCCAACTTTAATTTATGATGGAACTACAAGTGCCAATGATTGGAAAGGTTATGTGCCCTATGAAGAAATGCCAAAACTTTTTAATCCATCACAAAATTTTATTGCTTCAGCAAATAATAAAACAGCAAAGAATTTTAAGTATCACATAACAAATGTCTGGGAACCATCTTCGAGGATTGAAAGAATTACTGAGTTGTTGACTGCTAAACCTGTTCATTCCATTAATGACTTCAAAAAATATCAACATGATTTTATTTCTCCTTATGCAAAAAAAATAACTAAGTATATTCTTGATGCCTTTGTAAATGTTAAAGTGAAAGAAAAAAATTTGAAAACCTCACTTGAACTTTTGAATAACTGGAATTATGAATTTGATGAAAGGAGTCAGGTGCCGGCAATTTATGCTGCATTTCTTCATTATCTTATTAAAAATATTTTTGAAGACGAGCTGGGAAAAGATTTAATTAAAGAATATGTTTTTCTTGCTAATATTCCTTATAGAAAAATTCTTGAATTACTCGAGAGCGATAATTCTATTTTATTTGATAATATTCATACACAACAAATTGAATCAAAAAATGAAATTATTAGAAAAAGTCTGGTAGATGCACTGATATTTCTTGAAAAAAAATATGGAAAAGATATTTCAAAATGGCAGTGGGGAAAAATTCATAAAGTTACTTTTAAGCATACTTTTCATGGCATTGCTTCTTTTATTAATGATTTAATTGATATCGGACCTTTTCCAATTGGTGGAGATGGAACAACAATATTTAACACTGAGTATTCATTTACAGCATTATTCGAAGATAATAATTATGAATTAAATGTTCTCAAAGAAGAACCATTTGCTAATAATCTTGGACCTTCTATGAGATATATTTTTGATTTCGGGAAACCGGAATATATTGAATTCATAATGCCAACAGGACAATCAGGAAATTTAATGAGCAAACATTATAGAGATATGACTCTAAAGTGGTTGAAAGGGGAATACCTGAAGATTCCATTAGATGAAAATGTTTTCACCAAAAATGCACCTTATAAATTAATCTTAACACCAAATGAATAAGTAACTTTAATTTACATAACAAAATGTTAAATTTAGAAATCAAAAAGTGAACTTTTATGAAAGTAACAGAACATTTAGCAAAAGCAAACGAAACATTAATAAGTTTTGAAATAATACCTCCAAAGCGAGGAGGTGATGTAAAAGAATTATTGAAAGTTCTGGATGACATTATAAAATTTAATCCGCCATTTATTGATATAACTAGTCATCCGGCAGAAGTTGTTTATGAGGAAACGCCTAATGGTGAAATGAAAATGAAAGTAAAAAGAAAACGACCTGGAACGCTTGGAATTTGTGCTCTTGTTCAAAATAAATATAATGTTGATGCTGTGCCTCATGTATTGTGTACAGGATTTACAAAAGAAGAAACTGAAGATTTTTTAATTGAGCTTCATTATTTGCAAATAGATAATGTTCTTGCAATTCGAGGTGATGATAGTGGTTTTAAAAAACCTGTTCGTTATGGAAGAAGTGTTAATGAATATGCAATTGATTTAGTAAAACAGATACAGGATCTCAATCAAGGTAAATATCTTGAAGAAGGATTACTTGATGCAGAACCAATGGATTTTTGTATTGGAGTGAGTGGCTATCCACAAAAACATTATGAAGCTCCAAATCTTATTACTGATATTCGATATACAAAAGCTAAAATTGATGCTGGTGCTTCTTACATAGTAACACAGATGTTCTTTGATAACAAAGATTATTTTAATTATGTAGATTTATGCAGAAAGGAAGGAATCAATGTTCCTATTATTCCTGGACTAAAAATTATAACTTCCAAAGCACATGCTCATACTTTGCCTAAAAATTTTTATATAGATATTCCTGCTGAATTAGTAGAAGAACTTGATAAAGCTAAACCAGAACATGCACTTGAAATAGGTGTAAACTGGGCATACAAACAGGTTGAAGAATTATTGAATAAGAAAGTGCCAGCAATTCATTTTTACATTATGCAGAATTCAAAACCAATTAATATGCTTATGAAAAAATTAGGTTTTTAAATGATATTACCTGCAACAAAAAATTTGAGCATCAAAGTTAAAATTCCTAAAAAATTAAAATGGGGAATTGCAGGTTGCAGCAATTTTGCAGAGAATACTTTTCTTCCTGCATTTCAAAATATGAAAAGAAGTAAACTCATTTCTGTTTTCAGCCATGATATTAATCGAGCACAATTTATAGCAAATAAATTTGGTGCTCCAAACGTGTTTGATAATTATGATGAATTTTTAAAAAGTGATATTGATGTGGTTTATATATCAAGCAAAAATTCTGACCACTACTGGCAGGTAATAAAAGCAGCTGAATCAGGTAAAAATATTTTATGTGAAAGACCAATTGCACTTAATTCGCAGCAGGCCAAAGAAATGATTGAAGCCTGCAAAAAAAATAATGTTATTTTGATTGTTGACCACCTCCATCGTTTTCATCCACTCATAATAAAAACAAAAGAACTTTTAGATAAGAATATTCTTGGTAAAATTATTTCTATTTATGTCACATACAATATAGATAATCCACCAACTGAAAATTTTAGATTCAAAAAAAGTTTAAGTGGAGGAGGCGTTTTAAGAGACCTTGGTTCTCAAATGATTGATTTATTGAGATATTTTGGAGGAGAAGTTTCTGAAGTTAAGGGTTATCTCGATAACGTAATTTATAAAAGTGAAGTTGAAGATTTTGCTGCATCAATATTAAAATTTCAAAATGGCGGATATGGTTTATTCAATGTATCTTATGATACAAAAGAACCATTAATTCGAGCAGACATTTTAGGTTATAATGGTTCTATTAGTCTTGAAAGTAAAATTGATAAAAAAAATTTCTCCACAAAATTGACTATTGCACTTCATGGTGAATCAAAAAAAGTGTTTAGAAAAAAAGTTAATAAAGTTACTTTTATGATTCGTTCTGTTCAAAAAACATTTCTTAAAAAACAGACACCGCTTGTTACTGGTGAAGATGCACTTCAAAATATGCTGATAATTGAAGAGATAGAAAAACAATGTTTCTCTAAAGAGAATTCATAAATATATAATGCAATTGAGATGAAAGATTATGTATCAATAATATTAAACTTTTTTAATGACTAAATAAAATTAGAAATGTTATTGACATTATCTATGTTGATTGTTCTTAAAAATTGGAGTTGTAAAATAGTTCGTTCTATAAATTTCATTAATCAATTATATTTTGAAAGGATATGAATAATTCGAATCTGACAATTGCTTTACTTTTAGGTGGAGTTTCACCGGAAAGAGAAGTATCCAAATCTACAGGTAAATCAATACTGCAAGCTCTTCGTCAATTAAATTACAAAGTAAAAGTTATTGACCCTGCTTATGGTCTTAATCAACCAGAAGATGAAAATAAATTTTTTGAAAATGAAAATTATTCTGAGCTTTCACCACGAAATTATATTGAAGTAATTAATTCTTCATTATTTGATGATGTTGATGTTGCATTTATAGCACTTCATGGTAAATGGGGAGAAGATGGTACCTTGCAATCACTGCTTGAGATGCGAGGGATTAAATATACTGGTTCAAAAATTCTTGCAAGTTCTTTATCAATGGATAAGTGCATGTCGAAAATTATGTTTCAGCATTATGATGTAAGCACGCCCAAATGGTTTATCGTCAGAAAGAATGAAAAAGATTATAATCTTATAAGAGAAAAAATTAAAAAGTTTTTTGGTTATCCATGTGTTGTAAAACCAAACGACCAGGGCTCTACAATTGGACTTACAATTTGTCGCGGTGATTCAGAGATTCAAAAATCAATTGAATTAGCTCAACAATACTCCGATAAAGTTCTTATAGAAGAATATATTTCAGGACGAGAAGTTACTGTCGGAATAATAGGACAGCAGCCTTTACCAGTTTTAGAAATCAAACCAAAATCTGGTTTTTATGATTACACATCTAAATATACTTCTGGAATGACAGAGTATGAAGTTCCCGCAGATATACCACAAAAAGTAGCCGAACATCTCCAGCATCAAGCTTTGCTGGCTTTTAATTCAATAGGTTGTGAAAGTTATGCAAGAATAGATTTTAGATTGACAAAAGACTTTAAAACTTATTGTCTGGAAGTTAATACATTACCAGGAATGACAAGCACAAGTTTATTACCCAAAATGGCAAAAGCTGCAGGAATAAGTTTCGAGGAATTGATTCAACGAATAATTAATTATGCTCTTAAATGAAATTAGATAAAAGAAAAGTTTATAATATTATATTTTTTTCACTCTTGATATTAGCATTCATGTATTTATTGTTTAATGAAAATGGAATAATAAAATACATTAAAGACAGACGAGAGATACGAAAACTTGAACAGGAAATTAATGATGCAGAAATGCGACTGCATTTACTTCAGCTTGAAATCGATTCGTTGAAAATTAGTAAAGAAAAAATTGAAAAAGTGGCTCGTGAAAAATATCACATGTTAAAACCAACAGAGAAAGTTTTAAAAGTAGAAGAATACTAAATTGACAAAGAAAATAAACATACCACAAACTCCACTTGCAGAAAGAATAAGACCAAAAACGCTTGATGAATTTCAGGGACAGAATCATCTTGTTGGACCTGGTAAGCCCTTGCGAGTTATGATAGAGAATGACACATTAAGTTCAATAATTTTATGGGGGCCGCCTGGAACTGGAAAAACTACACTTGCCAAGATAATTGCTGAAAGTACCAATTCTGAATTTATTCAGTTGAATGCTGTTTCATCTGGAGTAAAAGATTTACGCAACGTAATTGAAAAAGCAAAGGAAAATCTAAATTATAATAAACGAACAATTTTATTTATTGATGAAATACATCGTTACAACAAGGCACAACAGGATGCGCTTCTTTCTTCAGTTGAAACTGGAGAAATTATTTTAATAGGGGCAACAACAGAAAATCCTTCATTTGAAATTATTTCAGCATTGAGGTCCCGCCTCAGAATTTTTATTCTAAATGAATTAACCAAGAATGATTTGCAAAGTATTTTGAATCGTGCACTTATTAAAGATGAATTTCTTAATTCACTTAAAATAAAAATTGAAGACCCTGATTATTTGATTTTTATTTCTGGTGGAGATGCAAGAATTATGCTTAATGTTTTAGAGGCTTCTGTGATTCAGGAAATTAACAATGATGAAATAATTATTACTCAAAAAGTAATACAAAATGTTTTACAGAAGAAAAATATCATCTATGATAAAAGCGGAGAAGAACATTATAACTTAATTTCAGCATTCATAAAAAGTATTCGAGGCTCCGACCCCGATGCTGCAGTTTATTGGCTTGCACGAATGCTCGAAGGAGGTGAAGACCCTCTATTTATTGCCAGAAGAATGGTAATCTTAGCTTCAGAAGATATTGGCAATGCAATGCCAAATGCACTTGTACTTGCAGAAGCAACATTTAGTGCTTGCGAAAAAATTGGCATGCCCGAAGCAAGAATAATTCTTTCTCAATGTGCTACTTATTTAGCTTCTGCTCCAAAAAGTAATGCATCTTATCTTGCTATTGATAATGCAATTCATGATGTGAATTCACTCCCACAATATCCTGTCCCTTTTCACCTAAGAAATGCACCAACTAATCTTATGAAAGAAGCTGGTTATGGTATGGGTTATAAATATCCTCACAATTTTGAAAATCATTTTGTAGAAGAAAATTATTTGCCCGAAGAAATCAAGAACAAACAATATTATTTCCCAACTGAAAATGGAATGGAAAAAACTATTAAAGAAAGATTAAAAAGTTTTTGGAAGAACAGAAAGAAATATTAATTAGCAAGCATAAACATTTTACCAGGTAACTGCTTGATTAGACCTTTGAATTCGAGTGTCAATAAATTTACCAAGCAATCTGATGTTGACATTGAAGTTAAAGTTGCAATTTCATCAATATGTTTAGCTTCAGTTCCAAGTACCTGCAAAAGTTTTTCTTCGAATAATGTTAAATCAACCGAGGGTTTAGGAATGTTTTTACCTACTTCCGGTTTTAATTTCAACTTGAGTTCAAGAAGAATATCCTCTGCACTTGTAATTAATTTGGCTTCACCTCGCTGGATTAATGTATTGGGACCTTCCGATTGTTTTACATTAATGTTACCAGGGATTGCAAAAACTTCTCGATTTTGATCTATTGCATATGCAGCTGTTTGCATAGCCCCGCCATTTAGTTTTGTTTCAACAACAAGTGTCCCTAAACTTAATCCTGAAATAATTCTGTTTCTTCTTGGAAAATTTTGAGCATCAGGTTTAGTCCCCAACTCATATTCTGAAATAATAACTCCTTTCTCAGCAATTTCATGAAATAATTTATAGTTTTCTGGTGGATAAATAATATCCAACCCTGAACCAATTACAGCAATAGTTCTTGAATTGCAATTAAGTGCTGTCCTATGAGCGATAGAATCAATGCCTCTTGCTAATCCACTTACTATAGTAATATTTTTTTCGCATAATTCTTTGACAATTTTCTCTGTTTGGATTTTACCATAATTTGTTGGTTGTCTTGTTCCTACTACTGCTAACGAGTATTTGTCATTTTCCGAAAAGTTTCCTAATGTGTAAAGTAGCAAAGGTGGGTAATAAATTTTTTTTAGAATATCGGGATAATCATTATCCCAATAAGTAATAATTTTTGCATTTATTTTTGAAAGATTGTTTAGTTCTTCTTCAATTTTCGCTGATATTTCTTGTAACCGTGATTTTGCTTTTAACAATCTATGTGATAAATTTTTGCTTATCCCATCAACCTTTTGGAGAGAAAATAAATCTGCTTCAAAAATATTTTCAAAAGAATGGAAATGATTTAGAAGTGAAAATACTTTATAAGGTCCTATCCCCTCGATGCTTAATAATAATTTTATAAAGACTAATTTTTTGAAATAGTCTTCCACTTTAAATTAGAAATCTTTATTAATTTCAATATTATCTACAACAGCAACAATCATTGTATTAACTGGGGCATTTGAATGTCCAAGTATTTGCTGGATTGCATCGCCCTCTTGTGCAACAAGAACAATATCGCCAATTCCAGCATCAATTAAATCAAGAGCAATAATATCTCTATTCCCAACTAAATTATAATTAAAGTCTACAGGATGAACTAATAATAACTTGTGACCATTAAGGAATTTATTTTTTTGGGTAGAAACAACATTACCCCTTACCTTAGCTAATATCATTATTGTTCTTAGATTTCTTTTTTGTAATAATAATTGATAAAGGAATAATAATTACATAGGCTAACAATAATACAACTGGGGAGACGGATAGTGATATAAAATTATACCATGGACTTTGAGCCATTAATATGTAACCAACTACCAATAAAATTAATCCTGTAATTAATATCAGATAATTATGTTTGTCCCAATAATCCTTAAATGGGGAGATTTTTGATTTAGGTTGTTCTTTAATTATTTTTTTTACTTTGGTCATTTTATCCTCTAAAAAATTAAAATAAAAACAGAGGTTGCCTTCAGGTTACAAATTGTAATATTATACTGAGATTATAATTTTTAAGGCAACCTCAATTGTTAAATTGACATTTAAATTTCTGGCAAAAATAAAGTCCCATAAATCGTTTGTCAAGTTTAAGTTATTTATTTTTGAGATTGATAAACAATTTTGCGTATAGTATCATATTGAAGATAAGGATAATCTTCTCTAATGATTTCTATAGCTTCAGCAGCACTCATATTTTTTGATTTGAGTTCTGCAAATTTTTTTCTAATAAGATGGTCGCGAACAGATTTTTCGTTTATAAAACCTCGGCTGCTAAGCTTTTGATAGATATCATCAGGTATCAAATCTGATAATGGATTAAAATTTCTTTTCTCATCAATCATTGGTTTCATAGCTTTGCCCTTTCATATTTTTCATTTTCAACGCTTTAACATTAGTGGAAAAATTTAGTTCCTTAATCTAGAGTTAGTTATAAAATGTTATCTTTAGATAAATTTTATTTCATAAAATAATTTTTACAATTTTTTTGAAAAAAAATTTGCACTGTTTTCAAAGAAATACTATATTTGAAGCCGTTCTTTTTGAAAATTATTTAATTAATTAAAAATAATAATTAAGTTCTTACATATTTTTTGCGGACAAAACTTGACAATAGAAGACTTAAACATTATGTTTACAGTCCGCAAATAAAGTTCTTTGACAGAGTGAGTGACTAAAGAAAACTTTAGTGGTTCAACCTAAGATTACAAAAGCTTAAAAAATTTACAACGGAGAGTTTGATCCTGGCTCAGGACGAACGCTGGCGGCGTGCCTAACACATGCAAGTCTACGAGAAAGGGGTAGCAATATCCCGAGTAAAGTGGCGCAAGGGTGAGTAACATGTAAGTAATCTACCCATAGGTTCGGGATAACTCGCCGAAAGGCGGGCTAATACCGAATAATGCAGCGGCATCGCATGATGATGTTGTTAAAGCCTATAAGGCGCCTATGGATGAGCTTGCATCCGATTAGCTAGTTGGTAGGGTAATGGCCTACCAAGGCGACGATCGGTAGCTGGTCTGAGAGGATGATCAGCCACACTGGAACTGAGACACGGTCCAGACTCCTACGGGAGGCAGCAGTGAGGAATATTGGGCAATGCCCGCAAGGGTGACCCAGCAACGCCGCGTGGAGGATGAAGGCCGTAAGGTTGTAAACTCCTTTTGAAGGGGACGAAAAACACCGGTAGAACCGGTGATTGACTGTACCCTTAGAAAAAGCCCCGGCTAACTACGTGCCAGCAGCCGCGGTAATACGTAGGGGGCGAGCGTTGTCCGGATTCACTGGGTGTAAAGGGCGCGTAGGCGGGTTTGTAAGTCAGGGGTGAAATCTCACGGCTTAACCGTGAAACTGCCTCTGATACTGCAAATCTTGAGTTCGGAAGAGAGTAGCGGAATTCCAGGTGTAGTGGTGAAATACGTAGATATCTGGAAGAACACCAGTGGCGAAGGCGGCTACTTGGTCCGTAACTGACGCTGAGGCGCGAAAGCGTGGGGAGCAAACAGGATTAGATACCCTGGTAGTCCACGCTGTAAACGATGAATACTAGGTGTTGGTCCCGTTAGGGATCAGTGCCGCAGCTAACGCATTAAGTATTCCACCTGGGGAGTACGATCGCAAGGTTGAAACTCAAAGGAATTGACGGGGGCCCGCACAAGCAGTGGAGCATGTGGTTTAATTCGATGCAACGCGAAGAACCTTACCTAGGCTTGAAAGGCAGATGACAGGGTATGAAAGTACCCCTCCCGCAAGGGCATCTGTACAGGTGCTGCATGGCTGTCGTCAGCTCGTGCCGTGAGGTGTTGGGTTAAGTCTCGCAACGAGCGCAACCCCTACCATTAGTTGCCATCAGGTAATGCTGGGCACTCTAATGGGACTGCCTACGTAAGTAGTGAGGAAGGTGGGGATGACGTCAAGTCAGCATGGCCCTTACGCCTAGGGCTACACACGTGCTACAATGGGTGTTACAACGGGTAGCGAAACCGCGAGGTGGAGCCAATCCCTTAAAAGCACCCTCAGTTCGGATTGGAGTCTGCAACCCGACTCCATGAAGCTGGAATTGCTAGTAATCGCGCATCAGCACGGCGCGGTGAATACGTTCCCGGGCCTTGTACACACCGCCCGTCAAGCCATGGAAGCCGGGGGTACCCGAAGCCAGTGACCCAACCCACTTCGGTGGGAGGGAGCTGTCGAAGGTAAAACCGGTGACTGGGGCTAAGTCGTAACAAGGTAGCCGTACCGGAAGGTGCGGCTGGATCACCTCCTTTCTAAAGAGTAATCTGAATCACTAAGTTTCTTAGTCGCTCACTCTTGTTTTTTTGTTCTAATTAAGTATGCTGGAGAATCTTGAGCAAAGGGCTCGAGATATTATGGGCCTGTAGCTCAGATGGTTAGAGCGCACGCCTGATAAGCGTGAGGTCAGTGGTTCAATTCCACTCAGGCCCACCAAAGGGCATGTGCTTAAAATCAATTTAGCCCTAATGAATTTTAGGGGCTATAGCTCAATTGGGAGAGCGCCGCCCTTGCAAGGCGGAGGTTATCGGTTCGATCCCGATTAGCTCCACAAAAAGTCGAATGACTAAAAAGTTCTTTGAAAGATTGAAAGAGATAAATCATCAAATGATGATTTATAAGAGTCAAAAAATAATATTTTAACATATGTAACATCTATCTTGTGATAGAAAGATTTTGGCTAAGTTACTAAGGGCATACGGTGGATGCCTTGGCACAATGAGGCGATGAAGGACGCGGCTACCGGCGATACGCCACGGGTAGGTGGAAGCAACCTAGGATCCGTGGATTTCCGAATGGGGCAACCCTTCCCGAGTATGTCGGGAAACTCTCACTCGAATCCATAGAGTGAGTAGAGCCAACCCAGGGAAGTGAAACATCTCAGTACCTGGAGGAAAAGAAAACAAAAGTGATTTCCTGAGTAGTGGCGAGCGAAAGGGAAACAGCCTAAACCGTCTAACATGTTAAAGGCCGTAACCGTTGTGTTAGCGGTGTCGTGGGATGCTTTCGGGCTGATTTACGGTAGGCCGGGAAGTCAAAAATTGCATTGTTAGCTGAATGATCTGGAAAGTTCAACCATAGAGGGTGATAGTCCCGTAAGCGAAAACAATGCAACTTCCTGGAAAGCACTCCCAAGTAGCACGGAATAAGTGGAAGTCTGTGCGAATCTGGCAGAACCATCTGCTAAGGCTAAATACTCCATTGTGACCGATAGCGCATAGTACCGTGAGGGAAAGGTGAAAAGAACTCCTAACAGGAGAGTGAAATAGTACCTGAAACCGTATGCTTACAAACGGTCGGAGCCTGCCATTAGGCGGGTGACGGCGTGCCTTCTGGATAATGAGCCTACGAGTTAGTCGTCACTTGCGAGGTTAATCCGCTTAGCGGAGTAGCCGTAGCGAAAGCGAGTCTGAATAGGGCGTTTAAGTAAGTGGCGCTAGACGCGAAACCGGGTGATCTACCCTCGTCCAGGATGAAATGGCGGTAAAACGCCATGGAGGTCCGAACCAGTGTGGGTTGAAAACCGCTTGGATGAGGTGAGGGTAGGAGCGAAAGACCAATCAAACTCGGTGATAGCTCGTATTCCTCGAAATAGCTTTAGGGCTAGCGTCAAGTAATAATGTGCGGGAGGTAGAGCACTGATTGGGCTAGGGCTGTCACAACGGTACCAAACCCAGACAAACTCCGAATTCCCGTCACATGTTTCTTGGCAGTCAGGCAGTGGGGGATAAGCTTCATTGCCGAGAGGGGAACAACCCAGACCACCAGCTAAGGTCCCTAAATAGTAGTTAACAGAGAAAGGATGTTAAGTTGCTCAGACAACTAGGATGTTGGCTTAGAAGCAGCCATTCATTTAAAGAGTGCGTAATAGCTCACTAGTCAAGCGACTTAGCGTCGACAATTCTCGGGACTTAAACTACTTACCGAAGCTGTGGGTCTCCGAGTAATCGGAGGCGGTAGAGGAACATTCCATTCAGCTGTGAAGGTGTGTCGTGAGGCATGCTGGAGCGGATGGAAGAGCAAATGTAGGCATAAGTAACGATAATGGCGTTGAAAAAACGCCACGCCGAAAATCTAAGGTTTCCTGAGCAATGTTAATCATCTCAGGGTTAGTCGGATCCTAAGCCGAGGCTGAAAGGCGTAGGCGATGGGAAACAGGTTAAAATTCCTGTACCTGGCATAAATCGTTTGACCGTAAGGAGGGACGCAGGAGTGAAAGACCAGCCACCTGTTGGATTAGGTGGTCTAAGTGCGTAGGTGGAGAATGTAGGCAAATCCGCATTCTCATACACCGAGACACGACGGGGAGCCCTTTGGGCACAAACTGGTCCTAAGCATACTGCCGAGAAAATCTTCGTACGGGAGATTTATGCCAGACCGTACCGCAAACCGACACAGGTAGATGGGATGAGTATTCTAAGGCGCTCGAGTGAGCCGTGGTTAAGGAACTCGGCAAATTGACCCCGTAAGTTCGCAAGAAGGGGTGCCTCTAGTAGGTGAGATTGAACAAATCGAGCCGAATGAGGCCGCAGTGAAAGGGCCCAAGCGACTGTTTAACAAAAACACATGTCTCTGCGAAGTCAATTAAGACGACGTATAGGGACTGACACCTGCCCGGTGCTGGAAGGTTAAGGGGATGGGTTATCTGCCGCAAGGTGGAGAAGCTCTGAACCGAAGCCCCAGTAAACGGCGGCCGTAACTATAACGGTCCTAAGGTAGCGAAATTCCTTGTCGGGTAAGTTCCGACCTGCACGAATGGTGTAACGATTTGGGCACTGTCTCAACCACGGGCTCGGTGAAATTGTGGTACCGGTGAAGACGCCGGTTACCCGCATATGGACGGAAAGACCCCGTGCACCTTTACTGCACCCTAGCATTGGGTTCGGTTAAAGCATGTGTAGGATAGGTGGGAGACTGTGAAGCCGGGGCGCTAGCTTCGGTGGAGTCGACGGTGAAATACCACCCTTGTTTTAACTGGATTCTAACCTCTCCGCTTGAATCAGCGGAAGGGACAGTGTTAGGCGGGTAGTTTGACTGGGGCGGTCGCCTCCTAAATGGTAACGGAGGCTCCCAAAGGTTCCCTCAGCATGGTTGGTAATCATGCGTTGAGTGCAAAGGCATAAGGGAGCTTGACTGTGAGGCACACAGGCCGAGCAGATGCGAAAGCAGGGCTTAGTGATCCGGTGGTTCCGAGTGGAAGGGCCATCGCTCAAAGGATAAAAGGTACGCCGGGGATAACAGGCTGATCTTGCCCAAGAGTTCATATCGACGGCAAGGTTTGGCACCTCGATGTCGGTTCATCGCATCCTGGGGCTGAAGAAGGTCCCAAGGGTTTGGCTGTTCGCCAATTAAAGCGGTACGTGAACTGGGTTCAGAACGTCGTGAGACAGTTCGGTCCCTATCCTATGCGGGCGCAGGATACCTGAGAAGAGTCGCTTCTAGTACGAGAGGACCGAAGCGAACGTTCCTCTAGTGTACCAGTTGTCGCGCCAGCGGCAGCGCTGGGTAGCTATGAACGGATGTGATAAGCGCTGAAAGCATCTAAGTGCGAAGCACACTTCAAGATGAGGTATCCCTTTCTCCAACGCAAGGCGGAGAACTGAAGACTCCTCGGAGATTACGAGGTTGATAGGCTGCAGGTGTAAGTCCGGTAACGGATTGAGCCGAGCAGTACTAATAAGTCGTGAGACTTAGCCATAAAGTTTATCTCAAGATAGATGTTAAATTTGACTCTCTCTTTCAATCTTTCATAAGTTTGTTCTAAAATTTTCTGGTGGTTATAGCTACGGGGAAACACCTCTTCCCATTCCGAACAGAGAAGTTAAGCCCGTAAACGCCGATGGTACTGCGTGCGCAAGTGCGTGGGAGAGTAGGTAGCTGCCAGGATTAATAATTAAAACCCCATTTCAAATTTTTGAAATGGGGTTTTTTATTTTTATTTTTTACCTGCATTTTGCTAAAAAAAAGTCTATATTTGTTTCAAACCCGGAGGGCTTATGAAAAAATTTATTTTTATTTTTTTGTTTGCTACAGCACAATTAAATTTTGCAGAATTTTATGCTAAAAAACTTTCACCTGATTATGATGTCTGGTATACTTACCAAATTCTAAAATATGAAACTAAGATTGAACTGTATGGATTGTTCTATGAAACTACTCTGAATCTTAAGTTCAAGTTGGGTAGTGAATATCGATGGGGTGAATATAATTATTATTGCCAAAATCCTCCCTCAGGTAATTTTGAATTTGTGTGGAATTTCTCTCTCCCTAAAGATTCCTTTATAAAAAGATTTTCTGTGTGGGATAATTCAAAACAATCTTATGTTGATGCAACTATTATTGATATTTCTACAGCTGAGAAAAATTATAATCAAACTGAATCCACCAGAGCATTACTTAGAGAATATATGAGAAGAGATTATTATGGAAACTATAACCAACAATATGATATGAGATTTTCTCCAATACGGTGGGATGAATCTGTTGAATTCATTATTAAATTTATTACCCCCTGTGAAATAAATTATAATAAGAGAATTATTGAAAATTTAGTTGCTCAATTCTACAATAATAATTCAAAATGCTTTACTAATGCTAATGCTAAATTTTTAGTTGTTGATTATAACAATCCTTCTGTCAAACCAGTTAATTTTATTAGTGCACCAAAAAAATGGAATAAACAAGGTAACTTCTGGGTAAGTGATACATCTTATGTTAGTAATTTTAAAATTTATTTTCCTGAGGAATCTTCGACTGGAAAATTTTTAAGAACTCATTTTGATGATTATATTTTTTATCAATTATCTACTAAACCTTTTATAAATGATGAACTCCGTAAACCAAGAAAAATTGTAATTGCTTTCGACATCATTAGTAAATTTTTTGGCAATTTGAACAGAAGCAATTTTCTGGATATGATTTATGAAGCTTTATCAATTTCTACAACTAATAAAGATTCTTTGATTTTTATAATTAGTGATTTTAATGCTTCATGGCTAAGTAAAGACTTTGAAGAAAGAACCGAAAATTTAATTAAGGAAAAATTAAATATTGTCAACCAGGTTATTCCAAAATTGAATACACTCCCTTACATGCTAAAAGAGATAACAAATTTCCTCAATGAAAAAAATGTTGATGCAGAAGTATGGTTGATTTCAGATGACTATAAAACTGCTGTTAGAGCTGAAACTGTAATGGAATTATTAAATGAAACTTACTTCAAAGTAAAGAATAATATAGTTTTTAATATTCTTGATGTTACAAATAACTACACGGGTTATTATATTCAAAATAAATATTACAGTGGCAATGAATATCTTTATGAAAATTTAACTCGTTTATCAAAAGGTAATTTTAATAAATTGTATAACATTTATAACTTGTATTTTATTGATGAAGCACTTGATTGCTTTGCACCGAAAGTAAGCACAGTAGAAATTGACCCGATGCCTGTTAATGGATTTACGCATTCAAGAGTAAATCTCAATAGAGGGAAAAATAATTTTAATATCACTGCACGATTTGCTCAAATTGGTGTATGTGATGGAACATTGCCAATTACTGTCAATTATTTTGGGAAATATTTTGGTGATAATTATTTCAATTCAATTTTGCTAACAGAAGATAATTCAACCGTTCCTGATAATATGATTCAAAATACTTCTCTTTACTGGTATGGAAATTATATTATCAACGAATTGTTTTTACAGCCTCAAAGTTACAGTACAATAAAATATATTGAAGAACTTTCTGTAAAGAAAGAATTATTAACTCCATACAGTGCTTTTGTAATCCCTGGTCCATCTAATTATATCGGATTTAATAGAATTTATGCAGAAGATTCCGTGGTGAGTGTAGAAATTAGTGATTCAATAAATGAAAAAATTTTACCGAAAGAATTAGGAATGTCATGTTATCCAAATCCATTTAATCCATCTACAAATATTACTATAAAATTACCGGCTGAACTTTTGAATAAAAATAAAAATCTTGAGATTTATGATATACTTGGTCAAAAAGTAAGAAGTTATGATTTAAGTGATTATATAAATTCATCGGAAATTAAAATCCTTTGGGATGGATTAAATGATTCAAGAACAGAAGTATCCTCAGGAACTTACATAGCTGTATTTAAGACAGACGGAATAATTAAATCAATTAAACTATTGTTAATTCGTTAATATAAGTTTTGAGGTCGAACATGAAGAAAATAATATTATACATTTTATTAATTATTGCATTTAGAATAACTCATGCAACAGAATTTTCTGTTTATGAAGCCAATTATCCAAATGTAAAAGATTATAATGTGAATATTGATGATATAGTGCTAATAATTAAACCAGCCGGTGTTTATGTTGAAATTAATTTGTATATGACAGTGTCTTATGATTTTCAAAGCTGGTTTTTTAAGAACTACAACGAACTGGAATTTAAATGGCAATTTAATCTACCTCAAGATGCTATAGTTCATGAATTCTGTTACTGGGAAGGCGACTCAATTATTTATGCAAAGATGTTGGATAAATGGACTGCAGAATTATTATTTAGTGATGTAAGCGTGCCTGTTCGTAATCCAGCTTTATTAGTTCAATCAATACCGAATAATGATGGGCAAGTTGTTCATGAATTAAGATTATTCCCAATTAAAAGAAATGAAAAAAGGAAATTTAAAATTCAGTATTTGCTTCCAGGCAGACCAACGGGAGAAAATTTGCGAGTTTGGTTACCAATGACACAATTGATTTCAAAGAATACACCGCCGCCAAAAAAATTAAAAATTCTTTATGAATACGGAAATGAACCTTATGAACCTAAATTAATTGGCACTGAAGTTTTATTATCTAAAAATCTAAGTGATATTTCTTCATGGGAATTGGAAATACCTGTAAGTGAAAATCAATTTGTAGAAATGGAATTACCTTCGCCAATAAAAAAAGATGTGTTCTTTTCAACATATACAAAAAATGGAGAACATTTTTATCATCTTGCTGTAAAGCCTCCTCAAATTCAAAAAATTTCTAAACCAAGAAAAATATTGTTTGTAATTGATTTTAATCGCTTCAATACAAATAATCTTGATGGTGATTTCTTACTTTCATATTTGAAAGAATCTTTGCTGCAGGCTTTAACTGAATCTGATTCTATAAATGTGTTAATTGCTTATGATGAATATGTTTTGGGAAGTAATAAATGGGTTGCATGCACCAAAGATGGAATTGATAAATTATTTCAAAAAATTATGATGCGTTCTTTTCCGAGTTATAATAATTTGCTTCCTTTAATTTCAAAAGCAGTTGAGTTTATAAATTCTCAAAATGATTTTTCGGAAGTTTTATTTATTACGAATATAAATACAATTAATTTATATGGAGAGAGCAAAGAGCAGCTCGCATATGAAATTATTGATAAATTTAAAAAAGGAACTAAGATTCATATCTTCGATTTAGATAATAAAAGCTATTTAATCTGGAGTAATGATGATTATGAAACTCCAATGCAATCTTTTTATGGAATTATTACTTATGCAACATCTGGGAATTTATTTTTCTTGAGATATAATTCATTAAAGGAAATGTTATTTGCATTTCTTTATGAAGATATAAGCCATTTTGAGAGTGTTGAAGTTCAAATGCGATATCAAGATGGATATGCACACAGCAAACATTTTATTGCACTTCACGAGGGTTATTATCCAATCAATACTCCAATTATGCAGATTGGAAAATTTTCTGGAAATTTCCCTGTTGATATTACAGTATTCGGGAAATACAAAACAACCAACGAAAAATATTCAATTACTTTAACAGAAAATGATATTGTTCAAGGAAGTGAATTAGTTGCAACTACATGGTATGGCAAACATATTCAATCTTTATTAAAACTTCCTTACGACCCGATAACAATCTCTAACATAATCGATTTGGGAATCGAGGAAAATATACTGACACCTTACACAGGCTTTTTAGTATTTAACTTAGAAGCAGGTCAAGGGACCAATGCTTCACAGGGTAGAAATGGTGAAAATGATGGGTCTAATACAGATGTGAATGAAGAATCAAAAGAAGATTCCTTAAACTTTGCTGTTAAAATTTTTCCAAATCCATTTAATCCATCTACAACTATCAATTTTAATTTGCCTGCAAATGGGAAGGTAATTATAAGAGTATATAACATTTTAGGTGAAATTGTTAATGAACTTATTAATGAAGAGATGAATGCAGGCAACCATTCAATTATTTTTAATGGAGCGAATCTCTCATCAGGTATTTATATTCTTATTATATCTTTTGAAGGAGGGGGCAAAAGCTATTTTGCTAAACAAAAATTGTTATTAATGAAATAGACGCAAAAATTTTTTCTGAAATTGATTTTTAGAAATGCTTTTGTAATAATTTATGACAAAATGATTTTAATTTTTTTCGTGATTATTTTTCGAATGCATTATAAATTATTAATCAAAAATTGAGGAATTAAAATGAAACAAAAAATTGCTTTAATAGGCTTTGGAACAGTAGCTCAAGGTTTATGTGAAATTTTATTGAATAAGAAAAAGGAATTAAAAAAGAATTATAATTATGAATACGAAATTGTGGCAATTAATGATATTAAATATGGAACAGTTTTTAATCCTCAAGGACTGAACATTAAGAAAGTATTTGAAGATGTTCGAACGAACAATAAATTCACAAAAAATTTAGTTGATTGGGATGCAATCAAGACAATCAAAAAATCAAATGCAAATGTAATTTGTGAATTAGCATATACAAATTTGAAAAACGGACAGCCTGCAATTAATCATTGTGAAACTGCTCTAAAATTAAAGAAACATTTAGTAACGAGTAATAAAGGTCCTGCTGTTTTTGCTTATAAAAGGCTTTCAGCTCTTGCGAAGAAAAATGGTGTAAAATTTTTGATTGAAGGAACTGTAATGAGTGGAACTCCAGTATTAAATTTAGTTAGAGGTCCTTTAGCAGGTAATAAAATTTTTTCAGCTAAAGGAATTTTAAATGGCACGACAAATTTTATTTTGACCAGAATGGAAGAAGGCATGAGTTATCAGGATGCATTGGCAGAAGCACAAAAATTAGGATATGCCGAAGCAGATCCTACTAATGATGTCGAAGGTTTTGATGCACGAGCAAAAGTTACAATATTAGCAAATGTGCTTATGGGTGCTAATTTGCATTTTAATGATGTTGAGTGTGAAGGAATTACAAAAATTACGTTGTCTGATATTGAAGAAGCCAAAAAACAAAACTCACGATGGAAATTGATTGCTTCGGTCGAATTAAAAGATAATAAAATCGTTGCCACAGTTAAACCACAATTAATTCCATTAACTCATCCTCTTGCAGGAGTTATGGGTTCGACCAATGCGATAACTTTTATAACTGATTTACTTGGTGAGGTTACAATAATAGGCAAAGGTGCAGGTAAAATTGAAACAGGATTTGCAATACTAAGTGATTTGCTTGAGATTAATAATTCAAAAAAATAATTATTGTCAACTCAATAATAAAATATTTTATCAGTATCTAAGATTTAGCATTAAACTTCTGAAGTACATCGAGCATGTTTTTATGAATTTGAGGATTGCTTGCTAAAAATTGTTTACTGAAAATTGTAGCTTTTTTACCATAAAAATCTGTTACAATCCCTCCTGCTTCTTCAACAATAAGTTTAGCAGCACAAACATCCCATGGATTAAGAAAAACTTCCCAGAAGCCATCGAATACTCCTTCTGCAACATAACACATATCAATTGCTGCTGAACCTAATCGTCTAACAGCTCTGCTACATTTTAAAAATTCTATAAATCTTTCAATTGCATAATCAGGATTTTCTTTAATATTGTATGGGAAGCCAGTAACCAGAACACTTTTTTCTAAGTCTCCATTATCATTAACATGCAGTTTTCTATTATCACAAAATGAGCCGCTTCCAAACTCAGCAGAATAAAGTACATCTCGCATGACATCATAAACTACACCACAAATTGTTTCATTATTTTTTTGAACTCCTATGGAAACTGAAAAAATTGGCAGCCCGTGTGCAAAATTTGTAGTTCCATCAAGAGGATCAATAACCCAGATATATTCAGAAGAATATTTTTGTGTACCACTTTCTTCGGCTATGATTGAATGAGCAGGATATTCTTTCCTTATAAAATCAATTATTAATTGTTCTGATTTTTTGTCAATTTCAGTAACAAGATTGGATAAGTTTGTTTTATACTCAATTAAAAAATTTTTTCTAAAACCATCTCTGATTAATTCTCCAGCTTCTCTGGCAATATCAATTACTTTGTTAATCATTTGAATCTCCAAAAAACTTTAGAAAATGACATGCAATTTTAAATATTATTTTTTGTTTGACATAATTTGTTATAAATTATTTTTTGTCATTAAAATGAGGAATCAAATTAAATGTGTTAATTTCCCGAAACCAAACAAAATTTATATACTTTTGTTTACCTTGATAGCACCTCAACATTTTGGTATATTTTGACTTGAAAAACAAATTTGAAAGAAGGTTATAACTTAATGGAAGAAAAATTATTAACACAGGAAACAGAATATTCTATGATTGAAGACATTCCTCGAATATTACCTGTATTACCTTTAAGAGATAATGTAATTTTCCCTTATATGATATTTCCGATTCTTGTTGGGAGGGAACAATCTATTAGGGCAGCTAATTATGCACTTGATAATTCAAAGTATATATTTCTTGCTGCTCAAAAACGGTCTAATATTGATGAGCCAACAACAGATGATATTTATTTAGAAGGAACAATTGCAAAAATTATTCAGATATTAAAACTGCCAAATGGACTTTTGAAAATACTTATTGATGGAATTATTCAAGGGAGGATAAAAAGATTTACTGAAAGAACAAATTTTTTTGAGGCAGAAGTAGAAGTTATTCCTCCAAAAGAAGAAGACCCTCGTGAAATGAAAGCTCTTCTTCGACAGATGACTAATCTTTTTAAAGAATATGTAAAAATTAATAAAGCAATTCCGCCCGAAGCTTTAACAGCTTATGAAAATATTGAAGAGCCGGATAGAAAGCTTTTTTATGTGGCTGCAAACATCAATCAATCAATTGAAGTAAAACAAAAAATACTTCAAAAATTTTCTATTAAAGAACAACTTTATGAGGTAATTAGAATACTCAATTCAGAAATCGAGATTTTGAAAATTGAAAAAGAAATTGAAAACAAAGTTCAGGAGAATATTGCAAAGACTCAGAGAAAATTTATTATTCAAGAACAGATTAGAATTTTGCAAGAAGAACTTGGAGACGAGGAAGAAACTTCTCCAGAATTTGTGAAATTGAAAGAGCAAATTCAAAAAGCTAAAATGCCTCCCCAAGTTCACGAAAAAGCAATGGAAGAATTAAACAAGCTTAAAAAAACACCACCAAGTTCTCCTGAAGCTACAGTTATAAGAAATTATCTTGATTGGTTAATTGATGTTCCCTGGTATAAAAAAACAAAAGATAATCTTGATATAAAAAATGTTAGAAAAATTCTTGATGAAGACCATTATGGTCTTGACAAACCAAAGGAAAGAATCGTAGAACACATTGCTGTTTTAAATTTAGTAAAAAGTATGCGTGGACAAATATTATGTTTTGTTGGTCCTCCAGGCGTTGGTAAAACATCTTTGGGAAAATCTATTGCAAGAGCACTCGGAAGAAATTTTGTTAGAATTTCTTTAGGCGGTGTTCGAGATGAAGCTGAAATTCGTGGTCACAGAAGAACTTATATTGGTTCGATGCCGGGCAAAATTATTCAATCTATGAAAAGAGCTAAAACAATAAATCCAGTTATGCTGCTTGATGAAATTGATAAGATGAGCATGGATTTTCGTGGCGACCCATCATCAGCAATGCTTGAAGTTCTTGACCCTGAACAAAATCATACTTTCAATGACCATTATCTCGATGTCGATTATGATTTATCTCAGGTTATGTTTATTACAACTGCAAATGTGAGATATAATATTCCTCTTCCGCTTCAAGATAGAATGGAAATAATTGAACTTCCGGGTTATCTCGAATTTGAAAAAGTTGAGATTGCAAAAAGACATATAATTCCAAAACAATTAAAAGCTCATGGTCTCGATAAGTTTAATATTGATTTTAAGGAAGAGGCAATTTTAAAAATTATAACTGAATATACTCGCGAAGCTGGAGTCAGAAATCTTGAAAGAGAAATTGCATCAGTTTTAAGAAAGACAGCAAAAGAAATTGTTTTAGCACAGTCAGAAAATGGAAAGAAAAAAATCAAAAAGAATTTTGTTATTGATTCAGAATTGATTGAAAAATTTCTTGGAGTTCCAAGATATAGAACTCAAAAAGCTAATAAAGAATTAAAAGTGGGAAGTGTTACAGGTTTAGCATGGACAAGTGTTGGAGGAGAAATATTGCAGGTAGATGCTACTGTAATGCCTGGTTCAGAAAAATTAACAATTACAGGACAGATAGGCGATGTGATGCGTGAATCTGCAATGGCAGCATTGAGTTATCTGCGTTCAAATGCTAAGGAATTTGGTTTGCCCCCTCATTTCAATAAAGGGAAAGAAATTCATATTCACCTGCCAGAAGGAGCAATTCCTAAGGATGGACCATCTGCAGGAATAACAATGGCAATGGCTTTGTATTCAGCATTCAGCGGTAAACCTGCACGAAATGATGTAGCAATGACAGGTGAAATAACATTGCGCGGAAATGTTTTGCCAATTGGTGGTTTGAATGAAAAACTTTTAGCCGCAAGAAGAAATGAAATTTCTATTGTACTTATTCCAAAAGATAATGAAAAAGATTTAAGCGAAATTAAACCTGAAGTAAAAGAAGGCTTAAAGATTATTCCTATTTCTACTATCAAAGAAGCATTGCCTTATGTATTTGAAGAAGATACTAAGAAGAAAAAGAAAACAAAGAAAAATCGCAAATAACTGAAAGATGGCAGAATCTTTAAAAGTAGATAAAAATTTATCCGATGAAGAAATTTATAAAAGTATAATTCCACAAATTGATAATTTAATTTCTGAAAATGATGCGGTTATTTCTTCTCTATCAAATTTTACAGCAGCATTAAAAGAATCTTTCGATAAAATTAGCTGGGTTGGTTTTTATTTTTTGAAAGATGATAAATTAATTTTAGGACCGTTTCAAGGTAAAGTTGCATGCACAGAAATTCGATTAGGGAATGGAGTTTGTGGAACTGCAGCTGCTAAAAAAGAAACAATAATTGTAGAAGATGTAAATAAATTTCCCGGTCATATTGCATGTGATGCTGATTCAAAATCTGAAATTGTAATTCCGCTTAAAGATAAAGATGAAGTTTACGGCGTTCTTGATTTGGATAGTTATTATTATTCTGCATTTAATGAAATTGATAAAATTTATTTAGAAAAACTTTGTCATCTTTTATCTAATAAAATTGATTTCAAAAAAATTAAAAAAATAACAACTTAGAAAAGTAATATGAATTATTTAGTAACTGCTCGCAAATGGAGACCACAAAAGTTCGAAGAAGTAGTTGGTCAAGAGCATATCACTACTACTTTAAAAAATGCAATTGTTAATAATAGAATTGCGCATGCATATTTATTTGCAGGGCCACGAGGAGTTGGTAAAACAACTACAGCCAGAATTTTGGCTAAAGTATTGAATTGTCTAAATCCACAGAATGGGGAACCATGCAATGAATGCGAAATGTGCAGAGCTTTTCTAAATTCTCAAACACTCGATATAATTGAAATTGATGGAGCATCAAACAGAAGAATTGAAGAAATAAGAACATTGAGAGAATCTGTAAAGTATGCACCTACAAAAGGCAGATACAAAGTTTATATTATTGATGAAGTTCACATGTTAACTACAGAATCGTTCAACGCACTTTTAAAAACTCTTGAAGAACCGCCTGAACATACACTATTTATATTTGCCACTACTGATGTTCATAAAGTTCCTTTAACAATTATATCAAGATGTCAGAGATTTGATTTTAGAAGAATAGAATTAAATACAATAAAAAATCTTCTTAAAAATATTGCTCAAGCAGAAGGTATTGAAATAGATGATACTGCTTTAACTATTATTGCTAAGAAAGCAGATGGTGCATTAAGAGATGCACAAAGTTTTTTTGACCAAGCAATTTCATTCAGTGGTAATAAGGTTGATTCGACTATACTTGCTAAAATGTTCAATTTAATTGATGAAGAAATTTATTTTGATATATCCGATGCAATTATATCAAAAAATTTCAAACTCGCTTTTGATATAACACAAAAAATTTATGATAACGGGTGGAACTATGTTGATTTTTTGAACGGATTGAATGAACACTTTAGAAATATTTTAACAGTTGTTATTAGAAAAGATGCACAGTTAGTTGAAAGTGCAGAAATTTATAAAGAAAAATATTTGTCTTATTCAGATAAATTTTCAGAAAGTGATTTATTGAGGATTTTAACATTCATTAATAAAACTCAATATGAAATAAAATCTTCTTCCAATCCAAAATTGAAAATTGAAATTGCACTCTGTCAATTAATTGGTTTAGAAAAATCAGCATTGATTTCAGAATTGATTTCCAAGATTGGCAGTGATAGTTCACAAGGATTAAAAGAAAAAAATATATCATATACAGGAAGTTCTCAATCATTTAAAAAAGAGATTTCGAATGTAAGACCAGCAACAAAAGAGGAAATTAAAATTCCAGAAGTCAAATCCTTTATCCCGCCAACGGCAAAAGATTCCGAAGATTTTAATAAAATAATAGCTAAGTGGCAGGAATTTGTTGAACAGGTTAAAAATGAAAAATTATTTTTTGGCTCTGTATTGTTAAATACGAATCCAATCGATTTTGTTAATAATAAATTAAAAGTAGAAGTGGAGAAACCTGAAGACTGGGACATGATTTGTGATAACAAAAGTTATCTTGACAAAAAGACAAAAGAAATATTTGGCAGGAAAATAGAATTTGATTTTGCAGATAAAAGTTTACAAGAGAAAAAAGTGTCAGAAAAATCAATTACAGATGAAGAAAATCCTCTAATAAAAGCTGTAATTACAAAACTTGGTGGGAAAGAAATTAAAAAGTAAGATTTATAGATGAGCTCAATTCTTTTGCGTGATATTATAATTTGCTGTCAGATATTTTATTTTATATCTTCATTAATTTATTCACAATCAAAGTATGAAAATAAAAATGATACTGTAGTAACTCTCTGGCATCTTGATAATCCATATAATGTTGGAGGATTTAATACAACATTTCTTACTGATAAGCCATCTGTAATTAATACTCTGTTTGGAAAAGCTTTATATTTCGATGGAATTAATGATGGATTACTAATTAATCAAAATCCGCTTTCAAGTTATTCAAATTTTACAATTGAAATATTTTTCAAACCTGATTCTTCTAAAAATCCTGATAATTATGAGCAAAGATTTTTGCATATCAAAAACGAAGATGATAGCAAAAGAATTTTAATAGAATTGAGATTACATAAAAATAAAAGATGGTCGCTTGATACTTTTATTAAATCGGATACTTCTCGTTGTACTTTGTTAGATACAACAAAATCTCATCCTGTGGGAGAATGGCATCATGTAGCATTGGTTTATAATAATGGATTAATGAAACATTATGTTAATGGGAAAGAAGAATTAACAGGAAAAGTAAATTATTATCCAATTGGTGAAGAGGGCAAGATTTCTCTTGGAGTAAGACAAAATATGAGGTCGTGGTTTAAGGGTACAATTAAAATGGGAAAGTTTACAAATCAAGCACTCACACCAGAAAAATTCTATTATCCTAACAAAGAGAATTAAGTTAAAAAATAGTTGTTAGTATAAAAATTTATAAATCATTTCATGCGCGGTCTAATACCCAAACATTTCCATTTTCTTTGACTAACGAATTGAAAGTTTTTATACCTTTCAAACATTTTCCTCATTTGATTTCTTCTTTGTTTTTGAATGTAAATAAATGGTAGATATTAATGAAAGTAGTAGAAATAATTCAATTGTATCATTTTATATTATAAAATGATTTTGGAAATTTATATGACAATGCAGTGAATTAATTTTTTATATATAAAGCATATTCAAAAAAGAATATGGAAAAAATTTATAATCAACATCTTGAGCCTGTTTTATAATTTCTTTTCTATTTTAGATAAAAGTGTGAATTAGTGAGAAAGCAGATTATGTTAATAAAATCCTATCAAAAATCAAATAATTATTAAAACGTTTAACTGTCCATTGCCTTATTTTTGTATCTAAATTAAAAATTATTTGAAATATCAGCCTTAGTATTGGTAAAATAATTGCGATTTTATTCAAAAATCATAAGAAATGATATTTCTTACTAATTTTGCTGCTTCTTAGAAAAAAATTCTTAGAAGTACTTGACAATAAAAAAACGATAAGCTAATTTTCAGTAAAACGTTTAACTAATTATGCATGTAACAATAAAAGATGTAGCTAAAAAGGCTGGCGTTTCAATTGCTACAGTATCTTTAGTGCTTCATAACAATAAAAGAATCTCTAATGTTACTCGTAATAAAGTACTGAAGGCAATTAAAGAGTTAAACTATCATCCATCTCGATCTGCTAAAGGTTTAGTAACTAAAACTACAGGCAATATTGGTTTTGTTTTAACAGAAGACCATTTCTTAAGAACTGAACCATTTTATACAAGAATATTTTTAGGAACTGAATTTGTGACAAGAGGAAACGACTATTATGTGCTGTTAGCAACTATTAAACGAGACTTTGATGAAAATGACCAGATGCCTCGCTTTATTCTTGAGAAGAATGTTGATGGTGTAATTGTAGCTGGAAAAGTTCCACTTACTTTTTTATCGCAATTATATAAGTATAAAATTCCAATTGTCTTTGTAGATTTTTATCCCCCTCATGGTGAATATAATGTTGTATTGATTGATAATATAAAAGGTGGATATTTAGCAACAAAACACCTGATAGAACTTGGTCATAGAGAAATTGCATTTATTGGTGGTGATATTACACATCCAAGTATTACTGATAGATTAATTGGTTATAAACAAGCTCTGGAATCATCAGGCATTCCTGTTAATCAAAAAAATATAATTACTGATGAAGATTATCCAGCACGCTCAAATGGTTATAATGCTGCAAAACGTTTATTGAGTTCTAACAAAAATATTACTGCAATATTTGCCTGTAATGATGCTATGGCGATGGGTATTATGCAGTATTGTTCTGAGAACAATATCAGAATTCCTGATGATATTTCAATTGTTGGCTTTGATGATGTTGAAGCAGACGTATCTTTGTCTCCGCAATTAACTACAATAAGAGTTCCAAAGACAGAACTTGGTATAGAAGCCATGAACTTAATGGTGAATATTTTGAATGAGAAAGAAAAACTGCAAACAAAAAAAATTTTAGTCCCGGTTGAGTTAATCATTAGAAATTCTACAAAACAAATTAATTTATGAAAGCATTAATATACATAGAACCATTCAAGGTCGATATTGTTAATAAAGATTTGCGAAAACCTAATTCAGAGGAATTGATAATTAAAATATATTCCTGTGGAGTATGCGGAACTGATTTTCATATATTCAAAGGAGAATCTTTTGCAAAGTCAAATACAATTTTAGGACATGAGTTTAGTGGTATTATTGCAGACAATAATAATCATTTGGAATTTGAAATTGGTGATAAAGTAGTTGTAGACCCAAATATTTTTTGTGGGAAATGTTCTTATTGTAGAAATGGCAAAATTAATTTTTGTGAGAACCACAAAGCTCTTGGTGTAACTTTAGATGGAGGTTTTGCTGAGTATGTAATTGTACCTGCTTCTCAAGTTTATAAAATTTCTTCAGATGTTCCTCTCGAAGTTGCTTCATTTGCCGAACCATTATCATGCTGCTTAAGAGGTATTGACAAAGCAGAAATTAAAACAGGTGAATCTGTTGTAATTCTGGGCGGTGGTACTATAGGATTATTAATGTTACAATTAGTTCGCCTAAAAGGCGCTTCAAAAATAATTCTAATTGAACCAATAGAGTTTAAGCAAAAGTTAGCTTATAAGTTAGGTGCTGATTTAGTTTTTTCACCTGATGACAAAAATCTGATAGATGCTGTTCGAGATGTAACAAGCGGCGGAGCTGATTGTGTAATTGAATGTGTTGGACGATTAGAGGCTGTCTCTTTATGTATGGATTTGGTAAAGAGAGGAAGTAAAATAATTCTATTTGGTGTTCCTCCAATTAATTCAAAAATTAGTTTTGATTTGCATAAAGCATTTCTTTATGAACTTTCAATTGGTACATCATTTTTAAATCCGTTTACATTTGCCCGTGCTGTTGATTTGTTAAATAATAAAAAAATCAATGTTGATTATTTCCCCATTAAAAAAATCAACTTCGATACATTAACTCAAATTTTTTATTCAAACGTAATTACAGATACATTAAAATATCAATTTCATAATTAAACATTGGAGGCCCAATGAGTAATCAAATACTTAAAAATAAGTGGTCGCTTTTTTTGGTAGCCATTTTATGCCTGATGATGCTAAATGTTATAAATGCTCAGTCAGGTATTAATTTAATTGGAAGTTTTGAACAAGAGCTACCATCGTATTGGCAAAAAGGGAAAGAGCCAGCAGGGAGTAAGTTAGTATGGGCAACAGACCAGTGGAGGTCGATGGGGAGGAGTTTGAAGATAGAGAAGACAGGGAAGGGAGAAGAAGCATATTGGGAAAGTGAGAACATGTGCGATTTATGGTCGCCGACACACAGCAAAGATGTAGATATATTCTTAGGAGCATATGTAAGGACAGAAGGAGTAAATGTAAATCCAGCAAATGATGATGAGAGATGGTATATAAGTTATAGTTTTTATGGGAAGAGTGGAAATTTGATAGGTGAGATAAAACTGCCAATAGACCAGAGTAAATCAAGCAGCAGTGGATGGATAGCCGATACGAACGAAGTAGGGAGTGTAATATTGCCTGAGGATTCATACACGACGATAATAAAATTTGTAGGGGGTAAGAATGCTACAGGCACAGTATGGGCAGATGATTTTATGTTTTATGGCAGAGGAGGAGTTTGGGCAGGACAGGATTGGAATACACAGGTAGGAGTGCCGACAGGATGGTTTTACTGGTTACCACCGACAGGAGGCAATGATGGTAAATTAAGTGATGGATATGAGAACACAAAGATAACAGATGAAGAGGCATATCATGGGAGATACAGTTTGAAGTTTGAGAATTTACCTGGGACACATGATGGATTTGTAGGGACGAGAAGATATTTGATAGGCAATGAAATAAAAGAAGGGGATGTAATAAGAATCACAGTATGGATAAAAGGGAAGAATTTAGACCCACAGAATGTAGCAGAGGTAGGAGATCAAGCATGCTTTGCAATCACACCGATATTCCACAACACATATGGAAATAATGAAGGTTGGGGAGAATTCTGGTCGAGAGATATACCGATAAAATTTCCTGCGGTCACAGAATTTGACTGGATGCCATTTTATGTAGATATACCAGTACAATCAGGAGCCAAATCATTATCGGTAAGATTACATCCACTTGGGAGATTCAAAGGCACAGTATATTGTGATTATTTGACAGTAGAAAAACTTGATATACCGACAATAAGTGAGATAGGAAGTTTTGAACAGGAATTACCATCGTATTGGCAAAAAGGGAAAGAGCCAGCAGGGAGTAAGTTAGTATGGGCAACAGACCAGTGGAGGTCGATGGGGAGGAGTTTGAAGATAGAGAAGACAGGGAAGGGAGAAGAAGCATATTGGGAAAGTGAGAACATGTGCGATTTATGGTCGCCGACACACAGCAAAGATGTAGATATATTCTTAGGAGCATATGTAAGGACAGAAGGAGTAAATGTAAATCCAGCAAATGATGATGAGAGATGGTATATAAGTTATAGTTTTTATGGGAAGAGTGGAAATTTGATAGGTGAGATAAAACTGCCAATAGACCAGAGTAAATCAAGCAGCAGTGGATGGATAGCCGATACGAACGAAGTAGGGAGTGTAATATTGCCTGAGGATTCATACACGACGATAATAAAATTTGTAGGGGGTAAGAATGCTACAGGCACAGTATGGGCAGATGATTTTATGTTTTATGGCAGAGGAGGAGTTTGGGCAGGACAGGATTGGAATACACAGGTAGGAGTGCCGACAGGATGGTTTTACTGGTTACCACCGACAGGAGGCAATGATGGTAAATTAAGTGATGGATATGAGAACACAAAGATAACAGATGAAGAGGCATATCATGGGAGATACAGTTTGAAGTTTGAGAATTTACCTGGGACACATGATGGATTTGTAGGGACAAGAAGATATTTGATAGGAAGTTCAGCTCCATCAGGAAAAATTGTTCGTGGTGTTTATGATATAACTTCTCTTAAAGATGTTAATCCTGGTGACATGATTAGAATTTCAGTTTGGTTAAAAGCAAAAGGACTAAATCCCGAAGAAATGGCTCAAATTGGTGATCAAGCTAGTTTTGCTATAACACCGATATTCCACAACACATATGGAAATAATGAAGGTTGGGGAGAATTCTGGTCGAGAGATATTCCATTAAAATTCCCAGTAGCAAATGAGTTTGGCTGGATGCAATTTTATGTTGATATTCCAGTTCAACAAGGTGCAAAATCACTTTCAGTAAGACTTCACCCACTTGGAAGATTTAAAGGCACTGTTTATTGTGACTTACTTGAAGTTAGAAAATTAGATTTGGTTGGTGTTGAAACCGCTGAAGCTATTCCAACTCAATTTAATTTATTCCAGAATTATCCGAACCCATTTAATCCTTCTACAATTATAAGTTATACTTTACCAAAGCAAAGTATGGTAACAATCAAGATTTATGATATTTTAGGAAGAGAAGTAAAAACATTATTAAATTCAGAGCAAGCTCCTGGTGTATATAAAATTGAATGGAATGGAACAAACAATGTTGGTAATCGTGTAGCTGCTGGAACTTATATTTACAGAATTGAAGCAGGAGATTTTGTCCAAGCTAAAAAGATGATTCTTCTTAAATAATAAAAATGTATGGGGCTGGCTACAAATTAGTCAGCCCTTTAATTAATCCATAGATTTTTCAGTTGAGAATTTTTTTGATTTTTATTTGCGTTCTATTTATTTCAAACATACATAGATTGTTATTGACTAATACTGATTAATAATTTTTAATGAGCACCTAAAATTATAAAAAAATAATCGGGTGAATTTTATGTTCACTGAGAGCAATTGTGTACAAAAATTTATTAGCACGATATTTATACTGGTGATTTTTGTTCTTGAACTTTATGCTGGAACTACAGGCAAAATTGCAGGCAGAGTAGTTGATGCAAATACTGGAGAACCATTAATTGGTGTAAATGTTGTGATTAGTGGAACATCTATGGGAGCTGCTACTGATATCGATGGAAATTATTTCATTATTAATATACCACCCGGCATTTACGAAATTAAAGCATCACTTGTAGGTTACTCGACTGTAATTATAAAAAATATTAGAGTATCGGTAGATCAAACTACAAGAGTCGATATTGTAATGAAAGAAGAAGCCATATCAATTAATGATATTGTAGTGACTGCACAAAAACCAATCGTTCAAAAAGATTTGACTTCTACTGAAGCCAAAGTAAGTGGTGAACAAATTTCAATGCTGCCTTTAGAAAATGTTCAATCTGTAATTAATCTTCAAGCTGGAGTAGTTGATGGTCACTTTCGTGGTGGTAGAAGTAATGAAGTGAAATATTTAATTGATGGAATTTCAGTAAATGATGCTTACTCTGGTTCATCGGCTCTGGAAGCAGAAATAAATAGTATTCAAGAACTTCAAGTGCTTACAGGTACATTTAATGCTGAATATGGAGAAGCATTATCAGGTGTTGTTAATCAAGTTACTAAAATTGCAAGTGATAAATTAGAAGGCGATTTTACTGTTTACACTGGTGATTATTTTACAACAAGAAAAAATCTATATCAAAATATTTCACACATATCACCACAAGATGTTTATAATTTTCAGGGCAATTTAAGCGGTCCTGTCCCCGGCTTGAAAAATATTCTTAAGTTTTATATTAGTGGCAGATACTTTAAAGATGATGGTTACCTTTACGGCAGAAGAATGTTCAATCCTTCCGATTCATCTAATTTTTCTGCTAATGATCCTAAAGATTGGTATATCGGTGCAACCGGCGACAATAAATTCGTTCCAATGAATTATAATAAACGTTACACTTTACAGGGTAAACTTTCAATTGATTTAAGTGGTAAGGGTAAAGGACTTGTTCTTAATTCACTTTATCAAAATCAACAATGGAGAGATTACAATCATCGATTTAAGTTAAACCCGGATGGTGATTATAAAAAATATCAAGAAAGTTTTTTGACAAGTTTGAGTTATACTCACGTTCTAAGTAATTCTGCATTTATTGATTTTATGGCTTCAAGTTTTACAACAAAATACAAACAGTATGTATTTGAAAATCCTCTTGACCCGCGTTATGTTAAACCAGAAAGAATGAGAGATGTAAGCGGCAATGCATTTTTAACTGGTGGAACAGAAAATTGGCATTTTTATCATACAACTTCAACTTATACCGGCAAGGTTGATTTTACATGGCAGATAAATCATATTCATCAAATTAAGAGCGGAATAGAATATAAATATCACAATCTCGAATACAAAGATTTTCAAATTGTCATTGATGCAACAACAAATTATAAGCCTTCTTTGCCGCAGCCCGGCTCGTTTAATTATAATGTTTATAAAACAAATCCATATCAGTTAGCTGCTTATATTCAAGATAAAATTGAACTTGAATATTTAGTTGTTAATGTGGGTCTGCGTTTAGACTTTTTTGAACCAGATGGAAATTATTTAAAAGATGCAAATAAAGTTTCAATACTTGACCAACTGCAGCCTCCTTATCCAGATTCACTTTTACAAAAAGCAAAATCAAAATATCAGATTAGTCCAAGAGTTGGAATTTCTTATCCTATAACAGATAAAGGAGCGATTCATATTTCATATGGTCACTTTTTCCAGATTCCTCCGTTTGAGTATTTATATCGTAATCCGAATTTTAGAATTCCATTGACCGGTGATTTCCCAGAAAATGTTGGGAACACAATTGGCAATGCTGACCTTGATGCTCAACAAACTGTTATGTATGAAATTGGTCTTCAGCAAGAATTAGCTCCTAATTTTGGAATTACAGTAACTGGTTATTATAAAGATATAAGAAATTTGCTTGGGACAGAAATTCATATTAAAAATGAATTTAGGAAATTCAGCAAATTAATTAATCGAGATTATGGTTCTGTAAAAGGATTTACAATTTCTTTTGAAAAAAGATTTAGTGATGGAATTGGTGCTACATTAGATTACACATTTCAAATAGCAAAAGGAAATGCATCGGACCCGAATGATGCATACAACAAAGCACAGGCCAATCCTCCAATAGAAGCAAACAAACAAATGGTACCATTAAATTGGGATAGAAGACATTCAATTAATTTTACTTTGACAGCAGGCACCCCAGGTGATTTTATTGCAAGTTTTATTGGAAGACTTGGTTCTGGATTACCATATACTCCATCATTTCAAAATCAAAGAACTGGTTTAGAGAACAGCGAAAACAGACCTGCGTTTTTTAATGTGGATTTATATTTAACTAAATACATTAAACTATTTGGCAAACAATTTTCTATATATGCAAAAGTTTATAATCTCTTTGATACTGCAAATGAAATTGAAGTTTTTACTGATACAGGTCGAGCAGGTTACACACTTGAATTGACGCGAGCTCAAGAAGCTCCAAGAGGTGTTAACACACTCGAAGAATATTTTACAAGACCGGATTTTTATTCTTCACCAAGACAAATAATAATTGGTGCATCTATAAGTTTTTAGTGAGGAGGAAAAGTGTTCTCAATTAAAAGAACAAAATTAATTATCGTATCATGGCTGATTTTTTTATTCAATGTAATTAATGCACAAATAATAGTAGATAAAAATAAAGGGGACCATAATCAAACCCGTAAAGGGTATATGGATGGAAATTTAGCTGCTACAGTTTATTATAATTTTGGAGAAATTGCAGATTGGTTAAATGAACCAAGCAGAAGCGGTGTTTGGCCTAAAGGTACAAATCATACTTATGTTGATGGAGTTGCAGTAATTGTTCAAGCAGAAGCAAAAGACCCTACTGGGAAATTAATTCATCCACTTGAAACAAATTATTATGAATTTACTCGTTATGACCCTGCAACTGGAGTTACATATGGTTGGTGGCCTTTACCGGGTTATGCAGCGCCTTATTCGAGAATTCCAGCAAGAAGTGATGACCCATCAAGCTGGCCGGCTAAATGGCCTGATAGAACTTCTGACTGGAATGGTTTATGGAACGGTTTCTTTGGCAAAGGTATTAAAAATGCTGATGTTGAAACTTACTTTGTTTTTGATGATAACGAAGATAGAGAATATCTGATAAAAAATAATTTTACTCCTGATGCTGATGACCCAACTCGTGGCGGTTTAGGAATGCAGGTTAAAGCTCGTGGTTTTCAATGGTCTCAAGTTTTAGCTGAAGATGTTATTTTCTGGTATTATGAAATTACAAACATGAGTACAACTGATTACGATAAAACATTATTTGCTCAATACATTGACTGGGGAATTGGAGGACACGATAATTCATCGAACAATGCAGGCGACTATGATGATTTACTTGATATTTCTTATGCATGGTCTACTGTTCCAACTGGAAGTCCAGGTAATTGGAGCCCTGTAGGCTTGGCAGGCTACGCTTTTCTTGAAAGTCCCGGAATCTCTGATGACAGAAAAGATAATGACCAGGATGGATTGACTGATGAAAGAAGAAATAATTCAGCTCAACGATTTATTTCTTCTCCCTTTGATGACCCATTTATTCTAATTCCTGCGAGAGACACAGTCAACTTTAAAAACTTTTATGGGTATTCATGGCGTCCTCATTGGGATGCTGATGAAAATGGAAATTGGCGTTCTTATACTGACCAAAATGGAAATGGCAAATGGGATAAAGATGAACCGTTGAACGATGACGTTGGAACTGATGGCATTGGTCCTTTTGATGAAGGATATACTGGACCTGACCCAGATGGCACTGAAGGAAATGGAAAACCCGACCAAGGCGAACCAAATTTTGGAATACTCGACAAAGATGAATCAGACCAATTGGGTTTAACCGGCTTTGCTATTTTTCCTGTTCATCGTTATGAGTTAAATCGAGATGAAGAAAATTGGCAAGTTCTTTCGGGTTTGCCTTCACCACATGGACAGTCTTTGGTTGGCGTTAATCTTGCAAATTATTTTTCGAGCTATTTGTTCCATATGTGGGGCAGAGAAAAATATTCACAAGTTACTGGTAGAATACAGGAAACTGGCGAGACAGAAAGATTTTCTATGTCTTTAATTTTTGGTATTGATAAAGATGATTTATTCAGAAGAAAGAAAACTGTTCAACAGATTTATAATGCAAGTTATAGATTTGCCAAGCCGCCAGAGAAACCTATTGTAAAAGCAATTCCAGGTGATAATAAAGTAACACTTTATTGGGATGACCGTGCAGAAAAAACTTTCGATGCTTTCTATCAAAAATATAATTTCGAAGGTTATAGAATTTATCGTTCAACTGAGCCAAACTTTCTTGAAAATAAAGTGATAACAGATGCATACGGAAAGCCAACTTTCAGAAAACCAATTGCTCAATTTGATTTAGTTGATGGAGTAAAAGGATTACATCCAATTGATGTCAATGGTGCATTGTTTTATTTAGGAAATGATTCTGGCTTGCAGCATTCTTTCATTGATACTACAGTTCAAAATGGTCAAACTTATTATTATGCAGTTGCAGCTTATGACCAGGGATTTACAACTACAACTGTCGAAGGAAAGTTTGAAGGAATTCCACCATCAGAAACTACAACAATTATAAAGAAAGACATAAATGGTAATATAATTACAGATGTAAATACAGCAGTCGTTACTCCGCGTCCACCAGCTGCAGGTTATATTCCTCCTGCTGTAAATAATTTTTATGCAAGCGGTCCTGGTACTGGAAATCTTTCTGTTGAAATACTTGATCCCGATTCAATAAAAAATAATCACACTTATCGAGTTGAATTTATTGAAAATACTAAGTTCAATAATGAATCAATCCCTAAGTTTCAAATTGTTGATTATACTTCATTAGATACTTTGATTAAACCTACATTGATGGTAAAGAATACTTACACTTCAAAAGTAATTCATGGATTTTCTATGACAATCAATAACGATAATGTTGTGCAGGTTGATTATAACAAAAGTGGATGGAAAAAAGGAAAGAGTAATTACATAGTCCAATTAGGATTTGATTCTCGATTTGCAGCTGCATATAATGCAAAACGAATTGACTATCCAGCCGATTTTGAAATTGAACTGACTGAACCCGGAAAAGGTGATTTATCTTTTCCTGCATCAACATTTAGTAAACCTGTTCAATCAAATGTAATTGTTCGCAATGTTACAGAGAATAAAAAATATCAATTCATTTTTAGAGATGTAAACCAGAACGAAATATTTGATGACGGCGATGCAATTTTTATTGTGCTTGGCGATTCGGCAGGTAAACCGGCTACATCATTTTCTAATTTAAGAGTAACATGGTCAATTACATTAATGAAAGACACAACGATAGCAGAAGCAAATCAAAGACCTCCGCAGTTTGGTGATGTTTATAAACTTGTTACAAAAAAACCTTTCAGAAAAGGAGAGTATTTTGAATTCACAACTAAAGCTCCTGAGTATGACCAAATTAAAGCAAAAAATGATCTGGATAAAATTGCAGTTGTTCCGAATCCTTATGTGGGAGCTGCATCGTGGGAACCTGCAACTGTTGAAGTTGGAAGAGGCGAAAGAAGAATTTATTTCATAAATCTTCCTCGTCAATGTACAATTAGGATTTATACGATAAGCGGAAAACATATTAAAACAATAGAACATAACAGCAATTTAGATGATGGACAGGAAGCCTGGAACCTAATTTCAAAAGATGGAATGGATATTTCTTATGGAGTTTATATTTATCATGTTGATGCACCTGGCATAGGAGAAAAAATTGACAAATTTGCTGTGATTAAATAATGAAAAGGAATTATGTGAATTGTAAATATTCAGTATAAAAATTTTGATGAGGTTTTTATGCGTAAAGTTTTTCAGAATATTTTATTAATTATTTTTTATTCATCAATTTGCTTTGCTCAAAGTGTTTCAAAGACTGGAACTACTGCAGCAGCATTTTTAGAAATTCCAGTTGGAGCAAATGCAATAGGCATGGGCGGGGCTTTTGTGAGCATTTCTAATGATGCAACATCATTATACTGGAATCCTTCGGGCATTAGTGCTCACGAGAACTATGAAGCAGTTTTGAATCATACTAACTGGATTGCAAATACAAGTTTTGATTTTGTTGGATTGATTATCCCTCTGGGCGATTTTGGTAATGTTGGATTCAGCTTCACTTCTCTTTCAATGGATGATATGAAAGTGAGAACTGTAGAACAACCCGAAGGAACTGGTGAATATTTTAGTGCTGGAGACATCTCAATTGGAATTTCTTATGCCCGCAATTTAACAGATAGATTTTCAATTGGTTTTACAGGTAAATATATTCAACAAAAAATATGGCATATGTCAGCTTATGCTTTTGCTATTGATGCCGGAACAAAATTTAGAACAGACTTATTTGGTGGAATGGTAATTGGTGCATCGATTTATAATTTTGGAACATCTATGCAAATGAACGGAAGAGATTCAAGATATTTCATCAGAGTCGACCCGAACAAACAAGGTTCAAATGACCAGATACCAACAAACATCGAAATGAATTCATGGGATTTACCGCTTACATTTCAAATTGGTGTATCAACTAATTTATTCCAGAATCAAACTTACAGATTGACTGTAGCAGCTGATGCAATTCATCCAAATAATGATTATGAAAGTATGAACTTTGGTTTTGAAACTGCATTCAAAGAATTTTTATTCCTGAGAGGCGGATATCAATCAGCATTTAATAAATATTCTGAAGGTGGATTATCATTGGGGTTTGGAATTAATTCGAAATTAATTCTCTCAAACGCATTAATTAAATTCGATTATGCTTACAGAGATTTTGGAAGACTTCAAAGTATTCATTCTTTTTCTATTAATTTAGTTTTCTGATGCTGCAAATAAGGAAAAATAAATTGAGAATTCTTTCAAAAAATATTTTTGTGAGTGCTAAGTTTTATTTCATATCTTTTATTTTAATCACTTCATCTGAAATAATTTCTCAAGTAATTGAAAAACCTCTTGAGGACTCAGTTGTTGCAAAAGTTGGAAATATTGAAATAACGGTTAATGAATTTATTAATTGTTATGAATTTGGACCTGCTTTTTACAAAAAAGTAAAAGATTCCAAGAAAGTATTTCTCAATCATCTTATTAATGAAAAATTACTTGCACTTGATGGCTACAGCAGAAGTCTTGATTCATTATCCGATGTTAAAAATATTTTTAACGAATTTGAAAGTGATATTGCAACTGAGGAATTATTCAAAGATGAAATACTTAAAAAAATTTCTTACACAAAAGAAGAAATTGATACTGTAGCTAAGCAAAAATTAATCGAAGTTGAACTTCAATGGATTTATTCATCGTCAGAGGACGAGATAAGAAAAGTTTATGATTCTTTGACTGCCGGTATTGATTTCCAAAAATTGTTTAATAAGCAACTGAATGATTCGGTTTATTATGAAGATAGATATTTAAAATCGAGCAGATATGTTCTTGGATTGAAAAACTATGAGCTTGCTAAAATTATCGACACAATAAAAGTAAACACTTTTTCAAAACCAATAAAAGCAAATGATGGATGGTATATTGTTAAGCTTATGAATATTAATTATCCTTTGATTGTAAATGAATCTGAACAAAACAAAATTATGAAAGAAGCCGAAACTGCTTTGATAAAAAAGAAGATGGACCAGCTTTCAGATGTTTATGTGAATTCGCTTATGATGAAATCAAATCCAGTTATTAAAAGAAAAGCATTTCAAGTTCTACGCTCATATCTTGCTCAATTTGACTTGCCGAAAGAAACTTATGATAAATGGAGACTTTCCGAAATTTTAAAAGAAGCATTGAGTTCATTTGATTTAAGTAATCAAAAAAATATTAATGACATTACACTAGTTGAATTAAACAATGAGAAAATTACTTTGATTGATTTTATTAACTGGTATCGTGCAAGAGATGAATACATAAAATTCGATAAACGAAGTTTTGAAGGTTATTCACGTTCACTCGAAAATGTAATATGGAGAATGGTTCGTGATAGATTGTTAACAGAAGAAGCAAGAAAAAAAGGTTACTTTGAAAGAAGAATTGTTAAAGAACAATCAAAATGGTGGAAAGATAAAATTCTTTACAGCACTGTTAAAAATGAGTTGATGAATTCAATTCTTATTGAAAAGAAAGAAATTAACAATGCCGATAAGAATCTTAACAATAAATCTTACAGTGAATTCATAGAGGATGAATTAACAAAAAAAATGTTTCATAAAATAAATGAGTTGAAGAATAAATATACCATAACAATAAATGAAGATTTATTAAAATCAATTAAAGTAAGTGAAGAGAATGATGTAAAAGCACTCGAGTTATACATTGTAAAAAGAGGTGGACTGATTCCACGAACACCTTTTCCAACTATTGATAACTATTGGTCTCGCTGGCAATGATTTCTATTAAAAAAAATATTTTCGTTTGTTTAATAATTTTTTTATTAACTGTTTCTTGCACTCGCAACGAAAGAAAATTAAGAAATGAAATTATTTATTGGTCATCAAATAATACTGAAGAAATTGAATTTGCAAGATTTATTGTTGAAAAATGGAATAAAGAAAATCCAAACATGAAAGTGAAATTTCAGCCAGTTCCAGAAGGACAATCGAGCGAAGAAGTAATCTTAGCTGCGATAGTTGGAAAAACTACTCCAGATATTTACTCAAACATGTGGGAAGGAGATGTTGAAGGTTATGCTCGTGCTGGCATTTTAGTGGCTTTAGACACATTAGATGGGTTCATGGAATTTTTATATGAACGATGTGATAGTTCTGTCATTGAAGAAGTTAAATCTTCTGACGGGCACATTTATCAAATTCCATGGAAAATAAATCCAGTGATGATGATTTATAATGAAAATATTATTAAATCATTGTCAATTAAATATGCACCAAAGACATATTCAGAATTTTTTGATGCTGCAAAAAAATTTCAAAAAGATACCGATGGTGATGGCTATATAGACCGTTGGTTTGGATATACTGAAACAATTGTTACATGGTGGCAGAGATTTTTTGATTTTTATCCTCTTTATCTTGCAGCATCGAACGGGGGCTCACTTGTAGAAAACAATAAAGCAGTTTTTAATAACAAAGCTGCAGTAAAAGTATTCAAATTTTTACGTGAACTATACGAGAAAAATTATTTTCCGAAAGAAAGATTATCATCTCGTCAAGATGTTTTCTTAGATGGAATAATTGCTACGCGTTTTACAGGTCCATGGGAAATTTCTCATGCAGAAAAATATAAACCAAAAGGTTTTGAATATAATTTCAGCACTATACCTGTTCCAGATGACCACAAAGGACCAATTTATACTTATGGTGACCCAAAAAATATTGTAATCTTTAAGACCTGTCCAAATCCAAATCTTGCATGGCAGTTTTTGAAATTTTTTCTTAGTGAAGAAAATGATTTGAAATTACTTGAAATAACAAATCAACTTCCGCGCAGAAAAAATATTGATAAAAATTCTTTGTATCAGAATTATTTCAAAAAAAATCCCAAGATGAAAATTTTTGCCGAACAGGCAAAGTTTGTTAAAGGGACTGACCAATCACCAGTTCTCAAAGAAGTTTTTGATATAATTTCATCAGAATATGAAGCTTGTGTTATATATGGAGTTAAATCACCTGAGCAGGCATTAAGTGATGCAGAAAAATCTGTTAATCTTTTATTTCTTAAATGAAGTTATGAAGAAAAAAATATTGCCATATTTATTTGTTTCACCATACTTAATTCATTTTATTTTATTTATTGGGTTTCCTATTGGGTTCTCAATTTATCTAACTTTTCATGATTGGAATATTATTGCCCCAATGGAATATGTTGGATTAGCAAATTATAAAAGATTATTCTATGACCAGCTTTTCTGGAAATCATTAAAGAACACAGTTATTTTTCTTTTAATTCATATCCCACTTCAAATTATAGTAGCTCTTTTTTTAGCCGAACTTTTAAATCAAAAAATAAAATTGAAAAGCTTTTTCAGAGCTGCTTATTTTATGCCTGTAATTGTATCAGGTGTTGTAATTACAATTTTATGGCAGCAGCTTTATGGTTTTGAGAGTGGATTATTAAATAGATTGCTGATTAAAATTGGCCTTAACAAAATTGGATGGTTAACAGACCCAGATTGGGCAATGCCTTCAATTGCAATTATGGCTACATGGAAAAATGTCGGTTTGTATGTAATTCTTTTTTTAGTTGGTCTTCAAACAGTTCCTCAGCAATATTATGAAGCTGCAGAACTCGAAGGTGCAAATCATTTACAAAAATTTTTCAAAATTACACTGCCGATGATTAATCCAACAATTTTTATGGTTGTTGTTTTATCAACAATTGGCGGTTTCTCATTGTTCATAGAGCCTTATGTAATGACTGGAGGCGGACCATTAAACAGCACTCTTTCTGCAGTGCTCTACATCTATAAACAAGGATTCTTTTACTATCACATGGGTTATGCAGCTACACTTGGATTTTTCTTTGCTCTGATTATTCTCTTTGTTGTTTTTATTCAAAAAAAATTTGTTGAAAAAGAAAATTGAATATGAAGAAAACAATTTTATATACCGTTTTAATTTTAGGTTCACTTATATTTTTGTATCCTTTCATATGGATGTTATCAGCTTCAGTTTCCCCAGAAAATGAAATTGGCAACTTAATTTTACTTCCATCAAAAATTAATTTTAATAATTACTTTATTATATTCGAAAAAATTCCAATTGCTAAAGCATTCATAAATAGTTTAATAGTTTCTGGAACAATTACTTTTGGTGTTTTAATATTTGGTTCTATGGTTGGATATGCTTTATCAAGACTTGAGTTCAAAGGAAAGAATTTAATTTTTTATGTAATTGTTTTTACGATGACACTGCCTTTCCAAATTACTTTAATTCCTCAATACATTTTGATTGTCAAATTTGGCTGGATTGATTCTTATGCCGGTTTAATTGTGCCTTATTTAATGAATGCATTTTCAATCATAATGTTCAGACAATATTTTAAATCAATTCCACAAGATTTAATTGATGCTGCAAGAATAGACGGCTGCAGTGAATTAAGAATAATTTATGGGATTCTCTGGCCTAATTCAGTTCCAGCCTTAATTACAGTTGGAATAATTACATTTATGACATCATGGAACGAAGTTCTTTGGCCTTTGATTGTAATAAGAGATGAAACTAAAATGACAATGCCTCAATTAGTTACTTTGTTTGCTGTTGGTGGGCGTGCAGAATCTCAGCTTGGATTAAAACTTGCTGCAGCTGCAATGTTAGCATTACCAATTGTATTAGCTTATCTGATATTCCAAAAATATTTTATTCAAAGTATGACTTCTTCTGGTTTGAAAGAATAATTTTCATATAAATTTTTATTGTTAATTAAAGCGAGGTTGAATTATTATGCACTTAATTAGATATTCTAAAAATCCTATTCTTACGAAAGAGGATGTACCATTTAAAGTAAATAGTATTTTTAATCCTGGTGTAACAAAGTTTAAGAATAAATATTTACTTCTTTGTAGAGTTGAGATGCCAAATGGCAGGTCTTCTTTTGTTAAAGCATTGAGTGATGATGGATATAATTTTCAAGTAGATGATAAACCAATTTTAACTCCCGAAGACCATCATGAATTTTTAAAATATTGTGAATGGGGAATTGAAGATGCAAGAATTACAAAAGTTAATGAAACATATTACATAACTTATACTGGTTACTCAAAGTATATGCCATTGGTTATGTTAGCAGAAACAAAAGACTTTGAGAAATTTCAAATTCATGGGCCCATAAGTGAACCATCGAATAAAGACTGCGCAATTTTTCCGGAAAAAATTGATCATTATTATTGGAAGATAGACAGACCATCGGCAGAAGAAAGAAAAGATATGTGGATTAGTAAAAGTCCAGATTTAATTCATTGGGGAGGTTACAGAATTTTAATGGAACCAGAAAAAGGTACATGGGAAAATGATAAAATTGGATTATCATCACCACCAATCAGAACTAATAAAGGTTGGCTTTTGCTTTATCATGGAGTAAGAGGTTTTGGAATTTCAAGTCTTTATAAACTTGGTGCTCTTTTGCTCGATTTGAATAAACCATGGATTGTAATTGGCAAAACAAAAGAACCAATTTTATCACCAGACTTCGATTATGAAAGAACTGGTGATGTGCCGAATGTAGTTTTTTCTTGTGGATGGATTGCAGAACCTGATGGTAAAATTAAAATTTATTATTCAGGTGCAGATACAAACATTTGTCTTGCAGAAACAACAGTTGATGAGCTTTTGTCGGTTTGCAAATAATGTTCTTTCAAATTGTGAGTAAGAATATCATAAAATATGTTCATTATAAAGAAGTAATTAATTTTATTTTTAATGTGCTGCAAATAGAAATAGGAGCAGTAATTACTGATAACATCCATAGTCTTTAATAATATTTTTAAATGAATAATCTGATTACTCTAAAACTTATTTACCATTCATTGTTAAAGTTGTATGAGAATTCTTATAACTCATCCATTGTTCTTTGTCAAAGTTCAGCAAGGTATATTCACTTTCTCTTTCAAACAGAATGGATAATTTCGCTTAATTTTGAAAGTCCTCTCTTTCAATACAGCCTTAGGGTGAGTTTTATGAACAAGTTTAACATTCTCGCACATAATCAGGGAAATAAGACAGCTCCTGATTTATGGCTAAGCTGTCAATAACTGATAAAGTCAGTTACAAAGTGTTGAGTTTAAATTTTTTTATAAAAAATAAAATGCAGAATATGTTGGACATCATTTTATTGATTTCAAATAATAGAGCAAAATTAGATAATCAATAATTTGAGGTGGAATTCATAATGAAAAAGAAATTTATACTGATAATTTTTTTTGCAGTTCAATTTATTGTTTATGGAAAACCCGATTCACTTTTAATTAATCTTTCTCATTTGAATAATCTTTATGAAGAAATAAATGTTGAAGGAAAAACATTAGGCATAATTCATATCTATAGTGAATTTCCAGATTACAAATGGGTAGGTGATGAAGATGAAGGAATTGCATGTGTAGACGATGCATCTCGTGCTGCTGTTGTTTATCTAAATTATTCTGATTTGTTCAATGATAACGAATGCAAAAGAAAAGCAAAAAATCTTATAGAGTTTATTCTTTTCATGCAAGCCGATAATGGATTCTTTTATAATTTTATTTTTGAAAAAGGGCAAATAAACAAAACTCATCAAAACAGTATTGCAGAACCAAATTGGTGGAGCTGGCGGGCTTTATGGTCTTTAACAATTGCTTATGATAAATTCAGAGAGGATAAAGATTTTTCTTCACAAATAAGTTCGGCTATTAGAAAAACAGTTTCAGCAATTAAAATATTTTATAGTGTTGATAAAACAATAATTACATTAAATGGAATTGAAAAGCCTACATGGCTTCCATATAAATATGCATCTGACCAGGCAGCTTTGATTGTGATTGCTCTTTCAAATTATTTCAATTCTTTTAATGATTCTACAGTTATTGATATAATTAAAAATTATTGTGATGGTATAATGATGATGCAAGCTGGAAATAAATGTGAATTTCCATATTATGCATTTCTCAGCTGGGAAAATTCATGGCATGGCTGGGGAAATTTGCAATCTTATGCATTACTCAATGCTTACACAATTCTTAATGATAATAAATTGTTGAAAGCTGCACTAAATGAAATAGATAATTTTTATGAGTATTTATTGAAGAAAAAATTTTTATCAGAATTCACCATCAGTAAAAAAGAAAACAAAATAAAGATTGATGACATAAAAAAATATCCTCAAATAGCTTATATCATTCGACCAATGGTTTATGCATCTATAAAAGCTGCAGAGATTACAAAAGAAAAAAAATATTATAATTTATCATATAGATTATTGAAATGGTTTTTTGGTTATAATGATGCAAAGAAAAAAATGTACCTCTTAGAATCCGGAATTTGCTACGATGGGATTATAAGTAAAAACAAAATCAATCAAAATTCCGGGGCAGAATCAACGATTGAAGCATTACTTTCTTTACTGGAAGTTTATAAACACAATGAATCAAAAAAATTATTATTCACAAATTACAGACAATTGAAAGGTGTAAAATGAGAATTCTTCATTCTTCAGTTATTATTAAACCTAATAATAATCGTGTTATACTTAGACCTTTTGAACCAATAAATAAAGAAAGAATTAAAAAAATTATTGATAGAATTAATAACTTATCAGAAGAAGAGGTAGTTCAGGAATATGAAAGTGTAAAAAGTTTATATTCTTTACGTCACAAAAACATCGAGAAATTTTTTATTAAGAGATTTAACGAAGTAAAAAAATATAGTTCGTTAAATGATAATATCCCTGAAATAAAAAAATTATTAATTGGTTCATACTTCTCAAACGAGTATTCACTCGAAAGCACAGCATTATTTAATCCCTCAATGGTATGGCATCCTGAGCAAACAAATTTATCAGCTGATAAGAAACGATTTATAATAAGTTTAAGAGCAACTGGCGAAGGACATGTATCTTCAATTGTATTCCGTAGTGGCGTAATTGACACACAAAATAATATTGAGCTTGACGAAGCATCAATTTATGCTGAAATGCCATCAATCAAATTAATTTCTGATGACACATACGAAGCTAATTTTGAAGATATGGATATTTCTGAAAGAACATTATTTCCACAATTAGATTCTGAAATGAATGGTATGGAAGATGCACGCTTTGTTCTTTTTACTGATGATAATGGTGAAAAGAATTATTATGCTACTTACTGTGCATATGATGGTCACAATATTTCTATGCAGCTTTTACAAACAAAAGATTTCAAGAATTTTATAATTACCAAGTTGAAAGGAAAAGAAGTTCAAAATAAAGGTATGGCACTTTTCCCAAGAAAAATTAATGGGAAATATGTTATGCTTTCTCGTCAGGATAATGAAAATAATTTTATAATGTTTTCGGATAATTTATACGAATGGGATTCCAAACAATTATTAATGGAACCAAAATATTCTTGGGAATTTTTTCAGATTGGAAATTGCGGTTCACCAATCGAAACAGAAAAAGGATGGTTGTGTTTAAGTCATGGAGTGGGACCAGCCCGACGTTATTCAATAGGTGCTTTCTTGCTAAGTAAAGATGACCCAACAAAATTAATTGGAAGACTAAAAGAACCACTCCTTGAAGCAAAAGAACATGAAAGAAATGGTTATGTGCCAAATGTAGTTTATTCATGCGGGGGAGTAATTAATGGTGATTATCTTGTGTTTCCTTATGCGATGTCAGATTATGTTAGCAGTTTTGCTTATGTCAATGTAAATGATTTGTTGAATAAATTATTAAATGAAAAATGAAAACCGCGGTAATTATTATTTCTGCTTTATTCACTTTGCAAACTTTTTCTCAAATAAAAAGTTTTGAGAAAATTAATTATACAGGTGATGCAAAAATAGAAGTAGGAAGTTACTTTGCTGGAGCAGAATTTCATCACAGCTGTCCAGTCCCGCAAAGATTTAGTTTTTATTATCCTGTTGCAAATAGCATCGACCTTAGCAGCGACTACTGGCATCGAGATACGACTTATATTATGAATGCAGCAGTTAAATTTGGCGATGAACTTCAATGGCTGAATACTCTATCATGCAAATATGAACTTACGCCATACTCAGTAAAATTTTATAAAGATGGAGGTAATAAGTCATTTGAGATTTCGTATCAGTTCACAAAAACAAAACCCACTGTTGTAATTACATATTCAATAACAAATAATTCAAATGAAACAAAAGAAGTTGAATTATTTATTAGATTGGCACTTGCACTTAGAACCAGTCATACTTTTGAAATCAAGAAGGATGTTAATGTTTCTTCAATGAATAATGGAGAAATAATTTTTGCAGACAATTTAGCTAAGGAAACACAAAATTCACGAATGTTCATTGTGAATGTAAAAGAAAAGCCTTTCGATTTTGTGGTCAATGAATCTTTGTCAAATAAAATTAATTTTCAAAAATATGCTTCAAATAAAAATCTTGTTGACGAACCATCTGCAAATTTTATTTACAAAAAAATACTAAAACCGAAAGAAAAATTAATTGTCACTCAAATTCTCGGAACATGCAAAAATGATGAAGGGAATGAATTAGTCAATTATTTAAGAAAAAATTATAAAAAAGAAATAAATGATTTTGAGAATTATATTCTATCAAGAATTTATAAAACAACCGTAATTAAAAGCGGAGATGATGCTTTTGATAAAACTGTCAATTGGGCAAAAGCAATTCTTGAAGTAAACAAACATTATATTGACGGCGATATTGTCCCTATGCCCTGTCCTGCTGAATATAATTTTTATTTCACTCATGATGTTTTGATGACAGATTTTGCTGTAGTTAAATTTGATTTACAAAGAGTAAAAAATGATTTAATGTTTATAATAAAACATGCTAATAAAGAAAAAATAATTCCTCATGCTTATTACTGGAAAGATACAGCTTATGTTACTGAATATGCTGATTATGACAACTGGAATAATTTCTGGTTTATTATAGTTGCTTCAGAATATTTGAAATATTCAAATGATAAAAAATTTATTGAGCAAATTTATCCTTACTTAGAAAAATCACTATCAAATGCTCTTAAAACAAAAGGTGAAGATGATTTAATGTTATCATATCGTCCTGATTGGTGGGACATTGGCAAACTTTATGGACAGAGAAGCTACATGACAATTTTAGCAATAAAAGCAATTCGTTCATTTATTTATCTCACTACTGTAATTGAAAAAAATGAAGATAAACTTTCTGAATATGAAAACCTCTCGGTTAAAATGGAAAAAAGCTTAAATGAAAAATTATGGTTTGATAAATTCAATTACTTAATGAATTGTTCAGAGTTAAATGTAACAGATGAACATTATTACAGCGGTTCACTTTTGTCTGCTCACTTTGGTTTAATTGATTCTACTAAAATTTCTCAAATGATTAAAACTGCAGAACAATTTCTTGTTGATAAAAAAGTTGGTGTTTATACAGTTTATCCGATGGATTTTACTCAACTAAAAGATTATTGGCATTTTGCAGGAAACGAAGCGGGAGAAAAATTTTATTATCTAAATGGTGGAATTTGGTTTCACTCAAATGCATGGTATGCATTAGCTCTAATTTCAAACGACAAGAAAAAGGAAGCTGCAGAATTCATTAAGAATGTTATGACAATTGATGGAATTATAAATGGGCCAAATGGACAGCCTGCAATGTATGAAGTAAGAAATGGTGATTATAATAATCTAAAAATTTACGGAACTGTTGATAAACCGCAATTTATGTGGGCAGCCGGTTGGTATCTTTATACTCTATATCATCTTTTTGGAATTAATAACAATGAATGGAATATTGAACTCAATCCATTTTTATTGCCTGAACAAAGTGAATGTTTATTCAATCTTTATATTAATGGTCATTTAGCAAATGTGAACCTAATAAGAAATAAATTTTTGCAAAATAAAATTGATAAGAAGGAAATTAATTCGTTTGTTATCCCGGAAAAATTATTTAATGTCAATCAGATAATTTTTTCTATTGGTGAGATTAAAAATGCTTTTTTGAAAAGTACTAATTCAATTCTTGAAGAAGTTACTTATGATAAAAATAAAATGAATATTCAGTTAAAAGCTTTTAAGGGACACAAAAACAAAACAACAATTATCTCAAAGTATTTGCCAAAAGAAATAAAACTAAATCAAAATCATTCAGTTAATTATTCGGTTCATCAAAACAAAAATGGATGGATAATAAATATCAGCTTTACACATCAAGAAAAATTAGAAAGACTCACAGTTCAATTTTGATATTTTAATTAATTGGAGAAAAATATTTATGCAGGAATCCATTTCTTTGAAAAAAGCAAAGTTCAATCTTAATAAAAATTGGGAATTGAAATTAGGGAACAATTATTCACCATCAACTCCAAATGAAATTAAAAAGATAAAGAGCATCAAAGCTGAAATTCCTGGTACTGTTCACACAGACCTTTTATCAAACAATTTAATTGAAGAACCATTTTACTCGGATAATGAAAAAAGACTTAACTGGATTTCAGAATCAGATTGGATTTATAAAACAACATTTGATTCGCCATTTGATGATATAAATTCTTCCAAAATAAAATTAGTCTTTGAAGGTATTGATACAGTTTCAAAAATATATTTGAACGATATTCATCTTGGCTCAACATCAAATATGTTTTTGAAATATGAATATGATGTAACAAAACTGCTTAAACAAAAAAACAATGAATTGAAATTGTATTTCGAGTCTCCCATTAATTATGCTATAAAACAAGAAAAGAAATACGGTAAACTTTTAGTAGCATTAAATTCATATCGAGTATATATCAGAAAAGCACAATATTCTTTTGGCTGGGACTGGGGACCATCTTTTCCAACAATGGGCATCTGGAAAAATGTTTATCTCAAAAAAGAAAGCGAAGCAGAAATAGAGAATTTTCTTTTTAACACAATAGAAATAAAAAATAATAATGCAATTGTAGAGGTAATTTTTGATGTAAAGAAAAATACAAATGAAAAAATCTTAGCATCAATAAAAATTAACAACGAGAATTTTTCAACAAATAAATTAATTGAAGTAATTAGAGGCAAAAACAAGGTTAAATTCAAAATTGAAAATTGTGAATTGTGGATGCCAAACGGTTACGGCGAGCAAAATTTGTATAATCTGGAAATTAAACTGCACAATAAAAATAAAGATGTTTTGGATTCATTAAATAAAAAAGTAGGCATTAGAAAAATTGAACTGCAGCTCAAAGAAAAAAATAAGAACACATTTAGATTTATTGTAAATGGTAAAAAAGTTTTTGCAAAAGGAGTAAACTGGATTCCTGCGGATGCATTTTTAACAAGAGTAACAGAAGATAAATATCGGAAGTTACTTACTTATGCAAAAGATGCAAATATGAACTTTGTTCGTGTATGGGGCGGCGGAATTTATGAGAATGATATTTTCTATGAAATATGTGACGAACTTGGATTATTAGTCTGGCAGGATTTTATGTTTGCATGTGGTTCATATCCCGAGAATTCAGAATTTATTCAAAATGTTAGAAAAGAAATTTTTTATAATGCAAACAGATTACAATATCATCCATCAATTGCAATATGGTGCGGTAATAATGAGAATGAATGGATTTGGTATCAGGAACAGAAGAAGAGTTATAAAAAAATGCCTGGTTATAAAATATTTAGTAAAATAATTCCATCTATTCTTAAAGAAGTTGATCCATCAAGACCATATTGGGAATCATCACCATTTGGTTTTGATGAAGACCCGAATTCACAAAACAGCGGCAATCGACATCAATGGGATATTTGGAGCAGATGGATTGATTATTCTGAAGTAAAAAATGATAATAGTTTATTCGTAACAGAATTTGGTTTTCAAGCACCGGCTAATAAATCAACTCTTGAAAAAGTAATTCCAATTGGAGAAAGAAAAATCAACAGTAAAATATTTGAGTTTCATAATAAACAAGTCGAAGGAACGGAAAGATTAATAAAATTTTTGAGTGCTCATCTTCCTGTAAGTACTAAATGGGATGAATTCATTTATTTAACACAACTTAATCAAGGTTTGGCGCTTAAAACTTGTCTTGAACACTGGCGTTTTAATCAACCAAAAACAAATGGAAGCATAATCTGGCAAATTAACGATACCTGGCCTGTTGTGAGCTGGTCATTAATAGATAGTGAACTAAAACCGAAGTTGTCCTACTATTTTGTAAAAAGAATTTTTGCAGATGTTGTTACTAAAATTGATGTGAAAGAAAAAGAAATATTTATCTCAGGATTAAATCAAAAAGAAAATAATTTCAAAGGGACATTAAGATTATTTATCATTGAATCAAAAAGTGGTGAAATACTTTATGAAAAAAATAAATCAATAACAATTAAAGGCAATTCAATCAGTAATTTAATTACGATTAAAAATAATTTTAGTGCTTCTTCAATAATTGTTTTAACTCTTTATAATGAAAATGGAGTTCAAATTTTTAGAGATGTTTATGCTTTTCAGGAGTGGAAACATATTAAACTCCCGAAACCAGAAATCAAATTAAAATTAATTCAGAAAGATGAAGAAAAATTTTTAGAAGTTGCTTCAGATAAGCTTTCAATCTTTGTTGATGTAGTTTCTTCTAAAGCAATATTCACTGATAGAGGATTTATTTTACTGCCTGATGAAAAAATATTCATAAAAGCTGTTACTTCAGAGAATACAGAGTTAAAAGAAGACGATATTGAAATTTATTGCCTTAATCAATTTCTATGCGATTAAAAATGTTTTTAATAATTAAAAAGCTTTTCATAATTAATTTAATTTTGTTTATAAACTGTTACCCGCAGCAAATCGAAATTGAACGAATTGAAAAGATGCCGAATATTCCTTCTCCTTATGAAATGAGAGATTGGAAAACCGTTGCTTGCGGTTATGATTCTTTAATTTACAATTTGAATGCGAATGGTGAATATCTGCCATTGATATTTTTATTAAACAGTACGATTAATTATCCTGAAGAAATTAGCTTTGGTTTACATTCTTATGTAGGCACAAATAGTCCAGGTAACAGTGAAGCGATTAATGTTTTACCATCAATTGTAAGTGCAACATTAATTGGAATTAATAAGAGAAATCAAAATGGCTTTGACTGGGTAAAGATGAGCAGAGAATATTTTAATAAAAGACCCGAAATGAATGTCTATAAAAATTCTCCTCACGATGATACATACGATGACTGGTGGTATGAAACAATGCCGAATGTTTTTTTCTATCAATTATTTTCATTATATCCAGATGTTGAAGATTATGATAATCAATTTAGAATTATTGCTGATAGATTTCTTGAAGTAGCAAAATTAAGTGGCGGGAGTACAACTCCATGGAAATATCCCAACTTCAATTATCGCGGTTGGGACTTCATAAATAAAAAGCCATATAAAATTGGGGTTGAGGAACCTGAAGCTGCTGGTGCAATTGCTTATATTCTTTACAATGCTTATGTAACAACCGGTGATAAGAAATATTTAATTGGAGCAGAATGGTGCTTAGAATTTTTGAACTCATTAACAATAAATCCAGCTTATGAAATTCAACTTCCTTATGGTGTCTATACTGCTGTTAGGATGAACGCAGAAATTGGAACTGATTATGATATTGAAAAAATGTTTAACTGGTGTTTTAGTTTTACTAATCTTAGAAAATGGAATGTGCTATTAGGCAAATGGGGAGTTTATGATATTAATGGTTTGATTGGTGAAGATTTCGATAGACAATATGCATTTTCGATGAATACATTTCAACAAATTGGTGCTTTAGTTCCTATTGCAAGATATGATGAAAGATTTGCTCGTGCAATTGGTAAATGGGTTCTGAACGCAGCCAATTCATTAAGATTATTTTACAGCAAATATTTAGATGACATTCGGCAAGATAGTGAAGACTGGTCGCATAAGTATGACCCAAATTCATATATTGCTTATGAAGCATTATTAAAATCAAGTTCTAATTGGCCTGAGGCTACAGGTGATGCAATTAAAGGCGGCTGGGCTAAGACAAATTTATCTCTCTACAGTTCATCTTCAGTCGGCTATCTTGCTGCAATAGTAGATACAACTAATGTTCCCAAAATTTTAAAACTCAATTTGAACAAAACAGATTTCTTCCAGAAAAAATCTTATCCGACTTTTCTTTTATTTAATCCTTATGAAGAATCAAAATCGGTTAGAATAAATTTACCTGATGGAATATTTGATATTTATGAAACAATCAGTAATTCATTTCTTGCAAAAAATGTTTCGAATAATTTTGATGTATTGATTCCTGCAAATGCTGCAATAATAATTGTCTTCACACCTCCAAATGGTAAAGCAGAATACAAGATGAACAAATTATTGATAGATGGAATAGTTGTAGATTATAATCTTAATCAACAAGTGGTTAATCATCCACCAAGAATAAAAAGTCTTGCTGCAGTTTCAGAAATATTAATACAAAATACATCAACAAAAATTTATTGCACGGCAGTTGATAAAGATAATGAACAACTTAAATATTATTGGCAGGTGAATGAAGGGAACATATCTAGTGAGGGTTCTTATGTTGATTTCTTTGCTCCAAATAAATCTGTAACAGCAATTATCAAAGTAATAGTTGAAGATACATATGGAGAAAAAGATTCAGCTTCATTATCAATAGAAATTGTAAGCGAAGTTAATCATTCACCAAATATTAATTCTATCAAAGCGGTTCCAAGAAAAATTAAGTTAGGTGATAAAACAAAATTAGTTTGTTTTGCTGAAGATATTGATGGTGACAGTCTAAGTTTTAATTGGAGTTCAAAATTTGGTTATATCAATCAAACATCAGATTCAATTATATGGACAGCTCCGGATTTTGAAGGAGATTATTACGTTTCTTGCACTGTAAGTGATGGAAAAGGCGGAATTGCTAAAGACAGTTTAAAAATTATGGTAAGAAATTTTAGTGAAAATCCATCCGGTAAATTAATTATGTATTTACCATTTAATAGAAATGGAAACGATGAAAGTGGATATGGCAATAACGGAATAATTAATGGTGCAGCATTTGTAAATGACCGTTTTGGAAATTCAAATTCGGCATTATATTTCGATGGCTTTAATGACTATGTGTTGATTAAGAATTCTGCTTCATTGAATTTTCAAAATGCAATAACAATTAGCTTCTGGATTAAATTAGATGAACTAAGTGAAAAAGAATCTTACATAATTTCTCACGGTAGCTATGATAAGCGTTATAAAATTTCTATTGCAAATAAAAAATTAAGATGGACTATTAAAACTGATAAACCAAGTAATAACATTTTAGATCTCGATAGTGAAAGTCAGCTCAAGATTAATAAATTTATTCATTGCTTAGTAAACTACAATGGAAAAGATGCAGAGTTGTGGATTGATGGTGAACTAAATTCATTTACTTCATGGACAGGTAAATTGCAATTATCAAATATTGATTTGACAATAGCTCAAATGCTTCCAACAAATTCTAATTATAATTTCAAAGGTGTTATTGATGATATAAGAATTTATGATTATGCTCTTTTGCCTGATGAGATTAATAAACTGTATGATATACCAAGTTCATTAAAAGAGAATAATTCATTAATTAATCCTAAAGAAATATTTCTATACAATTTTCCAAATCCGTTTAATTCAAGTACAATTATAATTTATCAAATATTGGAACAGATGAGGGTTCAATTAAAAATTTATGATATACTTGGGAAGGAAGTAAAATTGCTATTTGACGAAATGCAATCACAAGGTATTCATGAAATAAAATGGGATGGTAAAAATAATTCTGGGAATGTTGTGCCTTCTGGAATTTACTTTTGCATTTTAAGAACGAACCAAAATATGAAAGCGATTAAATTAATTTTAATGAAGTAATAAAAGAGGAATACAATGGCAGAAGTAAAATTAGTAAACGTTTCTAAAATTTATGAATCAGGCAATAAAGCTGTTAAAAATGTTAGCTTCACAGTAAATGATAATGAATTTGTTGTGCTTGTTGGTCCTACAGGATGTGGTAAATCAACAATTTTGAGAATGATAGCAGGACTTGAAGATATATCTGAAGGAGAACTTTTTATTGATAATAAATTGATGAATAATGTATTGCCGGCACAAAGAGATATTGCAATGGTATTTCAAAATTATGCATTGTATCCTCATATGACTGTATTTGAAAATATGGCTTTTGGATTGAAATTAAGAAAATATCCGAAAGAAGAAATTAAGATGAGAGTAGTGAATGCAGCAAAAATATTAGGTATTGAAAATTTACTTGATAGAAAACCCAAACAACTTTCTGGCGGACAAAGACAACGTGTTGCAGTTGGCAGAGCAATTGTTCGAAATCCCAAAGTATTTTTGTTTGACGAACCACTAAGTAATCTTGATGCTAAGATGAGGGTTCAGATGAGAGCAGAAATTACAAAATTACATCAGCAGCTGAAAGCAACAATGATTTATGTAACTCATGATCAAATAGAGGCAATGACAATGGGTGATAGAATAATTGTTCTTAAAGATGGCGAAATACAACAAATTGATACCCCGATGAATTTATATAAAAATCCTGTTAACAAATTTGTTGCAGGATTTATTGGAAGTCCATCGATGAATTTTATAGAAGGAATTATAATTCAAGAAGAAGATTTGAAATTTAGAAGTTTGAGTGGTGCGCTAATGATAAATTTAACTAATGAACAAAAATTAAAACTTGGGAAATATCTTGATAAAAAAATTTATTTAGGTATAAGACCCGAAGATATTAGTTTGCAAAAGAATGAAAGTGGACATGAATTTGTAAGTATTCTCGATTTAGTTGAACCAATGGGGAATGAAATTTTTATATACTTTAAGGTTGATGATAATCAATTTATCGGGAAAGTTTATTCAAATGAAATATTTAAAAAGGGAGAAAAACTACATATATATTTTGATAAGAATAAATTTTATTTCTTTGATTATGAAAAAGAATTAGCAATTAATTAGACTTTTAAAATGAATGAGCATGATAAGTAAATTATTTTAATAAAAAGTAAAGAAATAATATCCCACCATTAAATTTTTTTGGAGATTGCTTTTAAGCATACTTGACAAAACAAAAAATATAGTTTAACTTTGCTTAAAGGTTTTCGATAAGGTTTTCGGTATTTAATTATCAATATTTTTTTAACCTTGTTCCTATTAATTAAAAAAATAATTATTAGCGAGATGAGGTAAATCTTGTCCGAAAAAAATCAATTTTGTGATTGCAATGTAAATATTGACGGGAATGATTTAATTTCTGTTTTAGCTGATGAAATTGCAAAATCAATAGAAAGTAAGTATAAGAATTTATTTAAGAGAGAACTGCCTAAAATCCCTGTGGGGGTTTCAAATCGACACGTCCATCTAACAGAAAAAACTTTTCATAAATTATTTGGAGATGAAACAAAATTTGAATCACTGAGACCATTATATCAACCAGGAGAATTTGCTTCAAAACATACACTCACTATTGTTGGCCCAAAACTTAGATGCATTGAAAATGTAAGAATACTTGGTCCATTAAGAAAGTATGACCAGGTTGAAGTCTCACTTACTGACTCTATTTATTTAGGAATTGAACCACCTATTGTTAATTCAGGCTCTCTCGAAAATGCTGCACCTTTAACACTTGTCGGACCAAAATCTTCGGTGTATCTTGAAAGATGTGCTATAATTGCTAATCGTCATATTCATATGAATAGTAAGGAAGCAATGATTTTAGGAGTTAAAGATGGGGACTTATGCAAAGTAAGAATTCAAGGAATTAAAAGTACAATTTTTGAAAATGTTTTAATTAGAATAAATGATAACTGGCGTTTACAAATTCATCTTGATACTGATGATGCCAACGCAGCTTTTATAAAAGGTGAAGCATATGCAGAATTTTTGGGTAAAATGTAATTATGAAACTTGGATTAGTAATAGGAAAAGTAGTATCAACAAGAAAAGAAGGGAAACTCGAAGGATTGAAAATTCTGATTGTAAATTATCTTACAGAGAATTTGGAAAGAACAAAAGATACAGTTGCATGTGTTGACACTGTTAATGCAGGTGAAGGAGATGTTGTATTACTTTGTTCTTCATCTTCTGCAAGGTTGACAAAATTAACAAGAGATGTTGCTACAGATAATACAATTGTTGGTATTGTAGATTCTGTGATGCAAGGAGGAAATTACATTTATAAGAAAACCAAGAAAAAAGGTGCAGAACATTAATCTCAAATATTTAGTAGAACTTATTGTTTCAGAAGTATTGAAAGAATTAAATAAAAGAGGAATTAATGTTTTATATGAAAAAAATGCAGCTGATGATTTTTCAAACAAGAAAGTTTATGAAGTAGATATGAGTGAATACAAAACTCCAATATTGACTGAAAGAATGTTAATGATGATAGATTCTACAGTTTCTGAAATCATTATTCCATCTAACACAATAATAACTCACGGTGCTAAAGATATTATTAAAAAAAGAAATCTAAAAATTAATTATAAGCAAAAATAAAACAGGAGATAAAAATGGCTAAAGGTACAGCATTGGGTTTCGTCGAAACAAGAGGTAATACAGGAGCAGTTCAAGCAATTGATGCAATGATAAAAGCTGCAAATGTTGAATTTGTTAAGCGTGTGGAAATTGGAGGAGCCTATGTTACTGCTTTAGTAAGAGGAGAAGTAGGAGCTGTTCGCGCTTCAGTCGAAGCAGGAGCAGAAGCAGCAGCAAGAGTTGGAGAACTTGTTTGCACAAATATTATTCCTTCAGCTCACGAAGAAGTTTTTGAATTATTGAATTTAACTAAATAGGGAAATAATATGATAGAAGCATTAGGAATTATTGAAACACTCGGCTTTACTGCTGGAATACAGGCGGCTGATGCCGCTGTTAAATCGGCAAATGTAAAACTTGGTCGATGGGTAAAAGTCGGTGGTGGAAGAGTAAGCATCATCATTCGTGGTGATGTAGCAGCTGTAAAAGCTGCTGTAGAAGCAGGAACTCAAGCTGCATCAAACATTGGAACTGTATTATCAGAAATTATTATACCACGACCTTCAGAAAAGCTAATTAACAAATTCCCAATTGAGCCAATTAATAAAAATAAGGAAACTACTAAATAATAATTGGAGATTATTTTGGATAATAGAGATTTGCAATTAAAAGAGTTAGTGGAACGAGTTGTCGAGAAAGTTCTATCTCAAGCACTCTCAGAAAATTTTTCGAGTGTTGAAGATGGAGATTGGGGAGTTTTTAATGATATGAATGATGCCATTAATGCTGCTCATGAAGCATTTCTGCAATACAAAGAAAGAAGTATTCAATGCAGAAAAAAATTTATTGATGCTGTTCGTACAATGGCATTAGAGAATAAAGAAGAATTAGCAGAAATGACCGTTAAAGAAACTGGAATGGGTAGAGTAGACCACAAAGTGGCAAAATTTATTAATGCAGCAAATTATAGTCCGGGTGTTGAATATTTGCAACCTCAAGCATGGTCAGGTAAAAATGGTCTGGCTATAGATGAATACGCTCCATTTGGAGTAATTGGAAATATTTCACCAAGCACTCATCCTGGACCAACTATTATCAATAATATTATAATTCAACTGGCAGGTGGAAACACAATTGTATTTAATCCACATCCATCTGCAAAAAGAGTTAGTGCAAAAGTGATTCAACTTGCTAATAAATATATGCATGCAGCAGGAGCACCCAAAAATTTAGTTACTTGTGTAAAAGAACCAACATTGGAAACTGCAAAAATACTTTTTGGACATGAAAAAGTTGAACTGCTTTCTGTAACAGGAGGTCCTCAAGTAGTTGAATTGGCTTTGAAGTATCCAAAAAAAGTGATTGCTGCAGGTCCAGGTAATCCACCAGTTTTAATTGATGAAACTGCAGATTTAAATCTTGCAGCAAAAGAGATTACTATGAGTGCAAGTTTTGATAACAATATTTTATGTATTGCAGAAAAAGAAATATTTGTTGTCAAAAATGTTTTTGAACAGTTTATGACTGAAATGGAAAAAGCAGGTAATTATAGATTATCAACAGAAGAAATGAATAAACTTGCAGAGAAAGCCTTAGAACAATCAGGAAAACATTGGATAATTAAAAGAGAATTTGCTGGCAAAAGTGCAAAAGTTCTTGGGAATGCAATTGGATTGAATATTCACGAAAGTGTGCCGCTTCTTTTTGGTGAGGTAGATAAGAATCATCCATGGGTTGTAGCAGAACAAATGACTTGTTGTATTCCTGTTGTGCGTGTCAATGATTTTGAAGATGGCCTGCAGGCAGCTTTAAAAGCTGAACATGGATTCAAACACACAGCAAGTATTTTTTCAAAAGATATTGATAGAGTTACAAAATTTACCAGAATACTTGATTGCGATGTTCATGTAATAAATGGAGGTACACTTCGCGGAAATGGCGGCGAATTAGGCGAAGGATATTTTTCACATACAATTGCTACACCTACAGGCGAAGGAATTTGTACTCCATTACATTTTGTTCGAAAACGTCGAATTATGTCTCATAAAGCTTTTAGATTTGTTTAATTTGTAAATTATTAATGAGGTATATAAAATGTCAGTAAAAAATGCAATTGGAATATTAGAAACAAAAGGTTTTGCACCTTTAATTTATGGTGCAGATGCTGCAGTAAAAGCAGCAAATGTAGAAGTTGTAGAATGGAGACAGGTAGGAAGTGGTTATGTCTCTTTTGTGATTGAAGGTGATGTTGCTGCTGTAAGAGCTGCAATGGACTCGGCTGTAGAAGCAGCATCACGAGTTGGCGAAGTAATTTCACAACTTGTAATACCAAGACCAGTAGATGAATTAGAAGCTTCGTTTAATCGTGTTAAATAAAAATGATATTTGCTAAAGTCATAGGAAATATTGTTTCTACACAAAAGGACCCTAAGCTTCATGGGAAAAAATTAATGTTGTGCAAAGAAGTAAATCATAATGGAGAATTCCTAAAATCATATCATGTTGCTGTTGATGCTGTACAGGCAGGAGAAGGAGATTTTGTTCTGCTAACATATGGCTCATCAGCTCGAATGACCGATGAAACAAAAGATACTCCAGTCGATGCAGTTATTGTAGCAATTATTGATAATATTGAAATTACACACAATCTAACAAATGCATTATGAAATTGGGTATTGTTATTGGTAAAACCTGGGCAACAAGAAAAGTGAAAGAACTTGATGGTTGTCAATTGTACATTTTACAGCCTATATCTTCCAATGGTAAATTAGATGGGACTCCATTAGTCGCAGCTGACCCTGAGAATATTGCTGCTTCAGGTGATATTGTAGTTTATGTTACAAGCACAGATGCTGCTCAGGCATTTAAAAATGGTTATGCACCTGTAAATGCAAGTATTGTTCAAAGAGTAGAGAGCATAGCATAATGTATTTAGCAAAAGTTATAAAAAGAGTAGTCTCTGTTGTGAAACACGAAGCATATTATAATAAAAAAGTTTACGTTATTAAACCCATTTTACCAAATGGCGAAGAGATAGACACAGAACATGTTGCAATTGATTATGTTGGAGCAGGAGTTGGTGATATTGTTGTTTGCGGAGGTGCCCCAGGTGTTGCACAAACTATATTTGGTTTAGAACGAGCACCGATTAGAACACTTATTATTGCAATAGTTGATAAAATTAATTATGTAGAAACATAAGCATATTCATAATGAAGATAATTGATATCAATTGGAAATTAATAATTGTTTATTAAAAATCATTTTTATAAAAATATTTTTCTAATTTTGATATTAAATAATTGATAATAACAAAGGGAATTAGAATGAATAACGAATGGGAACTTCGAAAACAAATTGTTGAAGTTGGTAGAAGAATATGGCTGAGAGGTTACATTGCCGCTAATGATGGTAATATTACAGTTTTATTAAATGATAATGAAGTGCTAACAACTCCTACAGGTGTTAGCAAAGGTTTTATGACGACAGATATGATTATTAAATGCGACAGGCAAGGCAATGTAATTAATAAGAATACAAAGTATCGTCCTTCAAGCGAACTAAAAATGCATCTCGAAGTTTATAAAGAAAGACCCGATGTTCGTTCAGTTGTGCATGCTCATCCAACTTACGCTACAAGTTTTGCAGTAGCAGGAATTCCTCTCGATAAATGTGTTCTACCAGAAGCTATAATTGTAATAGGTGCTGTTCCAATTGCACCTTATGGTTTACCTTCAACTTCTGAGATTCCGGATAGAATTCGACCATATATAAAAAATTCAGATGCAATATTACTTGAGAATCATGGAGCTTTAACTCTGGGGAGTGACCTCTTTAATGCTTATTATAAAATGGAAACACTTGAACATACTGCAAGTATTGTTTGGAAAGCAATTCAACTGGGAAATCTCAATATTCTTTCTCCAGAAGAAAGAGACCGTCTTTTGCAATTAAGAGAAAAATTTAATTTGTCAGGTCGTGTTACTGCATGTAGTACTGAGAACTATAATATTTCAGAAAGTAATATTAAGACAGGTGAAATTGATGAGGAATTGGTACAAAAAATTGCTGAGCAAGTTTTGAATAACCTGAAAAACAAATTAAAATAAAAATGAAAATATTAATAGCAAATCCCGGCAGCACTTCTTATAAGTGCAAACTTTATGATGCCGATAATATGGATATTTTATTTCAAGCTGTTGTTGAGAAAATAGGTCACGAAGATGGAATTGTGAAATATTCTTTTAAGGGTGAAGAAGAAAACATTAGAAAACTTCCAATTAAAGATTATCATTCTGCTGTAAATCTAACTTTAGAAACATTAAAAGAGAAAAATCTGCTGAAAGATATTTCTGCTGTTGGATTTAAAACTGTTCATGCAAAAGGAGTAACAGGCTGTGTTGAATTGAGTGATTCAGTTATTGAAGCCATGAAAGAATATCGCTTGTTGGCTCCTGTTCACACAGATGTTTATCTGACTGCTATTTCGATTTTCAAAGAATTACTTTCAATTCCCTTAGTAGGATTATTTGAAACACATTTCCATGTAAATATTCCTGCTGAAGCATACATATATGGCATTCCTTATGAATATTATGAAAAATATGGAATAAGAAAATACGGATTTCATGGTGCGTCTCATCGATATATCTCAATTCGTGCTAAAGAATTATTTAATGCAAATAAAATTATTTCATGTCATCTTGGAGGAAGTTCTTCTGTTTGTGCAATTAAAGATGGAATTTCTGTAGACACTTCAATGGGTATGAGTCCTCAAAGTGGTTTGTTAAATGCTAAACGTGTGGGCGACCTTGATGCTTATGCACTTTTATATCTAATGCATAAAGAAAACCTTTCTATTAATGATGCAGTAGAAATTTTGATGTCGAAAGGAGGACTTTATGGAATTTCAGGAATTAAAACCGGCGACTTAAGAGATATTGAAGCAGAAATGGAAAAGGGTAATTATCGCGCCGAACTTGCTTTTAATGCTTTTGTTTATAGTGTTAAAAGATATATCGGAGAATACCTTGCTATTTTAAATGGTGCAGATTGCATTGTATTTACAGCTGGTGCAGGTCAAAATAGTTCATCATTAAGAAGAAAAATTACTGAGAATATGGAAAATCTCGGTATTATAATTGATGAAGAAAAAAATCGTTCTAATCCAAAAGAAGGATTAATTTCAAGTGATGATTCAAAAATAAAAGTAGCAGTTATTCCAACTAATGAAGAATATATTGTTGCATCTGAAGTAAAAAATTATCTCTTAAGTAAATCTGGTGAATAAATAATATTGTAATTGGTTTGTGCTGTGTTCATTATCGGGAATGAAATGTTTCAATAAATTATAAATAAAATGAATCAAGCAACTAAGCAGGCATTAGTAGAAAAGTTCGTAACAAAAGCACAAAATGCCTGTGCAAAAGTTCAATTAATTCAAAAAGATTCAGACTCACTGAATTCGTTATTGAAAAGTCTTACAGCTGATGAAAAACAAATTCTTTTCATCCCCCCAAAAAATATTGAGTCCAACCTGTTCGAACAATTTATATCTAATGAAAAAATAGTTATCAACCCGGATAAAGAACAATTGAAAAATATTAGAACAGGTATTACGAGCGCATCTTATGGAATTGCATCCACAGGCTCTGTAACAATTCCGATTACAAATGATTTGACAATTTATTTAAGCATGCTTGTAAAAAAACATATTGTTATACTTGATGCTGAAAACATTGTAGATAAACCTCGTGATTTGTTTAATGAAAGCGTTTCGCTTAAAAAAAGTTTTACGATAATAACAGGGCCAAGTGCTACTGCAGATATGGGACCTCTTGTAAGAGGTGTTCACGGTCCTGGTGAATTATTTATTATTGTTCTTGGAGATTAATATGAGTAAAGATTTAGTTCATCCCAAAGAATTTGCTAATAAGTCATCAAAGAAAAATTTGTTCAAAGCAATTGATTATGCGTTGAAATATGAAAGCAAATCAATAAGATTAAATACAAAAACATTTAACGAGGGCCGTTATAAAGCAATAAAACAAATTGAAGATTATGAAACCTTAAAAACTTATGCCAGAGAAATAAAAGAAAAAGCTATTAATGATTTACCAAACTTAGTTAAAAAATTAACTCGCACTATTGAATCAAGAGGTGGCGTTGTATTTTATGCGAAGGATAAAAATGATGCTGTAAATTTTATCAGGGATATATGTAGACAGAATGAAGCTAAGTTAATAGTTAAATCAAAATCAATTACATCAGAAGAAATTAATTTAAATGAAGCACTTCAGAAAGATAATATTGAAGTAGTAGAAACAGATTTAGCCGAATTTATTCTTCAATTATCTAAAGAACAACCTTCTCATATAGTTGCTCCTGCAATTCATAGAAGCAGAGAAAGCATATCAAAATTATTCAAAGAAAATTTTCAAACTACAAATCCGCTGGAAAGTGGAGAACAATTAACTGAATTTGCCAGTGCTACATTAAGACAAAAATTTCTTAGTGCAGATATTGGAATTACAGGCGCAAATCTTATTGCTGCAGAAGAAGGAACAATTTTATTAGTAGAAAGTGAAGGCAATATAAGATTAACTACACATCTTCCTGCAATTCATATTGCAATTGCAGGGATAGAAAAAATTATTCCATCAAAAAAAGATTTTGGAATTTTCATTGAATTATTAGCTGCAAGTGCTACAGGACAATCACTCACATCATATACTAATATTTTAGAACCGCCATTAGATTTACCAGTATTAAACTTGAATAACAGAAAAGATACAGAAAGAAAATTTTATCTAATCTTACTGGATAATGGCCGCATGAAAATGAGAGAGGATTCTGAGTTAAAAGAAGCTCTCTATTGTATTCGTTGTAGTGCATGCATGAATGTTTGTGCTAATTTTCAAACTGTTGGTGGTCATGCATTTGGTGGTGAATGTTATACCGGGGGCATTGGTGCAAGCTGGACTGTAGGCACAACAGGCAAACTCGAAAATGGGAAATTTGCTGAACTATGCACAGGTTGTTCTCGCTGCGTTCCAAATTGTCCTGTTAAAATTGATATACCCAGATTGAATTCTGTTATTAAAGACAGACTCAATAAAAGTAATCCTCCATCACTTCAAAAATATTTCTTTGCTTATTATAATTTTTTTGCAAGAATAGCTTCTTGGATTCCATCTTTTGTAAATACAATAATGAATTTCCATCCTTCAAAAATTTTACTGGAAAAATTTTTTGACATTGAAAAAGAAAGAAACATACCACAGTTTACAAAAAAAACATTTACACATTTATATAAAGAAAGATTAGCTGTACCTTCACTTATTGGTAATTCTAAACTAAGTTCTGTAAAACTTATAATCTTCTCTGATATTTATACAAATTACAATAATCCACATGTTGGAATAAACGCGGTTGAATTGTTGGAAAAATTGGGTTTCAAAATAAAAATAAGTAAAGTATTTGATGATGGCAGAGCCTCACTTTCGCAAGGCATTCTTAAAAGTTCTTCAAGAAAAGCAAAATTAACTTCTCGGTATTTAAAACAGTTAATTGATGAAGGAAATGATATAATATTTTTAGAACCAAGTGTATTAGCAATGATTCGTTATGATTATCAAAAATTAATTAACGATGATAATCTGTTTAATTATGTAAAAGCAAAATGCTATGATATCTTTGAGTATTTACTGTTAATGGCAGAAGATAAGAAATTAGATTTAGAAGAAATAAAAAGTAGAATAATTCTCTCGAGCAATAGAAAAATATTTTATCATGCTCACTGTCAATTAAAATCGATAGGTTTAGGTGAAGTTGTGCCTTCGTTTTTCAATCGTCTCGATATGCAAGTTGTTACATCAACTCAGGAATGTTGCGGAATGGCTGGTAGTTTTGGTTACAAAAAACATTTTTATGAAATAAGTAAAAGTTTAGGAGAACAATTAATAGAAGAAATTAATTTTTATGACAAAGAGAAAGATGTTGTAGTAATATTAGCAAGTGGGACATCGTGCAGGGAACAGTTAAATAGCTTTATGAAAATATCAAAAACAATTCTTCATCCTGTTGAGTATTTGAATAAAATAATGAAATAGAAATGATATTTGTGTGAATAGTCGTTTTTAATATTGTGAACTCTAATTACAAAAAAAATTGATAGTCTATTTAAAATTAACTTGACACAAAAATATTTTATTTTTAACTTGAAAACGGTTTCGAAAACCTTTAAGTATTGGTATATAGAGCAATATTAAAGCTCTTTTTTTAATACAAAATTACTCAAAGGTTTTCGAAATCCTTTTCTGATTAGGTGGCTTTATGAACAGTTTTTTGGTGAAAAGGTCAAAATGTGACTGATGTGGCGGAGCTGTATTTAAACTGAATAATTTCTATATTTAAGCAAAAGTTGTAACTTACTATTAATCAGTAAATAAAATTATGGTATTCTGTGGAGAAAAATTATAGAAGAAATAAAGTTACATTAAAAGATATTGCACGTGAATTATCTCTTACCCCGGCAACAGTTTCAAAAGCACTTCGTGATTCAAGTGATATTTCAGAAAAAACCAAGCAGATTGTAAAAGAAAAATGTAAAGAAATGAAATATCGCCCCAATATTCTTGCTAGGTCTCTTATTACAAAAAAAAGCAAAATACTGGGTGCTCTTATTCCTGATTTGCGTATTTCATTTTTCTCAGAAGCTGTAAGAGGAATGTATGAAGAAGCAAGCAATAAAGGTTATGAATGCATTTTAATGGTTCATGATGAAGATATTCATAAGGAAAGAAAAAAAATTGAATTTTTATCCGACATTGGAGTTGATGGCATATTGCTTAATGCTGCAGGTGGAGATGAAAATTTGTCTTTATATAAAAGTCTGGATGAAGAAGGAATTAAAATTGTTTGCTGGGATAGAAAAATAAATAAATTACCATTTACAACAGTTAAAATCGATGATGTAGAAGCTTCTTATGAATTAACATCAAGAATGATAAAAGAAGGAAGAAGAAATATTTTGTTTTTAGGACCTAATACATTAATCCCAGTTTGTGAAGACAGATTTCAAGGTTATAAAAAAGCATTGAAAAAATTCGGAATTAAGTTTAATCCGAAACTTGTATTACAAACTTTTAGAAGCATTGAAGATAGTTATAATAAAATGTCTGCATTACTCAATTCAAAAATAAAAATTGATGCTGTGATTAGTATTGGTGGTTTGATTACTTATGGGGCTGGAAAAGCAATACTGGATAAAAAACTTTCTATACCTGATGACATTTTATTAGGTGAATTTGGCGACAACACAATAGTTGCACGATTAGGAGTCCCTTATTATACTGTTGACCAGAACCCGTATGTGATTGGTAAAACAGCTACAGATATTTTAATTGATATGTTGGATAATAAGAAAGACTACAATGATTTTGACGATGTTACGATTCAGTATAAAATAGTTGAAAGATAAAGTCACTCATTTATTCCCCTCCTGTATTTCGATAATATTTTTTGAAGTAATAAAAAATATTCAAATAAATTTTATAATAAATTCACTTCTATAGATAATTATTTATCATTAAGATAGATTATTAAATTTCTCATAGTTGTCCTGTCATAAATCAAATCAATCTAATATACTTTCTAAATTTATTTAAATAATTATGGGTTTATTATGGAAGAAAAAAAATTCATAGCTTTTGATTTAGGAGCAGAAAGCGGACGATGTTTTATAGGATTACTTGATAAACAAAAAGTAATTCTTCATGAAATACATCGTTTCAGCACTCCGTCAATCAAATATGATAATGGATTTCATTGGGACATATTGGCTATTTATGAAGAAGTTATTGAAGGACTAAAAAAAGCAAGTAAAAATTTTGGAAATAACTTTGAAGGAATTGGAATTGATACCTGGGGAGTAGATTATGTTCTTTTAGACCCCGACGATAGAATTTTAGGTTATCCATATCATTATCGTGATGACCGCACTGATAATATGATGGAAGAAGCATTCAAAGTAGTTCCTAAAAAAGAAATTTATAATAGAACTGGTATCCAGTTCATGCAGATTAATACTTTATTTCAATTATTATCCGAGAAAAAAAGAAAATTAAACTTATTGAATATTGCTGATAAGATTTTGTTTATTCCTGATTTCATAAACTTTATGCTTTCAGGTAAAAAGTTTGCAGAATATACTATTGCATCTACATCAAGTCTAATTGACCCTGTTAAAAGAGATTGGGCATGGGATTTAATTGATTCTTTTGGACTTAATCGAAAAATTTTTCCTGCTATTATTGAACCTGGAACTGTGCTTGGACCTTTACTACCTTCTATTGCTCAATTAACAGAATTAAATAAAAATATTCCTGTCATAGCAACAACATGTCATGATACAGCTTCTGCTGTTGCAGCTGTTCCAGCATTTGAAGATGACTGGGCATTTTTGAGTTCAGGAACATGGTCTTTGATGGGAATAGAATTAAAAAATCCCGTATTAACTGAAGAAGCTTTGAATAATAATTTTACAAATGAAGGCGGATTTGCCAATACTATTCGTTTTCTTAAAAACATTATTGGCTTATGGCCTATACAAGAATGCAGAAGATACTGGGCAGAAAAAAGTAATATTCATTATAACTATTCAGAATTAATATCAATGGCTATCGAAAATGGACCGGCAAATTCTTGGGTAGATTTGAATGATTCTCGATTTCTTAAAGCAGGTGACATGCCTGAAAAAGTTATAAGCTACTTAGAAGAAACAGAGCAGGAGTATAATTCTGACATAGGATATATCATTAGAGTTATTGTTGAAAGTCTTGCTTTTTGTTATAGAGATACTTTAAAAAAATTAGAATCGGTTATAAGTAAAAAAATAAAAAGATTGCATATAGTAGGCGGCGGTATTCAAAATGAACTTCTCAATCAGTTAACTTCAGATTCAACTGGCTGTGAAGTAATTACCGGTCCTATCGAAGCAGCAGTATTAGGAAATATTGGAGTTCAAGCTATTTCAAAAGGTATTGTTAAAAATATTTCAGAATGGCGTGAAATAGTTGCAAACTCTTTCGAGTTGAAAAAATATTATCCACAAGATACCGGCTATTTCAATGAACGAGAAAAACATTACAAAAAAATTTCTAATCAAGTAGTTTGAAAATTTGATTGAGCTAATCATGAGTAATCAATTCTAAATTTTTCTAATCTTTTCAAAGTTAAGTCAATCTCATGTAAACATTAATAAATAAATCTCCAAATTAAAAAAGGAGTGAGATATGAAAATAATTAAACTAATATTTGTGCTTTTACTTTTCTTTGTATGGGGATTAAACATAATAGAAGCACAGGGTTCAGGCAGAATTCGAGGTAAAGTTGTAGACAAAACTACAGGTGAGCCGCTGCCTGGCGCAAATGTTATGCTCGAAGGAACAGGTATTGGAGATGCTGCTTCGTTCGATGGTAGCTATTTAATACGAAGTGTGCCTCCTGGTAATTATAATTTAATTATCAAATACCTCGGTTATAAAGACCAGAGAATACCTGTTACAGTAAAAGCCGGGATGACCTTAGAAGTAAATGTAGAGTTAGAATATGTTGCTATCGAAACAGGTGAAATTATAATAACAGCTCAAGCAGAAGGACAAATAGAAGCAATCAATCAGCAATTATCTTCTACTACAATCAAGAACATTGTTTCTTCAGACCGTATTAAGGATATCCCTGATGTAAATGCCGCTGAATCTGTAGCAAGACTTCCAGGCATATCATTAATTAGAAGTGGAGGCGAAGGGCAAAAAGTAACTATTCGTGGTCTTTCACCTCAATATAATGTTATGATGGTTAATGGTGTTCGATTACAATCTACAGACCGTGATAATAGAAGTGTGGATTTAAATATGATTGCACCGAACATACTTTCTGGTATTGAAGTTACAAAAGTATTAACTGCTGATATGGATGCTGATGCAGTCGGTGGTTCAGTTAATCTTAGAATAAGCAAAGCAAGAGAAGGATTCCATAGTAATTTTACAATTCAGGATGGATATACATCTTTAGCAAATACAAAACCATTTGGTAATTATAGATTAACTGGACTTGTTAGTAATCGTTATTATGATGATAAATTAGGTGTACAGGTATCAGTTTACATTGATAAGTTTAATAGAAACTCTGATGAATTAACAGCTTCATATTCAACTAATGAGCAAGAAATAAAAATTAAAGGTTTTATTCCAACTTATCTTTCTACAGTAACAATTAGTGATAAAGTTACAGATAGAAAGAGATTAGGCGGAAGTCTTGTTTTAGATTATCAGTTATCACGCGGGTCATTAATCTTAAATAATTTTGTAGGCAGCTTAAATGAACATCAAATCGAACAGCAAAATTATTTTTCTACAGATTATGATTGGCGCGGTTTTGCAGCCGAGAGAGAATTTACCAATACAGTTATTAGTAATGCACTTCAAGGTGAATTCGAGTTTGCAAACATAAATATGGATTTTTCAATTTCTAATTCATTTACAATACAACGCAATCCTGGTGATTTGAGAATGGATGTTAGAACAAGGTCTGGTGGAGTGCAAGGTTGGACAAGTCCCGTAACCAATCAAAAAAATATGTCACCAAGTGATTTTCTTAATTCTGTTACTGTCCTTCAAAAAGATAAAATAATTACCAATACTTCTACTCTTAAACGTGATGTAGATGAATCTGCACAAGCTGCTGTATTAAACTTTAAACTGCCTTATACAATAACAAAATATATTTCTGGCAATTTAAAACTTGGCGGCAAATATGAACGCAACACAAGAAAAAATGATGAAACTCAGTGGTATATTGATACAGATAGAGGAGGACTTGCAGGTAATTTTAATGTTCTGTTGAGAGATTCAATATGGAAGGATTTAGGTATTGAAAAGAAGGATAATGGATTAAGAGCCGAATTGTTTGCAGACCCAAGTTATGATGTTGGAAATTTTCTTTCTGGCCATGAAGGAATTAGTGGAGATATTTTCTTCAATAAAATTTCTATCTGGAAAATGCATCATATGGAGGAATTGGCAAAACAATATGGCTATTATCTTCCTTCGCCATTGGAATCAACTCAATATGATTATAATTACACAAGGAATTTTGGTGCATTTTATATAATGACAGAATTAAATATTGGTAAATATGTCACTTTTTTGCCAGGTCTCAGATATGAAACATTTAATTTTGATTATGAAGCTGATTCAACTTATGTATTTGGTCGATTAACAACTCCTGGTGAATATTACTATGATCATAAGAAAGTTCATTGGGATTCAACAAAAGGAACGACATGGTTCCCTCAAATGGTACTGAGAATTAAACCTACAGGCTGGTTAGATTTTCGTTTAGCAAGTACCAAGAGTATAATTTATCCTGATTACCGAGCAGTTTCCCCATTTTTATATGTAGATACTTATGCTGCTCCAACATTAAGGTTAGGTAATCCATATTTAAAACCTTCAGTAACTCAGAATTATGATGTTTATGCATCAGTTTATGAACATCACATTGGATTATTTACAGGAGGATTCTTTTATAAAGAAATTAAAAATTTGATAGTGCCTATTGAATATTATACTAAAGATGCATCAAAGATTCATTACAGATACAAGCTAACACAAGCAGATTATACAACAATCGATACTTGGACTAACTTGGAAGAAACTTCTTATGTAAGAGGAATTGAATTAGACTGGCAAACTCATTTCTGGTATTTGCCATCATTTTTAAAAGGATTAGTATTTAATATTAATTATACTCACATTAATTCAGTTACTCGTTATCCATATTTTAAGAGTGTTGCAACTGGTACTGGTGTATTTAAGAAATATAAATATATCGATACAACAAGAACTGGAAGATTGATTAATCAACCAAATGATATATTGAATTTAACTATTGGATATGATATTGGTGATTTTTCAGCAAGATTATCGTTCTTGTATCAGGATAATGTTTTAAGAAGTGCTCACCCTGTTTATCAGGAACTTGATTCCTATACAGCTGCATATTACAGATGGGATTTTACAGCTTATCAAAAATTACCATGGTTGAAAGGTCTTCAAATATATTTGAATATCAATAATATTACCAACACACCTGACCGTCAATTCGTTAGTACTTTAGAAAAACTATCTGGAGTAGAATATTATGGGACTACTGCAGATTTAGGAATTCGGTATTCATTTTAAAAATTTATTTAATTACCTAAAGGAGGTGATGAAAAAGATTACATTTCAATTGCAGCACATCTTTATTTCTAATCTAATAACTAATTAACCAACAAACTCAAAAAAGGAGGCACATATGAAGAAATTAGCATTACTTTTGGTGCTCTTTCTGTTAGTATCACCATATGTATTTGCTCAGGAAATGGTACTTGACCCGGATAAGTATGTCAATGCACAAATAGCTGCCGATACACTTCCAGATGGCTCGCAAGCACATAAGGTTTATAAAGTAGAAAGTGGTAAGTTCTATGCTTTTGATGGGTCTCTGGAAGTAGATTTTGACCTTGTAATTGAAGGTCCGTATAAAGGCTGGATTATGAATGACCCAAATCCACCTGTCTTTCTCCAAACTCCTGGTGCTGATGGTAAAGCAAGAGATATGTTTAATTTAAGAGCAGGAGGCAGTATCGTATTAAAAAATATTCTGCTTAGTGGTCTTCATGTAAATGATGTTAATATTTCATCATTTGTTCGTAATTATGGTGGTTATAAAATTGTTTGGGATAATTGTGCATTTACTGATTACGTTGACCATTGCTCAAGAACTACAGCACCAACTGAAGAAATTACAATTACAAACTGCATTTTTATTAATGGTGTAAGAAGAAGCAGTTCGCCTTTCGGTGGTATGCCAATAAGAATTGATGCTGCATGTAAAAAATTTACTTTTGAAAATAATACTTCAGTGAATATGGGAAGAGAATTTGGAAATGGCGGCAACTTCTTTACTTCAAAAATGTATGAACTGCACAATACTTTTGTAAATGGCCAGATTAATGCTCATGAACTGCATTGGTACGAAGCAATTCAGGCAAATAACATTTATTATAATTGGAGCTGGAGAGGCCGTATGCCAAATACTAACGGCTACGAGACCTATTTTACAACATGGGAGTACTTTACAGATGTAAAAGAAAAACTTGATTCTATTTCATTATATCATGGATTTAATGCAATGTATTTAGACCCAAGATTTTTACAATTTTATAAAAAAGAATTTGCTGATACATTAAAACAATGCCTGTTGTGGAATGCCGATGTTGACTCAACTATTTTAGCAGATAATAATTTTAGAATCGGGAAAAATTACTGGCAGTTTGACCCCAAATTTGTTGCACCGCCAAATAATATTGATAGTATGATGGCATGGTTAAAATTCCATTGGTTGAAAGTGGGAACTTTCCCTGATTGGCGTATTGAACTTCCTGTAACTTATAATGCTGAAGGTCTACCCGAACTTCATTGGCCACCTAAGTTTAATTTGAAATATACAAATGATACTCTGTTAACCGGAGGAACTGATGGATTGCCACTAGGCGACCTTAACTGGTTCCCTGAGAAAAAAGCTATTTATCTTGCTAATAGAGACAAATATATTGCAGCATTGCAGGATTCAATTGCAAAAGCTAAGTATCTTTATGTTCCAGGGGATAGTGCTTCAGCATTAATTACATGGAAAAATTATACTTCGGTTGAATCTTATGGCTCATCAATTCCAAATGAATATTACTTAAGCAACAACTATCCAAATCCTTTCAACCCAACTACGAAATTTGAATTTGGTTTGCCTGCACAATCAAAAGTTACAATTACTATTTATAACATCTTGGGTCAAAAAGTCTTCGAATTAAAAGATAAGGATTTGCCCGCTGGAGTTCATACATTCAACTTTAATGCATATAATTTGAGCAGCGGCGTATATATTTACAATATTAATGCTGTAGGAATTAATGGCAAAAATTATATTGCTTCCAAAAAGATGATTTTAACAAAGTAATAATTGGAATATTGAGTGGTCAACCAATAACTTAATTTTGGTTGACCACTATTTTTTATTAACAGATTTATAAAAAACAATACTTGTAATCATGATAAAACAAAATATTCATTTTATAATTTTATTTTCTATTGTGATAAACATGAGCATTAGTGCTCAAAGATTTATTCCTCTCTGGAATAATAATATGCCCAACAGCAGAGGAATAAATATAAAAGATAGCATTGCAAATGAACGTATTTATAAAGTTGGAACACCAGGTATTTATGAATTTAAGGTCCCAGAATCACAGAATAAAAGAGTCGCTGTTCTTATCATACCTGGCGGAGGTTATATAAGATTAGCTTATGAAGTTGGTGGTTTTCAATTGGCAAAATGGTTTAACACAATTGGAATTAATGCTTTTGTATTAATTCACAGACTTCCACAATCACCTGATGTAATTGAAAGTTATAAAGCACCATTACAAGATGCTCAAAGAGCAATTAGATATATTCGTGCACATGCAAATGAGTACGGCATTGATACAAATAAAATTGGTGTAATGGGAGGTTCGGCTGGAGGACATTTAGCTGCGTGTCTTTCTACAATTAAAGATGATTGGTCAAAGGTAAATGATTCGCTCGATGTTTATTCCTTCAAACCAAATTTTACTATTTTAATTTCTCCTGTTATTACAATGGAATTACCATATGCCCACAAAGGGAGCAGAGATAATTTATTGGGAGAAAATCCATCTGATTTATTAGTTAAAAAGTTTTCATGTGAACAGCAAGTTGATTCGACTACTCCGCCTGCTTTTATTGTTCATGCTATGGATGACAACGGGGTGAGCTGCATGAACAGCATTTTTTATTTTACAGCATTAAAGAAAAGTGGAAAAGAAAATAAATCTTCTCTTCATATATATTCTGGTGGCAAACATAATATTGGTTTGCGAAACAATCCTCCATCAACAAATACATGGAGTCAATTAGCAGAATTGTGGCTTACAGAAATTTCAATTTTACCTTAAAGATTTTTCGAACAAGATTTCCAAATTACTTTCCTTCCTGCGTTAGTTAGCATAACACTTTTTTAATAAAATTTTTTAGAGGAAAAATTATGAAACGAGCAATGGTATTATTGATGGTTATCATTGTTCTTATTGGAAATAAAAGTTTGGCTCAAAATCTACAATGGGAAAAATTAGATAGGGGTTTAATTGCTGTCCCAGCGAATGATAAAGGAATTTTTCTAAGCTGGCGCTTGCTAACATCTGATCCAACGAATATAAAGTTTAATATCTATCGTAATAATACAAAAATTAATAAAGAGCCAATTCTAAACTCAACAAATTATGTTGATACTGTAGGAACATTGAATGATAAATATTTTGTTGTTCCAGTTGTCAATGATGTTGAACAGGAAGCTTCAAAAGAAATTACACCATGGAGCCAGATTTATAAAACAATTCCTTTACAAAGACCGGCAGGAGGACAAACTCCCGATGGTGTTAATTATACATATAGTCCAAATGATGCAAGTGTAGCAGATTTAGATGGTGATGGTGAATATGAAATTGTACTTAAATGGGACCCTTCTAATTCAAAAGACAACTCACAAAGTGGTTATACTGGCAATGTATATCTTGATGGATTGGAGCTTGATGGAACTTTACTATGGCGTATTGACCTTGGAAAAAATATCAGAGCAGGTGCACATTACACACAATTTATGGTTTACGATTTAGATGGAGATGGAAAAGCTGAGGTAGCATGTAAAACAGCAGATGGAACGGTTGATGGTAAAGGTAATGTAATTGGAAATGCTAATGCTGATTATAGAAATTCAAGTGGATATATATTATCAGGACCTGAATATTTTACTATCTTTGATGGCAAAACCGGTGAAGCTTTAGCAACAACAAATTATTTGCCTTCTCGTGGTGATGTCAGTTCTTGGGGTGATTCTTATGGAAATAGAGTAGACCGTTTTCTTGCCTGCGTTGCTTATCTTGATGGTGAACATCCAAGTGTTGTGATGTGTCGTGGTTATTATACAAGGACTGTTCTTGTTGCATGGGACTGGAAAGATAATCAATTAAAAACAAGATGGATATTTGATACAAACAACGGTTATTTAGATTACACGGGTCAAGGTAATCATAATTTGAGTGTTGCTGATCTTGACGGCGATGGAAAAGATGAAATTGTTTATGGTGCTATGGCAATTGATGATGATGGTAAGCCACTCTGGAATTCTCGATTAGGACATGGTGATGCTTTGCATGTATCTGATATAGACCCAAATCGTCCTGGACTTGAAGTATGGGGGATTCACGAAAAAGCTGCTGTAGGTTCAGCTCTGCTTGATGGAAAAACCGGTGAAGTTATCTGGGGAACAGGTCCTGGCGATGTCGGCAGAGGCGTTTCTGCAAATCTTGTTGATTCTTACGATGGTATGGAATGCTGGGGCGGAACAGACGGTTTGCGAAGTGCAAATAATATTAAAGTAGGTCCAAATCCTCCTTCTTCTAATTTTGTAATATGGTGGGATGGAGACCTTGAGCGTGAACTTTTAGATGATATTAACATTAGAAAGTATGATGGTCAATCTAATCCAATTTTATTATTGGCTAACGGTTGTGCTTCAAACAATGGAACTAAAGCAACTCCATGTCTTCAGGCTGATTTGTTCGGCGATTGGCGTGAAGAAGTAATTTGGAGAACAAGTGATAATTCATCATTAAGAATTTATACTACAAATATTGAATCATCATATCGAATTGTTACTTTTATGCAAGATAGACAATATCGACTTGCTATTGCATGGCAAAATGTAGGATATAATCAACCGCCACATCCAAGCTTTTTTGTTGGGAAAAGTATGTTTATTCCTGATAGTCTCAAACCACCTGCAAAACCTAAAAACATTAGAGGATTCTCTTTAGGTGATACTATAAAAATTGAATGGGATGCAAATACTGAATCAGATTTAGCAGGTTACATAATTTATAAAGGAACTGTTAAAAATCATTTTACTGATTCAATCGATGTTGGGAATAAAACTTCATATGTTGATACTAATGTAAAATATGATTCTACTTATTACTATGCTGTGGCTGCTTATGATTCTGATGGGAATAAATCTCAGCTTTCAGATATTATTGAAATAACACCTACTGTTAGACCTGCAGCACCAACAAATTTATCTTATCGGTATGATTCAAATTCAGCTTTATTGCTGTGGAAAATTCAAAATGATAATACAATATCAAAAGTAAATATTTATCGTTCTGATTCGCCTGATATAAAATCACCTCAAATTTTTTCTGTTGATAAGAATCAAAATTATTTTGTTGATAAAAATCTTGTGAAAGGGAAAACATATTATTACTGTGTAACAGTAACTGATACAAACAAAGTAGAATCTCTTCGTTCAGAAGTTTTAAGTATAACTCCTGATGATTATTTTACTTTTCAAGCAGAAGATGCAACAATAATTGGAACTGTATATTTAGATAATAATCATTTAGGATATCACGGAACAGGATTCGCAAATTTTGATGCAAACAACAGTTCTGTTGAATTTACTTTCATGCCAGGATTTGGGGGAGGAGTGCATACTTTATATTATAGATATGCTCTTGGAAATGTTGATAGAACAGGATTATTGATTGTAAATGGCACTTCAAAAAATTTAACTATGAAAGGAACTGGTGAATGGACTAATTATGTAATTGATAGCGTAGATGTTAATCTTAATAATGGTTATGATAATACAATTCGTTTTTCTGCAAATGGTTCTGATTTCGGAAATCTTGATGAAATTACTATTACTTCAAAACAAATAACATCAATTGAAGAATTAACAACTTTGCCGACAGAATATCAGCTCTTTCAGAATTATCCTAATCCATTTAATCCTGAAACTGTTATTAATTTTTCGTTGCCAGAAAAAAGTTTTGTATCATTAAAGATTTATAATACATTGGGGCAGGAAGTTAGAACTCTTGTTGAAAAAGAATTTAATGCAGGATATCACTCAATAACATGGGATGGAAAAGATAATTTTAGTAATTCAATAACTTCGGGAATTTATTTCTATAGATTTAATGCAGGTAGATTTACTGCAGTTAAAAAAATGATTTTTGTGAAGTAGTGCTTAATTTGTTTTTTAGAAATTGAATACTTGAATTAAGATATAATTCATTACTCGATTAACAAATCATTAATATATTAAAAGGTATTGGTGATGATTAAAAAGAAATTGTTCTTGCTCTTTTTAATATTTGGTTTAATTGCAATAAATAATCTGAATGCAAAAGAAAAAAGAATAGTTGTTTCCGGGCATAGTAATTCATTTGTTTCAATCAAAGTTCATAATCCATTTGGAGAAAATATATTAATTGAGCCTGATGATACATTAGGTGGAATTGGCTTTATTGTGAACAATAAAAAAATTTGGCTTAAAGGAGAATTTACTTCTTATCATGACTCATCCAACAAAACAATTTATTCCTGGCAAATTGATTCGTTGTTAGTGTTACTAGAAACAGTTGAAGAAGAAAAAAATATTGATTTCACATTTAAGCTTAAGAATAAAAAAATAAAACCCTCGGCATGGTTTATTAATACAAAAGTAAATTCAGAGGAATATTTTACTGGAATATTTGAGCGTGTAGTTGATGGAGAACAAAATAAATCATGGGCAAAAGGAATTACTGAGGGACTAAATCTTCGTGGACAAAAAGTTGAAGTTAAATTAAAACCAACAGTTTCTGCCTACGCTCCTTTTTACATCTCATCTGGCAATTATGCAATATTTGTTCATGGAACATGGCCTGGAGTTATTGATTTTTGTAAAGAGAGAAAAGATTTTGTTCAGATATTATTTGAAGGACCTGAATTATCATTTTCATTAATGATGGATAAAGGGCCAGCTGAATTAGTAAAACGTCATGCACTAAAAACTGGTCCTTCATTTATTCCTCCCAAGTGGGCATTTGGACCCTGGCGCTGGCGTGATGAACATTTTAATAATAAAAAATATTATGACGGCAGTATTGTGCATGTACCTTACAATTCTCAAATTGTTGAAGAAGTTCTTTTGATGCAGGCTTATGACATACCATGCACTGCTTACTGGATTGACAGGCCCTGGGGACCAGGACCAGACGGTTTTGATGATTATGAAATTGATTATGAACGTCTGCCAAATTTTGAAAATATGATAAAATGGCTCGAGTCAAAAAATATTAAATTGATGATGTGGATTGCACCTTTTGTTATGGGTAAAATGGCAGATACAGCAGAAGCAAAAAGATATTTTCTAATTAGTCGTAGTAGAATTAAAGCTCGTCAGGTTTTAATTGATTTTACAAATGAAGAAGCATGCAAATGGTGGGGAGAAAATGGTCCAGCTAAATTAGCAAAAATGGGAATTAAAGGATTTAAACTCGACCGCGCTGATGGTGAAAAACTTCTTGACTCTCTAAATCTAAAAACTTTTATAGGCACAACTTACCGTGAAAATTATAATGATTTTCCTCGTCAATATGTAAAAGCTGCTTACGATGCAGTAAAACCAATACTCGGTGATGATTTTATTTTGTTTCCAAGAGCTCAATATACTGGTAGTGCAAAATATGGAGGAATGTGGGCAGGAGATACTGGCAATCCACCAGAAGGACTTCGCTCTGTGATTATAGGTGCTCAAAGATGTGCAATAATGGGTTATCCTATCTGGGGTTCTGATACCGGTGGTTATCCAAGAAAAATTAATCGAGAAGTAACAAAACGATGGCTTGGTTTTTCTTGCTTTTCTCCTATTATGGAAGTTGGACCAACAAATAATAGAGTATTCTGGGATATGGATTATGAACCATCATTCGACCATGAACTACTTGCAGTGTGGAGATTTTATGCAAAACTAAGAATGTACTTAATTGATTATATTCATCATCATGCTGAAGTTGCAAGCAAAACTGGAATGCCTATCATTAGACCATTATTTCTTGAATATCCAAATCAAAAAGAATGCTGGGAAGATTGGACAACCTATAAATTTGGCGATGATATATTAGTTTCAATTATATGGGAAGAAGGTAAAACTAAAAAGTCAATTTATCTGCCTGAAGGTGAAATTTGGATTGACCAATGGAATAAAAAAGAATATAAAGGAGGAACTTTTATTGAAGTTGATGCACCAGATTATAAAACTCCAATATTTATTCGTAAAGGTTCCAGATTACAATTGCCCGATTTAAATGAATTGTACAACGAGTCAGTAGAAATTACAAAGAAGAAATTTGATATGAATATTTTAGAATCGAAAGAAAATTGGCTGATTAATTAACTCATTATAAAATGCCACATAATATATCACTTCAAACAAAAAATTTTTTCTTTCATTCTTATTAGTCTAATGGTCATTCAGAAGAAATTAATTAAATGAAATTTCAGAGAAATTCAATTTGTCGGTAAATTAAGAAAGGTCTCGCTTTCTAAAAGGATTAGAACCTATTAAATTAGGTTGAAAAATGAATCTCATAAAAGAAAGGAGACCTCAAATGAAAAATAGTGAAAAAACAAT
>Ga0078972_1001296_pt4 | contig 80656 bp, 89 predicted proteins | sample YelNatPaOPGAMG01_FD_67568 | JGI IMG/M metagenome (GOLD analysis project Ga0078972, IMG submission 67568) | Hot spring thermophilic microbial communities from Obsidian Pool, Yellowstone National Park, USA - OP-RAMG-01 (SPADES assembly) (version 2) | ecosystem: Environmental > Aquatic > Thermal...
TAGGTTGGGAAATTGGGTGATGAGGTAAAGTACACGTTAAGTTTCGAGGGTTATGGCGAGGTAGAGAGGGTTCTACTCAACATAGCTAGGGGATTAGCTGAGGTAAGACTAACACCGCAAGATTTGAGTGATCCAGTATCTTTTCAGATAGCTATTTCGAGGATGTACGACGCTCTCATGAAATCTGTTGAGGGAGGCAGTAAATACTCCTACATAGCTAAAGTAAGGTTTAGAGATAGTCTCGGTAACGAGATTTCTATGGCTATTGACTTAGGCGAGGAACCGCCTCCGTTCATGAACAAAAACGTTAAAGCTAGAATCACCGTAGAGTTATATGAGGAGTAGAGGCCTCAGCGCTGAGACCATGACCTAAGAGTCATCGATGGGGTGAGAACACAGCTCTAGCGGGGATGGGGGATGAGTTCTGACGAGCTGATCCTCAGGCACAGAGGCTGGATGAGTGAGGACAACTTTAGGAAAATCATCGAGATTGCCGAGTATTTAGGTAGGGAGAACAACGAATTAATTTTCAAGATATCAAAACATAAGTTGATTAGTAAGAGACTCACAGTAGATGACGTTTTAGGAGTTCTCGACGAGGTTGGGTTGAAGTACGATGAATTATTTGAGGAAAGACTGAGAGAATTTTTCGGTAGGGTTAGGGGGTCAGCCACCATACAATTCAAGGAAGGTAAGTTACTACTGTCTTTCGATAGGTACTTGGGGGACGTGTATCAGACCCACTTGAAGGATCTCCTAAGATATAATAAGATGGGTAAGTACTTCTACACATACCCCTCGAAATATCATGAATTGAGGAAGGCTCTCGTCAATTTAGGTTTTAGCTTAAACGATCTGACAGGTTTTAAGGAGTCAGCTCCCCTACCGGTGAAGGTGAGTTTCAAGGGTAGCCTCAGAGAGTATCAGTTGGAGGCGTTGAACGCGTGGCTAGGTAACTCAGGCCGTGGTATCATCGCCTTACCTACCGGGTCGGGGAAGACACACATAGGTATAGCGGCTATATCGAAAATTAATGAAGCGACACTCATAATAACTTACACGAAGGAACAGCTACTACAGTGGGAGAAATTCATCAAGACATTCACTGACGTACCACCATCGCACATAGGACTTTACTACAGTAAAGAGAAGAAGATATCGCCGATAACCTTAGCTACTTACCAGACCGCTTTCAAATATATAGAGACGTTAGCACCTCATTTCAACTTACTCATAATTGACGAGGTCCATCACCTACCGGCAGAGAAGTTCAAGCACATAGCTATAACGTCGCCGGCTAAGTATAGGCTAGGCCTCTCCGCAACACCCTACAGGGAGGACGGGAAACACACCGAGTTATTCCCTCTCATGGGCGGGGTAGTGTATTATAAGACTACGCAGGAATTAGCTGAGAAAGGATTCTTAGCTAAGTTTAGGATAGAGACTATTAAGGTAGATTTGAAGAGCGCTGAGAAGAAGGAGTACCTGAAGCTAAGGAAGCAGTTCCGTGAACTAGCCGGCGGCTTAGACTTCAAGGCTTTGGTAGAGCTAGCTAAGCGTGGTGATGAGAGAGCTATTAAAGCGCTTGAAATACATAGCGAGATGGTAAAGATACTATCTATGAGTGAGTCAAAATTAGAGAAGGTTAAGGAAATAGTTGAGCGCGAGTTAAGTGAGGGTAAGAAGATAATAATATTCGCTCACTACGTTACGCTGGCTGAGAGAATAGCTGACGTGCTCGGAGCCTACTTACTTACCGGGGAACTGGAGGAGACTAGGAGGAGATCTATATTGGATCAGTTTAGGAGAGCTGAGAGCGGGGTATTAGTGGTGACTACGGTCGGGGACGAAGGCTTGGACATACCTGACGCGTCGGTAGGTATTTTAGTTGCTGGAACCGGGTCACGCAGGCAGTTCATTCAAAGGCTTGGGAGGTTGTTGAGGCCTAAGCCAGGTAAGGAGGCAGTACTCTACGAAATAGTCGTTAAAGGAAGTAGTGAGGAGTTTCAAGCTAGGAAGAGGAAAACGACTAGTTTAGAAGACTTAGCAGGTATATACGAGGGATTTGATCAAAACCTCAGAGAGTAGGTATTCTAAGTTTTCGTTAGTAGTGCGTGAGTAATTAATTATGAGAGACCTGTTTAGAGGTAGCTCACCCAGAATAACGTGTTCGTTAATGCTTAGAAGAGGCTTTAAAAGTATCTTCAGTTTAGGCACTTCACTAACCTCTAAATGACTTTCCAGGGAGGATTCCTCAGAGGGTATGTCAAGGCCTGAGAGTATAAAATGTGTTGTCCAGAAACTCCTTAAAACCCCTTTCACGAGCTTCTTCTCACCCTCTTTCAAGGAATGGGTAAGTAACACGTGTTTAGTGTTGATAAGCTTAGTTAGATAATCGCTTAACCCTATCGACCCAACTGAGTCTAAGACACTGCATAAACTAACCCCAACCAAGCTCCCCCTACCGCTTAGCTTGCCTAGGAACGGAAACTTCTCGGTTAGGTAACTACCTGAGAACGCGATCTCCTCAGATTCAATGAATCTCTTAGCATCCGCCCACACATCCTCGTCAAGAATCAAATCCGGTTCTCTGCTGGTCAAGGATTCCTCAGTAAGTATTGAGGCCGTAGGTATCCCCAGCCTTAACGTAGTGTTCCTAACCCGAACTTGCGCAACCAGAGGCTTCAACAAGACGTAACTCTTTCTCCATGCCTCGGACTCCACTATTTCCTTAATAACCTGTATCTCCTCCGAATATTTACTCAACACGTACACTTTAGCGCCTTTCTCAATCCTCATAAGGATCGTCCGCCCCTGCGCACGTAGATCCACTCACTTATTAATTGCTTATCGCATGAACCCTTCCTACCAACTCTAGATTGAGGCATTACAAGATGCTTAACCGCCGAATCCGCAGGCCTGTAAGTCCCTGCAACAATCTTTCTATCCGTCTTTACCTTCTCCTTACCTAGTGTGAGGGATTTATAACCGCATGCGTCTGATCACGGAATTCGGAATCCATCAACTTAACACTCTCCTCATCAACACACCTCTCACGCAAGTAATTATCTCTAGTCCTGTAAACCAGTATCTCATAAGTACACTCGCTTAAAGAGTTCGAGGCACCTATAGCGGCTAAAGCCCCTACCAAGCCTCTTGAGTAGCCGAGGGGTGCCTCAACCGACTCGCTCAACTCGTTAATTATTCCGGTGACGTAGTCTCTATGCACGTAATCTGTCAGAGCTTTCCTGTAAAGCTTGCCGAGCTTGGCAGGAACCTTACCGTATAGAAATGCTAAACCCGGCTCAACACCGCCTCCTCTAACAGTCTCCAGGTACTTAAGGAACTCACTAACTACTAAGTTCTTTAAGGAATCAACGTTTTTCTCAGGTATTCTGAGAGAGAAGGAGGTAGCGGCGTTTCCCCTGGTCTTGAAAGGTATTACCGGGTTTAACCTAATCAGTAACGGGTAGTCCGAGAAAAACGCTCCGGGGATTTCGTCCAATATCTTACTTAAAATCCTGAACGTTAAGTATGTGGTACATCCTTCTAGATCTGTGTCCGTGTCATCAAGCCCTACATGTACGTCTAGATAATGCTCACTCTCTCTTAGTAACTTCCTTACCCTCCACGACTATCATCGTCAAAGTAGACCTGACGTTAGATATCTTCCTTATCTTGCTAGATATTATCTCCTTAAGCGCTTCCGTGGTGGGAGCCTTAATCTTTACTACGATATCGTAAACCCCGTACACTATGTAAGCCTCCGAGATCCCCTCTATCTTGAGTAGCTCGTTCATGACCTCCTCCTCAGTTCCTATGTTAGTGTTTATCAGCACTATAGCCTCAGGCACCTACACATCACCAAAATTAACTTTATACCGCGAGAATATAAATTTATCGCTCGATACCTTAAATTTGATGAGGTAGGGGAGCTGATCGGGAAGCCTAGAATATACGTTGTGAGACTTGGCGGCGACGATCCTAAGCTGTCAACAGCCATGAAACTCGTCAGGTTAGGTTACGCGACGAGAATACACGTAAACGACATCCCACCTCACTCAATAGTCCTCAACCCCCTCAGCCAGGAAATACTTAAACCACCTGAGTCGACCCTCCTACTAAGGCACGGGCTCGTGGTTTTAGATACTTCATGGAATTCCGGTATTGAAGACTTAAGAAAGATAGCTGTTAAGCGTAAGTACGAGCAGAGGGTGTTACCGGTCCTCAAAGCAGGAAACCCGGTAAATTACGGGATCCTCACTAAGTTGAGTAGTGCTGAAGCCGTTGCCGCCGCCCTCTACATAACAGGGTTTAAAGAATATTCGTTAGAAATCCTGAGCAAGTTTAAGTGGGGTCCTACTTTCTACGAGTTAAACAAAGAATACCTAGAGAGGTACTCCAGCGCCAAATCCGCTGACGAGGTAATCAAGATTCAAGAAGAGATATTAAAATCCATGAATATTCACCTACGATAATCACCTCGATTGGAAGCCTCGCCTTTTAAGGTGGGGAGGTGTGTAGAAGGCTTATATGTTTTTGCTTCATTAATGTGTTTGGTGTTGGGTGTGGGCGAGTTTAGCGAGCGATGAGCCCGCGCCTCCCCGGAGCTGGCGGCGGGGCCTGAAACCATGATGCAGCACCCGTGAGGAGCTCTGAACAATGAGGGAAGCCCCAGAGGGCGCAGAACCCCCGCTATTCATAGCGGGGAGCCGTCAGCTACTAATCCTGCGTGCTCAACTAACCTTTATACTTCAGAAAAACCTGATACATATCGGGTGAGAGATTGAGTAAGGAAGAGAAGAATGAAGTCGTTAAGAAGATGAGTGACTTAATGCGTTCCGGTGCTGTAATGCTTGAGCATACGTGCCCTCTCTGCGGATTACCGTTATTCAGGATTAAGAGCGGGGAAGTGGTTTGCCCGGTTCACGGACCCGTCAAAATAGTTAAGAGTGAGGAAGAGGCTGTTGAGGCGGTGTCTTCCGCTGTTTTAAGAGAGCTGGAGAAAGCTATTGCTAGAAAACTCCACTCATACGTAGAACTCCTCGCAAAAGAGGACATTAATTCGAGCGAGATGAAGGACTTAATATACCTACTCGACATCCTAGAGAGGGTGAGGAGAATAAGAAAGACTTGAGGGGACTTACTTGAGTAAGCATAGAGGTAGCAGATCCCTCCCCACACTCACAGATTTGATCGCGGCTCTGGAGAACGTGAATGACGTGAGAGGCGCTCTCCACCTAAACCTATTCATTATTTTCTTAGCTGGCTACGCGATTAACATGTGGTTAGGAGGGCTAATCGATTCCGAGACGCTGCGTGAGTACTTCAGTAAATTGCGTGAGACACTTATTTCAGGCTCTTACGATATAGATAGGGAAATCATGGAGATTGTGTCGACCTTAGGCAGTGACTTAATAAATGAGGCAACATACGATGAAATAATAAATAAGGCGGTGATGATCCTCAGAGACCTAGCGTAGCGTCAAACTTCGATCATTAAGACGGGGAAATAACTTGTTAACGAAAACCAACTCCGTGAAAGTCTTGTGCACTACGTGTGGGAAGAGAGCGGCTTTCTACTACAGACAGAGTTCAGGGGAGAAGCTATGTCCGGTCTGCTTAGAGGAATCTCTGGAGAATCATATTAAGCACAGTTTTTCTAAGAGGGTTAAGCTAGGTAAGAACCCGGTAATATTGACCTACATACCGCCCGAGAGAGTCTTAGAAGGGTTTCTGCTAGCCTACATGCTAGCAAAAATCGAGAAAAAATTCGGGGGTGTGGTCAACGTAGCGTCTCCTAGGAATGTTTTAGGAGTCATCAAGAAGACGGGGTTAAACGAGTATCTAGGGAGGAACGGGAACGTGGTGTATAGAGTTATAGAGGAAACCGGTGAGGAGTTCGAATGCTACACCATGAAGTCTTTAGAGAATTCTTTGAGGATTCTTGAGGGAAGCCCTGATTTAATTAAGGGTGTTCACGCGATATTACTCCCCTACACCTTAACAGACCTTAACGAGGCCTTTCTAGAACACGTGATATTGGGGGTGGGGAGTTTAGAGAGTCTGCGAGCAGAGAAACGCATGATTAACGGAGCCCCTCTCATACTTCCCTACGCTCAAGTAGATAGGGTGGACGTAGTAGCGCTCTCACACGCCCTCAAATTCGTGGGGCTACTTAACTCGGAATTCGCTTCTTGTAGGGTTGGGTGTAGGGACGGTAAGCTAGTTAGAGAGTTAGTCATCCATGTAACTCTGAAGCACCCTGAACTAACTCACACGATGCTTAGGTCAATTAACTTCTTCTCTGCGTGAAGTCGAAGCTAAGAAGCCAAAGCTTTTTAAATAATCACGTGATATGAGCTCTATCTTGGTGAGGCAATTGGGGACTGAAGTGCTTGAAGTATTGAACAACATATTCACGCCTTTACAGAACATAGGAACGAGTAGCTTAACCACGCTGCTTGCTGTCGTCGGGATAACCCTGATAATTTTAGTCGCTCTAGGATACATGGTATACGGTTTAATAAAACTAGGCAAGCTTCTCTTCAGTATGCGTGTTAAGGAATTCTCACTAATAATGCTAGGTCTGGGCATAGTGTTTTTAGTAGTCGCTATTATAATGCCTTAAAAATAAAACTTAAAACCCACATAACATCTCTTTTCGATCACCACGTAAGGAATCCTGTTACTTAGTTAATGGTTTTCTCCCGGCGAAGAGCGCTTCATCACCTAAGTAATCTTCGATTCTGAGTAGCTCGTTATACTTAGCGGTTCTCTCCCCCCTAGCGGGAGCACCTGTTTTTATTAACCCAGTCTCTAAGCCTACCGCAATATGAGCTATCGTGTTATCTTCTGTTTCCCCACTCCTATGACTGATTATGGCTTTACCACCGCTGCTTAAGAGAGCTCTCACAGAGTTCTCGGCTTCCGTGTAAGTACCTACTTGATTAACCTTGATTATTGCTCCGTCGATGAAGCCTCCTCTGAGGTATTGGGTTATGAGATCCTCTCTCGTCACGGTCAAGTCATCGCCGATCACTAATGTCTTGTTTTTGAGACTCGTGCGTAGATCTCTGAAAGCTGCCGGCGATTCCTCGCTGAATGGGTCTTCAAGGTATGCTATAGGGTATCTGTCTGTGAGGTCGAGGTACATGCTTAATAATTCCTCAGTACTCAGTAACCTCTTATCCACCAAGTATTTGCTACTTTTCTCGTCGTAGAATTGGCTGGCGGCCGCGTCTATACCTATCAAGACGTCGTTGTCTAGTGAGTAGCCGGCCAGCTTAGTAGCTTCTGAAAGTGCTTCCAGAGCTTCCTCAACTCTCTTGAGTGGTGGTGCGAAACCTCCCTCATCGCCTACGTTGGTAGCGCTGGGCCCATACCTCTCCTTAAGAAACTTCTTCAAGTTCCAGTAAATCTCGACGCCTATCCTGAGAGCCTCGCTGAATTTGTCAGCTCCTACAGGTATAATCATGAATTCCTGGAAAGCCAGCTCGTTCCCGGCGTGAACACCCCCGTTAATTATGTTCATGAGTGGTGTTGGGAGAAGTCTTGCCTTAAAACCCCCTATGAACGTAAATAGCGGCACACCCATAGTATCGGCCGCGGCTTTAATGTTAGCCAACGAAGTAGCTACGCAGGCGTTACCGCCTACCCTAGACTTATTCTGTGTCCCGTCAGTCTCCACTATCTTCTTATCAACGAGCCTGTAATCAGATGAGTTAAGCCCTACCAACGCCGGACCCAAAACCTTATTAACAGCTTCCACAGCCTTAGAGACCCCCATACCGAGAAACCTAACACCACCATCCCTAAGATCTACAGCCTCCTTCCTACCTCTAGACGCTCCCGCAGGAGCTATCGCCCTCCCGTAGCCACCCCCCTCAGTAACCACCAACACCTCGATGGTTGGGTTACCTCTTGAGTCAAGCACTTGAAGAGCTTTAACGTAAGTTATGTCAAACTCCATGCAAACACCTTACAATTAAATATGTAGCAACGTAATAAATCTTCATGGACAGGATCCTCAGTCCTGGGAGTGCGGCGGGCGGGGGACGTTCCCTACGTTAATCTCTAAAACAGTACCCTAACAACGGATCGGTGTGGCGGAAACAGCCCCCCGACTCTTTTTAAGTATTTCTATGTTCGTCAGTATTATTGTGAGGTGTTGAACGCAATGGTGATAACTTTAGACCAGGTTGATAAGTATGTGGGTCAGTTAATAAAGGATGAGTATGGGAGAGTTATCGGTAAGTTAGTGGCTACGTTCAGCAACGTTTCCGGTGAGGTGGAGACTCTGGAGGTGGTGATTAACGACGCTCTCTACGAGAACGTGCCGGTTAGTAGGGTTAAGTTAACGCCTGACGGACCTGTCATAGTGTCTGAGTGGAAGGTTTTAGCTACTGAGGTCGAGAATAAGCTTGATAGGGTTAAGAGGAGGTTAAGAGCTACTGAAGAGTTATTTAGGAAAGCGTCTATACCTGCTCACGCGTACGAGGAGCTGAAGAAGAAACTAGATAATGAGTTCAAGACTCTTAAAGAGGAGGTTAGTAAGGTTAAGGAGTTGCTCAGGAAGAGGGCTGGCGAGTTAGAAGATCTCGTGATAAGACTTGAGAAAGACTTAACCAACATGCAGATACTCTACATGGGTAACGAAGTAAGTGATCAAGCGTATAAGATGGCTTCAGAACTACTCAGAAACAATAAGGCTAAAGCACTTGACGAGAAGAGGGATGTTGAGAAACACCTAGAACTAATCACGAAATTAGAGAGTGAGGCTGGCGAGATTAAGCCTGCTGTTGAGGTAACACCGCCGCCAGCTAAGCCATCCCCTAAGGAACAGGGTAAGTCAGAGCAACCGATTCAAGTACAAGTAATAGACGTAACCTAACATTGATGGAGGGGTGAGGTTTGAGCGTCGTTAGTGGGGGCAGTGATTTAGGGATCTTCAAGTGGTTTAGTAGCCTTATTGGGAGGATTAAGGGGGAACCTAGGGTAGATCCTAAGAAGTTTATTTCGCTACTCATAGTACACGTCGACTCAGCCAAGCAGGAAGTTACGGATGCGGTAGCCAGGTTAAAGAGTAGGTATGACCACCTAGTTAAAGCAACTATCTCAGCTAGTATAGGTAAGGAGAAGGATCGAGCCCTCATATACGCTAACGAAGCCACTCAAGTGAGGGAGATGACCACTAAGTTGGTTGTCGTGGAGAAAGTGCTTGAGCAGGTCAAGCTAAGGCTTGAGACCTTGGAAGACGTGAGCAACCTATCACACCACTTGATAGAGGTTTCTAATTTGCTGGTAGTCGCTAAAGACTACGTGAAGGACCTAGTGCCTAACTTAGCCTACAACATAGACAGCTTAATTAACGAGTCTAGGAGGGTTATAGCGTCTACGACAGACTACGCGAAGCTAAAGCCTGAAGAAATAATTGAGCACACGCCGGAAGCTAAGAAACTACTTCAAGAAATTGAGAGAGCTGCTGAGGAGACCATAAAGTCTCAGCTACCTGAAATACCTGTTGACATACTGTTGCCAGTCAAGGTTAAAGGAAGTCTTGAGGATAGAATTAAGAAAGAAGCGGAGGCAACAGCACAGCCGATTAAGCAGCAAAGCGCGCCACCTAAAATAATTGATCAGGGCCTGCTAGAGAAAGCCCTACTCGAATACATCGTAACACACAACGGCTTCATAGACGTGAATCACTTCAAAGAAATGTTTGGTGTTAGTAAAGAAGATGTCTATAAAGCGCTGAACAGGCTGCGTGAGCAAAACAAGATAGTATTCTAAGGTTTTTTGTTAGGTGATTTCTCTTGAGCAGTAACTCACTGCCTTACCTAGAGAATATTGCTAGGCACTACGCTGTACAAGCGGTAATGAATGATAGGGAAGGTAATTACGGTGAGGCAGTGAAGAATTATAAGAACGCTATAGAGATACTGACTAAGATAATACAGCTGTACCCAGAGAATCCCTTGAACACGATCTATAAGGAGTGGATTAAGCAATACCAGAAAAGGATAAGGGACTTAGAGCATTTTAGAGCCTCACCCCTCCCATCAGCAGGGTCTGTCAGGGAGGAAAGCTACGATGACGAGATTGAGGCTCTAATAGTTAGGGAGAAGCCTAAGGTACGTTTCAGTGATGTTGCAGGGCTAGACGAGGTTAAGAGAGCCTTATACGAATCCATAATATACCCGACTAAAAGACCGGATCTCTTTCCTTTGGGGTGGCCTAGAGCGATACTCTTATACGGCCCGCCGGGCTGCGGCAAAACGTATATTGCAGCAGCCGTAGCTAACGAGATTGACGGTGTCTTCATACACGTTGACGCAGCTTCAATAATGTCTAAATGGCTTGGAGAGTCCGAACGTAAAGTTGCTTTATTATTCAGTAAGGCGAGGGAGGTCTCATTAAGAGATTCTAAGCCTGTGATAATATTCATTGATGAGGTAGACTCGCTTTTCGGGACCTTCAGTAGCGAGATCGGCGGGGAGGTGAGGGTTAGAACTCAATTCCTTAAGGAGATGGATGGCTTGCAAGACAAGGGTAACGAACAGAAGTTGGTTTACGTGATAGCGGCTACGAACAAGCCTTGGAAGCTTGATGAAGCGTTTATAAGGAGGTTCCAGAAGAGGATTTATGTCCCGTTACCTGACAGGGAGTCTAGGAGGCAGTTACTCAAGCTCTACACGTCGTCTCTGAAGCTATCGTCCGACGTAAACTTAGATGAATTAGCTGACTCGTTAGACGGCTACACAGCTAGCGACATAAGGGATATAGTCATGAGCGCTCACTTAAGAACGGTACGCGAATTCTTCGCGAAGAACGGTGGTTCAGGGGATCCGAGACCGATAACTAAGGAAGACTTCGTGGAAGCTATAAAAGAGAGGAGGCCCAGCGTTAATAGAGAGCTAGTTAAGGTTTACGAGACCTGGGACTCTAAGTTTAAGGCTGTTTAATTGATTTTACGCGTGAATTAAGGTAATACCTTCCTCAACTTTATGAGCTGTTTTCAGTATTCCGGATTTAATTATTGTTGAGTAATACGTTACTCTTAAGAAGGTTAGACTTTATGAGCTCCTAAACTTCTTAAGGTATTGGGTGAGGAAATAAGAAAACTTGGTGGAGTGACTTGGAGAATCTACGAGTAATTAAGAGGAGTGGCGTTACTGAGTCTTTCAAGCTAGATAAGCTTACTAGATCTGTTCACTTAGCTATGAGTTCCGCCGGCCTTAACGATCCCTCAGCTATATCTAGTGTAATGGATGAGTTAATGTCTGAAGTTTTGAAAGTTACTGATAAGTTAACCACGACTAGGATAGCTGACCTAGTAGAAAAAGCTTTCATTAGTAAGGTGGTGCTGGATCCTAGGTACGAGCTAGCCGCAAGGCACTATCTCCTAGCGAGGATTTACAACGACGTGTACGGGAAAAACGCGTGGACCGAGTTTAGCCCTGAGGACTCTAGACTTAGTTATTACTCACTAAAGGTTTTGTCGAGTAGGTACTTATTGAAAGACCCGTCAAGCGGGAGATTTACTGAAACCCCGAAAAAGCTTTTTGAGAGGGTAGCCACGTACATATCCAGCGCTGAGACGAAGGATCGTGAGAAATGGTTTAGCGAATTCTATAGGTTGATGATTGAGTTAAGATTCATACCTAACTCACCGACCTTGATGAACGCTGGAACCAGGCTAGGAATACTCTCAGCATGTTTCGTACTCCCCGTCAGAGACTCCATGGTAACGCCTGAGGGTGAGGGAATATACGACGCTGTCAGAGCGCAAGCTATAGTCTTCCAACAAGGTGGCGGCACCGGCTTCTCCTTCTCCGAGCTCAGACCTGAGGGTGACGTGGTTTCTACGACCGCTAGCGTGGCCTCAGGACCTCTATCATTCATGAAGCTCTTCGACGTAAACACGGACGTGGTGAAGCAGGGAGGGCGTAGGAGAGGCGCTAACATGGGTACTCTACACGTGTGGCACCCTGACATAATGAAATTTATTAAGAGTAAGTCAGGAGAGCTTAAAGACAAGGCTCTCCAAAACTTCAACATCTCGGTAGGTGTTTACGACTGGTTCTTCAAGCACCTAGCTGAGAATAAGCCCGTGCCATTAATTAATCCGCGCAAAACCTCCGTTGACGGCAGTAACGACTCAAGAAAATACGCTGTCGTGTGGGCAAGGCACTACATGGATGAGGAGTGGGTTCAGGAAGTCATACTTGAAGAGCTTGAAGAGCACGGAGGCTCGATACCTCTAGATAAATCAGTCATAATAACGTGGGATGAGGCTCTCGCAATAGCTGAGAGGGAGAACGCTATAGTAGGCTGGGAAGATCCTAAAACAATCTTTCAAGAGATAGTTAGGAATGCTTGGGATTCTGGAGATCCGGGACTGCTCTTCATAGACACAATTAACAGGAGGCACCCGACCTGGTACATCGGTAAAATAAACGCTACCAACCCGTGTGGTGAGGAGCCGCTACTTGAGTGGGAGTCCTGCAATCTCGGAAGTCTTAATCTAGAGAAATACGTCGTGTATATAGACGGTAAGCCTACCATAGATTGGGTTGGGTTAGGCCGTGACGTGAGAGTCGCTGTGCGTTTCCTGGATAACGTCATAGACGTCGCTAAGTGGCCGCTACCTCAGCTAGAGAAAGCTACCAAGCGTACTAGGAAGGTCGGCTTAGGTGTTATGGGCTGGGCTCACATGCTCATAAGGTTAGGCATCCCGTTCGACTCCGTTGACGCGCTCTACTTAGCCTACTACTTGAGTGAGTGGATAGCTTACAACGCTTACAAGGCCTCGGTGGAGTTAGCTGCGGAGAAAGGGCCGTTCCCTGCTTGGAATCCGAAACTCTACAGACCTTTCTGGCTGACTACTAAATCATTCGACGAGTTGCTTGAAATCCTCGGTCTCGAACCTAAAGTCTCTGATCGCGTTAAGACGCTCGTTAAGATGAGACCCCATATCGACTGGAATGAGCTACATGAGGAGATGATCAGGTATGGGTTAAGGAACGCGGCATTGCTTTCTATAGCCCCAACAGGAACTATCTCAATAATAGCTGGAACCTCGTCTTCTATAGAGCCTATATTCGCCTTAGCCTTCACTCGAGTAGTCACTGTAGGAACTTTCATAGAAGTCAATACGTTATTCATTGACGCCTTAAGAGAGTACGGTCTCGACGATCCAGAAGTTGTTAACTTAATAGCTGAGACAGGCTCTATCAGGCACAATCCATACATGCCTAAAAAGCTTAGAGAGATATTCGTGACCGCTCACGACATCGAGCCTTTATGGCACGTAGCGCATCAAGCTACGTGGCAGCAGTGGGTTGACGCCGGGGTGAGTAAGACTGTCAACATGAGGGCTGAGGCCAGCGTAGATGACGTGAGGAACGTGTACTTACTTGCTTGGAAACTCGGCTGTAAAGGCATAACGATCTACAGAGATAAGAGCAAGACACAGCAAGTCATATACTTCGGTGCTAAACTAACTCGCAGGATGGCTAGGGAGAAGAGAGCTGAGGGGGTTGTTGAGGCCGCGCCGGAGGCGACGCGTAAAGAAGCTGAGACCGTGGAAAGTGCTCCAAAAGCCGGCGGAGTCGAGTCAGAAGCCGAGAAGAAAACTCAGATGAAGTATAGGGTTGCCACCAGGTACGCTCTTCAGGAAGGAGAGCTAGGGGATTGCTTCACGTGCGGGTACTGAAAAAACACGATCCCTACTCAACTTTCTTTATCTTCCGTTAACTCTCTAAGTATCCTCATGTACTCCTCTTTCTTGACTTTCTTTAAATACTCTCTCTTAGAGTGCTCCAGCACCCTCTCTAGTAATTGATCCTCGTATGGAACACCTATAAACTCCACCTCACCGTTTATCGCTATCGTCGGGACAGACATCACCCCGTACTTATCTGCGATATCCGGGTTCTCGTAAGCTTCTATTATGTCTGCCGTAACCAGCTTGTTACCGGACCTGAAAGACTCAAATGCGAACATGTTTGCTAGGAGAGCAGCGTAAGGACAGTAAGGACAGGTCGGCGTGACTATGACATCTATCTTTACAGGAGCTTTTAAACCAGTTATCTCCCTTACTGTGTGTTCGTTTAAGCCTGAATCACCAGTACTTAACCTGATTAAGGTCTCAATCAACCCTCTGATTTCCTCGCCAGCCGGCATTCCAGTATACTTTATGTGCCCTTCAATCATTAAGACTGTAGGCACTCTTGAGACGTTGAACTTCTTGAAGAACCCCTCCGCGTCTGCCTCCCTCTTCACAACTCTATGCCTCACTAAACTAGACCCTCCTATCTTGGGGCTGACGTTTGACAAGGTCTCAATAAGCTTCACAGTATTAGAGCAGTATCTACAAACGTTATCAACGAAAGTATAGACCTCAACAGGCTCCCTCATATCTTTCAACGTAGCCTCAAGCTCCTCCAAGTCTTCCTTACTCATGCTAAACCTGAACATTTCGTCTATCCATTCATACCCCATACCTGACACTCTCTAAGATTTACAAGATGTTCCTCAATTATAAGCTTACGACCAAGAGGGTTTACCCAGTTTTAATTCTTGTTGTTTCGTTTAATATTAATGCTATTCTGAGAAAGTCTGGGGAGGCCGTAGGCCCTCCTAGAGATTATCGCTTACAGGGAGCTCGAAACAACGTTTAGTTTTTAAGCTCTAGACGTCTCATATTTTAGGTGTGGTCGGTGTCGATGGGTATGGAGATACCTCCTGAGTGGAAGCGTTTCAGGTATAGGGGCAAGACTTTAGAGGAGCTACTCAGCATGCCGATGGATCAGTTGATTCAGGTTTTGCCTGCGAGAGCTAGGCGCTCGTTACTTCGAGAATCTTCTACGGAGATAATGCGTAAGCGGAGGGAGTACGGGGTCGACGAGTCTCCTAGGATAAAGTTGCTTAGAGAGATTAGGAAAGCTAGGGAGTTGATGGCTCAAGGTAAGAGTGTTAGGATAAGGACTCACGTGAGGGACATGGTCATATTGCCTGAGATGGTTGGCTTAACGATAGAGGTTTATAACGGGAAGGAGTTCGTCCCGGTTAAGGTAGTTCCTGAGATGATAGGTCATTATCTAGGAGAGTACGCGCCAACCACTAAGTACGTTAAGCACGGCGAGCCAGGGCTTAAAGCAACTAGGTCAACACTCTACGTAGCTATGAAGTAAGACCAAACTTCTTTACTTAAATATCTTATCGAAGACCTTACCTAGTCTCGTAGCCTCGTTATCGCTCATTATGAGTCTTATCTCCCCACCTTCATAGGGTATCTCCACTACAGCTAGATTATATTGCGCTTCCTCAGCTTCCACACACTTAAGTATGTCAGCACTTCCCTTCCTAACCCGATATTTATCAACGGATCTCAGCTTTTCTAGAGGTACTTTAATCACCTCACGTCTTCTAATCATGCTCAGAAACTCTAGCGGGAGTTCACCCCTAACCTTAATTAAGGCGCCCCTAGCTTTAGGATTGACATCAACTTCTAAAACCTTACTCGTTAAGTCAATCACTAATCGACACTCATAGCAAAACCTCCCGAGAACACAATAACCGTGAAATTTGATCTTATCTCTTATCGGGCATTACCCCCCACACCGTTCCTCAACGACCTCACTACTCCTTAACTAAGTTAGCTAGACGCTTCTTAGCCTTATTTATGAGGTCACTCCCTATGGTCATCGTCTCACCACCGTCCACGAGTATTTCATCATCTAAAATCACCGTCTCTATTCTTAGGTTACCCTCAACTACAGCCTTAGTCACGCCGCCGAGATTCTTGGGTAACGGCCAGCCGGGAGGTTCTGACGCGTTCAACATCAGCAAATTAGTTTTCAGGTCCTTCTCCAAAGGTCCTATATCGCTGAAGCCTATTAAGATAGGGTTCCTGACTATCGCTGAGTAGAGCGCGTCTATAGGGTGCTTGAAGGTCTTGTGCGATGTTTCCCTCACCACATCCCTCATATCGTATGAGGGCCTCACCCCCACACCCAATCCCTCTTCAGGCCTCCACACACTTAGCTGAGGCCCCCACCTAACCACGTTGCTTCCGGAACCCTTCGAAGGATTCACGAAGACCACCTCCACCCCCTCGTACTCACTTACTGACCCGCCTAACTGGAAAATCCTCAGCTTATGCTCTCTAGCTAGAGAGAGGATTTTCTGGTCTACCTCATTACATGCCGCGATCCCCGCTCTAATCCCCTCAACCTTCTCGTGCCACCTACTCAACAATAACCTTAATTCAGTCTCCGGCGCGAACTCTTCTAAACCACAATTAATTGGTGGTGCAAGAACTACGTTAAAGCTTAAATCGTGAGCGGCTCTAGCGACCTCATCTAAGTAAATATCTACTACTAAAGCTGTCGTGACCCCCCTGGAAATCATTTCCGCGAAAGCCATAGCGGCTAAGAAATACATATCAACCCTACTGATTTTCCTCAGGTACTCTATGTTAGAGCTTAAGTCAGGTACGTCTTCCTTATACCTGAGTAGGTAAAGTGAAAGGTTTGTGAAAGCGCTGCTGAACCCAGGCATAATCAGTCTTTCCTTCCCTGTAAGGAGTAGCTCAGGATACCTCAATTCTTCCGGGGGTTCGCCGGACCCGATAACCGCTATCCTCCCATTATCTGAGAAGACGAAACCCTCATCTATCAACATCTTTTCTCTCATAGAAAACGTCATTATCGTCGCGTTACTCACTAAAACCTTAACCAAAGTCAGCCACCGTCTCGCCCTCACTACTTCTTACGGCTCCTCAAATACCACTCACTCAGCGTGCTTACTGATAAGTAAGTGATTTTCCTCTCCGCTCTCAAATCGTCCCATTCCTTCAGGATCCTCACGGCTTCATTAGCTACCTTAATAGCGTCCTCAACACCTGCCCCTGGAACAAACTCGTCCGTAGCTCTATTAGCTATGACCGCGCACACCGCCCCTCCCCTACCGCCGTATATGTTAGCTAACGTGAATATAGTTGATGCCTCCATCTCAAAATTAAGTACGTTAACTTCAGCAAGTCTTAAATGTATGTCGGACCACTGCCTAGGTAAGTAATTCTTGAAGCCCGGTCTCCCTTGCCCTACATAGAACGAGTCGCTGCTCGCCGTTATCCCGACGTGGTACCTAACACCTAATTCATCCGCGGCCTCTATCAAAGCTAGGAGGACGTCTAGGGAAGCTACGGCGGGGTATTCTGAATCAACGTAAATCTTACTAACCCCATCATACCTTACGGCGGCAGACGTTATTATTAGGTCACCTAACTTAATCTCCTTCCTCAAAGCGCCGGTTGTCCCAACCCTTACGAAAGTGTCAGCACCCACCCTAAATAATTCCTCAACAGCTATAGCGGTCGCAGGACCTCCTATACCGGTGGAGACTGCCGCTACGTCAACACCCTTATACCTACCAACGTAGATCACGTACTCCCTGTGCGAACTCAACAGTTTCTTCTCGTCCCAGAAACTAGCTATGAGCGGTACCCTGCCAGGATCGCCGGGGAGTAGGACATACCTAGGTATGTCACCCCTCCTCACGTTCAGGTGGTACTGCCTACCCGACTCATCAACAGGGACTGACGCAGACTCAAACCTCACGTTAATCACCGAACCCAATCATAAACTTACACGCCAAAATTTATACAACACAAGTCTTAAACTGCAAGACCACTATAACACGTTACCGATCCTTAATCAAAAGTCTTAACTTAAAAATCGAGCGGGGAAGAAGGATCTCACTCCCACTCTTCCTCCTCACCCTCTTCCCACTCTTCCTCCCACCATTCCTCCTCTTCTTCTTCCCACCACTCTTCCTCAAACATAGGAACACACCAAGTTTAGATGCGTGGGGGGTTTTAAATATTTTGCTCGTCAATCAACGTAGCTAATGACTCTCACACCAGAGACTCGCTTAATTAGAGTTAAGCCAATAAAGCATAAACTTATTTTAGGAACTCAAGTAAGAATAGTGGATGCTAGGGATGGATTCAATAGCTATCAGAAAGTTAAATGTCGGTAATAAGCCTATGGAAACCTACGTATTGCTATTCAATAATTACGTTAATCAAGGTGTTAAGAAGGTAGTGCTTTACGGTAGAGGCGATAACATAGCTAGAGCTGTGGATCTCTACAATCTAATTAGTAGGAGGTTAGGCGGTCTAGTAAGGCTCTCCAAGGTTAACATAGGGACTGTGGAGTATGGCGGAAGAAGGTCTTCCTACATAGAACTCGAGGTAGAGATTTTCCGCTGACCGAGCGTTATTCTTCGGTCGGTTGCTGCACTGGCTTAACGTAATAGTATTCTCTCAGCATCTTCTGCTGCCTATCCAGGTATGAACCCGGCTTGTTTATTCTCGGTCTATACGTTCTCGGATCCCTCCTGAAGGTTACCTGCACACTCTCCAAGAATTTATTCATTCCGGTCCTGAGGTCTGCCGGCGACCTAGCGTACCCCTCCCTACCCGGAACTCCCTCGAAAACCATGACCCTGTCCGAGATATAATCCGCGACTAGTAGGTCGTGGTCTACGACGAATATAGTGGTTTTACGTACCTCCGCTACCTTCCTTATGGCTTTAGCGACGGTCAGCCTCTCCTCTACATCTATAAACGCTGAGGGTTCGTCGATCAGGTATAGGTCGGCTTCCCTAGCTAAAGCCGCGGTTACCGCGAATTTCTGTAGCTCCCCTCCGCTAAGACTCGTTATCTCCTTATCCCCCAATTTATGAAGACCTAACTTCCTGATTACGTCGGTCTCAAACCATTCCGTGGAAGCCATACCCTCCTTTCTAAGTTCTTTTAAAGCTTCCTCAACCGTCGTCCAGGGGTACGTCTCAGCTCTTATGTACTGAGGCTTATAAGATATCTTGAGTCCTTCCGTAGTCACGTACCCCTCATCAGGCTTAAGCTCTCCTGCGAGAAGTCTTATGAAGGTGGTCTTGCCTATCGCGTTAGGGCCTAACACACCTATTATCTCACCCACGTATGAAGTCCCCTCATCAACAACCAACTTAAAGCCGTCAAGGTTCTTCACCATGTAAGGCCAGTAAAGGTACGGTCTTTTAGGTTCGGTAATTTCCGAGGGGCTTACCCTGAAGTAGAAACTTATTTTCTCGTTTCTTATCCTCATATTCTCTGCCGGCAAGAAACCTTCTAGGAAGTGATTTATTCCAGACCCTACTGAGTAAAGCTTTGAGCATAGGCCGTAAACCCCTGGCTCACCATACATCACCACCACACTATCCGACACGTAATCCAGCACTGCCAAGTCGTGTTCTACGACCATCACGTAAGCTGACTTAGGCGTTAACTCCCTGATAGCGTTTGCTACCGCCAGCCTCTCCCTAACGTCTAAGTAGCTTGACGGTTCATCGAAGAAGTAGGCCCCCGCATCCCTAAGCAGGGCTGCAGCTATAGTGAATCTCTGGAGCTCCCCGCCACTCAAGTTACTGACTTTGTTATCCCACGCACTATCCAGAGAAAGTGATTTCTTAACCTCGCTTAGCAAACCCCTCTCATCTATTCTCGTTAAGACCTCGCCTACGTGACCCCTCACGTACTTCCTGACAAGATCTACGTGCTGTATCTTATGAACCCTCCTCAAGCTCCCGTCAGCCACGGTCTTCAAGTAGTTATAGAGTTCCGTACCCCTAAACCTCTCCAGCACCCTATCCCAGGAAGGCTTAACATCAAAAACCCCTAGATTAGGTATTAAATCACCTGAGAGTATCCTCAACACCGTTGTCTTCCCAGACCCGTTCTTACCCAGAACCCCCACAACCGTCCCCGCTTGAGGTATTGGCAGACCGTATAGCTTGAAGGCGTTAGGCCCGTACCTATGCACCACCTGCTTCTCCAGCTCGTCAGGCAAATTAACGACGCTTATAGCGTAGTAAGGACACTTCTTAACACATATACCGCAACCCACGCAAGCAACCTCATAAATGAACGCCTTACCGTTAACAGACTCGGAAATCTCTATAGCCTTACCCCCACTCCTATTAACCGGGCAGAACCTAACACACTCTAAATGACACCTGTGAGGCTTGCAGAGGTCGTAGTCTATTACAGCGACCCTAACCAACCCCACACACCAAAACAAGAAAGCTAAGAACACTTATTAACGTAAAGAACCAACAATAAAACGGAATGATGAGTGGTGACGGCAAGGATTAGTGACTAGTAACTCCAATACTGACCGTTCCCGCAGACACAAAAACTTTATATTCATATACGTTACTTCTAGAGTAGGATAATCGCGGTGTTGAAGTATGGAGACGCTGAGATCGGAAAGCCCTCTAAGGGTGTTGAGGTCTTCAATAAATAAGAACGTGCTAGTTAAGGTGAAGGAAGGCAGCTCCTACACCGGCCAGCTAATCTTCGCAGACAACACGATGAACCTAGTAATGATAAACGCTGAGGAAGTCTCTGACGAAGACTTAAAACCGGTAGCTAAATACGGAACCATCTTAATAAGAGGTAGCCAAATACTCTACGTAGTCATCGACTACAGAAAATAGCTACAAAACCTTGCAAAAACACAAACACCGAACACATACTCCCACCTAAGAGTTTTAGATAGGTGCTTACCAGAGATTAAAGAGGAATCTGTAAAAACAGAACTTGCTACTACATAGTAGGGATCCCGAACTTCTTCCTGCCTCAGTATGAAATTCCTAATGCTCAGTAATTAATTCCTTTTTATTAGCGGGCGTAACATCAGTATCTGGGAGGTTTTGAGAGTGAGTGGTGAGGAGAGCGGTAAGCGTAGGATGAAGTTGCCTAAGAAGGAGGAAGATATTGAGATAGAGCATGAGGAGTCTTCTGAGGTGGAGGAGCATCACCACGAACACCAACATGAGGAGATTAGTCCGGAGGACTATAGTCTCTTACTCATGAACACAATAGCTCATACGTTAGGTCATGTTGAGAGCGATCTCAGCTCCTTAAATCAGAACATAAAGCAGTTAATGTCTCAGGTAGATGATTTAAGGAAGTCTGTGGAGTTGGTGGCTAGGGTACTCTTAATAGATAAGATTAAGGACCAGGAACTTAGAAAGAAGTTTATCAACGACATAATAGAGGAATTAACAAAATCGTAGAATGTTTTCGGGACTGGATACCCTACTGACTCCCTTCTTCCTCCCCCATTAATTCTAGAAAAATCTCGTAATAGTTTTCTTTTTCTTGCTCTAACTCCTCGGATTTCCTCAGCTTCTCCCCCTCAGAACTAACAACAGACGTCGTCTTAACTTTGCTTTCGTTGCTGGTCTTACTTTCTAACTTATACTTAGAGCCTTCTTTTAGCGGCTCCTTATAACCACACCTGGAGCACACTAAGTACGTCTTATCACCCTCTTTTACGGGGATCAACATAGTCCCGCACTTAGGACAGAACTTCATTCTTCGAAACCCTTAAAGTATTACCGAGTAAGACCGTTTAAAAACTTTTTGTTTTCAAACACTATAAGAACCCTTAATTTCACTCACTGAATCCCTATTTAAAGGTAAGTGTTAGTTATTGTGCGTAAGTCTTTATTCTGATGCTTTTTATAAATTTCGTTGAGCAGTTTATTGGTGGGAGTACAGGTGACTATAGTTAGGAGTTTTGAAGCCGTAATCCCTTTATCTCCTGATGACGTCTTGTTAGTGTTAGGAGACTTAAGACTACACCTCAGTTTATGGAGTTTTAGCGAGGTTTACGTGGATAAAATACGTGAGATACGGGATAGCGAGGGCGTTATAGATTTAGTCATAGGTGACACAACTAATCGATTAAATATTAAATTGAAGGTAACGAGCACGAACGAAGTTAAGGTTGTTGAGTTAGAGGGTCAGGGAGATATCTATCTGTTTTTAAGAATAGACGTGGGTGTCCGAGGTCTCTTCACGTTACTTACGGGGAGGCTTACCGTAAAGTCTTCTTTCTTTAAGGAGAGGAGGATTGAGGGAGCTTTAGTAAAGTTTCTAGACAATCTTCGCAGGAAGATGATATATGAATTACCGCTCATAGTAGAACCTCTTAAGAGAGGGAAGGTAACGCCGCCACCACAACCTGCACAACCCGTGGTCGAGCCTGTTAAGCCAGCCCCCGCAGCACCACAACCTAAAGAAGAAGTTAAAGTTGCTGAGGAAGTAAAACCCCCGACACCGCCAGCCAAACCCTTGAAGCCCGCAGCACCTTTCGAAGAATTCGGAGACCCGAGAGAGCTTGAAGACGAGGTTTTTCTGAGCATGCTAATACTTAAGTCTCAATTAATCAGTAGCTTGAAGAGAGAGGTTAGTGGTGACGCGATAATCCCTGTAGTAATGAGTATTTACAAAGAGAGTAAAATAAGCGTGATGTACAGCAATTGGGTTGATGAAGAAGGTAACAGAGTTAAGGCTTTAATACGTGACGGCAACCTAACCGGTTTTAGGGTGGAGGAGAAAGACGGGAAAATCCTTAACGGTAGGGAAGCACTCGAGTTCGTGGCAAAACTGGGGAAGAAGCCCTGGAGAATCTACATTTACTCCGTGACTACATAGTCCGACCGTTTCCCGGTAGTCAGTAATTCATTCATTTAAAACAACCCATCATATACCGGGGAAAGGTTCCGTCCTACGAAGAAGTCCTCTGTTGTCGCTCCTCCCTGCTCTGCGGTTCTGGGTGTACGGTGGCTTCCCAACCCAGCCTATCCTTAATCCTATTCTCTAGCTTAGTAGCTATTTCATGAGCTTCCTCAAGCTTCATAGTGTTAGGGAGCTTTATATGGAGTGATGCCTCGACATGATCCCCGTACTTATGGATATGTATGTGGTGCACGTCTTCTATGAGCGGCGACACTTCACGAGCCAAATCAATCAATAATTCCTCCTCACGCCTCGTTGGCTCAGAACCAAGCAACTCTCTGGAGGTCTCAAGTATTATTTTGATGGAAGTGTAAACTATTACGAGCGATACTATTATCCCCAAGACTCCATCGACCCACCAGTAATCAGCACCTACTAAAATCCCTAGAGCTAGTAAAGTCGTGGCTATCGCATCGCTTCTATGATGCCACGCGTCGCCGACTATAGACCTCGACTCATAACTGCCGCCAAGTCTGAAAGCCCACCTAGCAAGTAATTCCTTAACTAGCGATGAAAACAGCAAAACACCTACTAAAAACCAGCTGAAAGTCAGTGCTTCCCTAGAAGACAATTTCTCGTAGCTACTCATCAAAAACTCAAAACCGGCAACACCTAAGAGTGTCCCCACTATCACAGCGCCTATCTGCTCAGCCCTACCATGACCGAAAGGATGACCCTTATCAGGAGGTTTGTAAGCAATCCAAAAACTAATAACCACCACCACCGAAGTCCCTGCATCAGATAGAGTGTGTACAGCGTCAGCTACCACAGCTATCGAGTTATGAATCAAGCCAAGATAAAACTTAATAACAAAAAGAACAACGTTAACGAAAATCGAAACCAGCCCCTCCTTAAAACCAGCAACCTTACGTTCAGCAACCAAACCCATACAACCCTAACCTCCCTTAACACTAAGAAACTAAGATTCCTATAAACTTAGTAGAAAACAAACCATCTCCAACCGTTTCCCGAAATAGTGGTTTATCCCGCGAGGAACGAAGCCCTAATTATGAAAGACTTTTAAGCTTCAACTACTGTTAAGAGTGTTGGGAGACGCTCGGATTCATTGGTGGGCCGGTAGCTCAGCCTGGAAGAGCGCTCGGCTTGCAACCGAGAGGCCCCGGGTTCAAATCCCGGCCGGTCCACCACAACACTTAACGGAAAACGAAAATTGGTTGGTTTTTCCTTACTCTTAAGTCTTTTGCTTGTTCTTGAGTAGCATGTATACCCTTTCCGGGGTGATCGGCAACTCAGTCACGTTCGCTCTTATCGCGTGCGCTACCGCGTTCGCTATAGCTGCCGCCACGGCGTTGAATGACGGTTCTCCGAAGCCTTTAGCTCCCAGAGGCCCTTTCCTGTATTTCGCTTCAACCCATAGAGGTATTATCTCAGGCACGTCCTTAATTGTGGGTACGTAGTAGGTTGATAGGTTGGGGTTGCTTACCCTACCCTCTTTATCGTGTATTATCTCCTCCATCAACGCGTACCCTAATGCTTGAATAGCCCCGCCCTCAGCGTTGAGTTCCGCCCCCATCCTGTTTATTACCTTGCCTATATCGTAGGCGGTGAAGATCTTATTCACTTTTACCAGACCAGTCTCAATATCCACGTCCACGTCCGCGACTATGGCTCCGAAGGTGTACGTTATGTATGGCGCTCCCTGACCAGTCTCCTCATCCCATAAAGCCCTAGGAGCTCTATAATAACCGAATTCCTGGAGCGGAACACCCAACCAGAAACTCTGCTCAACAACGTCTGCCCACCTAGTCCTCCTACTCGGATCGGACGAGCAGTAGACGTCCGGAGCTCTTATAACTACGTCATCAGGGTCGCAACCCAATATGTGTGAGGCTACCTCGTTAAGCCTCTTCCTCAACTTATAAGCAGCAACCACTGTAGCGGCACCGCCCATAACGGTCGCTCTTGAAGCTACTGTGGGGCCGGCGTCGGGCGTGGCTGAAGTATCTGGATTCTCTATCTTGAAGTAACTAGGCGGTACCCCAAGTATTTCAGCAGCTATCAGAGCTAGACCCCACGTAGAGCCCTGACCAAACTCCGTGAGCCCCGTCCTAATACTCACAGAACCATCCCTATTTATTATCAACGTTACCGACGAGTAGTCAGCTCCCTCAACACCTATTGAGTTCCCGTGATAGAATAACGCGATGCCTATACCTTTCCTAACAGGTCCTGTAATCTCGCTGTACCTCCTCCTCAACTCAAACCAGTTGGATGCCTCAACAGCCTTCATGACCGCTTCCTCCAAGCCAACACCGTGTTCCTCAGTAAGTTTCTGCCCGTGGACGGTCTCGTCACCGACCCTAAGGATATTCTTCAACCTTAACTCGACGGGATCCATACCTAACTCCTCAGCGAGTAGATCCATCTGCCTCTCAACAGCGAAGATTACCTGCGGGTTCCCGAAACCTCTGAAAGCCCCGGCGTAGACGTTGTTGGTGTAGACCCTCACCACATCTACTCTGGCTGACTGAACCTTGTAAGGTCCTGTAGCGTGTACCGTAGCTCTCCAAGGCACGAAGGGACCTAACGACGCGTAAGCACCCCCATCCATGACCACGTTGGCTTCAACAGCTACGAGGGTTCCGTCCTTCTTCGCGGCATGCCTGTACCAAGCTATCATAGGATGCCTCTTACTGTGACCTATGATAGACTCTTCCCTAGTGTGCACGGCGAGGGCCGGCCTGCCCGTGAGGACTGCTGCTAAAGCCGCTTTAGCGGCTACCTCGTTAGCTACGTCTTCCTTACCTCCAAACCCTCCACCAACAGCCGGCACAACTATCCTGACCTTATTCAGCGTAAGCCCTAAAACCTTAGCGACGGCCTTCCTGACGTCGAACGGGCACTGGGTAGAAGCTATCACCGTAACGCTCCCGTCAGGCTCTGGTATAGCTATTGATGCCTCCGGCTCCATGTAAGCGTGTTCTTGGAACGGTGTTTTATAAACACCCTCAACCTTCACATCAGCTTCTCTCATAGCTTTCTCTATGTCCCCCCTCCTTATCTTGTAGTGTACCAGGATGTCACTACCTCTCTCATCATGTACTAGCGTGTGAGGCTTCTCCTTCAGAGTCATTAAGTCTACCACGTCTAGAGGATTAGTTATGACGGGGAGTGGCTCGTACTCAACGCTGATTAACTCCCCCGCCTCCCTAGCTACTAAAGGATTCTCAGCGACTACTAGAGCTACTATATCGCCGATGTACCTGACCTTCCTATCGGCTATTAACGGTTGATCAGGTATCACGTACCCGACGTCGTTAATGCCCGGTATGTCCTTAGCGGTTATGACCCTTAATACGCCGGGGTATTTAGACGCTTCACTAACGTCGATAGATTTTATGCGGGCGTGAGCGTACTTAGTCCTAACACTATGCACGTAGACTAAGTTGCTGTAGAGCCTAGTGAAATCAGCCGTGAAGAGCGCCCTCCCCTTAATTTTCTCTATAGAGTCCCAGCGCTGGGTGTGGCGCCCTACGAACAAGAACTCCTTATCCTTATACTTCTCAAACACTTCCTCAACTATCTTATAGTATTCGGGGATCGTGCTCATTCAACTCACCTCAATACCTCCGACTCATCAAAGAATACCTTACCCTCCTTGATGTATTTTGAAGCAAGCTTAACGGCTTTAATGAACCTCAGGTACGAACCACACCTACATATGTTGCCGTCTAAAGCGTCCCTTATCTCGTCTTCCGTCGGGTCAGGATTCTTATCAAGCAAATACTTAGAAGCCATTATAACCCCGGGGAAGCAGAAGCCGCACTGCATCGAGTACGTATCCAGCAAAGCCTTCTGAATAGCGTGCAACTTACCTTCAGGAGCTATGCCCTCAAGCGTCAGTATCTCGGAACCCTCAGCTCTAACAGCTAGCGTTAAGCACGTGGGGATTAGCTTCCCGTTCATTATGACAACGCACGAACCACACTCACCCCTACCACATCCCTCCTTAACGCTCAGTAAGCCGAGCTTGTTTCTGAGCACGTCGAGTAATCTCTCATAAGGCTTAACCCTAACCCTAACCTCCTTCCCGTTCACCTTAAACGAGACCTCTACGTCTCTGTAAGTATTCCAGGAAGCACGTGAGGCGCCCACTTCACTCACCCCTAACCCTCCTACCAACCCCTAATAAAGCTCTCTTAAGCAAGACCTGAGATAAGTAAAGCCTGTACTCAGCTGAAGCCCTATAATCACTTATCCTACCCATCTCTTTAGGCAAGACCTCGCGGACAACCTTATCGACGTTGCGCTCACTTAACTCCATACCCCTCAACGCGTTCTCCGTCATCAAAGCTCTCTCAGGGAAGGCCCTACCCATACTGTCAAACGCTATCCTCACGTCCTTAATCACGTCACCATCTAACTCAGCGTAAACACCTACAGCAACGTAACCCATCCCGTGCCCGACCTTCCTATCTAGTTTAATAAACGCTGACGACGCGTTGTTAGGAGGCTCGCTAAAGAATACTTCAGTAATTAACTCATCAGGTCTCTTAACAGTCTTCCTTTTATCTAGAAAGAAACTCTTCAGAGGAATAACTCTCTCACCCTCTAAGCTCCTCACCTTAACGCTCGCGTCGTAAGTTAGGAGAGTTATCGCTATGTCGGAAAGGGGGTGTGCAGCACCAACGTTCCCCCCGACCGTAGCTACGGATCTTATAAAGGGTGACGCGAAAGTCTTGCACGCGTCCCTAAGCCCGGCAAAACGCTTATCTTTAAGTAGCTCAGAAGAACTAAGCTCGTCAATAGTTGTTAAAGCACCTATCTTAACCAACCCGCCCTCTAACTTAACGTAAGATAATTCACTTCTTAAAGACCATAAATCCAGCAAGGCCTTAAACCTTACCATGCCTTGCCTGTAAAGAACCAGTAAGTCAGTGCCTCCAGCAATAGGGACTAACTCCTCACCGTAAATCTTGAAAGCTTCTAAAGCGTCTCTCAAGTCTTTAGGGACGTACACGTCAAACCTGAACAAGAAACCACCTCAAAGATCAAACAATTTATTACATAAAAATATTGATTGATCGAGGTCAATTAAATAATTTCATGAATTAAATAAACAGCTGTAGTGACGGCATCGAAGATTATTACATATTCTATGTTAAAGAAGCCCCGTGAAAAACTAAACCCCACGTTCTTAAGCGCTGAACCTGTTGAGAACTTCCTCAACAATGTTTAGTGTTTTCACTTGACCTCCTTTCAGTAACGTTATTAGCTCAGCTGCTACGGACACGGCTATCTCCTCAGGGCTGTCGGCCGGGATATCTATCCCTATAGGCCCCCTAAACTTCCTCCTTATAGTCTCCTTGTCAACACCTTCCTCTAACAACCTCTTAACAAACTCCGTAATCTTCCTCTTACTACCTAGGAGTCCAACCAACTTAACGTTTGTTTTAAGGAGAGTCTTTAAAGCCTTGTAATCTATCTCGATCTCCCCGTGAGTTATGAAAGCTACGTCACCGTCCATAACTAGCTGAGGAAGTTTTCCCTCGATTTGCTCTACCGGGATATGCGCTCTCTCGACGGCGTAGGGGTATAGGTCCGTGCTGACTAGTTCTGGGTTGGGGTCAGCCACGACTACCTTAAACCCCAGGAAGTTTAAGAGGTCGCCTAAGGGCTTCCCAACCCTACCGGTACCGAATATCACCACTCTCTGAGCGGGTTCCAACACGTCTATAAACACCTCTAAAACACCACCACATATAAGTCCTGTGTCAACGGCTCCCTCGATCGGACGACCCGTGAACGAATACCTAATGATTCTCGGCTTACCCTCAGCAAGAGCTTTCAGAGCTTCCCCCACCACATGCCTCTCGAAAAAGCCTCCTCCTAAAGTACCGTAAACTTTCCCACCCTCACACACGAGCAGTTTTGAGCCTACGTCTCTAGGACCAGAACCCTCCTTCCTAACGACAACTGCTACAGCTACTTTAAACCCCTTGCTCAACTTCTCCTTAGCTATGTGGATAACTTCCTCATCACTTAAGTTTCTGGGGAGGCTCACACCCCACACCTATCCTGACAATACATCAAGCATTAATAAATCTTTAACGTTGTTTACATTGGTGGTACTAGATGTTCGTTTCTGCGGTCATACTAGCGGCCGGGAAGTCAACGAGGTTCCCGACGAATAAGTTGCTATATGAGGTCTTGATTGACGGGGTTAGGGGGCCGCTGATAAGACATACCGTGAGCAAGTTCGTTGGATCAGGTGTTTTTAATGAGGTCTTGGTGGTTCTAGGTTTTCAAGCTGACTTAGTCAGGGAGGTTCTTAAGGGATTGAGTCTCAGGTTCGTTATTAACGAGGATTACGAGCTAGGCATGAGTTCCTCCGTCATAAGAGGTGTTAAAGCAGTTAGTAGTGAGGCAGACTTAGTAGCCATACACCCTGGTGACGTACCCTACATTAAGGTTTCGACGTTACGTACCCTGGTAGATCGCGCGGGAGAACTACTCAAGAGCGGCAACTCGTTTATCCTGGTTCCAAGACTGTCCAGCATTATGAGGGGCGGCCACCCGCTAATAATCGGGAGGGGGTTGCTGGAGGAAGTTTATCGAATAAGTGAGGCTGAGTTAGGTCTTAAAGGATTCTTAAGAAGGAACGCTGATAAAATACGTTATTACGACACCGACGACGCCGGCATACTGAGAGACATAGATACTTTAGAAGACCTGAAAAGATGATTGGTTTTAGGTTGCTAACTTGAGTAGTGTGGACCAATTATCATCAACTTGCTTCTCAAGCTCCGTCAACAACTCCTGGGTGACGTTTCTGAAACGTCCTTGCATCGCTATGTATTCTTTAATCGGTTTCCTCCTATTCTTATCCGCGTATGGCTTGCTGGGAGGGCTTATGGATACCTTACCTCCCTCAGCCTCGAACAGGATCCACATACCTGTCTCAACAGCTAGTTTGGCGACTGCCACCGTATAAGCTGGGTCAAACCTCCACCCGACAGGGCATGGCGCGTGAAGGTGTATGTACTTGAAGCCTTTAATAGCGGAGGCTTTCCTGAGCTTCTCGATGAAGTCTAGCGGGTAAGCAACGCTTGCGGTAGCTACGTAGGGGATCCTATGCATCAGCATTATGAGGGGTAGGTCCTTCTTCCTCTCCCTCTTCCCTAACCAAGTCGTAGTAGTCCAAGCACCCGGAGGTGTTTGAGAAGATCTCTGAATACCTGTGTTCATGTAAGCCTCATTATCAACACATATGTGAATCAGGTCATCATTCCTCTCAGCAGCCCCGGACAGCGTCGCGAACCCTATGTCGGCAGTCCCTCCGTCACCAGCCCAGACAACCACCACGGCGTCCTCCCCTAAAATCTTCTTAGCTGAGCTAAGTCCGGCGGCTACGGAATCGGAGGAAGCGAACGGCACGTTAAGTATTGGGAACTTAAGTCCCGAGCCGGGAGCAAGTCCTTGAATAATTGACGTACATCCGGCAGGAATCACTAAAATAGCTTTGCTGCCTAAAGCCATGCCAACAAACCTTAAACCCATGTTTTCGGGGCATCCCGGGCAAGCAGCGTCGCCGGGGAGAACGAACTTCTCTTTAGGTAGGTCCTTAATGTTTATCGGCACACCTACTCACCCCCGTAAAACCATAAAACGCTTTGCTTGAAGGTACCCAACTCCTCCGCCTCACTCACCGAAGTTAGTACTGCGTTAGCTATGTCTTCAGGGGTGACGTCAACTCCTGCGAGACCGGCTATAACCCCCCTAACAGGGGTTCTAACACCTGCTGAGGCTAGGGATGCGAGAACTTCAACGAATATCGGTCCTCCCGCGCTGGGGGATACTGATCTGTCGAATACTACGGCGCTCATAGCGTTATTAAGCCACTTAACTATGTCTTCCCTCGGGAACGGCCTGAAGTACCTGATCTTTATTAAGCCTACCCTCAAGCCGAGCTTCTCCCTCAAGTAGTCTACGGCTTCCCTCATGTCACCTACCCACGCGCCGACACCTATGATGAAGTGTTTCGCGTCCTCACACCTGTAACACTCCGTTAACCCGCCGTACCTCCTCCCAACCAACTTCCCCCACAAGAGGTCGGCTTCCTCAATAACTTTCTTAGCTCTCTCCATAGCCTTATCTATGTCTTCCCTCATCATCATATTCCACTTAAGATCTTTAGGTATGTTACCCATTATGATAGGTTCCCCGGCTCTGAAGACGTATGGCTGCTTCCTCGGAGGCAGGAAAGCATCTACTAAGCTTTGGTCGGGTACGTCAACGGGTTCCGTAGTGTGGCTTAGTATGAAAGCGTCTAAGGTGACGATGCCCGGGAGGAACACCCTCTCATCCTCCGTGATTCTGAAGAGTTTTATTGTTTCATCAAGTGTTTCCTGGTTATTCTCTGTGAAAGTTATTAACCATCCAGTATCCCTCTGATCCATCACGTCTGAGTGGTCGGTCCATATATTCCACGGAGGTCCTATAGTCCTGGTAACCACGGCCATCACCACGGGGATTCTTGAGCCAGCCACCCACCAAAGCATCTCATGCATGTAGAGTAGGCCGTGTGATGAGGTTGCTGTGAAGGCTCTCGCACCTCCTGAAGCAGCTCCGTAGACTGCTGCTAGAGCTGAGTGTTCTGACTCAACCCTAATCATGTCTGCTTTCAGCTCCCCTAACTCAACCATCTCAGCTAACTTCTCTACTATGGTGGTTTGAGGCGTTATGGGGTATGCTGAGATCACGTTAACTCTCGCGAGCTTAACGGCTGTGGCTACTGCGTAATTACCTGTAAGTGTTTTCAGCGCCACCCCCCATCACCCCTCCGGAGCCATGGTTATCGCCTTAGTCGGGCATACGTTAGAGCATATACCGCATCCCTTACAGTAGTCGTAGTTTATGGTTATGAAGTCAGCGCTTCCCTCGTTTATGTCTATGGTTGAATCAGGGCAGTAGAGCCAGCACAGCCTGCACTTAATACACTTACTCGAGTCATATAACGGTCTCTGCAATCTCCAAGACCCTGTCTTCCCGGAAACCCCTATCACTGGCTTAGCTAGGGGTAAGACTGACTCATCACTCAACACAGACCACCTCGTTGAAGGCTTCCCTAGCCGCTACCGCGTTCAGCTCCCCCACCCTACCCTCAATCCTCTCCCTTATCGATTCCTCAACAGCCTCGACAGGCACCCCAAGTATCTTAGCTAAAGCACCGACGATAGGCATGTTGACTAAAGCCCAGCCAGACAAGACCAGATTATGCCTTAAAGCAATCCCGACAGCATCAACGTAACACACCTTAAAACCTCCCTTAATATCGGGTTTCCCAGGAGAGTTAATGAGTATGGTGCCGCCTGGCTTAAGCCCCTCCAAAACATTAACTAACTCACTAAGCTTAGCGTCTAAAACCACCACTATATTAGGCCTCCTAATAGAGGATCTAGTCCTTATAGGCTTCTTAGAAACCCTCGCGTAAGCCACTACAGGAGCACCCCTCCTCTCAGCACCGAAGAAAGGTATCGCCTGCCCGTAAAGACCAACCTTAAGGAGAGCGTCAACAAGGACGTTAGCAGCCGTCACAACCCCCTGACCACCCCTCCCATGAAACCTTATCTCAACGACATCATCAAAAACCACAAACACCACCTAATGAAAACCGGCAAAAAAGAAAATAAATTGGAACAAGTAATATAATCTTTAAACAATAATTACAAAACAACACATAAACAACCATCAGAAAAACTTAAAAACAATCATAGTGTAGAAATTAATATGGGGCGGCGGTCGTCCAGCCTGGTCTAGGACGCCGGCCTCCCAAGCCGGAGATCCCGGGTTCAAATCCCGGCCGCCGCACCAGCCACGCGTGAATCTATTCATAAACTCCGTAGTTCACGACCCAGCATGCAGGTCGTAAACTGAGGTACCGGAAACTTTTCTCCAAAGATCTATTGCGTACCCGGGTTGTAGCGACCCTCTTACCAGCCTGAAGGTTCTGGTCCCGTCTCCTAGTCTTTCCGGGATGAGCAAGATCGTTTTCTTACCGTAGCGCTTAATAAACTGATGGATGAAGTCGTGGAGGAAGCTGAGGGCTCCCCGCCTTGAAGGGCGGGGGTTCTGCACCCTCTAGGGCTTTCCCTCATCTTTCAGAGCCCCTCACGAGCGCGGCATCATGCTTCAGACCCCGCCGCCAACACCGTGGAGGCGCGGGCTCATCGCTCGCTAGACTCACCCACACCCAACACCAAACACATTAATGAAGCAAAAACATATAAGCCTTCCACAACCTCCCCACCCTAAAGAGCGAGGCTTCCAATCGGGGTGAACACTTCACCTACGAATACACTGTAGGGTATCCGTTAGGCAGGGCGCAGATCCGAGAAGCAATGATCACAAAATAATATAAACTTCCGTTGGGTGGTTTGTGGGGGTTACTCCTTTAAGGTCTAGGTCTTCGGTCGTAGTTTTAGGTTGTTTATTAGTGTTAGGATGTCTTTAAGTAGTTTCTCCTCCGTGGTTTTCTCGAGCTCATAGAATTCTTTTATGTCCTCTACGTCTGGTTTCAGAGCGTTCTCCGCTTCTTTAGAGCTACACTTTACTCCCTTAGGTATTTTCTTGAAGCTCTCTTCAGCTGTTTCCTCACAGAACCTGATTACTAGGTATGGCTTCGTTAAGTATTTCCTTAATTTCTCTAGTGTTTGCTTTATCTGCCTGCTACCGGCGAAGTATAGGAGATACTCTATCTCAGGCTTATTACTTATGTTTTCTCCTTTCGTGAAAGCCTCGATAGTTAGTAGTGCGGGGATTCTCACTTGAGGTATTGAGATAACGAGTCTTAAAGGGATTACCTGGGTTACGCAGAGTGGGTTGAGGGTGCTACCCACGTACCTCACTACTTCGTCGTCTTCTGACACGCAGTAATCGAAGCCCATCGACTCGTTCTTGCGAGAGACTTCCCTCACGATCCCCAAAACTTCCTCTAGTTGATTAACCTCCATGACTCACGGGCACCAGGAAAATCTCGTCGTTGTCTTCGAGCACGTAGTCTAGGCCTCCCAGTAGTCTGTAGTCCACGTCGTTTAAGAACGCTATGTATGAGGTAGTTAAGGATCCGTCTTCCTCCACCGCTTCCCTCAAGTCAGGTATCTTGGCTCTGAGTTCCTTTAGGAATTCCTTAAGCTTAACTGGCTCACTGACCTCAATGCTTATCTCATCCCTACCCAGCCTACCCTTCAAAATCCCCGCTAACTTAACCCGCACCATCATGTCTCCTCGAAGGCCCCGCTCTCGCTAACCTCGCCTTGAGGGGTCTGCAATCTCTTCTCCCTAACCCTCACTAAGTGGGTTAGGTAGCCGGCAATCTGATTCCTCAACTTCTTAGACCTGAGGTAAACATACTTAGAAACCAACTTCTTGTTTTCCTCGAAGCTCGCGGTAACCTCACTAGGAAATAACTCCATCAACCTCCTGGCGGTTCTCTTAACTATCGAGGTTCTCACCCTACCCATACACTCATCCCTCCCTAAACATATCGGATACTCCCTTTAAAAATAATTGGGTGTGACGTGTAGCGAAAAGCTTAAATAGAAGTGGTTGATATTGAGTTATTGGTGAGTAGTGTATGGCTCAGAGAGGTGTTGCCCCTGCTCCTACCGCAGGCATACCTGTCTTAATATTGAAGGAGGGTACTCAGAGGACCACGGGTGCTGAAGCGCTTAGGTCGAACATGGTGGCCGCGATGACTATAGCCGAGATTTTGAGGACTACTTACGGACCTAGAGGTATGGATAAGATGCTCGTGGATACTTTAGGGGACGTCACGATAACTAACGACGGTGCCACAATACTGGATAAGATGGACGTTCAACACCCCACAGCTAAGATGCTCGTCCAGATAGCTAAGGGTCAAGACGACGAAGTCGGTGACGGGACTAAGACAGCCGTAATATTCGCTGGCGAGTTACTGAAAGCTGCTGAGGACCTCCTTAATAAGGAAGTACACCCAACGATAATAATTAACGGCTATAAGAAAGCTCTCGAGGAAGCTGTTAAGTACGCGGAGAGTGTCGCTAAGAGCGTGGACGTAAACGATTTCGAGACTTTGAAGAAGATAGCTTCGACAGCCCTGACAAGTAAGGCGGTCCACGGCGTTAGGGAGTACTTCGCGGAGATAGCTGTGAAGGCTGTTAAGCAGGTAGCTGAGGATAGGGACGGTAGAATATACGTGGATCTAGACAACATACAGATAATTAAGAAGCACGGAGGCTCCCTCGCAGACACTAAGCTAGTTTACGGCGTCATACTAGATAAGGAGGTAGTCCACCCGGGCATGCCTAAGAGGGTTGAGAAAGCCAGGATCGCCTTAATCGACGCGCCGCTAGAGATCGAGAAAACAGAGATAGACGCTGAGATAAGGATTAGTGACCCGGAGATGATGAGGAAATTCATAGAACAGAAAGAGAATATTCTTAAGGATATGGTTGAGAAGATTGCTGCTACTGGTGCTAACGTCGTTATTTGTCAGAAAGGTATTGACGACGTCGCTCAACACTTCCTAGCAAAGAAAGGAATACTAGCAGTAAGAAGAGTTAAGAGATCAGACATGGAGAAACTTGAGAGAGCTACTGGAGGAAAGATTGTGAGCAACATCGACGACTTAACGCCTAACGACCTAGGCTACGCGGAATTAGTTGAGGAGAGGAAGGTAGGGGAGGACAAGATGGTGTTTGTCGAGGGCACTAAGGACCCGAAGGCGGTCAGCATAATAATCAGGGGTGGCTTAGAGAGAGTTGTTGACGAGGCTGAGAGATCTTTCAGAGACGCGTTAAGTGTTGTAGCAGACGTTCTCAGAGTCCCTAAGATCGTGTACGGTGGCGGTAGCTTCGAGATAGAGCTCGCGAGGTACTTAAGAGAGTACTCTACTAAGGTGGGCGGGAAGGAACAGCTAGCCGTACTATCCTTCGCCAAAGCTTTAGAGGGTGTTGTCTCAGCACTCGTGGAGAACGCGGGTCTAGACCCGATAGACATGATCTCAGAGTTGAGGAGCGCGCACAACAAACCTGACGGGGTTAAGTACGGGGTTAACGTATTCAGCGGTAAGGTCGATGATATGGAGGCTTTAGGAGTTATAGAGCCTCTGACAGTGAAGACCAACGCTCTTAAGGCAGGTACTGAGGCAGCAACTCTAGTGTTAAGGATTGATGACGTGGTGGCGGCTAGCAAAGTCAAGGAAGAGAAGAAGGAGGAGAAGAAAGAGAAGAAGGAAGAAGAGGAGAAGTAACGCGTTAACTCACAGCTTTTCTTAAGTTTCAATAAACAAATACCTTTTTAGGTTTTCAAGATACTAGTTTTTTAGTGGTGGCGTTTATTGTCCGGTATTGAGTATAGCTCGCGTAAGAAGGGCTCGGCAGACGACTACATAAGATATCTTGAGATGAGGATTCAGGAGCTGGAGACAGAGGTTGAGTTCCTCAGGAATGAGATAAACTACTATAAGAAAGAGATTGAGAAGCTCCTCTCAACACCTCTCATAGAGGGCGTCTTACTCGAGGTATTGCCTGATGGCAGGGCGGTAGTCAAGAGTTCTACAGGCCCTAACCTCGTGGTTGAGGTTTTAGGGAATGTTGACGTGAAGAACGCGCGGCCGGGATCGAGGGTGATGCTTAATCAAAGAGGTTCCGCCGTAGTCGGCATCCTCCCATCACTTGAAGACCCTTACGTCAGGGCTATGGAGGTCATTGAAAGGCCTAAGGTGAGGTATGAGGACGTGGGGGGTCTTAAAGAACAGATAAGGGAGTTGAGGGAGGTCGTTGAATTACCTCTGAAGAACCCTGAATTATTTAGGGAGATAGGTATTGAACCCCCTAAAGGCATCCTCCTCTACGGCCCCCCGGGTTGTGGCAAGACTTTACTAGCTAAAGCTGTTGCCGGCGAGTCTAACGCTACGTTCATAAGCTTAGTTGCTTCAGAGCTAGCTCAGAAATTCGTTGGTGAGGGTGCTAGAATCGTTAGGGAAGTCTTTAGTTTCGCGAAGAAGAAGGCTCCGGCGATAATACTCATAGACGAGCTTGACGCTATCGGGGCGAAAAGACTTGACATAGGGACTAGCGGCGAGAGGGAGATTCACAGAACACTCACTCAGTTACTAGCTGAGTTAGACGGCTTCGAGCCGCTAGATAACGTTAAGGTCTTAGCTACCACGAACAGAATAGATATCCTAGACCCCGCACTACTAAGGCCTGGAAGATTTGACAGGGTGATCGAGGTTCCGCTACCCGATCTTCAAGGCCGCCTAGAAATATTCAAGATACACACTAGGAAAATGAAGGTTAAGGACGTGGACCTAGGATTGCTGGCTAAGTTATCTGAGGGCGCTTCAGGAGCTGACATAAGGGCTATATGTACTGAAGCGGGATTCACCGCGTTAAGGAATAACAGGAATTACGTGGTCATGGAAGACTTTATCGAAGCTATTAAGAAGGTTCTTAAAGATCGTTTCAGGCCCTACGCAGAGGAAAGCAGTAAGACTCAGGAACGCAAGACGCCCTCGGTGGTTTAAGGGTTGAGTTACGTTATCAGGAAGATAACCCCTGACGAACTACTTAGTTTTAGAGCTACCCTAAATTATCAGCTGAGGGTAAGCGTTGCTGACTCCGTGCTACCGGACAACTTGTTAGTAGGTGTGTCAAGGAATACTGGGAGGGTGAGAGCTCTAATAGATCCTGAAAACGCTGAAGTACTGGCTACGGTTGTCGCGCAAACAAACACCCTCAACATAAGATTAAGCCTGGCTAGGAGAATACATAAATTAGTTCCTCCCCCACGATTAAGACTGGTCGTAGTGAACGAGATGGTTCCGGACATATTGGAAGCTAAGAGTTCTGTCTTCTCTAAGCACGTCTTGTCAGTAGACGAGGAACTTAGAGCTGGTGACGAAGCTCTCGTGGTTAGTGAGGACGACGAGCTCTTATGTGTTGGCAAGCTCCTCCTATCACCTGAGGAAATACTTCAGTTATTAACTGGTCCCGCGTTAAAGATTAGGGAGTGTGTGACTGGATGAAGCAGGTTGAGATATTCATCTACGAAGAATTCGAGCAAATACTTAGAGAACCTGGTAGGGAGTGGGTCCTGATCACCGGATTCCCCGGCTTCGGCTACGTAGGGACTATAGCAACTAGGTATATAGCTAACAAGATGAGGTCCGTCAAAATAGGTGATATCGTAACCAAGTACATGCCCGATTTCGTGGCCATGGAAGAATACGGTGTTATGACCCCCTACGAAATATTCTTAGCTGGGGACAGGAACTTAATAATAGTGGTTAATAACGCGTTACCCACAACCCCTGAGAGGGTGCCCTATTCCCTAGCACTGGCCGATTGGTTTAAGAAGATCAACGGTAAGAGAGCAGTGTTTGCCGGCGGGCTTAACGTCAAGCTTAAGGAGGGTGACGAAGAGTTCAGGTGGGTCTGTAACATGGACTGCGGGTGGAGCTTTAAAGAACCGACGTTAGGGAAAGGCAATTATATTGTAGGCCCGCTAGCAACTCTTTACGCGATCTTCACGCTTAAGAAAATACCAACGCTTCTAATACTGCCCTACACAGAGCCAGGTAAGTACGATCCCTCCGCGGCGGCAGTCTTTATAAGGAAACTCAACGAAATACTGGAGATCGGTGTGTCAGTCGATGACTTAATAGAGTATTCTAAGTTAGTCGCTTACGCGGAGACCTTAATGGAGGAAGCAAGTAAGAAAACCAAGGAAGAGAAAGGGCCTAAGCTATATATGTGAGATCAAACCGAAAAAGCATTGTTTTAAGGGAAGTCTGTTAAGGTTCTTGACATAACTCAATTATCTTAACTCCGTGTACAGCCAGGTCTCTGAAGAGTTCTCGCTTACTCCAAGCATATTTCGAGCACGTGAGGATGACTAGATCTGCTTCCCCCACCTTCTCGAGAATTAGGTTCCTTATCTCCTCAACCATATAATTAATGACTTGCTCCTCCACGGTTGCCGGCATCTCGAATTGCGAGTAGGGATATGCTTGATCTAGTTCCGCTGGCACTAAGTTAAAGTAGGGTAGGTACACGAAGACGTGGGACCCCGCGTCGATCATCCCCTTACTTAAAGCATCCTTAAATATTTCCGAGTTCTTGAAAGGCTTCTCCTCCGGGTTACCCGGCAGCAAGATTATCTTTCGTTTCTTCTCCTTGAAAGCTTTCTTAAGGAACCTTCTATGACGTATTAGTTCCGGTCTGTAATATGATGTAACGTCGTAAAGGAATATCGCGTGTGAGTCCCCCTTAAACCTCGGGTCAAGTCTCTCTATCCAATCAACATATCTTATCAGAGTGTTTAGAGCTTCCCTAACTGATGGATGAGTCCTCGCTCTCTCCTCAATCAGTTCCCATAACCTACCCTCTTTCAAAGCAGTCTTAACTCGCTTTACCTCCCTGTTTATCACGTGCAGGTTATGGATCGCGAGCATCTTGGTTTTCTCTTTCTCCCCTAACTCCATTAATTCCTTAGGTGTGTACCTGCTACAGACCTCGCACTCACATGGTAGGTACTCTAGGTCCGTGATTCTGTAAGTGCCTTCCTCGGTCATGTACCTGCCATCCCTAGCGTAAAGTATGTAGGAAGCCGAGTCGAAGGTGTCCACACCTAACGCCACCATTAACGGGATTATGAGTGGATGCCCGCCGCCAAATAAGTGAACAGGTTTATCTAGAGGTAACACGCTCTTAGCTGTAGCGACCATATCAACTATTTTACTGAAACCGTATTTCTCGAGTACGGTGACCGGGGATCCTATAGCGTACATGCCGTAACCCTCGATCCTGCTTGCTTCCGTAGCCGACCTGAGAACGAGATCTAGGTAGACCCCTCCCTGCACCGGCAAAACCCACAACACGTCGCTTTCCCTAACCCTCTCTATGGTTAGGCGAGCCCTCCTCAAAGTCTCTTCAACGCTCTCTACAGCCTCCTCATAGCTGGAGTCGTCTCTCGTGGGGATATCCGCTATCACCGCTATGTCGGAACCTATCTCTACTTGGTAAGTAGCTATCTCCTCCGGCTCTATCCTTACCCTATCCCTACCGTACCTCAATATCTGGTAAGCGCCTGAATCCGTCATGACCACGCCATCAAAATTTATGATCTTCTTAACACCGATTTCCTTAGCTTTATCCCCGAACGCCTGCTTTATTATGAACGCGTTAGTTATGACTTGATCGAAGCCTATACTCCTTACCTTATCTGCGGGTACCTCCCTCTCTTGCTTTACCGGGTTAATTACTGGGAAAAAAGCCGGGGTTTCTATGTAGCCGGATTTAGTCTTGAGCTTCCCTATCCTCCCCGCGAGATCCTTGTCCTTGATCTCGAAGCTCATGCCACGCTCAACCAACGTCCTAACGTCGTGATTCCTAAGTCTGGATCTGAGCACCTCGTTTCTTTAACTCCAGGTATTCTTGCAGGACGCTATACAGCTTATTAGCTAAGGCGCCGGAACCCTCAACCCCGTTCTCCGTTATCTTGAATTTATCGTATACGTAGACTGCGTGAACCTCTTTAATAACCCTGATGGATGTTGGGGGTATGTTGAGTTTCGTCATGAGGTACCTACTGAATTCTTCCGGGTCGAAGACAGGCCTGCTCTCAAATATTATCTCAGATATTCTAGAACCGTTAACGAAGACTTTATAGAAAGACCTGCCTTCCTGATTCCTGGCGTTCTCGAGAACTAAGTGTAGCGTGAGTCTCTCACTAAGGTCTAAACCAACTAGTTTGCCCGTATACGTTGTTCCATCAACTAACTTCACCACTATCTCGTTACCTATTAAATTATTGAGCTCGCTTATTAGACTCCTTACCGCTGGCTGAATCACGCCGCTCATTTCTACTACCTAAGCTTCATATACTGAAATAAACTTTAAAAATTCACGTTCTTGAACGCTTCGTAGCGAGCACTAAAAACGAAAAACTTTTAAGGGTGTGCTCATACATTATTACGACTAAACAAGTGTAGAGGTGGAGTGAATGTCTCAAGGACCTGCGTCAAGCAACGTAGTCTTGGTAGGTAAGAAACCCGTAATGAACTACGTACTAGCAACACTAACCCTGCTAAACCAGGGAGTTCCTGAAATCGTGGTGAAGGCTAGGGGTAGGGCCATAGGGAAAGCTGTTGACACCGTCGAGATAGTGAGGAATAGGTTCCTGCCCGACAAGGTAGTAGTGAAAGACATAAGGATAGGGAGTCAAGTAGTTACCAGCGCTGAAGGCAGGCAATCCAGGGTCTCAACAATCGAGATAGTAATATCTAAGAAAGACTAACGAGTTGTGTTTTTTCCCAACCAACTCGAGAGAAACTAGTGACTCGTTCTACGTTTTTTAATCAAGCTACCTAAGCTTACGAGCTAATGACTCTTAGCGTGGCTCACGCAGAAAAAACTCAGGGAGCTACGTAGCTGAAATCAGTGTCTGGTGTTTCAATCATCTATTCATAGGTAATTCCACTCATCATCTATCTCCTCTACGTTTACTAAGATAATAAAGTTTCAAATACCTACTGCAGCTCCCTATACTTACTTATTAACACGTAAACCCTCGAGATTCTGGGGTATTCGTAACACGGAGTCTCGTACTCTTCGCCGTTAACGAGCTTAACTAATAATTTACTCATCCTTATCTTGCCTCTCTTCTCGCAGTCCAGTATCGCGGATTCCTTAACTAACCCGTTGATCGCCAGCCCCTCAAGCTTTAATACGTCGATAGTCTCGGGCAAGGGGTCGACACCCAGAATATAATTACAGCGAGCTTATATGTTAGTTAGGGGTGGGGGTTGAGGGTACTGTTAGTGACTTCGAGAATAGCTAGGCCGATACTTGAGGAGGTGGTTAAGGACCTACGTGATCTTATTGATTTAGACGTTTTTGAGTTGAGAAGCGTTCCTATCGCTTCCTTAGCGACTACCAAGCTCATAGCTAGCGAATTAGCTACCTACGGGGGGTCGGGAAAAGCTGACTTGATAGTCATTCCCGGCTTAAGCATAGGGTCCGCGAGAGAGATCCAGAACTTGATTGGGGTGAGAGCGGTTAAGGGTCCTAAGTACCTCGGCGACTTACCCGAAATGTTGAAGCAGCTTCTTCAGGGACTCGAGTTTAGCCCGGACGTTCCGGCAGACGAGGTCATGCGTGAAAAACTAACGAAGTATTATCAAACGAGGTTGAATGAGGTCCTGCAATCTAAGAAACCTCTCTTTAAGTTGAGGAACGTCGTGTTCGCGGAGACACCGCCTCCTCTCAACTTAATCTACGAATACTTAGTTAGCGAGTACTCCAGCGTTGAGCACCTAGAAACAAAACTCAGCGAACTCAGAACCTTAAGTTATGAGGGTGTAGTGATAGGGTGTGGTATTGAGTGTAGAGCTCTAGACTTCGTCAGCAAGTTGCTGTCTGTTAGCTCAGCTCACGACATGTTGACCGGGATTGACTTAATCTACGAGAGCCTCCCTAAGGAGAAGCTCAAAGACTTGCTCGACTTGAGCGACTTAATACTCAACATATCAGTGAGTAACGTCGACTTAGTCGCTAGCTACTTAAGGACTGATCAAGCAGTCGTGGCGGTGCCGTCGAGTACTGGCGGTGAGGACTTAATCAAAGTGATCGAGATGCTTCAAGACATGGGATTCAATAAAATCTTAGTTGACACCATAGTCAGACCGCCCACGCTAGGTTTCGTGGACAGCATAATAGAGTTGAGTAAAATAAGAAGCAGGGTTAGATACCCCATCTTATTCAGTCCTGCTAACGTATACGAATTAATAGACGCTGACACTCCGGGAGTCATAGCCCTCTTAATAGATATAGGGTTCGAGCTAGGCGCTTCATCCGTATTGATCACTGAGTCAAGCGTTAAAGCCCGCGGCGCTTCCTTAGAAGCCTCGATTAGCAGAGAATTAATTTACAGAGCCTTCCTTAAGAAGTCACCCCCCGTTAATCAAGGGATAGACCTCCTGATAATCAAGGATAAGAAAGACTTAAACATCCCTGTACCAGCTCATGAAGGAGTCGTTGAGAGAGTTAGCGGTGGTGAGGGCCAGCCACGCCTAGATATGAGGTATTACGTGAAGATCTACGTGGATAAGGAAGGAAAGCAGATAGTGGTAGACGTTCATGACAGAAGCAACAACAAAATCCTCAAAAGATACGTGGGGAGCAAAGCCCTCGACCTAGGCAGAACACTACTGAGAGACTACGAAATAAACGTTGATCACGCACTCTACATAGGTTACGAGCTAAGTAAAGCTGAGACAGCGTTAAGACTCGGTAAATCCTACGTTCAAGACGAAGACTTATTTAAACCTAAGATCTTAGGAGCTCACCCTAGGAGCGTTGCTAGGGTTCTGAAAAGCAATGAGGAACCCATAATAGTCCCTTGCCATAGGGTAGTTCACGAGAGCGGGGAGCTCGGCAACTACACATTCAAGGGTAAATCACGGCCGGACCTGAAGAAAAAACTCTTAATCCTAGAAGGTGTTGGGATAACTGACGATAAAGTGCTTAGGGAGTCTTTCATGGAAGACTTGCCGTGACGAATCAGCTGGTCTAGCGGTTTCAGGAAGCGGTCACTAACGTGTTTAGAACGGGGTCTCAACCCCCCTACTATTTAAAACTGATGATATGGTCCACTTCAAAGCTTCATAATCTTTCTTCTCATTACCGAAGATACCGTCTTGCCTAACGACCTCCACACCCTTGAAGAAGAGGGATATCGTTACCGTATCGTTTTTCAGTTCCTCGGACAAGAACATGACGGCCGTCACCAAGCCTCTAGACTTCTCCTCTATCCTTCTCAAAGTCTTTTGTAAGACTCGAGCTTCGGGGACTCCGGTCCTGGAAATCACTACTAGGACTACGTCACACCCGTAAACTACCTCCATCAACTCCTTCAAATCACTTACTACCCTCATTACCTACCGTCCTGCACCTACTGGTGTAAGCTTCCCTAATTATTTTCTTCTCTTCAGGAGTTAAATACACTTCTATATCTACTGGAGTCTTAAGCTCCGTCGGCTTTCTAATCCCCGCACTATTTAGCAAGACTAAATCGTAGTTAAGCAACTCTTTCAACTCACCACAGGGTAGTTCGCTAGCAAGCCTCTTAAGACCTTCCTCGAAGCTCACATGTTTTCTGAGCTGTGACTCACTCACGGAAGCCCCACACACCAAGCACGTGAGGTCCGGCATTAACGAATTGAAGCCGCACTTAGGACACGTGACGGGGGGGATCTTATACCTCCTGTTAACCCACGCGTTAAACCACTTTATCCTGAGCACCTCTATGAGGTCTGTTCGCTTCTCCCGTACTACCTGCTCGTAGATCCTGGGAGCTACTACGAGAACAGAATCCTTAACGCTCGCTACTATGAAGTCGAGGAGATTCGGCGTTAAAGACTCGAACATCTGGACTACCCTATTAGCTATCAACTCGTTTATGGTTTCTCTATGCCTATTATATCTCTTAACTACCGTCTCAACATCCGTGCGAGTGGTTGGGGAGCCGTAAAGCTGAGTTAGTATGTCGTGAAGTAGCTCCACGTACTGAGCGTCACTCAACCCAAGTATTGAGAGACCTGATAGGTTAACGAAGTCCCTTATGTTCTCTTCAATCCATTTATCGATGTCTACTTCTTTACGACTTGCTTTCCTCTCTTTAACTGTTTTCTGCTCAACTTCTTTTTTAGGAGGCTTCTCCCTCCCGGCCTCAGTCTTCTTCCCAGAACTCTTCCTCTTAGATTCTTTATCTTTTTTCTTAACCAATCACCTCAACCCCGCTTAAATACCCTTGATGGTAGTTCTTATCTCGATTATGTCCTTATCCATTAATTTATGTGAGAGACCCACCTTCTCGCCAGGATACTTCGCTGAGGGCCCCCAAATCCTGGCATACCTAAAGAACCTCAGAAACTCCTCACGTATTTCTTTAATAGCGTCCTCAACGGTGGAGCCCTCCCTAAGAATCAGGGGTTTAGGCGAGTGTGTGTCTGTGTTAGGTTCCTTCGTGTAAACCCTTATTAAGTTAAGCATTTTGAAGACTAGTCGAGGAACGTTCTCAAAACCTCTCATGTGTGCCGCGGAGACGGGCACGACCTCAACGCCGGGTATTAAACTCTTTAAAGCCTCCGTCAAGGAACTCAGCTGGTTTCCCGCGATCAGGTCTACCTTATTCAGCAGTATTAGTGAGGGCTTGTAAGTAACTCTCTCGAAGATAGCTCTCTCAACCTCATCTAGAGATACCTCGCCGATGATCCTTACCTCAGAATTGTAGAGACGGTAACTCTCAAGAAGTTTCCTCACGTCCTCAGCCGTACACCCGATTAACTTACCGTTTACCACTACCCTAACTCCCTGGTGGCTCCTCCCCCTAATTATCTGTACCTGACCCCTAGGTCTTACCAAGTAGATGCCGGAATCCGTTAATTCCTTCACCATGATCTCCAACTGCCTCACAGGATTGTTCGAAGCGTCTAGAACTATCAAGAGTCCGTCAGCGTTCCTAGCAAGACCTAACAACCTAGTCCCCCACCATACAGCACCTTTCGAAACCCCCTCGACGAACGCGGGGGTGTCTATCAACTGTATCTGGATATCCTCGAACATCATCATTCCGGGCACGGGCATTTTAGTGGTGAAAGGTATTTGACCTACCTCAGGTTTCGCGTTAGTCAACGCCCTGAGCACGGAGCTCTTCCCGGAAGAGGGGAAGCCTAGGATAACTACTTGCGCAGCGCCCTCCTTCTCTATGAAGAACGTGGGACCCCCGCTACCCCCTCTCCTAGACCTCTTCTCCTCAAGCTCTTTCCTAAGCTCCGAGAGCTTCCTCCTAACCCAAGCAACGAGGTTCTCAGTACCTTTATGTTTAGGGACAGCTGACAAAAACTCTTCCAAAGCCTGTATTTTCTCCTCAGTAGTCTTAGCCTCTAAATACTTCACCCACTTAGCCTTAGCTTCAGCAGGTAGGTTGGTCGGCACTCTCTCTCCTACTAAAAATTGAGTTAGCCCTCTTTAAGTATATGACTCATTGCCGGGCCCCCTCCCTAAGCCACTTAAGCAATCCCTGATCGCTCTTGACACCCCCTAAACCTAGTTTCTTAAGTGTTGACCAAGTCTTACGTACTATGGGGGTTTCTTCAGGGGCGTGCTCAGCTAACCACTTGATAGTCCTTGGATCTGAAGGATACCCGCTACCGAAATCGCCGTAGATTGAGTGCAGGAACCCCACGTGCGTATCCCTGAGAAACTTAGCGATTATGGAAGCCGCCGCTACTACAGGGTACCTGACGTCAGCTTTGTGCTCGTAAACGAGTTTAATATTGGTTGGGATATTCGCTACCAGGATCCTCTCGTGTTTAAGGGATGAGAGAGCGTCTACGTAAACCTCAGATACCTTGATTCCCAGACCTAAGACTGTCTTAACCAACGAAACGACTGCCTCAACAAACAAATTATTCAGGTTACTCGCGTCTATCGTTGCCGGCCCGTACCTCCTAACAACCACTACCTCAGCTACCTCAACGATTTTAGGGAATAAAGCAGCTCTAGCACGTGGAGTAAGACTCTTACTATCCCTAACCCCTAAGTCTTTAAGGTGTTGTGTGAGTTCCTCCCTAACCCCGACGCAAGCGACGAACATATCCCCTATTACAGGCCCTCTCCCAGCCTCGTCTATCCCTAAGACCACGGAACCCTTAGACATAAACAAACTTTAAACCCCTCCCTCCAAGACCTTAACAACAACCCCTATAAGATCCTCGAAGTCTCTCTTAATCCTCCCTAGAACGCCCCCCACGTCCTTCCCCTTAGACTCAGCCTCACTAATTAAGGCCAGCGCTTCCTCAGTTGTTGAGACCTTGAATAGTGGGTACCCCCTAGCTCTGACACATTCGTTGACGTGTATTAAGCCTGGATAGTAGGTGATGCCGACCGTGTTGAGGAGCGCGGCTTCCCTAGCCAAAGTTGAGCCGCCGCTAACTACCGCTCTAGCGTAGAAAGCTAAGCTAACCCCGTCGTAGGAACCCTCAACAACGATCACTTCACTCCTTAACGTCTGAGGTAATTCATTAATTAATTCCTTGTGTTCAGGGTATCTGGGAAGGAAAACGATCTTTAAATCGTTGCTTAGGACGTGATACATTAATTTCATGAGATCGAAGCTTAACTTAACCCCCTTATAGTAAGTCGCGTGATGCTCGTGCGGCCTGATAACTACGTACTTGTAGGGTTCAAGACCTAAACCCTCCACATAGCTTAAGTCCGGCATACTCCTGAGTAGCCAGGAAACCTCGTCAACCCCGCCGTACCTCACCAGTCTAGAACCCCCGAACATATACTTCCTAACGTCTTCCTCAGGTATGCAGTCAGAGACTATCACTACGTCCGCTAAGGGTAGGGAGAGCCTACTGGGTACTTGAGCGTGAGGCGAGTCCGTTATAGCCACGTACTTAATCCCGACACCGAAGGCCAGCCTGGCGGCGGGCGGGTTAGGGTAGGCCACGAGCACGTCAGGCTTAAACCTCTCAACATGTACTGCTAAGCCAAACATCCTGTCAGCGTCCCCCAACACCTTGTCGTAGGGACTGCCTATGACGTACCTCCCGATAACCACTGGTTCTACCCCGAACCTCCTCAAAGCCCCTACAGTATACTCGTAGTCTCTGCAAGTGACTAAGACCTCATAACCTCTCCCAAGCAACTCCCTAGATAATAAGCTGAAAAGAGTTGCTTGCTTAGAAGTCAACACGTCGATCCATACCCTGAAATCTACCACCCCAACAAATATCGGGGACTGAAAAATTAATTAATTGAGGTAATCAATTAATTAACGTGGTGTAGTCTGGAGTGAGACTCTTCGGTACTGACGGCGTTAGAGGGGTTGTTAACGAGGACCTGAAACCAGAATTCGTTGTCAGGCTCGCCCTAGCCATAGCGTCATACTTCGGTAGCGGGTCTTCCATATTGGTTGGGAGGGACGCGAGAGCCGGTAGTGAGTTGATTCAGGATATCGTGATGGGTGTTTTAGCGTCTTCAGGGTTAAGGGTTTATGACGCCGGCCTCACACCGACCCCCGCGCTTCAGTACAACGTTAAGGAGAGAGGTTTTGACGGGGGTGTGATGGTGACTGCGTCGCATAACCCACCGCAGTACAGCGGTATCAAGGTAGTGTTGTCTGACGGTATCGAAGCCCCTAGAGAGGTTGAGGAGGAGATTGAGAAGATATTCCTTGAGGAGAGATTTAGGAGGGTTTCTTGGAGGGAGTTAAGGCATAGGAAGACTTTAGTCGACGATGTTAACGAGTTCTACGTTGACGGGGTGATGAGACTCGTCGATACCGGTAAGCTGAAGAAATCCTTCAGAGTAGTCGTTGATCCCGCGAATAACGTGGGCGCGCTCACAACCCCCAAACTGCTTAGAGCGCTCGGCGCGCGGGTATTGACCGTTAACGGCGACCTAACTCACCAGCCTTACAGAGAGCCCGAACCTACTCAGGAAAACCTAGAATACTTGAGTAGCATAGTGCGCGACGTGAAAGCCGATTTCGCCGTAGCGCATGACGGGGACGCTGACAGAGCTATCTTCATAGATAATCTAGGTCGTTATATGCCGGGCGATAGATCCGCTACCCTCCTATGCAAGCACATAATAACTAACAGGAGGGATAACCTGCCGCGCCGTGTGGTTACGGCTGTCTCATCATCAACCATGATAGAGGACCTGCTTCGCGAGTACGGTGTGGAGGTCGTGTGGGTTAGGGTGGGTAGTATAGTGATTGCTAGGACTATGAAGAGTTTAGGGGCTATGGCTGGTTTCGAGGAGAACGGGGGTTTCATGTACGCGCCACACCAGATGGTGAGGGACGGCGCGATGACTACCGCGTTGATGCTGGAGTTGCTAGGTAGTGAGGGCGTCCCCCTCAGCGAGCTCTATGATAGGCTTCCTAAGAGGTACTTAATCAAGACTAAGGTGCCTTTGAAGGACAAGAACTTGGTTAACGACGTAATAGGCAAGATCCTGCTTAGCTACGGCGGGTACAGGAACATAACCATAGACGGCGTGAAGGTGATAGGGCCTGATTTCTGGTTCTTGGTGAGGCCTTCCGGAACGGAGCCTCTAATAAGGATTTTCGTGGAGGCAGATAGTGAAGGCAAAGCTAACGAAATTCTTAAAGACTTGCTGAGAATTACTAGTGAGGTATTGAAATGAGGTATCCGTTACTGAACCTGCTTGCGTGCCCGATGTGCAAGAATTTCCCTCTAAGACTATACGTGATAGAGAAGAAGGTGTCGGAGAAGGATTACGCGGTCGCCAAACCGTTCTGTGACTACTATTGCGGTAAGCATGAGAAATTAGTTAGCTCTCTAGATATTAGCAAGCTAGAGTGTGAGTCATGCGTTAAGGAAGAAGTCTTGAGCGGGGTTCTGTTATGCGAGAAATGCGGTCGGTGGTACCCGATAATAAACGGGATCCCCTTCATGTACCCAGATAGTAGGAGGCTACACCCGAAGGTTAAGTCTAGAGAGGAGGAATTCCTTAAAAAATACAGGGATTTACTTCCTAGTGATGTCCGAGAGAAAATCAAGTAGCCTTAGATATCCTAACGCCTAAACCTTCTCCTACCTCTCGCGGGCCTTGCGGAAAACTCAGCTACTCTCTCCTCACTAAGTATCCTCTCTTTTAATTCGTCAACGGCTTTCAATAATTCGTTCAACGTGTTTTCGTCTAGCTTGTTCTGCTCTAGGAATTCCTTGCCGGAACTCGTTAGCCTGAGCTTCCTCAGCGTGGGCTCCGTCTCCACCAACCCTAGATAAAGAAGTACTCGAACATCCTCACTTAATTCCTTACTACTAGGTATTTGATCGACTAACACGAAGGAGTACTTGAACTTAATGTTCTTCTCCTTAGACAACGTATACACTAAGCTACTCAAGCTTCTCTCAGATATTACTTTGAGGTGGTCTATTATGGTGAGTAGCTTTAGTTTATCAGGGTCTTTCTTAACGGCTTCTATTGTTGCGGCGGGTCTGGCAATTATTCTTAACTCCTTAGACGTGGTTCCCGAGGTTTGCTGAGGTTTTTGCGGCATCTCTTACATCCCTAAATGTAGCTAATCTAACGCTAATAAATCAGAAAAACTATAATTTAATAAATTATTGGGGGACTGAAAGTGAGTGAGATTAAGGAGATTAAGAGTGTTAGGCCTGAGGTAGTCTTGAGCCTGCACAGCCATATAAGGGGTCTCGGACTCGACGCTAATATGGAGCCTAAGCCTGTTGCGGGGGGCTTGGTGGGTCAGATAGAGGCTAGGAAAGCTGCGGGCGTTGTAGTCGATCTCATAAGGCAAGGCAAGATGACTGGTAAGGGGATATTGCTCGTCGGCCCCCCAGGCACCGGGAAGACGGCTCTGGCAGTAGCTATAGCGAGGGAGTTAGGTGAGGACACACCTTTCGTAGCCATAGATGGTGCTGAGATCTACTCAACGGAAGTAAAGAAAACAGAGGTTCTAATGCGTGCCGTACGTAAAGCCATAGGCGTTAAGGTCAGGGAGGTCAGGAAGGTTTACGAGGGTGTGGTCAAGAACATAAAGATAGGTTTCGTGAAACACCCGTTCAATCCGTACGCGAGAATACCTGGGGAGGCTAGAATAACTCTTGAAACGAAGGACGACTCCATAACGATATCCGTGGGCGAGGAAATAACTAGTCAATTAGTTCAGCTCAGGATTAAGAGGGGTGACCACATATGGATAGACGCGGAGACAGGCATAGTGCATAAGGTAGGGAGAGTTAAAGGGGTTGAGGAAGCTAAGTATTACGACATAGACTCAACACGTATCGAGGAAGAGATGCCTTCCGGACCGGTAAAGAGGGATAAGGAAATAGTGCGTGTATTCACTTTCAACGACCTAGACCTCTACGTAGCTAGTCAGAGACTCTCTATAACCTCCCTCTTCGGTGTTGAGTTAGAGAAAGAAATAGATGAAGACACGAGGAAATCCGTTAACTCCATGGTGAGGAAGTGGCTCGAGGAAGGTAAGGGGGAGATAGTGCCCGGAGTCTTATTCATCGACGACGCACACCTCCTAGATCTCGAAGCTTTCTCCTTCTTGACTAAAGTCCTCGAATCCGAGTTCTCGCCTATACTGATACTAGCTACTAACAGGGGGGTTACTAAGATTAGAGGAACCGATATCGAGTCACCTCACGGGATACCCCTAGACCTCCTAGATAGGTTATTGATAATCCCCATGAAGCCTTACAGCAGGGAGGAAATAAAGCAGATAATATCGATTAGAGCGGAGGAAGAGGAAGTCCAATTAAGTAAGGAGAGTCTTGAACGGTTAGCGGACATAGGGGTTAGCCACAGCCTTAGGTACGCTGTCCAGCTACTCAGGCCCGCACACATAATAGCTGAGCGCAAGAAACACCAAGAGATAATGCCTGAAGACGTTGAGGAGGCGACGAAGCTCTTCATAGACACCAAGCAGAGCGTGGAGTTAATAAAGCAGTATGAAGAGCAATTCATTAAGTAGTTACGTCCTCCTCATCTTCCAAGTAAGTCAGCAGAACAGGGTTATCTATCTCGACTACCTCACCCCTACCGGATTCCTCACCCTCACTAACGAGTAAGGTGATGATTAAGTAACTACCTATTTTAGAAGCCTTAACCTTCTTAACCTTCATCTTAGTGAAGGTATCTACCTCATACCCCCCTAAATTGCTTCGTACCTCGCTAACCCCCTGCTCCCGCCTCAAGCGACCGCGTATTTTCGCGGCTACGTACTTGTCGTAGCCCGTAATAGAGATCAACACCAAGAGTAAGGTAGCGGTCATCAGGAATAGTTCCAGCATCACTCCCCCAACAATACCTTTACTAGCCTAGTTGATTTTTAAGATATCAACCTAATTCTTCTTTAAGGAAGGGTTAGTAACCCCCGAAAACGTGGTGGAGCCGGTGTCTCTAGTATGTCCGAGGATTACGTAGTTATCGAGGAAGGTAGGGCGAGGATCAAGGTCCCGAACCCCGCGAAGTACTTAAGACCTGATAATGTGTACGAGCCCGCGTGGGCGCCTGTCTTCTACAACCCGGCTCAGACCATGAATAGGGATGTTTCAGTCCTAGTACTGACCGCTCTACTCAACACTCAGAATTTCGAGAAGCCTGTGAGAGTGGCTGACCCGTTCTCAGGGACCGGGGTCAGGGCGGTGAGGTATGCGATCGAGGTACCCGGCGTTGATGAAGTATACGCTAACGACTTAGACCCCAACGCCTTCAAGTTGATCCAGGAAAACGTGCGCATGAATAATGTCCAGGGTAAGGTAAGGGTCTTCAGAGGGGACGCTAACGCAATCCTCTACATGCTGAAGTCTCTGGGATACACCTTCGTTTTCGTTGACATAGACCCTTACGGGACCCCGGCACCGTACGTTGACGCCGGCATATGGTCTACCAGGAATCACGGCATCTTAGCCGCTACGGCAACGGATACAGCACCCTTAAGCGGGTCTAAATACTTAGCCGGGTCTAGGAGATACGACGTTAAGCTACTCCCTAACGACATAGGTGTTGAGGTAGGACTTCGCGTTTTGCTAGGTTTCATGGCTAGGAGGGGGGCTACTCGAGACAGGGTTGTGGAACCCCTGCTCTCTTTTTACTCAGGACATTACTACAGGGTTTTCGCGAGGGTTTCTAAGGGAGCTACTAAAGCTAGTGAAGTCCTCTCTAATCAGGTAAGCTACCTCCTAATATGCGATAGGTGTGGTTTCAGAACATACACGAATAAGGTGGTTGAGGGCGAGGTATGTTCTTTCTGCGGAGGTCCTGTGAAACTCTTAGGTCCTCTGTGGAGAGGAGAACTAGTCAACACCTCGTTTCTTAAGATCCTCAAGGATTTATTGAGTAGGTTTAGCTACCTGCAGTCACGCGATAAGCTAGCTAAGCTACTAGAATTTCTGGCGAGCGAGGAGACCGGCTTACCTGCATACAACCTAGTCACCCTAGCTAGGTTCTTGAAAACAAACTTACCGCCGGTCAAGAAAGTCTTAGAATGCTTGAGGAAAGCAGGCTATAGAGCTAGCAGGACGCATGTAGCGCCCCAATACATCAGAACAGACTCAGATTTGGAAACCTTGCTTAAGTGCGTCTCATGACTAGTTAATCTGAGTTGCTTTGCAGGAAGTAAGTAAGTAGGTTGCATTTGTATGGGTTGAAGAAGCCTCCGGTACCACACCTATATAACTCCCTACACACAAAACAAGGCAATTTGATGACCGGGTTTAAACTAACTTTAAGAGATACCTCCTCTAGTTTCTCAGGCACGTACTTGAGCACGTACGTCTTCCTACCCTTATACAGCATTTGCTCTCTCTTTATCAAACCCTTACGAACCAAGCTGAGAACCGCTCGCGAACCCTCCCTATTATCGACCCCTAGAACAGACCATAACTCACTCTGAATAACGCCGTTCCTGCCTCGTTGCTTAACAATCTCCAGTATACGTCGCTCCAGCTCCGCCCTCATCAGAGACACCGTTTCCTCATACCAATAATAACATTGGTTTGAGAGCTAATATAGTGAATCCCGTATCTTAAAGTACAGGTCTTTATGAATCCAGTCCCTGTTCGAGAGAGACACGGAAAACAATTCCCACCGACCGCTCAAGGACTTAAGTATGGTATCCTTCAGCTTCCAGTGGATAACGGCTAGTAAAACCCTGTCACTTCTTAAAACGTCGTAGATAGCTGACCTAAGCTGAGGGACCGATAACTCCATAGGACCTATCTCATCAATAGCTATCAAGTCAGAGTTCTCCACCGCTTTCTTTATGGAGTTGACCCCCACGGCTGTAGCGGCCTCCACGTTGACGCAGTACCTCCCGATACGTGGCTCCCCACCCTCACATAGCTTGGCTAACCAACCCTCCTCACCACTCATTAAATCAACTATCTTGAAACCTATCCTCCGCCCACCCGCCCGGACCTCAGGGCAGATAAAACCACCTATTCTTAAGCCGTCCTCTCTCAGCAACTCAATGACTTTAAGAAACGTAGTGGTTTTACCAACGCCTGGAGGGCCGCTAATGAAGAACTTCATTTCATGCTCAAGCCTGCGATCATTCTTAAATCCTTGCGCTAAACCTTAATTATCTTAACCTCCCCTTTCTCAACAGTCGATAAGCTATCTCTTATCATCCTCGCTTTCTCGGGATCGTCTGTAACGACCCTGACATCCGCGTCAGTAACTTTAGAGAACTTCAGGCACTCACCGATCTTCACAACCATTTCCTTCATGCCGTATCTGCGGGACCTGGTCGTATCCACCGTTATGAGGGTCTCCCTATCTTTTATTATGTAGTCCGGCGCCGACCGCCTTATCTCGTATATCTTGCTCTCGTCCACGTCGAATAATTCTTTAAGGTTTGTTTTCACGCGTATTAAATCCTCGCTAACGAATCCTTGAGCCTCTTTAATCGACTTACTAGCGAACTCTTCCCTTAAGTCTTTAGCTGATATAGGTCTTATGACTTCATCACCTAACACCGAAGCTAGCTTCTCAGCAGTCTCTATGGTTACGTTCCCTCCCCTCTTCTCATAGGTCTCCAGGGTTTTCCTAGAGATGTTTAGGAGGGATGACAGGGACGTCAGCGTGTGTTTTAGTTCTGTCCTCCTCCTAGAGAAGACCTCACTATCTACTTTAACGAATAACTCCCCCCTCTTATATAGAGCTATTAACTCGTCTCTCCCGGAATACATGTTCTGGAAAGTCTTTAAGCTAAGTAGGTAAACACCTTCCTTCTCAATCACTATGTTCTCGTATACGTCAGGGGTTTCTGAAATTATTAAAGGCACCGCGTTTAAAGCTATCGAAGACTTAATTAAGTCCTGCGCTTCGTTCTTATTCACGTGCATCAAGTCCTTAACTCTTATTATGAGTGTCCCGTGCTCATCACTGCTAGCAACTATGTCTATAGACCTCTCCCTATACTTAACGGGGAAGTTGATGACCTCATACCTAAAGCTAACTCTCTCTAACACTTTATTGACTCCTTCGTAAAGCTTCTTAAGCACTTCCTTACTTCCCACTCTACTCTCCATCATCATCAATAATAATTAAGTAATGCAGCAATATAAGTTTTGATTTTTCTCTTTAAAGACAGATATCAGCTTCTCGTATACCTAGCTAACACCATGGCGTGGTCTTTATCGAAGGGGTCTAGATGAACCACGTCAACTATTTCGAACCCTCCCTTAGTCAGCGTGTCTATCTCCCGCTTATAAATCTCGTCAGGTTCTTTAGTCACGTCAATACTTCTAGACTTTATAGCTAGGTAGAGATATCCGTTCTCCCTCAAGAAGTACTTAGCGTTGATGTTCACGATGGCTGCCTGCTCCGGCTGCGCTACATCAGCGTATAAGACATCGACAAGAGAGACTGTGTGGGAGTATTTCTGCGGGAAGCGCGCGTCGTTTAATAACGGGATTAAGTTTTTGCGGTCCTCACACACCCTCAGTAAATCTCTTATTACTCTAGGCGCGAACTCAACCGCGTACACAACCCCCTTCTCGCCGACTAGATCGGACACGTGGCTCGGCGTCGTTCCCGAGCCAGCGCCTAGGTAGAGGACCTTAGTACCACTACCAATGAATAATTCTTTTATACCTTTCAATAAGGCTCCAGCCAGCTTACTCCTGTAGGGGTTCCACTCCCTATACTCCACCCCCTCATACAGGTACAGTCTCTCGCCGTAGACCCTCTTACCGGGGGCTAGGTTCTTAGTAGCTAGTTTCATACTACCGTCCTCTAACTCAACCAGGTACACGCCGCCGTATTTTTCATGAGGCTTAATACTGACTACCTCTATCATCTTTTATCACCTACCGCCCCTCCCCCTCCTACCCCTCTTGAATGAGGGTCTCTCAGGCCCTTTAACTTTCTCGGGCACGGGCTTTGCGGGCGGCTTAGCGTACAACTCCTTAATCTCCGCGATCCTCTCCTGAAGATCTTTCTTGAGTTTATCTGCTATGAATCTGCCGGTGAAGTAATCGGCTTTAGCGGCTATAGCTAGCTTAGTCGCGACAGCCCTCGCGATCTTACCTCTCTGCCACTTAGGGGCTGTGTGTATCTCCGGGTACTGGAATAACACGCCGTGTTTCGGAGGTCTCCCACCAGTTCTTAAAGCCCTGAATAAGGCTTTCTCAGCACCTAATACTTGAATAGTGCTTGCAGGCATCTTAGCCAAGTCTTCAAGACTTCCGGCAAGCGATAATAACCTCGCGCCCAGGGTAGGCCCCACGAGCTCCGTTATGTTGGGGGCTACCTCCTTCATGACCTGACTCAAGTATTCTGAAAGCTTATCTCTTAACTCGTAAAGATTTAGGATTACGTTAACGAAGTCCCTTATCCTCTCAACATCGACCTCCGATAAGTCGGCGCCCATGCTCTTCCTGGAAGCGTCGTAGATCTTGAGGGCCCTGCTCTCGCTAAAGCCTAGCTTCCTGAGTTTCTCAGGGGTTATCTCCTCCCTACTACCAAACTCGTAAACCACCGTAGCGTACATCTTATGATCCTCTATTAAGTCATCCAACTCGGGGAAGTGAACACTGTACCACTCACGCATCCTAGACGCGAATAAGTTTATAGTCTTATCTATGTCATCTATGGATCTAATGGCTTGAATAGCTAGTAAGTCTCTCTTAGCTGCGAAGCTCCTCAACTTAATCCTAGTCGCCTGAAGCATTACCTGATTCAAGAACGCCACCCACTCATCCTCAGACTTCACGATACCCTCATTAACCGCTAACTGAACCACGGAATCACGAAGCCTTCGAAGAACGCTATTGTCGGGCTCCACAACCGCTTTAAGCTTCAGCGAAGAAACCACCCTCGCGTGATCCTCGTCCGGCACCACTACCTCAATCTCGTCACCGTAAGCCTTAACCAACTCCTCAACGCAGGCAACAAACTCCTCCGTCGCCTCCCCATTCTCTAACTTCAGAACACGCTCAACCAACTCATTCACGTTAACCTTACTACTAAAACGCTTCACGAGCACATTACCCTCAACGTCAGCTATTAGCGACCCTATAAACGTATCAAGAGCTACTACCCTCACCACTAGCACCAATAAGAATAACTCACACAAATTTATATATGCTGAGACCTCCCAAACCCTCAAACAGTAGTACGGACTTCTCCCATCAGCATCCTTCTCGTTAGGATCACGTACTTGGGGCGGGAAAAAGTATTATTACACTAGAAATTTAGCTGTTGCTCCTGAGGAGGTTCGTTGGGCCTATATTTGGGCTAGACCAATTTACGAGATCTACAAAACATATTATTGCTACCTAAGTGATTGCGAGTACTTAGGTGATGTAGCTAGAGCATACATATCTAACGTATGGGTCGTTGGTCAGTATATTCAGGGCGGTAAGGAGAGTGGATGGCCGGATAATGCTATAATGAATTCATTCTTCAGCGGCACTAACATGACTTGGGTCGTGATACCTGATACCCCTCTCAACGACGGCGGGCTTCAGCCAGGAGAATCTATCGCGTTACAGTCAATAGTGGAACACTGCGATAGCTGTGGTGATGGTTTCGAGGTAGGTATACCTGCCGGGGCGATGCTGGGATTATTTGTTTGCAGTGCCTTAGGATTTGGGATAGGGACTCCAGCATGTGAGGCTCTATTAACATATGCAGGAGCGTTTGAAATATCTCTCGAGCTCGTGCCAGCAGAAATTCGCATTAGCGGTAGTTTAGAGAATGAGGGTAGCTATAACGGGATAGGGTATAACATTACCGAGTATGTGTTTATGGCGATTAGTAAGTATAAGTATAAGGTGCCGCCACCCTGGTGGTGTCCTTGGTGCACACCCTGCGAGTACAAGGTCCCGGCCGGAATATACTTTAGACTTGTTTAGATTTGTGGGTTTGGTCTTGACCCCTCCCCACCCTGGAGAGCGAGTTTTCAATTATTAAAGCTTATATTTTCACGAAGTATTTTTATGTGGGTTCAGGGCATGCCTACACACGGCTCGATGACTAAGGCTGGTAAGGTGAGGAGTCAGACCCCGAAAATAGAGAAGAAGCCTAAGAGGAATTTCCCGCCTAGGCAGAGGAATAGGCGTGAGTACTGGATTAGGAAGAGGAAGGAAGCCGGTCTCCCAGTACCTACGGTGATACCTCCTTCGTCAGTGCCTAGCGCGAGGAAGACCGCTACCTAGCTTTTCACGTGGTAAGAATTAATTTTAGTTAAGAGTTTCTTAATTGAGGTGCTGGCTTGGTCTCACGAGTGAAGGTAGGGGATAGAGTAAGGGTTAGGAAGGGCTCTCTAGTTTATGAGGGCGTGGTCCTACCTAAGAGTGAGTTTAGCTCTGAGAATGTCTTAGTGATTAAGCTAGATAACGGGTATAACGTAGGGGTTGACGTCAGCGACGCTGAGGTAGAGGTTATAGAGGAGAACGTTGTGAGATTTCATGAGCCAGGACTCTCCCGTAGTGTGGTGAGGGGTGGCGGCAACCTTAAGATCACGTTCTTGAGCACGGGCGGCACCATAGTTAGCAAAGTTGATTACGAGACAGGGGCTGTGAGGCCCGCGATAACGGCGACTGAGTTGCTTGAGGCAGTCCCGGAATTCGCTGATTACGCGTCGGAGCTCGCCGTGATAGAGTTTAGTAGGTTATTTAGTGAGGACTTGACGCCCGCGTACTGGGCGGAACTAGGTAGTGAGGTAGGTAGGTTGATTGAGTCAGGAGTTGACGGGGTTCTCATAGCTCACGGCACCGACACTATGACGTACACGGCTTCAGCACTAGCCTTCGCTTTAAGGAATCTCCCGGTCCCGGTAGTCTTAGTCGGTTCTCAGAGGAGTAGTGACAGGCCTAGCTCGGACTCAGTCCTCAACATGAGGGCTTCCCTAGCTATCTTTAAGGAAGCGCCGTTCGGTGAGGTGGTGGTATGTATGCACGGAACTATCTCAGACGATTACGTCCTAGCTCATAGGGGGGTTAAGGTCAGGAAAATGCATTCTAGTAGGAGGGACGCGTTCCAGTCAATAAATGACGCGCCGTTAGCCAGGGTTGACTTCCCGAGCATGAAGTTCAAGCTACTTAACCCGAGGTTCATCGCTAGAGGTAGGAGAGAGGATTTCCAGACTGTGAGCAAGTTTAGTGATAGGGTTGCGTTACTGAAGTTTTACCCGGGCATGGAGTGCGGCATCATCGACCTCTTAGTTGATAAGGGGTATAGAGCCATAGTCATCGAGGGGACCGGGTTAGGGCACGTGAGGAACGCCTGCGTTGACAGCGTTGCCAGAGCTACTGAGGAGGGAGTGTTGACGGTCGTGACTACTCAGACGATATTCGGTAGGGTCAACATGAATGTCTACAGCACCGGTAGGAGACTCCTCAAAGCCGGCGCCATACCGGGGCACGATATCTTAAGCGAGGTTGCTTACGTTAAACTGTCTTGGATGCTCGGTAGCTACCCAGGCCTTGAAAGGAAGGATTATGTAGAGCTCTTCCATAAGAACATAGCTTACGAGTATAACCCGATACATAAGGACTCGCTATTCCCGGTGTGGTCTCATGAGTATTGATTACTCCTCGATAGGGTTGAGGGTCGGTATAGAGATTCACCAGCAACTAGCTACTAAGGAGAAGCTTTTCTGTTCGTGTCCTGCTGAGTTAGCTAGTGATGAGACCCCGAAGAGGGAGGTTAGGAGGTTCCTGAAGGTTGCTAAGAGCGAGGTCGGTGAGGTCGATCCCGCAGCTCAGTACGAGATCATGAAGGGGAGGAACATAATATATGAGGTGCCGGAGAACCACGCCTGCTTAGTGGAGCTGGACGAGGAACCTCCTCACGACCTGAATAGGGAGGCGGTTCTGATAACGTTGGCTATAGCTAAGGCCCTGAACTCCACGCCCGTTGACGAGATAGAGGTTATGAGGAAGATAGTTGTTGACGGCTCAAACACTACAGGTTTTCAGAGGACTGCTATAGTCGCGGTGGGCGGTTATCTGGTAGATGATGACGGCTTGATAAGAATACAGACTATATGTCTTGAAGAGGACGCGGCTAGGAAGGTTGATGAGGGGAGGGGTTACGTTAAGTACAACTTAGACAGGCTGGGCATACCGCTCATCGAGATAGCTACGGGACCAGACATAAGAAGTCCTGAGCAAGCTATGAGGGTTGCTTTCAAGTTAGGTTTGCTGCTTAGACTTAGCGGTAAGGTGAAGAGGGGGATCGGCACCATAAGGCAAGACCTGAACATATCGATTAAGGGGGGCGTTAAGACTGAGGTGAAGGGTGTTGGGAGGCTTGAGTTAATACCTAAGGTAGTGGAGTACGAGGTTTCAAGGCAGCTGAGGTTACTTGAGATAAGAGATGAGTTGATTAAGAGGGGGGTTAAGGAGAGTGACCTACCTTACTTGATGGTTGACGCGACCGACGTTTTCTTGAGCAGTAAGAGCAGGTTAGTGTCTTCCTCGCTGAGTAAGGGTCTCAGAATATACGCGGCACCCCTGAAAGGCTTTGGCGGGTTGCTGAAGATTGAGTTAATGCCTGGGAGGAGGTTCGGTACGGAACTCTCTGATTACGCGAAGGCTTGGGGTGGTGTGGGGGGCATAATACACAGTGATGAGCTGCCTTCCTACGGGATCTCTGAGGAAGAGAGAGAAGCTGTTTTCAGGTTACTCTCGCTGGATAGGGAGAGGGATGCGTACGTCCTGGTAATCAGTGACGCGGAATCTGCTGAGAGAGCTCTTAAAGCTGTTGTGGATAGGGCTCGGCACGCACTGATCGGGATACCTAAGGAGACGCGCGCGGCTAACCCCGACGGCACCACCAGGTATATGAGGCCCCAGCCAGGAGCTATGAGGATGTACCCAGAAACGGATATCAGGCCTATCCCGGTCACTCAAGAACTCCTAGAGGAAGCTGAGCGTCTCAAGCCGCCAACACCTGAAGACCTTCTAACGCGTTTGGTGAGGGAGCATAAACTCGCGAAAACTCTTGCTGAGCAATTGATTAGAGACCCGCTAATTCATACCTACTTAAACTTAGTTGAGGAATTAGGGGATAAGGTGCAGCCACACGTAATAGCCACGACACTAATGATACACTTGAAGGGGCTTAAATCGGAAGGACTTGACGTGAGCTTGATAGACGAGCAGACACTGAAGACAGTCCTGGAGAAGGTTGGCGAGAATATCTTAAGTAAAGACGCGGTACCTGAGATATTGAGGGAGTATTCCCTCAAGAAGGGTGAGGTCAGCCTAGAAGAATTGATAAAGAAATACACCGGGATAGGGGTCGGCGAGCTAGAGAAGCTAATAGACGAGGTTATAGAGACCTTGAGAGAGACCTTACTGACCAAGAAGGAGAAAGCATTCAATATAGTGATGGGCGAGGTCATGAAGAAGGTGAGGGGCAGGATCGACGGGAAGGTGGTTGCGGAGACCGTGAGGAAAAAACTTAAAGAAGCACTCGGTACCTAACCTAGCGTAGCACTCACGTCGAGAACTTTTTATTAAGCGCTAATAACTCGTGACGCGTAAATTCTTATTAACGAGTCAACCACTTATAATTATTGGTGCGGGGGTGCCCGAGCCAGGTCAAAGGGGTCGGGCTCAGGTCCGAAATGGTGGGAGCCCCGATGGCGTAGGCCTGCGTGGGTTCAAATCCCACCCCCCGCACTAAAGCGGCCCGCATCATCGCGAGCCACGTATTCAATCACGTAATGGTAAAACAATCATTCTTAACCTGAAAACCTTTCATTCAGGTTAATAAAATTTTTATATCCGCGGTAAGTATTACTGTCGGTGAGTAAAACAGTGTTCTACTATTATGATAGGTACGACCCTAAGAACATACCGAAGATAGTTGTAGAGCCGCCTGGCCCTAAGTCGAGGGAGATTATCGAGAGAGATCACGAGTTACTGATGCAGTCATTCGTTAGGTGGTACCCTCTAGTCGCTAAGAGTGGTTACGGGGTTGTTATCGAGGACTTTGACGGCAACCTATTCGTAGATCTTAACTCCGGGATAGCCGTCATGAATGTTGGTCATAGCCATCCCAGGATAGTTAAGGTTGTTGAGGAGCAGGTCAGGAAGTTAATACATTACTCCCTCACGGACTTCTACTACGAGGAAGTGGTCGAGTATTCTGAGAGCTTGTCTAAGATACTGCCCATCCCCGGTAAGAAGAAGTTCTTCTTCGGTAACAGCGGTGCTGAAGCTGTTGAAGCGGCTATGAAGATAAGTAAGGGTGTTGCGGGGGGTAAGAGACCTTACATAATGGCTTTCATAGGCTCGTTCCACGGCAGAACACACGGAGCTATGTCGTTAACGGCTAGCAAACCAGCGCAGAGGAAAGGTTTCCAACCACTGCTTCCCGGGATTATCCACGTCCCCTACCCGTACCCCTACAGGTGCCCGTTCCACGTGGATCCGGAGGAATGCGGGGATGCCGTGATAGGGTTTATAGAGGAGTGGATATTTAGGAGGATGGTGGATCCTTCCGAGATCTCCGCAGTGTTTATAGAGCCTATACAGGGTGAGGGTGGTTATGTCGTGCCGCCGGACGACTTCCTCCCCAAGCTCAGGAAGCTGACGAGGGAGAACGGGATTTTACTGGTTGCTGACGAGGTTCAGAGCGGGTTTGGGAGGACCGGTAAGTGGTTCGCTGTAGAGAATTGGGGTGTTGACCCAGACTTAATAACGATGGCTAAGGCGGTGGCTTCAGGCATTCCGCTAGGTGTTGTGGGCGGTAGGGAGGAGGTGATGAACCTCCCTCCAGGATCGCACGCGAGCACGTTCGGAGGCAACCCAGTGGCTTTGAAGGCCGGAACTGAAGTGATAAGAATAATCAAGGATGAGAAGCTCTTAGAGAACGCTGAGAAGGTAGGTAATTACGTGATGAAGAGAGCTAGGGAGTGGATGGATAGCTACGAGATAGTCGGTGACGTGAGGGGGAAGGGCTTGATGATAGGGATAGAGCTAGTCAGGAACAGGAAGACTAAGGAATACGCCAGGAAGGAGCTGGAGTCATTCTTGATCAAGTGCTTTAAGAGAGGTGTTGCCGTGATAGGCGCTGGATTCTCAGCTATAAGGATAGCGCCTCCCCTAGTCATATCGCAAGAGATAATGGAGAGATCCATGGATATCATGGAGGAAGTCCTTAAGGAGGTCGTGAGGGAACATAGTAGTGCTTGAGGAAGTCGTGATCAACGCGTTAAGAAACCTTAAGCTAGCTACTTTTGAGGAGATACGTAGGTACTTGCGCGAGGTAAGGAAAGAAGAGTTCCTGGATATAGAGTTGAGGAAAGCCCTAGCGAGACTGGTTAGGGAGGGCAAGGTAGAGAAAATACCCGACCCAAAAAGAAGTAAATTTCTTTTTCGTTTAAGTCCCTCCACTCTGGAAGATGCGGGTTCTTAAGCCTCGTGAGTTAAGCCCTCAATCTAGCTTACCTAATCCACCGTGAGTTTCTGGGCGTGAGTGCTGGGTGGTGGGGCCGCGGGGATTTGAACCCCGGACCACCAGCGATCCGGAGTGCTTTCTTCGGGGAGACTTCCCCAGGCTGGCATCCTATCCAAGCTAGACGACGGCCCCCTACACCAAAGATTCTTAACTAATTTATCTTTTAAATGTTTAAGCTTGATTAAATTTGGTTGGTATAGTTGGTTAGGCTCTTCGTGGCTGTTGAGATAGAGAGCAGCGATGTTTTGAGGAACGTAATCAAGTTTAGGGATGCTGTAGTGTCTTGCTCTAAAGAGAGGGGTATTAAGGGGGTTGAAGACGAGAATATACACCTGACATTAAGGTTCATCGGCGAGGTCCCCGATAGTTACGTTCCTCAAATAAGTGAGTGCGTGATGCGCGCTAAGGAATTCACTAAATTCCAGATGAGGATTGAGGGGGTGGGCGCGTTCCCTTCCGTCAGTAAGCCGAGAGTGTTGTGGGTCGGGATTACCGAGGGCTTCGATAAGCTGAGATCTATCAGGAACAGCCTTGAAGAATGCTTGAAGCGTTACGCGCAACCCGATAGGGAGGAATTCGTTCCCCACATAACGGTGGGTAGGGTGAAAGGGCATTACGACCCCGCATGCCTCAAAAACATCATATCAACGTATGAGAACTCCTTGTTCGGGCTAACGCAAGTAACTCAGGTAAAGCTAAAGAGAAGTATTTTAAGACCTGAAGGACCCGTATACATGGACGTCACCGTAGTCGACTTAAAGGATGGTTAAGTTGAGTGAAGACCTAAGTAGGTTGCTTGAGGAGGTTAGGAGAGAGTTAAGACCTACGGAAGAGGAGGTTAAGAAAGGCTTTGACTTATTCAAGGAAATAAAGACGTTGATAGAGTCTTCCCTGAGCATAGGTTACGACTACACGATCTCTTTGGAGGGTTCGTTCGCTAAAGGAACGTCGATAAGGGGTGATATAGATCTCGACGTATTCATACTGATAAGAAAGGAAGACTTAAGTAATGAGTGGGTTGAGGAACACGTCATAAAACAGTTGTTGGCGAGTCAGCTGAGTAAGTACCCGCTCCAGCTCAAGTACGCGTCACACCCATACATAACCCTACGAGCCGAGGGGTTTGAGATCGATATCGTGCCAGCTTACTGGGCTAAAGACCCTAGAGAAATAACCACCGCTGTTGATAGAACCCCGTTCCACACCAGGTACGTGAACTCAAGACTAAACGATTATATGAGGGATGAGGTAAGGCTGTTGAAGAAATTTCTTAAAAGCTTAGGTATTTACGGGGCTGAAGTAAAGGTCGAGGGTTTCTCAGGCTATCTCACCGAGTTAATCATATTAAAGTATGGATCGTTCATTGACGCTCTTAAAGCCATGAGTGGGTGGCGTGAAGGTGAGGTAGTGATAGTTGATGAGAGGTTGGGAAGCGAGCACCTAACCCCGAGAGAGCTCAGGAAGTTATTCAGGGATGACGTCCTCATAGTGCCGGACCCTGTTGATCCTAGGAGGAACGTAGCCTCAGCAGTTTCTGACAGAGCTCTTAAAATAGCTGTAGTAGCTTCCAGCACGTTCATTAAGAAACCTTCGAGAAACTCATTCTTCTATAAACCCCTGATGAAGCCGCCTAGCGAGTTAATTAAGTTTCTTGAAGAGACTGAGAGAAGGGTTCTCTTACTCAGATACTTAATCCCTAAAACCCTACCACCAGACGTTTTATGGGGGGAGCTTAAGAGAGTCGGTAGGAGAGTAATTAGTTTGCTGAGGAATTACGGATTTGACGTGATAGACTATGATTTCTGGAGTAATGAATTGAATCAAGCAATCATAGCTTTAGACCTGACGCGCGGGGGCAGACGCTACGAGGTTAGGTCAGGGCCCTCCAAGATAAGTAGAGGGCTCCTAAACTTCATAGGAAAACACAGCTCTTCAGACAAAACCTTAACTGTTTGGATTGCTAGGGACGGACTCCCTAAAGCAATAATAAGGAGGAAATACGAGAACGCTCAAGAATTGCTAAGCTCCCTCAACAGTAGGGAACTCTCAGCTAAAGACATAGTATTCTCTAACATCATCAGCGAACTCACGGACATACCTGAAGACCTGGTGAAGAACGAGGATTTCATGACCTGGCTTACCGGCTTCATCACGAAGAAGTATCCTTACATTTAAAAACCCTGCTGATAATAAAAGCTAAGGTGTTTAGATGCCGCTAAGAGAAAACATAATTGACGCGAGGTTTAACGGCAGGGAGGTAGAGTTCAGGGTTCTTGGAGCGCCTGAGCCTATTAAAGGAGTTGTTGACGAGGTTTCTAGGTATGAGATAGGGGTTGTGTCTAAAGACAAGGTCTACGTCATATTCAGGCACGCCATCCTAGCAGCTACTGTGGAGCCTTCCGATCTCCACGGCTTCAGCACCGAACAATTAAATGATACCGTGATTGACGCGGAATTAATAGGTATTGAGTTAGAGCTCCACTTAATTGATGGATCCACCGTTTCAGGAACCTTATCTAAGATATCCAAGTATGAATTAGGTGTGAGAGCGGGCGATAAAGGATTAGTAATACCTAAATCCTCGATAACGTACGCAGTGCTGAAATCACAGAAAACGGGAACGTGATGTCTTCTTGTCTGAGACCAGGATAGGTAACCGCGGTCACACTGCCTAGTTAAATCTCCTCGAAATCCCCTATTTCCTTCAGGGTCTCTGGACTGACAACGTATTGGATCAAGGTCCCTATTTTTCTTCTTAGCTCCGCTAACTGAATCGGGTAAACGTAAAGGGGGGTGGCGTGATTAATTCCCAGGATGGTGGAGACGAGCTTCGCGGCTATCTCCTCCCTTATGACGCCTGTGGTGGTTGTCTGTGCTGGGATTAGTTCCACGTATATCGGTAGCATGAGCTTCTCAGCATCCTCTCCGATTACCTCCTTCGCTAGTATTAGCTCTGATTTACGGAACATGTGTACGTCCCCGCTCAAGGTAAGAACGTGCGGGTGTTCTTCTCTTAGAAGCTCGGCGAGGGACTTCCTTTTGCTCGCTATGTAGCTGTTCACGACTCTCAGCTCCCTCTCCAGCAAATACTCGAGAGTCTTGTCCTCACCCATGCGCAGAAACCTCGCGAAACCCTCTTAAGACCATAGCCGTGGATTTACATGGCAACAAAGCTTATATACGTGCCTTACGCGTTAAGATCTGCTTAATACGCTTCCTCCTAACCTTGTCCTCCCTCTCCCTCTCCTCAAACTTCATCCTCAAATACTTTATGGTAGCTCTTAGCCTAGGTATTATGAGGTTCTCTAACGCGTTAACCTTCCTCTTAACTTTCTGAACCTCTCTCCCTACCTCAAGTAAGGAGATCTCTGTTTCAGCTAACCTAATTATATTCTTTAATACGCCTTCATAACACTCACTCACTTCCTTGAGCGTGATTGGGTAGGCTGACGGGTCGTAATGACCTTCAACAACCTCGTGTTCAAGCAACGGTAACCTAACCCCGACAACTATTCTCGAGCCTAGGACGACGCTGAAAGACTTTATCCTAACGTTTGAGAACTCCTCAAAAATCCAGGGCGCTACGTAAGACGAGGTCCTCACTAATTCCTTCTCACACCTAATAATTTCTTCATGAATCCTCAACCTACTCTCCACTACCTCCCTATACAGAGCTACCAACTCTTGAGTCAGGATCAGTAGTCTGTCCCTGAGAACCCTGTGAAGCCTTCTGGCGGTCGCTAACCTACGCCTAAGTCTTATCAGCTCTATCTTGGTAGGTCTAGCCAGCCTGAGTATCTGCTGCGACACTAGCCCTCACCGAAGACCTGTACTTGGGGTGGTACTTCCGTATGTTCTCAACACTTATTAACTTCAATTCTTCCTCAGGCAGTACCGAGAGAACTTCCCAGCCTAAGTCAAGCGTTGTCTCGATATCTCTCCTCTCGTTCTCTCCTTGATTAATGAACCTTCTTTCGAATAAATCAGCGAAGTTTAGGTACTTCCTATCCCTCTCGCTGAGTGACTCAGCCCCTATTATGGCTGAGAGCTCCCTCAAGTACTGACCCTCCGTGTAAGCAGCTATCATCTGCATGAAGACTTGGTAGTGATCCTCCCTCGTTTTCCCAGGCCCTATACCGTCCTTCATGAGTCTAGAGAGGGACAATAATACGTCTACCGGGGGATATAAGCCCTTCCTGAACATATCTCTTGAGAGAACTATTTGACCCTCAGTTATGTAACCCGTTAAGTCGGGTATTGGGTGCGTTATGTCGTCGTCAGGCATCGTGAGTATAGGCATTTGGGTAACGGACCCCTTCTTACCGGTCACCTTACCAGCCCTCTCATATATCGTTGCTAGATCCGTGTACATGTAGCCCGGGTACCCTCTCCTACCGGGAACTTCCTCCCTAGCGGCGGAGAGCTCACGTAGTGCCTCAGCGTAGTTCGTCATATCACTCATTATCACCAGAACGTGTATGTCGTGCTTCCAAGCAAGAAACTCCGCCGTCGTGAGAGCTACTCGGGGAACCGCTATCCTCTCAATCACGGGCGATGAAGCCGTGTTAATGAATGAGATCACGTTCTCCACGTTCTTAGCTTTCTTAAGAGATTCTATGAAGAAGTACGCCTCCTCGTAAGTCACCCCTATCGCGGCGAAAACCACCGCGAATCTCTCTTCCTTTCCCCTCACCGTCGCTTGCCTAACTATCTGAGCGGCTATCCTATTATGGGGTAAGCCAGCACCGCTAAATATAGGCAGTTTCTGACCCCTCACTATAGAGAAGAGGGCGTCTATGGCTGAGATCCCGGTCTCTATGAACTCAGAAGGCGGCTCCCTCATGGCAGGATTTAACGGCGCGCCGTTAACGTCTAGCCAGTCCTCAGGGATTATTCTAGGGCCGCCGTCGATGGGGTTCCCGAGACCGTCGAATATCCTCCCGAACATATCTAGAGATACCGGGATCTTCAGCGTCTCACCCTTGAATCTCACCTTAATTGAGTCCACGTTTACCTCGCTGACGCCTCCGAAGACTTGGATGACGCTAACGTCTTTACCCACATCTATGACTTGACCTACCCTCGACTCACCGCTGGGTAGGGTTACCTCAACTACCTCACCGTACCTAATCCCCTCAACCGACTTAACGAGTAGTAAAGACCCTCTAGCACTTAACGCTCTCCTAACCTCCTTAACACTTAAGTTAAGAACCACTTAACTCACCCGTCCGGAGTTTCCTGAAATAATCGCTTATCTCCTTAACTATATCCTCGTGAACTTTCCTGAATTCCTCGTTACGTACCTCCTTCATTCTAGCTATGCGCGAGATTACTGGAGCCTCCCTAATCTTGCTTAGAGGTACTCCCTCGTTCAGGGTTTTCGCGGCTTCCTCATAAAACCTGATTATGATGTCTAGCATGAGGACTGTCTTCTCAGGCGAGCTGTAAGCGTCTATCGGGTGGTAAGCACTTTGTTGTAGGAAGTCTTCCCTAATCATCTTAGCCACGTCTAGGAGGAGCTTATCCGGGTCTGGAAGAGCTTCAGGACCTACGAGCCTGACTAACTCCATCAACTCGGACTCTCTCTGAAGAATTCTTAAAGCTTCGTTACGTAGCTTCAGCCAGTCCCTGAAATCACGTTCCCACCACTTAGCAACTGTCTCCACGTATTGAGAGTAGCTGAGTAACCAGTTGATTGCGGGGAAGTGCCTCCTATTAGCTAGTGATACGTCGAGCGCTAGTAGAGCGCCGATATATCTGAGCGTGTTGGTGGTGACTGGTTCGCTGAAGTCCGCTCCCGGAGGGGATACAGCCCCTAAGATAGTTAAGGACCCTACCCTCTCGGGACTGCCTAGGGTGACCACCCTACCTGATCTCTCATAGAACTCCGCTAGCCGCGAGCCTAGATAAGCTGGGAATCCCTCATCACCCGGCATCTCCTCAAGCCTCGCACTTATCTCCCTCATCGCCTCAGCCCATCTAGAGGTTGAGTCAGCCACCATGAGAACGTCATACCCCATATCCCTGAAGTACTCGCCTATAGTCACCCCCAGGAAAACACTGGTTTCCCTAGCGGCTACGGGCATGTTGGAGGTGTTGGCTATGAATATGGCTTTCTCTGAGAGGGGCCTGCCTGATTCAGGGTCGCTGAGTTTCCTGAAGCTGTGTAACGCGTCAGCCATCTCATTACCTCTCTCACCGCAACCGACGAATATGTTGACTTGTGTCCTGCTCCACTTAGTTAAGGTATGCAATAACACAGTCTTACCACTACCGAAGCCTCCGGGGACCGCGGCCTTACCTCCCTTCGCTACCGGGAACATCATGTCTAATACTCTGGTCCCGGTTATGAGGGGTTCCACAGGCTCTAACCGTGTTTTGTATGGTCTTGGCTTACGTATAGGCCACTTACTCATTAACCTCACTTCTTTTTCCTCCCCTCCACCAACGTCGACGACCGCTATAGTTTCCTCGACCGTGTAGTCGCCGTCAGGGGCTAACTCCTTCAGCACGCCAGATAATCCAGGGGGTACCATGATCTTATGGAGTAGTATGGGTGTTTCCTGAACGTACCCTAGTATGGAGCCACCCTCTACTTTATCACCTACTTTAACGTCTAACGACTTCCTGAACGTCCACTTAACGTTTCTGGGTAGGGCGGGCAGCTTAACTCCCTTACTCACGAAGGCTCCGTGGATTTCGCCGATTACTGATAGAGGTCTCTGAAGCCCGTCATACACCTTCCCGACGATTCCGGGACCTAGCTCCGCTGAGAGTAAGCTTCCGGTACCTTCCACGGGCTCGCCGACCCGCAGCCCTGAAGTATCCTCGTATACTTGAATGAACGCTCTATCACCCTGTAGCCCTATCACCTCACCTATTAGGCTCTCATCACCTACTAAGACTACCTCGTAAACCATCGAGCCTTCCATTCCCTCAGCCACTATTAAAGGGCCTGAAACCCTCAGGATCTTACCTCTAGCCAACGCTCACACCTCAATACTGACACCTAAATAAGACTTAATCATACGTAGGTAATAATCTCTCACGTCTATTTTAGGAGCTTCCTTAGAGCTGGGAACGAATACTAGTAGGGGTTCCCTACCCATCTTCTGCAGCTTATCAGCTATTAAGTCTCTGAACCTATACTGTACCAATATGAGACCGACTGACGGGTCTTCATAGAGCTTCGTCAACAACTCACCTAATCTCTTCTTGAGTTCAGAAACGTCCTCACCCTCAGGGATCTCGAAGAACCTCTTGATACCGGCTAGTTTAAAGCCGTTGATGAAGCTTAAATCACCTATCACTACCACGTCTTTCTTACTCGGCAATCGACTCATAGAGTCTTAACCACCTACCAACCTCTTCCCTAATTAGTTCTGGTGGGTACCCAGTATTAATTAAGTAAATCACGTAGGATAGAACGGAGAACTCAAATTCTTTCAGGAGTAGGTAATCGAGTAACGTATCAACGGATACTGGGAGGGACTTAAGCATGTTGTGGCAGAAGTGTAGTGGTAAGACAGCCAGCACGTACTCGAAGTCGTGAGCGTTCTTAGAAGCTTTAAGCACTACATCTCTTTGCTTCTGAGTTAACTTCGTTGCGGCAATCCTTAAGTCTCCCCCTCCTATCAAAGCCTTTCTTAAAGCCTGCTTAAGTTCCTCAAACTCCTTAAGAAACTCAACGCACCTAAGCCCGTAAGAAGAGGCGTTCAGCCCTCTCAAAACGTCCTCAAGTCTCTTAAAGTAAGACGCCCTCAATTTTCTGGAGAGCTCGTTCACGTCTACCTCACTAATCTTCAACTTCCTGTATTCTTTGAGGACTGATGACATAGACTTGCTCAGGAGCTTCCTCCTAGCCAACAACGAGGTAATCTCCCCTACCTCTTTAGCCGCCTTAAGAGATTCAACTACCTGTGCTTCTAGGTATGTAGTCTCCGTTAATCCGGTGCTTATAACTCCTACTAAGTCGTTAGTCACGTACTTGCTTATGTAGAGATCAAGCACCTCCACCACCTTCTCTGAAGGCTTGATTAAGCGTATCCTATCCCTTAACTCGCTTTCCCAACACTTCAGCAGCTTAGAGTATATGGTCGTTTGCGGCAGGGGTAGGGCACTCCTTAATTCCCTGCTAAGACATGAACTAACTTCAAAGCCTTGTAGTGCGGAGAGGAGGCTGGGGAACGTGTAGGTAATTAACTCATTAATTCTCTTCACGTTATCCGGGCGTAGAGTCTTGTGGGAACGTATCTTGACGTAGTTGAGGAAGACCTCATCGCTTACCTCGACAACCACTAAGCTAACCTCCGAATACCTCCTCGTTTAGTTTCCTGTAAATAAATGTCATCAACCTCTCTAACCTGGTAGCGTAGGTGTTGTCTAAGCCTAGGGAGCCGTCCTCAGTCTCTATTAAGACACCTCCAACACTTTCCGGTGGTAAGGTCTTTATCTCCATGACTCTATCTTCAACGCTCAGCTCTCTTAAAACGTCTTTAACTAACGGAACATCCCTCTCAACAACGCACACCCTCACTCTTCGTGAGGTGCGTATCTCGTTAAGACACTCATTAATTAATTTCTTCAGAGATTTTCTCCTCTCCTCATCACTCATCTCGTTAATCTTGCTCAGGATTTCCTTCCTCAACGCCTCGATCAACTCGTTTTTCAGGTTCAGCAAATTCGTGTTTACCTCTAAGTTCTTCTCACTCAGCTTCTTAGAGAGCTCGTCTCTTAACTCCCTCAACTCCGCTTCTCTCACTAACTCATACCTTCTCGTGTACTCCCTCATAGCTTCATCAAGTATTTTCTTAGCTTCCTCTTCAGCACTCTTAATCATGGCTTCCGCTTTAGCTCTAGCTTTCCTCAAAATTTCCTCACGTAACGCGTCTAGACTCATGCCTTAATCCTCTACTACCAAGCTTATACCGGTAACCCAGCAACTAACGTGGTTAGTAAGTAGCCGAGAACCATCCCCAATATACCGAGCATCTCGACGTAAGCAGCAAGTATTAGTGAGGGTACAAGCATCCTGCCCCCAGCTTTAGGTAGCTCCACTATGCCGGCCATGCATATCACGCCTTGATACCACGCGGAGAATAGCTCAGCGACCATAACGAAAGCTCCTATACCTAGGAAAGCGCCTGCTTTAATCCAAGTTAATTCAGTTATTCCGGGTAGGACTGACGTAAGACCTAGTAATGAGAAGATGAATCCGTAGAATGTCTGCGTCATAGGTAGGGAAGAGAGTATGAGGACTTGCTTAAAACTACCTGGATCCTCTGATATGACTGAGAGGCCGGCTGAAGCGGCCTTACCTATACCTACAGAAGACCCTATAACTCCCCCCACAACACCTAACGCGATCCCTAAAGACGCTACGGCTTGAGGACTTAAGGACACCTCGCACACACCTTGTTAGATTTAGTGAAAAGTTTTTAAGCTTTGTTCGTGAGGGTTAAACACTGGTTTAACGAAAGCTGATGGAGCGAACTACCTCATCTTCCCTAAAGTGACGTGCTTCTCTATCTTTAGAGTGAAAGGCGTGAACTCCCTCCCGTTACCATCATACCATTTAGGTAGGAACTCAACGAAGCACAACCTCATAGAGTGAACGAAACCGCCTATAGTCCCGAAAACTATGTTAAACATGTTCATGAAGATCGCGACAACCAACATCAGCACTAAACCTAAAACACCGCCGACGAGCGGTGCCAGGCTCGAGAAGTATTCGTAGACACTGAGAGACAGCTTATTGAAGTTGACGGCCATCACGTAGGTGGCTATTCCTAGCCCGGCTATCCTGGAGTAGGAGAGGACGTCGCCGAGCAACCCAGTAATATTGAATATCCACATGAAGAGGCCTACACTACCTAAAGACTTGACGGTCCCAACAATCATAACTAACACCCCGGCAAGAGACGCGTAGAGCATGAAAACATATACCTCACTACTCAGTGGCAGCAAGTCGTAGTGGAGGAATTCATGCAGTACGTAAGGTATGCCGAAAATCTCTGAGATTATTAAGCCAACCCCGCTTAAGACCCTGCCTAAGTCCCTTACCTTAATACCCACGATTACTGAGAGGACGTGCCCTAAGTTTATGTGTACGAGCCCGATAACTAGCGCTAAGACAAGGAAGAACATAGGGTCCGATAAGTTAATTAGGGCCGGCACGCTAATCAACCCACCCCCCTCACCAGCGACGGTTAATACTACGCGACCCCCCTCAAAACCTACCGAGTACCCGGCGAAAGTATTCGATAAAACCCCGAAGACCGTGGCTGAAAGACTCAACACCATCAACATCTTCTTCAACGTCAGGTATCCGGGTGAGTAAGGATTGTCTATGAACCCGCTCCTATCCAAGACGTACTTAACTAACAGGAAGATTATTAGGCCGTAAACAGCGTCAGCCATCATCAACCCGAAGAATATCAAGAACGAGTACGTGAGGATTGGCGTGGGGTCCCACTCACCCGGTGAGGGTAGGCCGTAGAACCTCGTTAAGAGTTCGAACGGCTTAAGGATCCCAGGATTCTTGAGTTTTGAGGGCGGTTTCTTATCCGTTGAGACACTAACTATTAAATAAGCACCTATCTCGCTACTCAGCCTGCTCTCCAAGACCTTGACGGACTCTTCCGGAACCCATCCCTCCACAGCCAGCAAGTACTCGCCGCTAGCGGCGCTGAGCAGGGTATCAAGCCTGGATTTAACTAAGTCGTTGATTACCTTAGCTAGAGCAAGTAATTCCACGTTACCTTCCAAGACACTCATTAATTCTTGATCTGTTCTGGCTAGAGCGGTTCTAAGCTCTTCCACGTGTTTACTCAAGTAGTTTAGGTAATCAAGTATTGAGACATCTTGTTGAGGGAACTTGATTATGTCTGCCTTAGCCTTACTCAATAATTCCTGAACCTCCCTCAAAGCGCTTGAGACACCGACTATGAAAACCACTGTCTCATCTTCTATGAAACCCCACTTAATCACCACGTCCTTAGGTATTGAAGTAATGAGTTGCTCCATATCTTGTGATTTACCTAACGCTACCATGGAGAAGAGTGCCTCACCAGTGAAAGATAGCTCGGAAACCTTCAGATTATCGCCGACCACGCGCCTAACCACTTCAAGTACCCTGATTTGCTTCTGGCACTCGCTAATCTCATCCGCTAATTTCTTCTTATTATTAATCAAGTTCTCAACTTCTTGACGTACCTTACCTAGCTTAACTTGGAGTTCCTCAAAGATCCTGTCAAGATCTTCGAGACTCACTTCCCTCTTAAGGTCTACCACCGTAAACCTATAGTAATTCTCGACAGTGTCCACCAGGTTTGAGAAGACACGCACCTTCTCAGCGTAACTCCTTAATTTCTCCTTGTCTTCCTCGCTCAGCTCGCCCGAGGTCTCTACGTGCATGATCCCCAAGTCTTGGAGCACGTTTAAAGTCTTACTACTTAAGTCTTTGGGAACCAGCAACCTGATGTAGCTTAATTTTTCAGGGGTTGATACTATGAGCGCCATCATAACTCCCTTAAGCCCATAACTACCTCCACTATCTCCCTCACCAAACCTTCTTTTCTCTCAGCGAAAGACTTGAGGATTGCCTGCCTTCGCTCCTCACCCCTAGACTCCACGTCCTTAATCCTCTGCTCAAACTCCCTCACTATTCTCTCCTTCTCCTCAGGACTGAGGAGATTTGCTAAAGGCTTTGACTTAAGTTCCGCGGCTTCCATCCTAGCCTTACTCAAAATCTCCTCCGCTCTCTTCCTAGCTTCCTCAACGATCTTCCTAGCCTCCTCCTCTATCTCACTAATCGACATTCTAATCCCTGAAAACACTACATAAACCCTTATAATTATTACGTTGCTGGATTCGGACATAACGCAAAACACGCCCTCCCCATAAGATAATGGGTTGGCTCCTCACGCGGGGAGCACAGATATTATAACTCTTTTAGTTCTTAGTTACTTAGGATAGGTAGGTGTGCAGTGTGAGGGAGATTGGCGTAGAGACTTACGTGCCTGACGCTAGCGTGATAACTAACGGAGTGCTCAAGATGATTATTTTAGAGGGGAGGATTAAGGGTAACCTAGTTATTCTTAGAGAGCTAATAGACTACTTCGAGTCCCTAGCTAAGAGTAATAGATCACTCGGGATATTAGGTCTTGACGAGATGAGGTTTGTTAGGACTGCGTGTAATTCTAGAGGGATACCTGTTGAGGTGGTTTCTAGCGGTAGGAAAGCAGAGGACGTGGACGCTTTAGTTAGGTGGTACGCTCTAGACACCGGCGCTACCCTAATAACATCCTCTAAGACGCAGCAATTAGCTAGTGAGGCTATCGGGGTCAAGGTTCTCTACGTAGAACCGCCTAGAACTCGTTTAACGACGCTTGAAAAATTCTTCGATGATAAGACGATGTCGGTGCATCTGAAGGAGGGGGCGCCACCATACGCTAAGCAGGGGAGGCCGGGTAAGTGGAGGCTCGTTCAACTCTCTGAGAACCCGCTGAGTAGGGAGGAGATAGAAGCGATAGCTGATGAGATCCTTGAGGTAGCGCGTACAGACCCTGACGCGATCATAGAGATTGAGAGGCCTAACTCGATAATAATACAGCTAAACCTCTACAGGATAATAATAGCGAGGCCGCCGATGAGTGACGGGTGGGAAATAACTGCGGTGAAGCCTCTTGTAAGACCTAAGCTGGAGGACTACGCCCTCCCGGAGAAGCTTATGAGGAGGCTTGAGGAGAGGGCTGAGGGCATATTAATAGCCGGTGCTCCTGGGATGGGTAAGACTACGTTCGCTCAAGCTCTCGCAGATTATTACAGGAGGAAGAATAAGGTCGTTAAGACTATTGAGTCCCCTAGAGACATGCATCTACCGCCTGAAGTCACCCAATACTCCAAAACGTACGCCACGTCCGACGAATTACACGACATACTCCTCCTCTCAAGACCTGACTACACGGTCTTCGACGAATTACGTACGGACAGCGACTTCAAACTATACGTTGACTTAAGACTTGCCGGGATAGGCATGATCGGCGTAATCCACGCGACATCGCCTATCGACGCGTTACAGAGGTTTATAGGCAGGATAGATCTAGGCATGATACCCTCAGTAATCGACACGGTCCTCTTCTTAGAGGAGGGTGAGGTACGTAAGGTGTATGACGTAAGCATGAGCGTTAAGTTACCGACAGGCCTCAGAGAAGCAGATCTAGCTAGACCCGTGGTTGAGGTCAGAGACTTCCTGAGCGGACAACTCGAGTACGAGATGTACACATTCGGCGAGCAAACCGTGGTAGTCCCGGTAAAGCAGGCGGTAGGAAGCGATTTCGAAGCCGTAGTCAGGAAAGCCATACTAGCACTCCTCCCCTCCGCGGAGGTAACGTTCGACGGCAATATAGTCACGATAATGGTGCCTAGAGAAGAAGCCAAATCAACTAGGAAACTTAAGAGAAGACTAGCAAATATCGAGAGAAAATACGGGGTAATAATCTCCCTCAGGCTGGTTTAGCAAGCGCAGCAAGTTCGTGAAGAGACTTAGACCCGTGCTCCAAATGCGTGAGTTAAGATCGATAAGATGTATGAGGTAACCCTCAAGGAAGCTCTCGAAGAAGTAGTCAATACGGCCAGGAAAGACGGGATATTAGTAGGTTTGAGTAGTGGAGCCGTCTTAAGAGCTGTGTCGAACGCTGTCGAGGAAGGAGTGGTGAGTGAGGGCGATGTGGTGGCCGTACTACCGGATCACGACTTGAAATACATCGAGATAATAGAGAAGTGCGTGGAGTATCAAGATTTCTGATCACTAATAATCAGTGACCTGCGGTCTTCCAGGGTAGGGAGCGGGTTCTCGATTGTGGAAATACTTATTTCTTCTTGACGGCTCTTATGATTTCCCTGGCTTTCTCCGCATTTTCCTCTATTGCCGTGCCAGTCACTATTACGTCCGCGCCTGAGTTGATTGCTTCCCTTGCTTGTTCCTGCGTTCTTATCCCGCCGCCGACTATCAGCACGGAATCCCCCTTGAATGCTGAGACCTTCCTCACGAATTTCGGGGGTATGGGTTCCGGAGCGCCTGATCCTGCTTCGAGATACACGTACTTCATCCCTAAGAATCTGGCTGCTAGGACGTACGCTACACCTAACTCTGGCTTGTCGTAGGGGATTGGCCTCGCTCTCCCTACGTAGCCCGCGGCCCCGCCGTACCCGACTATTACGTATCCTGTGGGCAGGGCCTCCAGCCCGTACCTAGCTACCAGCGGCGCTCCAAGTACTTGAGCCCCTATTATGAAGTATGGGTCGTCTGAGTTCAGGAGCGACATGAATAATATGGCGTCAGCGTGTCTAGAGATCCCTGAGACGTTGCCGGGGAACAGTATTACTGGCAACCCCCACTTCTTCAAAGAAATCACTAATTCGTCCACGTCTCTTTCTGAGACCCCTATCGAGCCGCCGACTAAGAACGCGTCAGTACCTTCCGAGACCGTAATCTCAGCTACTTTATCAACCTTGCTTAAGTCACTTACTTTATCAGGATCTAGTAAAGTGAAGTGTATTTTCTCCCCTGATTTGAGCTTACTCCTCAGGTGTGAATCAACCCAGAACCTACGCTCACTCAATAAACTCCCCCTTCTCAAACCACGTCTTCATCTTATCAGTACCGTACAGCTCGAGGAACCTGGAGTACGCGTCCACAGCCTCGAAAATAGACGGCAACTCAGCTAACTCAGCCCTCAGCCCACACTTAGGGTTCATACACTTAATAAGAGCTCTCTTCTTCTCCTCACCTAACTCGTTAACGTATGTCTCAACATCTATTATCACGGTCATGGAACCACACGCAGGACACTGAAAAACCTTCGGCAAAGTCCTCTGCACAGGTCTAAACACCTTATACTTCTTCCTACTCCTCCTCCCCACACAACCACCAATACACTAAACTCTCGAATCCTAATAAGTTGTGGTATAGAACCGTGGACTGCTTAGATGAAGTAATTTATAAGCTCTTTATTGATTAGTTACACGGGTGTAACTTAGTTACAGGGGTGTAATCTGTGTTATTTGATCCGAGACCGAAGGAATCTCGTAGCGAATTATTTAATAGGGAAAGAGAGCTTGGCTTGCTAGAACTATACGTTAAGGGTGGTTCCCCTCTAATCCTTTGCCTTGGTGTGAGAAGAGTAGGTAAGACGTCCTTACTGAAAGTGTTTCTAAACGAGAATAACTACCCCTACGTTTACATTAACGCGAGAAAGCTCTCCGAGTATCAGTATAATGTTGCGGGGTTGTATAAGCTGTTTTCAGAGTCCATTACTCACACGAGGTTTTCCGATAGGCTTGCTGAGTACTTAAGAAGTCTTAGAGGTGTGAAGATAGAAGTGTTAGGTACTGGTATTGAGGTAGGGTTCGATTGGAGGAGGAGGGAACCCTCAATAACGTCTATTCTGGAGAAATTCAACGATTACGCTAATGATCAGAACACTTACTTCCTCGTAGTTATTGATGAAGCTCAGGAATTAAGGTTTCTCAGAGGGTATAATAGGGTGGATTTCAGGCAGGTCATTGCTTATAGTTATGATAACCTACGTCATGTTAAGTTCGTCTTAAGCGGCTCTGAAATCGGGTTACTATACGAATTCCTCGAATTCGGTAACTACGCTAGCCCACTCCACGGTAGGGTGAGGGACGAGCTAGTGTTGAGTAGGTTCTCGAGAGAAGAATCAATAAAGTTTTTGGAGTTAGGTTTTAATGAGGCCGGGATTCGACCGCCTAAAGCAATTATTGAAGAGATTGTTGAAGTACTTGACGGGATACCGGGGTGGCTCGCGTTTTACGGGTATAACGTTGTTCAGGCCGGGAGGTTTGATATACTCGATAAAGTATTAGAGGAAGCCATACAGGTAGCTTTCAGCGAATTAGAAAAGATTGTGAGATCCGGTAAGCTCTACGGACATATATTGAGGGCCGTGGCCATGGGTTACAGGAACTGGAGCGCGATAAAAAGAGCGGTTGAAGCTTGGACAGGGACCTACGTATACAGCAAGGCCCTATACTATAGCTTGAACAGGTTGGTAGCACTAAGCGTTTTGGTGAAAGAGGATGAGAGATACGACTTCACGGACCCGATATATAGGGAAGCATCTAAAAAGCTAACACTTTAACGTACCGGGACTAGAAGTCACGGTGTCTGCCGGCGTTCGTCGTTAACGATCGGGTAACTTGCTTTGCTTAGTTGCTGAGGTTACGATAGTTATTAATATGAGTACGTTTCTAATCGTCGCTAACCACTGTGTTGGCGAGTCTATTGTCCAGGGGTTGAACCCCGTTTTTATAGGTATTATTCTCGAGATTAGTGTTCTGAGGGTTGAGTCTTCGAAGAAAGCTATTATTAGGAAGAAGTTGGTTGTGTCAGCTACTACGTATGCCCCGAGCTCTCTCTTATCGAGTGCTAGGACCGCGAGCGGTGATATCATTAGAATCATTTGAGGAGTGAATACGTAGTTCAGAGCGACTACCGCTCCTACCGAAGCGTACGCTAGCGAGTTTAAAGATTTCGGGTTTCTCAGTGTTTGCGTTGCTATTAGTGAGAGTAGCGCTAGGCCTGTGGCCACGTAGAGGTATTTGTGTAGGGGGCTGAAGATGTCCGGGACTAGCAACGCGTAAATACAGTTCTCGCAATACCAGCTCGCGTGGTGGTTTATGAACGCGTTGAATCCTTCAGCTGACGCGACGTACATTAAGATGAAAGGGGTTAATCCTCCTGCGAGGAAGGAGGTAATGTATCTTGTTAGGTTCCTAGCGGCTTGCTTATCCCTAACCGCGTCCCTCAGCAAGTACGCGGCTAGAGGTATTAAGAGCCCTCCAGTCAATATCTTGCTAGCTACTGAGAGCCCTAGTAAGAAGCCGGAGACCCTGTAATTCCCTCTCATGAAGTAGTAGAGGGAGGTCACGGCCAGACCCGAAGCTATTACGTCCCAGTTGTAGGTGACGTACAGTATCGTTGAGGGGAGGACCAAGAATAACGCGGTTCTCCAAACATCTAGCCTATGTAGTGAGGCGATCTTCTTAACGTAGTGATAGCATAGGGTTAGGAAAGAGAAGAGTATTATTGATTGAAGCACGTAGTTTATTGACGAGGAAACGCTGAAGAACTGGTCCGCCGTCTCGGTAAGCCTGCCTGAAACGCTGAAGGAAATACAGGTAGTTAAGTACCAGAAGAAACCAATTAACGGCGGGTACTCAAACTTGTAGTCCACGTAGGGGATAGGGCATAAGCCAGCCTTACTCACCAAACCCTCGAAAGACTCAGGCCTTAACCAATACTCAACCAACCTCTCCCTACTACTCATTAAGTCCGCGGAAAACCTCGGAGAGAACACGCCGTAAACCAAGTCATTGTATTTCAAGCCCCACAACCCTAGCGGGGTCTGCGTGAAAGGAGCGTGAAGCAGGAAGGAAATCATGAAGACTGTGTAGAGAGCTATGAATTCGCTGGCCCAAG
>Ga0078972_1001672_pt1 | contig 80633 bp, 75 predicted proteins | sample YelNatPaOPGAMG01_FD_67568 | JGI IMG/M metagenome (GOLD analysis project Ga0078972, IMG submission 67568) | Hot spring thermophilic microbial communities from Obsidian Pool, Yellowstone National Park, USA - OP-RAMG-01 (SPADES assembly) (version 2) | ecosystem: Environmental > Aquatic > Thermal...
GTCTGGACGGTGGGGGACGGCGTACTCATGCGGGTATCTCCTTAGTGCGATGTGTTGCCACGACACTTTAGAAAAGCATATATTGTTTTTCCATTAGGAATTACCTGATTGAGCCAAGTCAATGTTCAGCGCGCCCCAATTTGAAATCCCCAGTGTCGAGGCGATGCGCCGTAATTCCGAGCAAGCCAGCGCTTTGCTCAAAACCCTGGGTAATCCGGACCGGTTGTTGATCCTGTGCCAAATCAACCGCGGTGAAATCTGCGTCAGCGACTTGGAAGCGGCTTGCGGCATCGGCCAGCCCACGCTGTCGCAGCAACTCACCGTGTTGCGCGCGCAGGGTCTGGTGAAAACTCGGCGCGATGGCAAACGGGTGTATTACAGCCTGGCAAGCCCGGCGGCCAGTGCCGTGTTGATGACGCTTTATCGGCTCTATTGCGACAACGGCAACGATCCGCCGTGCAGATGAGCAGGACGTTCCGTTGCGGTGCTTGCATGTCGCCACGACGGAATCAGACAGCCTGACCAGACAACTGGCTGGCATGACAAAAACGGAGACCACATGCAACTTGTCACGAAGGAGAGACAGATGTTCAGTATCGACTGGGCGCATTTCACGCCCGGCTCCGCCGCGCTCGGCGGGGCGATGATCGGCGCCTCGGCAGGCGCCATGGCGTTGATCGGCGGCAAAATCGCCGGAATCAGCGGAATCTTCGGCGGCGCATTGAGCGAGGCCATGCAGGGCAAGCGTCCTTTGCCCTGGCGGCTATGGTTTCTCGGCGGACTGGTGTGCGCCTCTTTCCTCTGGGTGTTGTTCCGGCCCGTACCAGGGGCGCATTACGGCGAGTCCTGGCCGCTGATCGCTGCCGGTGGGTTGATCGTCGGCTTTGGCACCCGCCTGGGCTCGGGTTGCGCCAGCGGCCACGGCGTGTGCGGTCTGGCCCGTTTTTCACCGCGGTCGATGGCAGCGGTCACCACCTTTATCGGCATGGGAATGGTCACGACCTTCGTCATGCGGCATCTGCTCGGAGGGGCCTGAACCATGAAAACCCTCGCCTTTCTCTGCGGCGTGATCTTCGGCCTGGGCTTGCTCATTTCGGGCATGACCGATCCGGCCAAGGTGATTGCGTTCCTCGACATCGCCGGCGCCTGGGATCCGAGCCTGATCCTGGTGATGATCACCGCGGTGTTGGTCGCCCTCGTACCCATGCAGATCGCGCAGCGCCGCGACCGGACGGTGATAGGCGAAAAAATCGCCTTCCCGATCACCCGCGGCATCACCGGCAAACTGATCTTGGGTAGCGCGATTTTTGGCGTTGGCTGGGGCATGACCGGGCTCTGTCCAGGGCCATCGCTCGCCTCGCTCGCCGGACTGACCTGGCAGGAGTGGCTGTTTTTCTGCAGCATGGTTGCCGGCATGGTCGGTTTCGAGGTCTGGCAACGGGCCAGCAGCACGCGTGCACAACGTCAAGGCAACCCGGCCGTACCCACCGCCACACCGCGCAAAATCTGAGTCATGGGCCGCGCCGGCCTCAGCGCCGCAGCATGGCATGCGCGCGGTTGCTTTTGACCTGAAACAGAATGTATGAATGGGCAGCCGGTTAGAATTTTGACATTTTGATCGTCTGCCCCGTCCCATGACTTTTGTCGTCACCGAAAACTGCATACGCTGCAAATACACCGATTGCGTGGACGTCTGCCCAGTGGATTGTTTCCGTGAGGGCCCGAATTTTCTCGTCATCGATCCTGACGAATGCATCGATTGCGCGGTCTGCGTACCCGAGTGTCCCGCCAACGCGATTTATGCGGAAGAAGACGTTCCAAGCGACCAGCAAGGCTTCATCAAGCTCAACGCCGAACTTGCTCGGCAGTGGCCCAGCATCACCAAACGCAAACCTGCCCCAGACGACGCGGACGAATGGAAAGACAAACCGGACAAGTTGCAATACCTGCAGCGCTGAGCCGGTGTTGCACTCCCTCCGTCTCCAACCCTCCGGCATTTTTTGTGCAGATCCTCAGGCAAGCTGATCGCTTTGCCTGACCGCTTCGCCTCGCTCTTTCCGCCCCGCATTCCGCATGGACATATCCAACACCGACTCGCATCAGCATGACAGTCGCATTGCCGCCGACATCATCGAAACGGACGCCGTCATCATTGGCGCCGGCCCCGTCGGTCTCTTTCAGGTGTTTGAACTCGGTCTGCTCGAAGTCAAAGCGCACATCATCGACTCGCTGCCCCACCCCGGTGGGCAATGCGTCGAGCTCTACCCGGACAAGCCGATCTACGACATCCCAGCCGTGCCAGTGTGCACCGGCCAGGAACTGACCGACAACCTGCTCAAACAAATCGAACCTTTCGGCGCGACTTTTCACCTCGGCCAGGAGGTATCGACCGTCGAGCGGCAACCCGACGGGTGCTTCTTGGTCGAAACCACCAAATCGACTCGGCTGCTGACCAAAACCGTGTTCATCGCCGCGGGGGTGGGTTCATTCCAGCCCCGGACACTGAAGGTCGATGGGCTGGAAAAGTTCGAAGGCAGTCAGTTGTTCTACCGTGTGCGCAACCCGGCGCAGTTTGCCGACAAAAATCTGGTCATCGTCGGTGGCGGCGATTCCGCGCTCGACTGGGTGCTGCACTTCGCCCAAGCCACCGAACACAAACCCGAGAGCGTCACCCTCATCCATCGCCGCGACGGCTTTCGTGCTGCACCCGCCTCGGTGGCGCAAATGCATGCCCTATGCGAACGGCATGAGATGCAGTTTCTCATCGGCCAGGTCACGGGGTACGAAGAAAACGCGCAGGGCCGACTGCACATGATCAAAGTCACCGGCAACGACGGCATCACCCGCCGCCTGCCGCTCGACGTTCTGCTCGTGTTCTTCGGTCTGTCGCCCAAGCTCGGCCCGATCGCTGAATGGGGGTTGGAGATCGACCGCAAACAAATCGTCGTCGATACCGAAAAATTTCAGACCAGTGTCCCGGGCATTTTTGCCGTCGGCGACATCAATACCTATCCCGGCAAGAAGAAGCTGATTCTGTCGGGTTTCCACGAAGCGGCACTCGCCGCGTTCGGCGCCGCTCCGCTCATCTTCCCCGAGAAAAAAATCCACCTGCAGTACACCACCACCAGCCCCAAGCTGCACAAAGTTCTGGGCGTCGAGACTCCTGAATTCGACTGACCCGGACACTTGCAGAGCCGACGGTTGGGTCTTGACATTTCTAGCAAATGATCTATACTTTTATTTTTGTTGTTCCCCGATAGCTCAGTCGGTAGAGCGCCGGACTGTTAATCCGTAGGTCCCTGGTTCGAGCCCAGGTCGGGGAGCCAAAGAAACAACGCTCAATCACAGCGCTCAATGAAGGCCTTGCAGATAAATATTCTGCAAGGCTTTTTTGTCTTTGTGGAACTGCAGCCGGCAGCAAGCAGCAAGCAGCCGCCGACTTGCGCTGACGACAGCGCGTCGTTGCTAACCTTCACTGTTGCACGACAGCAAGCGCCATGAACCCGAGGCACATGAGCGGACCTTGCTATACGGACGTACTACTTAGTAGCGACCCTACGATCCGAACGCATCTGTCATGCGTTTGCCGTGCCTTTGCTACGGCGTTAGCCAGCGGTCACCACTGGCACCCTGGGCTTGAGCGTGCCGGCCAGACGAGCGTTTCAGCCGCGCAACCGACTCACCCCCATCCCCGAGCCGACTGTTGACCATCATTCGTATATTCGTTAGATTTATTCTTATCGCGCGGTGATGACCAATGACAGAAAAGTCAGAGCTTGCGTCATCACATCGCACTGCATGACGACAGGGCGGTGTGGGTTACGCCGCGACATCAGTTGCAGCCCAGGCTACGGACAGCTCAGCCGACAAAGCCCTGGCTCTGGCCTGTTAGTTTTGAATTCAACGCCGCGAAGAAGACGATAGATGTTTTTTCAGGCAATTTCACACCAGCCACTCCAGCGTGTCGTTTTTTCGGTTGCGGTGGGCAGGGCAAGACCGTCTCGATCCACGTGGTCGCCGCTGACGAGCCTTGGTTCATCGAACAGGCGGCACCCGCCGCTGTGTGCATCACCCACATGATCGACACCTACTTGCATGCCGATCATGTGTCCGGTGGTCGCCACTTGGCCGAGCTGCGCACTCCCGACCACACCCTGGACAGCATGTGTCTGCTGGTCACCGACGGCGGCGCGTCGAAGTTCCCTGGTTCGCGCTCACCGACGACGGCTTGGTCGGCGGCGCAGTGCGTCGGCCTGACCTTGTAGGGCGAGAACGGGACTTGGCGAGCATGCTTTTCGACAGCCTGCACGGCAAGCTTTTCAGCCTGGCCGATATTCTCGAAATCGATCGCGGGCACCAGGCCGGCAGCACCTGCGGGGCGGGGCTGTCGGCCAAGCCCTCGTCGACCCTGCGCTTGGGAAAACGCTGGAACCCGATGCTGTGCATGCAGCGCACGGATTTCGTAGACGCGCTGACCGCGCAGACCCCACAGCGCCCGGCTGAACACAGCCTCGAGTCAAACGCGGCAGCATAGCTTCTGCGATACGCGCGCCCCGCAGTCCCCATGACCGTCCCGACATCGCAGCACGAGCATTACGTGCAGGGCATACGCATCAACCTAGGCCAGTTCATCTGGCAGGCGATGCAGGTGATGTTGGTCGGCCTGGTCATCGGCATGGAGCGCAACGTTCTGCCGGTGGTCGCCAATGCCGACTTCGGCGTCCCGAAAACGTCGTTTCTGTACTTGATGTCGTTCGTCATCTCCTTTGGCATGGTCAAAGGCGTGCTGAACTTCATCGCCGGCAGGCTTTCCGAGCACATCGGGCGCAAAACGGTCCTGGTGTTGGGCTGGCTGGCGGCCCTTCCCATTCCGATTCTGATTTACTTTGCACCCAACTGGTGGTGGATCGTCGCGGCCAACCTGTTCCTCGGCGTCAACCAAGGTTTCGCCTGGAGCATGACTGTCACCAGCAAGGTGGACATCACCCGGCCCGAGCAGCGCGGGCTAGCCACTGGCATCAATGAGTTCGCCGGTTATGCGGCGGTCGGATTGGCCGGCATCGTCACTGGCTATCTCAGCCATTTGTTCGGCCCCCGTGTCGCCCTGCTCGGTTTTGCCTCGGTTGCGATCGCCTGGGGACTGCTCACGGCCATCGTATTCGTGCATGAAACACTGCCCTGGGCACGTGCGGAGAGCCATCGCTATGCGACCAACCAACCAGCTGAGCCACGGTCGCGGTTTGCCCGCGGTCTACCCGACCATCCAACCACCACGCAGGTTTTTCTGTTCGTGTCTTTTCGCCATTCCACCTTTTCCGCCTTTTGTCAGGCCGGTGTGGCCAATAAGGTTGGCGACACGCTGCTCTGGGTCTTGTTCCCTTTGTATCTGCATCAGCAGGGCCTGAGTCTGATGCAGATCGGCTGGGTGACCGGCATTTATGGCCTGGTATGGGGTGCATCGCAGTTATGGACGGGGCCATTGTCGGACCGCATCGGGCGCAAAAAACCGATCGTTGCCGGGCTGTGGCTGCTCGGTGCCGGCATCGCCGGCGTGGTGTTGACTCACGGCATGAGCAACTGGTTGCTTGCCGCAAGTGGCATGGGTGTGGGCATGGCGCTGCTTTATCCGAACCTCATCGCCGCGGTGGCCGATATTTCGCACCCGAACTGGCGCAGTTCATCCCTGGGAACGTACCGCTACTGGCGGGACACCGGCTACGCGCTCGGCGCGCTGGCACTGGGTTTGATTGCGCAGGCCAAAGGGGATATGGCCCCTGCGTTCTGGTTCACCGCCGTGCTGCTTGTGCTTTCAGGCGGCTGGGTGTTGCTGCGCGCCGAGGAAACCCTCCCCAGACTACCGCCCCGCCGCGTGTCCCACCACAGCACGCGCGTCGATGGGAGGCCATCCTGCATGGTGAAAAAACCATCCAAACCGCAGCAATGAACAGACATCATCGGCGTGGCGTCGTTGGCCGTAGCCGGGTTGCACGTGAAAGAACAGAACGCCATTGCCGGCCATGCCTTCGAGCGCTGTGCAGCGTTGCGGTCGCAAGCAGACAGCGGTTTGCAGGCCATGATCAACTCACCGACGCGGTCTGTTTTCCCAGGTACGTCGCCTGCACGTCGGCTGACTGCAGCAATTCGGCGGCGCTGCCTTGCAACCGGATGCGCCCAGTCTCCAGGACGTAGCCGCGGTCGGCGAGTTTGAGCGCCATCCGGGCGTTTTGCTCGACCAAAAGAATCGTCATGCCTTGCTCGCGGATTTGATGCAAAGCGCGAAAAATGTCGCGGACGATGATGGGTGCCAGCCCCAGACTCGGTTCGTCCAGCAGCAACAAAGTGGGTTGCGCCAACAACGCCCGGCCAATGGCCAGCATCTGCTGCTCGCCGCCTGACAAAGTGCCTGCAAGCTGCGCTTTGCGCTCGTCGAGCCGCGGAAACATACCGAGCACACGAGGCAACGCCTGGCGCACCTGCGCGGGCGCGCGGGTATATCCCCCCAGCTCCAGATTTTCGAGCACCGTCAATGTGGGAAAGACCCGCCGGCCTTCGGGAACCTGGGCTATGCCGAGGCGAACGATGCGGTCGGCTCCGAGATGCACCAAGCTACGGCCACGGAACTTGACGTCGCCAGCGTGCGCGCGCAGCAGCCCGCTGATGGTCCGCATGAGGGTGGTTTTTCCCGCACCGTTCGCCCCCAGCAGCGTGACGATTTCGCCCTCATCGACTTGCAGGCTCACGCCTTTGAGCGCCTGGATCGGGCCGTAGCGCACGTCGAGCCGATCGATTTGCAGCAGACTCATCGATGACCCCTTTGCGCTGTCGTCTGCGCGGTGTGCGCCGAGTATGCAGCCCATGCGTTCATGCGGCGCTCCCAATGGCTGGAGGCAAAAAATCCTCGTCGTCCTTGCCGAGGTAGGCCTCGATGACGTCAGGGTGGCTACGAATGTGTTCGGGGCTGCCTTCGGCAATTTTGCGCCCGAAGTTGATGCAGACGATGTGGTCGGTCACGTTCATCACCACGTTCATGTCGTGTTCCACCAGCAGCACGCTGATGCCTTCGTCGCGTACGGCGAGAATCGTTTCGTTCAGCGCTGCCGATTCGTGATCGTTCAAGCCCGCAGCGGGCTCGTCCAGGATGAGCAGCTTCGGCCGCGCCACGAGCGCGCGTGCCAGTTCCACCCGGCGCTGCACCCCGTAAGGCAGCGAAGCGACGTCCGTGTCAGCCAATTGGTCGAGCTGCAGCCTTGCCAGCAAGTCCATCGCCGTCTGCCGCAGGCGTTCTTCTTCCCGACGTTGCGCCGGGGTACGCAGCAGCCCCTGCCACCAGGTCTGCCGCGTCTGCAGATGCAGTCCGGCGAGCACATTGACCAGCACACTCTGCCCGTTGAACAGCCGGATGGTTTGAAAGGTACGAAAAATCCCCGCGCGGGCGATCCGGTGCGGTGCCCAGCCGGTGATGTCGGTGCCGTCAAACGTGATACGCCCCGCATTGGGCTTGTACACGCCGGTGATCAGGTTGAATGCCGTGGTCTTGCCCGCGCCGTTCGGCCCGATCAGTCCGACGATCTGGTTCGCCCCAACGGCAAAGCTCAGATTGGCCACCGCTTGCAGACCGCCGAAGCGAATCCCGACGTCGTCGAGTTCGAGCAGCGCCGCGCTCATGCCTTCGCTCCAGCGCTGCGACGGCGTGGCCAGATGCCTTGCGGCCGTAGCACCATGACCACGACCATCGCGATGCCGAAAACGAAGTAGCGATATTCGGCAAACTGTCGGAACGCCTGTGGCACGACGAACATCAGCGCCGTGCCCAGCAGCACTCCCGGGATCGACCCCTGGCCGCCAACGAGGACGATGGCAAACAGGGTGACCGATTCGGTAAACACAAACGCCCCGGGGCTGACGGCCGCCATCAACGCCGCAAACAGCGTGCCGGCAAAGCCGGCCAGTGCGGCGCTGAGCGCAAACGCGAGCACTTTGTAAGCGCGGATGTCGATGCCCATGGTCGTTGCCGCGAGTTGATCGTGCTTGATGTAGTAGAGGGTGCGGCCGAGGTGCGATCGATCGAGGTTGTGGATCAACACCAAGGTCGCGGCAAACGCTACCCAGTCGAGCCAGAACTGCGCCGAGGCACTGGCCAGCTGCCAGCCGAAAATGCTCGGCACGCCGATGCCGAAAATGCCGTCCGGCCCGCCGGTCATCCGCGCCAGATTGTTGTTCAGCGCGAGCACGAAAATGGCGTTCAAGCCGATGGTCACCACGAGGAGGTAATCACCGCGCAGTTTGACGATGGGCGCGGACAATACCGCCCCGGCCAGCGCCGCCAGCAGCACCGCCACCGGCCAGGTGGCCAGGATCGGCCAGTTGAACTGGGTGTTGAGAATCGCCGTGGCGTAAGCGCCGACGCCGAAATACACCGCATGCCCCATGTCGAACATGCCGGCCCGGCCGAGCACGATGTCCTGGCTGAGCGCGACGATGGCGTAGACGGCAAACAGCGACGCAATGAACATCCACGTCTGATCGAGCGCCAGGGGAACCGCCAAACCCGCCAACCACAACACCGCGCCGATCCACGGGCGGTTGATCCCATCGAGCACAGCCTTCATACCTTCTCCGCAACCCGCTCGCCCAGCAGCCCGGTGGGCCTGACGAGCAAAATGCCGATCAGCAGCGCGAAAGTGATGGCCTCCTGCCACGAACTCGAAATGAACCCGGCAGCGAAGGCATTGAACAAGCCCAGCAACACGCCGCCGAGCATCGCGCCGGGAATATTGCCGATGCCACCAATGATCGCCGCGATGAACGCGCTCAATCCGTAATTCCACCCCATGGTGAAGTACACCTGGCGGTAATACAGCCCGATGAACAAGCCGCCGATCGCGCCGATCGCCGGGCCGATGAGGAACACGCTGATGATCACCCGGTTGACGTTGATTCCCATCAGCCGCGCCGCATCCTGGTCGCTGGCCGTGGCGCGCATCGCCGTGCCATAGCGGGTGTGGTGGACGAACCAGTACAGCACCGCCATGAGCACCGCCGAGCCGGCGATGATCAGCACCTGCACCAGATCGATGCGCGCGCCCAGCGCCGTCCAATGCATCGACGGCAGCAAATTGCTCGGAAACACACGCAACTGCGGGCCCCAGATCAGCATGATGCCGTTTTCGATGAACAGCGAGGCGCCGAGCGCCGACACCACGGCCGAGAGACGGTCTGCGCGGCGCAGGGGACGGTAGGCGGTCAGTTCGAGCACCACACCCGCCGCAGCCACCACCACCGCGGCCACGAGGAACGCTGCGCCGAGCCACAACAGCTGCGCATGCCCGCTGCCAGCCCCGGAGCCCAGCACCACCAGGCCGACATACGCCCCGAAGATGCACAAGTCGCCGTGGGCGAAATTGATCAGTCGCAGCACGCCGTACACCATGGTGTAGCCCAGGGCAATCAGCGCGTAGATGCCGCCCACAGTCAACCCGTTGACGAATTGTTGAACGATCGTACCGAGCATCGGTGATCTCCTGGAAGCGCTGCGCGACCACAGGGGTTGGCCCGAAAAGCCGACCTCTGCGGCAGCGCCGTCACCCGATGATCAGATCATTTGCCGGCTGCGCTCGGCGGATAGATGATTTTGTAAGCGCCGCCGGGCATGACCTCGAACGCCACATAAGGGCTGCCGGTGCGCTCGCCCACTGCGTTCCAGGAAAATGTCCCGGTCAAACCCTCGAAGTCCTTGAGTTCGTGCAGGGCGGGAATCAGTTTGGCCGGATCGACACTTTTGATTTTTTCCGCGGTGTAGAGAATCGCCCGCAGGCCGTCGGCGTTGGTCAGAGTGAAAATGCTCGGCGGCTGATGCCCATAGGCGGCTTTGAACTGAGCGAGGAATTCCTTGGCCGCAGGATAGGGCAGATCTTCGGGCGCGGGCACATTGATGATGATCGCTCCCGCCGCAGCGTTTCCGGCGATTTTGGCAAAAGCCACATTCTGATTGGCGTCGCCGCCGATGAATTTGGCCTTCATGCCCAGTTGCGCCATTTGCGCCTTGATCAAGCCGCCGTCGGTGTAATACCCCGAGAAGTAAATGGCCTGCGGGTTCATCGCGGCGAGTTTGGTCAACACCGGGGTGTAGTTTTGCGAACCGGCATTGATATAGGCCTTGTCGAGCACGTCGATGCCTTCTTTTTTGGCATCGGCGACCACCGCGTCGGCCAGGCCGGTGGCAAAGCTGGAGTGGTCGGTAATGACCGCAATTTTGTTCAGTCCCGCGGCCTTGAAGTACCCGGCAGTGAAAATCGCCTCGGCGCTGTTGGGCGGAGCGTTGCGGAAAAACGTTTTGTATCCGCGCGCGGTCAGCTCATCGCTGGTGCCGTCGGAGGTCTGGATGACGTTGGCGCGGGCGTAAATCGGCTGCGCCGCCAAGGCTGCGCCGCTCGTGTAGCTTCCGATCACGGCGAGCACTCCGTCGTTGACCAGTTGCCGCGCGCAAATCGCCGCGGGCGCCGCTTCGCCCTGGTCGTCGCACACCTTGACTTCGAGCGGATGGCCGAGCAAGCCTCCCTTGGCGTTTTGCTGCTTCACCAGCAGTTTGACCGCATCGGCGATGCCCTGCCCTTCATTGGCGTATTGCCCGGTAATCGGCGCCTGCACGCCGATTTTGATCGGCGTGGCAGCTTGCGCGGCACTACCGACAGCCATCACACCAGCCGTCAGTAAAACTGAGAGAAGCGATTGACGCAAAGGGCGCATGAGAGTCTCCGTCGTTCAGGCTCGGTTCGTTTGTCAGCGGCAGCCTGGCGGCCGTCGTCGTTTGCGACGACCTGCGCGTGGGCCTGTTGACACGCAGTCGGGTCGCAAACGTGAAACGTAGCGTAGCGGTTTGACCCGCCAGGCGTATGCGGGTTTTACCTAACATACCCGACTGGTAAAACCTTTTCTATCTGCGGTATAACCTTGACACATTGGCAGCTCTTCATTTTTCGTAAACGGGTAAAACTCATGGCGGTGACGACAATCGGTGTCAAGGTCGACGAACGCATCCGGGAACGCATCCGACAAGCGGCTGAGGCGCAGAGCCGCTCACCGCACGCCCTGGTCAAAGACATGATTCTCCAAGGGCTCGAACGCGTCGAATCTGGCGCAGCGCAGCCCGCAGCGGAAGAAGCCGCCTGGGGTGAACTGCCGCAGGCTGGGGTCGTCGTGCCCTTTCTCGATCTGGCGCAGGATGTGCAGCCGCAGACCGTGCTGCGCGCTGCAATCACCGCGGCATACCGCCGCCCCGAGCCAGACTGTGTGCCCGCGCTCATCGCTCAGGCCGAGCTGCCGGCCGCGCAGGCGCAGGCGGCAGAGCAAATGGCGCGGCAGCTAGCCGAGCGGCTGCGCGCCAAGCCGTCGCGCGGCCTGGTGGAGACGCTGCTGCAGGAGTACGCCCTATCGAGTCAGGAGGGTATTGCGCTGATGTGCCTGGCCGAAGCGCTGCTGCGCATTCCCGACACCGCGACGCGCGACGCGCTCATCCGCGACAAGCTGCGCTCGGCCGACTGGCAAAGCCATTTGGGCGGTGGCCGCTCGCTGTTCGTCAACGCCGCGACGTGGGGACTGCTGCTCACCGGGCGGTTGGTCGCAACGAGCAGCGAGACGTCGTTGTCGAACTTGCTCACGCGGATGCTCGCGCGCGGCGGCGAGCCTCTGGTGCGTGGCGGGGTGAATCTGGCGATGCGGCTGATGGGCGAGCAATTCGTCCTTGGCCAAACCATCGGCGAGGCGCTGGCCAACAGCCGCAAATCCGAAGCCAAGGGATTCCGTCATTCCTACGACATGTTGGGCGAGGCAGCGCTGACCGCGGCGGATGCCGAGCGCTACCTTCACGACTACGAACAAGCCATCCACGCCATCGGCAAGTCGGCACAGCGCCGCGGCATCTACCAGGGCCCTGGCATTTCCATCAAGCTCTCGGCGCTGCATCCGCGCTACAGCCGGGCACAGCGGCAACGGGTGATGCACGAGCTGCTGCCGCGCTTGGTCCACCTCACCCGGCTGGCGCGTCAGTACGACATCGGCCTGAACATCGACGCCGAAGAGGCCGACCGGCTGGAATTGTCTCTGGATCTGCTCGAAAGCCTGTGCTTCGAACCGACGCTGGCGGGATGGAACGGTATCGGCTTTGTCGTGCAGGCCTATCAGAAGCGCGCACCGTTCGTGCTCGATTACCTGATCGACCTGGCGCAGCGTTCGCGCCGTCGGCTGATGGTGCGGCTGGTCAAAGGCGCATACTGGGACACGGAGATCAAGCGCGCCCAGCTCGACGGTCTGGAAGGCTTTCCGGTGTATACGCGCAAGGTGCACACCGATGTGTCGTACCTGGCTTGCGCGCGCAAGCTGCTGGCCGCGCCGCAAGCCGTGTTCCCGCAGTTCGCCACGCACAACGCGCATACCGTCGCCGCGATTCTGGCGATGGCCGGCGAAAATTTTTATCTCGGCCAATACGAGTTCCAATGCCTGCACGGCATGGGCGAGCCGCTGTACGAGGAAGTGGTCGCCGCCGGCGGGCTGAACCGGCCTTGCCGGATCTACGCTCCAGTGGGCACGCACGAAACCCTGTTGGCCTACCTGGTGCGGCGTCTGCTGGAAAACGGCGCCAACACCTCGTTCGTCCACCAGGTCAACGATCCGCAGCTATCGCTTGACGCCATCGTCGCCGACCCTGTGCAGATTGCACGCGGCATCCAGCCACTGGGCGCGCCGCACCCCAAAATCGCCCTGCCGCGGGCGTTGTACGGCGAGTCGCGCGACAACTCCGCCGGGCTGGACTTGAGCAACGAGCAGCGGCTGGCCTCGCTGGCTGCCGCCGGCCTTGCCAGCCTGGAGGGTACTTTGCATGCGCGGCCGATTCTGGCCGACGGCGAGGTGTCTGACGGCCCTTCGCGCCTGGTGCACAACCCGGCGGATCGCCGTGACGTGGTCGGCCAAGTGACCGAGGCCACGCCGGAGGTGGCTCAGCGTGCAGTCGCCCTGGCAGTCAAGGCCGCCTCGGTGTGGCAGGCCACCCCGCCCGACGAGCGCGCCGCGGTGCTGCGGCGTGCCGCTGACGCCATCGAGGCGCGGCTGCCGCACCTGGTTGCGCTGATCGTGCGCGAAGCCGGGCGCACCATCCCCGCAGCCATCGGCGAGGTGCGCGAGGCGATCGACGCGCTACGCTACGACGCCGCGCAGATCGACTCGCGCTTGCACAACGGCGAACACCGCCCGCTTGGTCCCGTTGTGGCGATCAGTCCGTGGAATTTCCCGCTGGCGATTTTCTTCGGCCAGATCGCCGCGGCGCTGGCCGCCGGCAACGTCGTACTGGCCAAACCGGCCGAGCAGACGCCGCTCATCGCCCAGGCCGCGGCGGGTTTGCTCATCGACGCCGGACTGCCAGCCGGCGCGCTGCAGCTCCTTCCCGGAGACGGGCGCATCGGCGCCGCTCTCGTCGCCGACCCGGGTGTGCGCGGCGTGGTGTTTACCGGATCGACCGAAGTGGCGCGGCTGATTCAAGCGCAACTGGCGCAACGGCTGGACCCGCAGGGACTGCCCATTCCGTTCATCGCCGAAACCGGTGGGCAAAACGCCATGGTCGTCGACTCGTCGGCGCTGCCCGAACAGGCCGTGAGCGACATTCTGTCCTCCGCGTTCGATTCGGCCGGGCAGCGCTGCTCGGCGCTGCGCATCCTGCTGGTGCAGGAGGACGCCGCAGACCGCCTGCTGACCATGCTGCGCGGCGCGATGGACGAATTGCGCATCGGCCGCCCCGACCGGCTCGACACCGACGTCGGCCCGCTCATCAGCCGTGAAGCACGCGATACCGTGGCAGCGCACATCGACGCCATGCGCAGCAAAGGGTATGCGGTGTTCGCGCCGCCGCTGCCTGCCGACACCCTTCACGGCCATTTCCTCGCGCCGACGGTGATCGAAATTCCTGCGGTGGACGTGCTCGGCCGCGAAGTTTTTGGTCCGGTGCTGCACGTCGTGCGCTACCGCAGCGATGCGCTGGACGCCGCGATCGACGCGGTCAACGCGCTGGGCTACGGGCTGACCTTCGGCATTCACAGCCGCATCGACGAAACCATCGCCCGCGCCCAGGAGCGCATCCGCGCGGGCAATATCTACGTCAACCGCAACATGATCGGAGCCGTCATCGGCGTGCAACCGTTTGGCGGACATGGTTTATCGGGAACCGGCCCGAAAGCCGGAGGCCCGCTGTATCTACGCCGCTTGCTCAAACCGACTTGCGCGCCCTTCCTCCCCTGCACCGCGGCAGGCGAGGCGTTTACTGCAGCGATGCAGGCGCTTGAGGCCGCAGGCATCGACCCGCAGCCGATGCAGCGCTACGCCGAGTGCGCCCCGGCCACGCAAGCGCAGGAACTGGCCGGCCCGGTTGGCGAATCCAACCGTTACCAGCTTCGCCCCAAAGGCGCCCTGCTCTGCCGTGCAGACGACGCTGCCGGCCTGGTGCGGCAAATCGGCGCCGCACTGGCCAGTGGCAACACTGCGCTACTCAGCGGCAAGTCGGCGCGAGAAATTCTGCAGGCCATTCCTGCCGACCTGCGTCGCTGGGTGCGCGAGGTCGGCGCGGACGATCAACCCGCAGCGGCGCTCTACGACGGCGACCCGGCCGGGCTGCAGTCGCTGCTGCTCGACGTGTCCCGATATACGCATGCCGTGGTCGTCGTCCACGCGCTGCCGATCGATCACCGCGAAACTGCCGATTACCCACTGGAACTGCTGCTCGATGAACAGTCGGTCAGCGTGAACACCGCGGCCGCCGGCGGCAACGCCAGCCTGATGACGATCGGCTAAGACCGCAAGGCGTGTTTGTGTCGAACATGCCATGCCCACGCAATAAAAAAGCCCACAGCATCGCGTGTAGGCTTTTTCGCTTTTTTCAATTTTGGTCGGGGCGAGAAGATTCGAACTTCCGACCCCCTGCACCCCATGCAGGTGCGCTACCAGGCTGCGCTACGCCCCGCCGACCAAAACAATAATCTTACATCATTTCAGGCGATGGTCAAAGTATTGCGAATGCTCAACAGCTCCTCACGAAGCTCGGCGAGGGAATGAATTTCAGTGGGCGGGCTATCCGGCATCGCGTTTGGCGATGAGCTCGAACCCAATTTGTCGGGCATCGCGCGGTCTTCTGCCGAACCGGCACCCAGGCGGGCACGGGCGCCGCTGATGGTGAAACCCTGGTCATAAAGCAGTTCGCGGATACGACGGATCAGCAGCACCTCGTGATGCTGGTAATACCGCCTGTTGCCTCGGCGCTTCATCGGTCGAAGCTGGGAGAATTCCTGCTCCCAATAGCGCAATACGTGCGATTTGACACCACATAGTTCGCTGACTTCGCCAATGGTGAAATAGCGTTTGGCCGGCAGTGGAGGCAAAGCGGTAGTGGCATTCATGGGTTCAGCGCGCTGCGCAGGCCCGTCGGTCGGAGAGTGGGCGGTGTGCGGGGGCATCGTGGAAGCGTCGTCTGGGACATCAAAAGTCAAACTCGCCAATGGCCCGCCGGTCGCGGCAAGGGCGATCTATTTTCTTCTCTGTCCAGTCCGTGTCATGCCAGCCAATGCCTGATCAACGAGGCAGATCAGGATGCAGCAGTTCGTTCCGCCCCATCGAGCTGTTGCAATTGCTGCTTGAATTTGTGGCTGGCATGAAAAATCACCACGCGCCGCGCCGCGATCGGAATGATTTCGCCGGTTCGCGGGTTACGACCTGGCCGTTGCGCCTTGTCGCGCAATTGGAAATGGCCGAATCCTGAAAGCTTGACGTCTTCACCCCTTGCCAGGGCATCACGGATACGGTCGAAAAACGCATCGACCATGTCTTTGGATTCGCGTTTGTTCAAGCCGATGCGCTCGTACAGTTGCTCAGCCAGTTCGGCCTTGGTCAAGGTCGGCGTTTGCACCGATTCGATCTGGATACGTGTCATGTCTCTCCCCTCGGTCGTGCCTGTGGCGTGTCGTTGCGCGTGGGCTCAGCCTCTGAGTTGTGCACCTGTGGCTTCACTCACGGCGGCGATCAGCGCCTGGCAGGCGGCATCGACCCGCTCGTCGGTGAGTGTCTGTGTGTCCTGCAATGTCAGACGCAAAGCCATGCTACGTACCTTCGTTTCCTCTGGTGGAACGAACACATCAAACAACTGCACATCTCGAATGATGCCGCAAATCGGCACATCGCGGATCGCGGTTTGCACGGCTTGTTGCATTTGCGCATAGCTCACCGCCAGCGGCAGTTGGAACGCCAGGTCACGCAACACTGCCGGTACGCGGTTGACCGGCGTGAACATAGGGATGAATTGACGCTGCAGCAGGCTGGCGTCGAGTTCGAAAATCACGGGCGCAGACTGCAATTCGTAGCGTTGCACCCACTGCGGATGCAATTCGCCGACAATGCCCAAAAACTGGCCGTCGAGCCGCACCTCGGCACTGCGCCCGGGGTGCAAAGCCGGGTGGATACAAACACTCCACTGCAGGACTCCACTTGCAGCGCATAACGCCTGCACATCGCCTTTGATGTCGTAAAAATCGACTTTGCGCTCTTCTACGCCCCACTGTAGAGGCTGCACGGCGCCGTAAGCCAAACCGGCCAGACGCGTCGGCTGGCGAATCCCGGCCAATTGCATCGGCCCGGCGGCGGCGCTGCGATCACGTAGAAAAACCCGCCCCAGTTCGAATACACGCAAACGCTTGGCACGGTGTTTGAGGTTGTCGCGCAGGACGTTGACCAGCGAACCGATGAGCGTCGAGCGCATCACCGACATCTGCGCCACGATGGGGTTGAGCAGTCGGATTGGTTGCTCCTGCCCGCAGAAGTCACGTTCCCATGCCGGATCGACAAAGGAAAAATTGATCGTTTCCTGGTAACCCAGCGCTGCGGCCTGCAAGCGCAGAGCGTGCAGGCTGCGTTGTGCCTCCGGGGCTGGCAACGGCGCCATGCGCGCCAGTGGGGGCCGGGCCGGAATCTGCGCGTAGCCGTGGATGCGCGCGACCTCTTCGATCAAATCCTCCTCGATTTCGAGATCGAAACGCTCGCTCGGCGGGGTGACGATCCAGCTTGGCTCGCCCCCGCTGGCATCGAACCGGGCCTGCAGCCCGAGACGCCGGAAAATCTCCCCCATTCGCTCGGCACCGATGTGCACACCAATGACTTTTTCGCATCGCGCCACGCGCATGCGCACAGGGCGACGCTCGGGCAGATGAATGACTTGGTCGTCCACCGGCCCTGCCTGCCCGCCACAGATCTGCAGGATGAGCGCGGTCAGCACGTCCAAATGCTCGACGGTGGTGGCGTAGTCGACTCCGCGCTCGAAGCGCGCGGCGGCATCGGTAGAAAAGTTCAGACGGCGCGCGCGCCCGCGGATCGCATCGGGCCACCAAAATGCCGCCTCGACGTAAATATCGGTGGTGTCCAAGGTGACGGCAGTAGCCTGTCCGCCCATGATGCCAGCGAGTGATTCCACCCCCTGCTCTGCGGCAATCACTCCCATGTCCGGGGCGAGCGTCACAGTCTGGCCGTTGAGCAGTTCGAGTTGCTCGCCCTCCCGCGCCCAGCGCACGGTCAGGCCGCCGCGGATTTTGCCCAGATCAAAAACATGGCTCGGGCGCCCGAGTTCGAGCATGACGTAGTTGGAAATATCGACCAGCGCCGAAATGCTACGCTGGCCACTGCGTTCCAGCCGGGCTTTCATCCACTGCGGCGTCGGCGCAGCGGCGTTCACCCCGCGGATCACTCGTCCGGAAAACCGCCCGCACAGATCTGGTGCATCGATCCGCACGGGCAGACGATCCTGCAACGTGGGCACGACGGCGGCGACATGCGGTTTGTGCAGCGGCGCGCCGGTTGCCGCCGACAACTCGCGGGCGACGCCGAACACGCTCATACAGTGCCCGAGATTGGGTGTGAGCTTGATGGTAAAAATCGCCTCGTCCAGCGCCAGGGCGTCGCGCAGGCTGCTGCCGGGCGGCAAATCGTCGGGCAGCGCGAGCAGGCCGGAATGATCCGCCGACAGCCCGAGCTCGCGCGCCGAGCACAACATACCTTGCGAGTCGACGCCGCGCATCGTCGCTGGCCCGATGTGCACAGCGTCCTGCCCAGGCTGCGTTGGCGGCAGCTCGGCACCGACCAGCGCGCACGGCGCGAGCATTCCGGCGACGACATTGGGCGCACCGCACACGATTTGCAGCGGCGCCTGCGCGCCGACGTCGACTTGACACACGCGCAGTTTGTCGGCGTTGGGATGCGGCTGCACGGTCAGCACTTTGCCGACGACGACGCCTGAAAACGCCGGCGCCGCGGGCTGGACCTCCTCGACTTCGAGCCCGGCCATGGTCAGGGCCTCGGCAACGGCATCGGTCGTCAAGTCGGGGTTGCAAAACTGGCGCAGCCAAGATTCAGGAAACTGCATGGTGGACGGAGGAAAGGGGTTGATCCAGATCGGTGGCGGTGTCTGCTGCGGCTTGCTCAGGCGAACTGCTGCAAAAAGCGCAAGTCGTTTTCGTAAAACAGCCGCAAATCGGAAATGCCGTAACGCAGCATGGTGAGACGATCGAGGCCGCTGCCAAAGGCAAAGCCGATATAGCGCTGCGCATCCAGACCGAAATTGCGTACGACGCTGGGGTGCACCTGGCCCGAGCCGGCCAGCTCCAGCCAGCGCCCCTGCAGCGGCCCGCTCTCGAACATCATGTCGATTTCGGCTGACGGTTCGGTGAAAGGAAAATACGATGGCCGAAAACGCACTCGAATGTCGTCGCGTTCGAAAAAGGCTTTGAGAAAACTGGTGAACGTCCCCTTCAAATCGGCCATCGACACGTCGCGGTCGATCCACAGTCCCTCGAATTGATGAAACATCGGCGAATGCGTGGCATCGCTGTCCACACGGTATGTTCTGCCCGGCGCGATGACTTTGATCGGCGGCATGTCACTCGACCCGACATGGCGCTGCACATGCGCGCGCGCATAGCGCACCTGCATCGGCGAGGTATGCGTGCGCAGCAGCAAGGGCTGGCCATGTTCGTCTTGTGCATCGACGTAAAACGTGTCCTGCATGGAGCGCGCCGGGTGGTTTTGCGGCGAATTCAATGCGGTGAAATTCGTCCAGTCGTCCTCGATTTCCGGCCCATCGGCCACGTCGAATCCCATCGAGCGGAAAATCTGTTCCATGCGCAGCCAACTGCGGGTGAGCGGATGCAGCCCGCCGCGGTTCCCCTCGCGTCCGGGCAAAGTCACGTCGATCGCCTGCGCCTGTAGCTGGGCCTGCAGCGCTGCCTGCTCCAGAGCGTCGCGGCGCTGCTGCAACGCCTGCTCGATGGCTTGTTTGGCCAGGTTGATGTCTGCTCCACGCGAGCGCTTCTGCTCGGCACTCAGCGCAGCCAGTGCCTTCATCTCCGCTGTGAGAATCCCGGTTTTTCCCAGGTAGCGCGCCTTGGCATTTTCCAGCGATGCGGAATCGGCGGCCCGCGCAAATTCTTCCCGCGCTTGCTCAACCAGCGATTGCAATGGATTCATGATCGGAAAGTCGACTCAATAGGATTTTGCCGCATCGCAATGTCGGCCAATAAAACACAAAGGCCTGTTCTCACAGGCCTTTGGACTGCAGACGCTGCCGCGCGGCAGCGGCAGACGACTCATCAGGCCATCACTGCTTTGACCTGATCGACAATTTTGGCAAAAGCCGCAGCATCGTGCACCGCCATGTCGGCGAGCACTTTGCGGTCGATCTCGATACGCGCTTTTTTCATGCCGTTCATGAATACGCTGTAAGTCATGCCGGATTGGCGGACTGCGGCGTTGATCCGGGTGATCCACAACGAGCGGAATTCACGCTTTTTGGCACGGCGGTCACGGTAGGCATATTGCCCGGCCTTCATCACCGCCTCTTTGGCGATGCGATAGACGTTTTTACGGCGACCACGGAAGCCTTTGGCGAGGTCGAGAACTTTTTTGTGACGAGCGCGCGCTGTCACACCACGTTTGACGCGAGGCATTGAGTAACTCCTGATCCAATTGAACGAGTCGGACTGAGGTGGTCAGCCACCTCAGGCAAAAGGCATCATGGCGGCGATCTGCTTCAGATCGCTGGCATGCACCGCGGTGGCGCCACGCAAGTGACGTTTGTTCTTGGTGGTCTTTTTGGTCAGGATGTGGCGTTTGAACGCCTGTCCGCGTTTGACAGTGCCGCCGGGTCGCACGCGAAATCGCTTGGCGGCACTCTTTTTGGTCTTCATTTTGGGCATGATGGCTCCATTTGTTTGACATATCCGCAGGCGGTTCGACGACCAGTCGAACGCTTCTCAGCCCACGCACACGAGTTTTGCGGCGTCCACCCGCACGGGTGTCATCCGGCAAGTTCCGCAGCCTCCGCCGCGGCACCGGCTGCAACAGCAGCCGGAATTTTTCGCGCGCCACCAAAGCCAGCGCACCGGCAGCGCGCGCATCACGTCATTTTTTCTTCTTCGGCGCGATGACCATGATCATCTGCCGCCCCTCCAGTTTGGGCATCTGCTCGACCTGCCCGACATCCTCCACATCCGCCTTGACCCGTTCGAGCACACGCATGCCGATGTCCTGGTGGGTGATTTCGCGCCCACGAAAACGCAACGTCACCTTGCCTTTGTCCCCCTCTTCGAGAAAGCGGCGCAGATTGCGCAGTTTGATCTGGTAATCACCATCGTCCGTCGCCGGACGGAATTTGATCTCCTTGATCTGGATCTGCTTTTGTTTGAGCCGCGCTTCGTGATTCTTTTTTTGCTCTTCGTACTTGAACTTGCCGTAATCCATCAGACGGCAAACCGGAGGGGACGCGGTCGGCGCGATTTCGACCAAATCGACGTCGTACTGCTCGGCCAGGCGCAGCGCTTCGGCCAGGGGGACGACGCCGATTGCCCCGCCATCCGGGCCAATCAATCGGAGTTCTGGAACGGTGATTTCGCGATTGAGGCGGTGGGCGCGTTTTTCCGGTGTGTTACGGCTCTGAAACGTAGCGATGGCTCAAACCTTTCAATGGTGACAAAACATGTGCTTCCCGGCAGAGACATTGCTCTACTCTGGCTTGCGCGACCGCACTTCCTGGGACAGTTTTTGCGTCAGCGCCTGCAGGGACAGCACCCCGAGGTTGACATTGCCGCGTGCCCGCACTGCAACCGTTCCGGCGTCTCGCTCTTGGTCGCCGACGACGAGCAGGTAAGGCACTTTGCTCAATGCATTTTCTCGTATTTTATAGTTGATCTTTTCGTTGCGCAAATCCAACTCGACTCTAAAGCCTTGTTTTGCCAGCATTTGCGCAACAGAACGGGCGTAGTCGGCCTGAGCATCGGTGATATTCATCACCACGGCCTGCACCGGCGCGAGCCATAGCGGCATGGCGCCGGCGTAGTGCTCGATCAAGATGCCGATGAAGCGCTCCATCGAACCGACGATGGCACGGTGCAACATTACCGGGCGCACGCGCTGGGAGTGCTCGTCGACGTACACGGCATCCAGACGCTCGGGCATCATGAAATCGACCTGCATGGTACCGACCTGCCAGGCACGGCCGATCGAATCTTTCATGTGGTATTCGATTTTCGGCCCGTAGAACGCGCCCTCGCCTGGAAGCTCCTGCCAGGCGACGCCGCAGGCGCTGAGCGCCGCGCGCAACGCCGCCTCGGCCTTGTCCCATACCGCGTCGTCGCCGATGCGCTTGTCCGGGCGCAGCGCGATCTTCAACGCGATATCGCTGAAACCAAAATCGGCGTACACCTGCATCGCCTGTCGGTGAAACGCAGTGACTTCGGCTTCGATCTGGTCTTCGGTGCAAAAAATATGGCCGTCGTCCTGGGTGAAACCGCGCACGCGCAGCAGCCCATGCAACGCGCCCGATGGCTCGTTGCGATGGCATGAGCCAAACTCGCCATAGCGAATCGGCAGATCGCGGTAGCTGCGCAAACCGGAGTTGAAAATCTGCACATGCCCGGGGCAGTTCATCGGCTTGACGGCGAATTGCCGCTTTTCCGACTCGGTGAAAAACATGTTCTCGGCGTAATTGTCCCAATGGCCCGAGCGCTTCCACAGACTGACGTCGAGGATCTGCGGCCCGCGCACCTCCTGGTAACCGCTATCGCGGTACACCTGCCGCATGTACTGTTCCACGGCTTGCCACAGCGCCCAGCCTTTGGGATGCCAGAACGCCAGTCCCGGCGCCTCGTCCTGGAAGTGAAACAGGTCGAGCTCCTTGCCGAGCTTGCGGTGGTCGCGCTTTTCCGCCTCGGCCAGCGCGTGCAAGTAGGCATCCTGATCGTCTTTCTTCGCCCAGGCCGTACCGTAAATCCGTTGCAACTGCGCGTTGCGCTGGTCGCCGCGCCAGTAAGCCCCAGCCACCTTCATCAGCTTGAACACCTTCAGGCGACCGGTAGAGGGCACGTGCGGCCCGCGGCACAAGTCGGTAAACCCCCCCTCGGTGTACAGCGACACCTCTTCACCCTCGGGAATGCTGGCAATGATCTCTGCCTTGTAATGCTCGCCGATGGACTTGAAATACTCGACGGCGGCATCTCGCGGCATGACTTTGCGCCGCACCGGCTCATCCTTGCGCGCCAGCTCGACCATGCGCGCCTCGATTTTTTCCAGATCCTCCGGCGTGAACGGCCGCTTGTAGGCAAAGTCGTAATAAAAGCCGTTGTCGATCACCGGCCCGATGGTCACCTGTGCGTCCGGGTAGAGCTCTTTGACGGCATAGGCAAGCAGGTGCGCAGTCGAATGGCGGATGATGTCCAAACCCTCTGCATCCTGGTCCGTCACGATGGCAACTCGCGCATCCTGGCTGATGACATGGCTGGTATCGACCAGTTTGCCGTCGACTTTTCCTGCCAGCGCGGCTTTGAACAGTCCCGGCCCGATGGACTTGGCCACCTCGGCCACGGTCAGCGGCGCGTCATACTGGCGCACCGAGCCATCGGGAAGAGTGATTCGAATCATGGTGAGTGCCTCTTTAGAAAACGGTGCGCCGCCGTCAATCGGATGATCTCTTGCCGGGACATGCCCGCCGGCGACGACGACATCGCACAGAAAAAAAAGGTGCGGCAGGGCCGCACCTTTTCGTCATCGTGCACGTGCGTGCGGACCTGCGGGCATCAAGGCGTCTGCAAGCAAGTTCGGGAAAAAGACATGGTCGGCATGCGCTGACGGCACAAAAGGCACTGATGACAACAGAACGCAGCAGGCTGCGCTGCGTATGGCTTTCGGGACGTGGACTTGGTAGGCGGTATTGGAATCGAACCAACGACCTCTTGCATGTCAAGCAAGCGCTCTAACCATCTGAGCTAACCGCCTATAAAGTCAAAAATCATACCACGTTTTTGCCGCATCCCGAAGATCAGCGCCGCCACGCTTTGATCACCCCGGGCACTTCGGCAATCAGCCCGAGTGCGCGCCTGAGTTTGCCGCTGTGGCTGAGCTGCACGGTAAAGCGCATTTGCGCGCGATCCGCGATCGAGCGGGTGTTGACCGCGATCACGTTGATGCGCTCTTTGGTCAACACCTCGGAAATGTCGCGCAGCAAACCCTGTCGATCGCTTGCGCTGACCTCGATATCCACCGGGTAGAGCGCCTCACCCTCGCTGCCTTGTGACCAGGTCACGGCGATGACACGCTCTGGGTGCTGCTTGGCAATATTGCGGAAATTCGGACAATTGATGCGGTGGACGCTCACGCCTTTTTCCCGCGTGACGAAGCCGCCGATGACGTCGGGTGGCGCCGGTTTACAGCAGCTGGCCAATTGCGTCAGCAAGGACCCCACCCCAACCACCAACACCTGCTGCCCCCCCGCCTTCGGCGGCGCGGCGCTGCCCGACAGGGCGACGGCTTCTTCCTGCGCTGCCACAGACGGCGTCTGCGCACGCAGGAAGGTTTCGATCTGCCGCAGCGAAAATTCCTCTTTGCCCACGCGCTCGAACAGTTCATCGGCGGCACCGAACCCCAATCCCTCGGCGAGGGTCTGCAGGTTGACGCTGGTTTTGCCCTCGCGTTGCAACAACCGCTCGACCTGCGCCCGCCCCTTGGCGATGGTGTCCTGCTGCACGATCTGGTTGAACCAGGCGCGCACCTTGGCGCGCGCCCGCGGGCTGCGCAGGTAACCGAGCTCGGTGTTGAGCCAGTCGCGCGACGGCCCCCCCTCCTTGGCGGCGATGATTTCCACTGTCTGGCCGCTGCGCAGCGGCGTAGTCAATGGCACCAAGGCGCCGTCCACACGCGCGCCGCGGCAACGGTGGCCCAGGTCGGTGTGCAGCGCGTAGGCGAAATCGACTGGCGTCGCCCCTTTGACCAGTTCGACGATCCGCGCCTGCGGCGTGAGCACGAAAATGCGGTCTTCGACGTCGGCTTCGGCGGCGGCATCGGCCCCGCCGGAAGGCGCAGACGCCGCCCCACGCGCGAGCTCCTGCTGCAACGCCAGCAGTTGCCGGGCCAGCGCAATGCGGGTTTGATAGTCGTCGGCCTGCACCTGCCCCTGGTAGCCCTTGACCCCGGCTTCCTTGTAGGCCCAATGCGCCGCGCTGCCATGCTCGGCGTAGGCGTGCATGGCCTCGGTGCGGATCTGGATTTCGAAAATCTGGCCACTACCGGTGCGCACCACGGTATGCAGCGACTGGTAGCCGTTGGGTTTGGGCTTGGCGATGTAGTCGTCGAATTCTTCGGGCAGTGCGGTCCAGATCGAGTGCACCACGCTGAGCGCGGCATAGCAGGCATTGACGTCGGCCACGATGATGCGCAGCGCGCGCAAATCCATCACCTGATCGAAGCGCAATTGCTTGCCCTGCATCTTGCGCCAGATGCTGTAAATGTGCTTGGGGCGGCCGACGACTTGCGCAGCGATGTGCTGCTGCTGTAGCGCGTCGTGCAACTGGGCGATGGCGATCTGAATGCCCTGCTCGCGTTCGGCGCGTCGCTCATCGAGCTGGCGCGCAATGTCTTTGTACACCGTGGGCTGCATCAGCCGGAAGGTCAGATCCTCCAGCTCCCACTTGATCTGCCAAATGCCCAGTCGGTTCGACAGCGGTGCGTACACCTCCATGCTTTCGGCGAGAAACGCCGCTGGAGCGTCGGTTTTGCTGCGCGTAAAAAACCGCAGCGACTGCAGCCGCGAAGCCAGACGCAGCAAAGCCACACGCAAATCACGCGAAAACCCCAGCAGCAGACGCCGCAGCAGCTCGATATGACGGCGGCGCAACTCGGCCTCGTCGGGCCCGCCGCGCGCCATGCGCGACACTTCGACGAGTTTGCGCGTCTGCACCGCCAGTGCGGCGAGCTGCTCGCCGAAGTGCTTGCGCAGCTGATCGTGCGGATGGGCCAGATGCGGCACGGCAAGGTTCAAGTAGGCGGCGGCCTGCGCGTCGGCGTCGGCACCGATGTCGGCAAGAATCGCGCGCACGCCGTCGGCATGTTCCAGCGCCGGCTCGCCGGTTTCCAGCACCATGGTGTCGATCAGCGCCAGCGCGTACACCCGCGCCTGCGCGACGCGCTCGGGTAGGCTGTCCTGCAGCGCCGAGCTTGCCGATTCGAGCTGCGCAGCAGTCACGACAGTAAAAAACCGCGCACGATGTCGACCTGGTCTGGCTGCACCAGCGTCGGCGCATGGCCGACACCTGGAAATTCGACCCACCGCGCCCGCGGCCCTCGCTGCGTCATCGCCCGAGCCGTCTGCGGGCTGAGGATGTCCGATTGCTCGCCGCGCAGCAGCAGGGTCGGCGCGGTGATCTGGTCATACGCCTGCCATAGCGCCAGCTCGCCGGCGGCTGCAGCCTGTGCGGCGCCGACGGTCAAGGGCTGCGCCAGCGCCGGATCGTAGTGCAGACGCCACCCCCCGTCTTCCGGGCGAAGCATCGGGCGGGTCAAGGCCAGCCATTGCGCGTCGGTGTGTGGGCCGAAACCCACGGAAATTTCGCGCAGGCTGACCGCCGCCTCGTCGACGCTGGCAAAGTGCATTTTGTGCCCCACATAGCTGGCGATGCGCAGCAGGCCGCGCGGATCCAGCGCCGGCCCGACGTCATTGAGCACCAGCCGCTGCACCGGGCTGTGCCGCAGCCCGGCCAAAGCGATGCCGATGAGCCCGCCCAACGACGTGCCGACCCACGCCAGCCGCCGCGGATCGACGCGGGCGAGCAAGGTGACGATGTCGGCCAGGTATTGCGGCAGCTGGTAAAGCGCCGGGTTGTCCAGCCAATCCGATTCACCGCGGCCGGGCAGATCGGGGCAGACGACGCGGCGTTCGGCCATCAGCGCCTGCGCCAGCACGTCGAAATCGCGCCCCTGCCGGGTCAGGCCGTGGACGCAGACGACGACATCGTCGCAACCGGGGTCACCCCATTCCCAGTAAGCCAGGCGATGCAGCCCGCCGGGATGAAGACATTGCACAAAAGCGAGGCGAGGTTGGAGCGACACGGCACGAAAACTCTCACAACGGACGAGTCATCATACCGATGCTGCCGCCCGTGCGTGCGCGCGCCGCTCTTTCATCGCCGCGCACGGGCTGCGGCGGCTGGCCGCGGCTGCGCCCCGGCGTCGGGAGCGAGACGCTGGATTTGCTGGCGCAACAGTTCGCGCTCCTGCGGCGTCAAGGTATGCGGCGCAATGGCCGCCGAAGCCTGCGGCGTGACGAAGCTGGCGTCGCGCACCACGATGCTGCCACCGCGCGGCACGTCAGCCGGTGTGAGGACTGCCGAATGCAGCAACACCGCCGCACCGGCCGGCTGGAAAATACCGAAAAATGCCGCAACGCAACCGGGAAAAAAACGAAAATGCGACATTGGCGTATCGAAAGTTTGCAATTGAAATTATCGAATCAGCCCGCGCCGAAACGCCGCCGGAGCGCAGTAAACTGTGTAACAAGCCTTTAGCGGGCTTGTCGTTAGGCTCGTGGCAGACCCGACCTGCCGCGTTTTCTTTTTCAATTGGCGCTTCTATGGACCACGAAAAACCGAAAAAGCTGATGGTCGTCGATGACGACGCACGCATCCGCGACCTGCTGCGTCGCTATCTCTCGCAAGAAGGCTATGAAGTCTTCGTGGCCGAAGATTCCAAGGCCATGTCGCGCATCATGGTCAAGGAACGCTTCGACCTGATCGTGCTCGACTTGATGCTGCCGGGCGAAGACGGCCTGTCGATCTGCAAACGGCTGCGCGCGTCCAAAGACCAGACCCCGATCATCATGCTCACGGCCAAGGGGGAGGACGTCGACCGCATCATCGGCCTGGAAGTCGGCGCCGACGATTACCTGCCCAAACCGTTCAACCCGCGTGAACTGCTCGCGCGCATCAGCGCCGTATTGCGCCGCCAGCCCTCCCCCGAATTGCCCGGCGCGCCCTCGCGGGAGGACGAAACCGTGGTGTTCGGCCCGTTCAGCCTGGACCTGGCACGGCGCGAACTGAGCAAAAACGGCGAACCCATCAGCCTGACCACCGGTGAATTCGCCATGCTCAAGGCCCTGGTGCGGCATCCGCGCCAGCCCTTGTCGCGCGACCGGCTGGCCGAACTCGCCCGCGGCCGCGACTATGAAGCCTTCGACCGTAGCCTGGACGTGGCCATTTCGCGGCTGCGCAAAATCATCGAGGCCGACGCGGCGCATCCGCGCTACATCCAGACCGTTTGGGGCGTAGGGTATGTCTTCGTCCCCGACAACGCCGACAACTGACGCATCCGGCCAGGCCACCGCACCGCCATCGCGAATCGGCCCTTGGCAGCGCCTGAGCAACTGGATCAGCGACGTTTTCGGCCGGCTGTACTGGCGCACTTTTGCGCTCATCGTGCTGCTGGTCAGCGCCAGCCTGGCGACTTGGTTCCAGAGTTTTCGCCTGCTCGAACTCGGGCCGCAGGTGGCGCAGACCTCGCGGCAGATCACCAGCCTGATCGATCTCACCCGGCTGGCGCTGATCCATTCCGATCCGCAATACCGCGTTTCGCTGCTCGACGACCTGGCGAAAAAAGAAGGCATTTACATCTACCCGCGCAATCCGGGCGATCAATGGGTGCCGATGAATCATTCCGATTTCACCAAACGCCTGGAAACCGCGGTCAACAGCCGTCTCAAAGAGCAGCTCGACTTTGCCGACGCCGTCAACGACCGCCCCGGGCTGTGGATCGGGTTTCGCATCGCCGGCGATCCCTATTGGCTCTTGCTCGACCGCTCGCGCATCGATCCGTCGCTGAGTGAGACCTGGGCGAGCTGGGGCGTGATCGCCACGCTGCTGGCGCTCATCGGCGCCGCGGTCATCGCCAGCTTTGTCAACAAGCCGCTGCGCGATCTGCGGCTGGCCACCGCCCGCGTCGGCGCCGGCAACTATTCGCAAATGCTCGATGAACAATCGGGAATGCGCGAAATCCGCGAAGTCAACCGCGGCTTCAACCGCATGGCCCGCAGTCTGCAGGAAGTCGAGGAGGAGCGCGCGCTGATGCTCGCTGGCATCTCCCACGACATCCGCACCCCGCTGGCGCGGCTGCGGCTGGAAGCCGAGCTGAGCGTGCCCGACGAGCAGTCGCGGCAAAACATCATCGACGACATCGAACAGGCCGACCGCATCATCAGCAAATTCCTCGAATACGCTCGCAGCACCCGGCCGCGGTTGGAAACGGTCGATCTGAACGCGCTGATCGATTTCCTCCGCGACCGCTATCAAAAGGACGAAACCGTCGTGCTGCACCTACGCACCCCGCAGGTACCGGCCGTGCGCGCCAACACGCTGGAACTGCAGCGCGTCATCGTCAACCTGGTGGAAAACGCCAAACGCTACGCTCTCACCCCCGGTGAGGTGCATACCGATTTGGACATCAGCCTGCAGCGCTGCGTCGATTCGGTGCAGCTCAGCGTGCGCGACCACGGCCCAGGCGTGCCCGAGGAACAGCTCGCGCAACTGACCCAACCGTTTTTCCGCGGCGACGCCGCGCGCACTGCAGCCAAGGGAACGGGTTTGGGGCTGTCGATCGTCGATAAAACCATCGCTGCTCTGGGCGGACGGCTGGAACTGCGCAACGCCGAGGGCGGCGGGCTGGAAGTACGCATCTGGCTGCCGTTGCAATCGGAGCGATCAGACTAGCGGCGCGCATCCTGCTCCTGCGCTGCCGCCAGTTCGAGCTGCATTCTCACGCGCAATTTGACCGCGCTCAGGCCGTCGAACGTGCCGCCACGCAGCGGCCCGACCCGCGACGCCACTTCCACCCGCACGCCTTGCGCTTTGGCTTGTTGCAGCGCCGCGTCCAGGCGCGCATGCACCGTGCCGCCCCCCGTGCCGGCGACGACCAAGCCGCGCAACGCAGGTTGCACGGATGCGGCCAGCAGCGCCCGCACCACGCTGCCATCCGCCCCGGCGTGGCTGAGCACGATGTCCACCCGCGGCAAAAGCGGCGCCTCAGGCACGGCAAACGGCGCCCCCGCTTCGGCGCTCGGCCGGCGCCACAGCCGCATCTGCGGGCCGATGAGTTCGCCCAGCGCGCCGGGTTCGCCGGAGCCGAACGCGTCGACGGCGTGGGTGCTGATTTTGACAACGTCGCGTGCCGCATGCACCCTGCCGTGCAGCACGCAGACCGCTCCTAGCCCACGCGATTGCGGGTCGGCTGCGACACGTAGCGCATCGAGCAGATTTTGCGGCCCGTCGGCGTCGAGCGCGGTGGCCGGACGCATCGCCGCGGTCAACACCACTGGTTTGTCGCTGCGGTGTACTAGATGCAGAAAATACGCGGTTTCCTCCAGCGTGTCGGTGCCGTGGGTGACGACGCAGCCCGCCACCTGCGGCTGCTCCAGCCAGTGCGCCACGCGCTCAGCCAGGCGCGACCAGAGCGCGGCATCCATATCCTTGCTGTCGATGTTCGCCACTTGCTCGGTGTGGATGCGGGCCCACTGCGACAGCGATGGAATTTTTTGCAACAGCTCGCCAATGCCCAGCACCCCAGCGGCATAACCGGGCAGGCTCGGGTCGCCGGTGGCGGCGCCGGCAATCGTGCCGCCGGTGCCGAGTACGGCGATTTCGGGCAATCTTGCAACAGACAACGGCGCTGACATGGCGAAATCCTTTGCACAAAAGCTGTTGTGATTTACAGTGCTGTAAAAATCATCAAGCTGGAAGGGCAGCCAGCCTGGCGCCGATCCGTACCATGCGCGCATCGGCGAGCGCTTGCAGCTGCGCTGCCCTCACAGTTCATGCATTGTGCCTTCACGGAGACCGTCCATGCGCCGCCCCGTTTCCAAGCTGACGACGCGCCAGCAGCAAATCCTCGACCTCATCCATGCCTCGGTGCACGAGGTCGGCTACCCGCCGACGCGCGCGGAAATCGCCGCGCGTCTGGGATTTCGCTCGGCCAACGCTGCGGAAGACCATTTGCAGGCCCTGGCACGCAAAGGTGTCATCGAATTGACGCCGGGGGCATCGCGCGGCATCCGTATCGTCGCCCCACAGCGCCAGCGGGCAGCGGCAGCGGGCGTGGCGTGGAACGACGCCGCGAGGCAGCTCGCCCTGCCCGGAGCCGAGCAGCTCTGCCTGCCGCTGGTGGGCCGCGTGGCTGCGGGCCAGCCCATTCTGGCACAGGAGCATGTCGAGCACAGTGTGGCCGTCGACCCGGCCGTGTTCGCCTCGCGCCCGGATTACCTGCTCAAGGTGCGCGGCATGAGCATGCGCGACGCCGGCATTCTCGATGGCGACCTGCTCGCGGTCAAAAGCTGCCAGACCGCAAGCAACGGCCAGATCGTCGTTGCCCGCCTCGGTGACGACGTCACGGTCAAGCGCCTGTCGATCCGCGGGCAGCACATCGAACTCCTCGCCGCCAACCCCGATTTCGCCCCGATCCGTGTCGACCCCGACCAGCCGTTTGCCATCGAAGGTGTGGCCGTCGGCCTGCTGCGCGGCACGTTGCAATGAAAGCAAACGCCTACAGCCGCGCAGGTCACGCCGCCACCGACCGCCGCCGCGTTCTCCACCACCCCCACAGCGCCGGCATGAGCGAGGCGACGATGATGCCCAGCGTCATCATTCCCAGGTTGTGCTTGATCCAAGGGATATTGCCAAACAGATAGCCCGCGAGCACGAGCACGCCGACCCACAGCGTCGCGCCGAGCATGTTGTAGGCAAGAAATTTGCCGTACGACATCTCAGCCACCCCGCCGACGAACGGCGCAAACGTGCGGATGAACGGCATGAAACGCGCGGCAACGATGGTGATGCCGCCGTATTTTTCGTAGAACGCATGCGCCTTGTCGAAAGCGCGGCGGTTGAACCAGCGCGAATCCGGCCAGGAAAACACTTTGTGCCCGATGGCCTTGCCGATCTGATAGTTCATGCTGTCGCCGAGCACCGCGCCGAGCCACAGCACGGCCATCACGCCAAACAGGCTCAAACTGCCCGAAGCGGCGAACGCGCCGACGACGAACAACATCGAGTCGCCGGGCAAAAACGGCATGACCACCAACCCGGTTTCGATGAACACGATGCCGAACAGCAGCCCGTACACCCACGGCCCGTAAGCCGAGATGAACTGCGCCAGATGCACATCGAAGTGCAAAATGAGGTCGACGACGGTGTGCAGATCCATACGGCAGGACAGGGGTGGGCAGATGACGGCCGGCTCCTGCCGGCGATGCGGGACACACAGAGAAATGAAATGCTGCCGCCGCAAACTGAGCGCTCACTGAGTGCTCATCGAGCGCGCTCCAGGCAGCGCAAACACAAACCCGGCCAGCCGCCGCGTCCGGCCGCGGCGGTGCAAGCCGCGCCAAGTATACTCAGCGCAGATGTCCCTTCTTTTGCCCAGCGGGGCCGAGCCCGCGACCTTCCCAGCGGTGCAACCCCAACGTCCGATCCGTCCATTACCGGACGTGCTCATCAGCCAGATTGCCGCCGGTGAGGTCATCGACAGGCCGGCGTCGGCGCTGCGCGAATTGCTCGACAACGCCATCGACTCCGGGGCGACGGCCATCACCGTGCGGCTGGAACAAGGCGGTTTGGCCAGCGTGCAAGTCGAAGACGACGGCTGTGGCATCCCGGCAGAGGAGTTGCCGCTGGCGCTGCAGCGCCACGCCACGAGCAAAATCGCCAACCTCGACGAATTGCAGCACGCCGCGCATCTAGGGTTTCGCGGCGAGGCGCTGGCGGCGATGGCCGCGGTGGCGGAAATCGAAATCCTCAGCCGACGCGCCGATGCCGCTGGCGCCATGATCCACGCCCGCGCCGGGCAGGCTGGGCCGGTGCAACCGGCCGCGGCGCAGACGGGAACGCGAGTGACCGTGCGACAGCTGTTTTTCGACATGCCCGCACGGCGCAAATTTCTCAAGTCGCCAGCCACCGAATACGCTTGGTGCGTCGAGGTGTTCAAGCGCATCGCCTTGTCACACCCCGGCGTAGCGCTGCGGCTGTGGCACGACGGCCAGCTCAAACTGCACTTCGATCGTGACACGTCCGAACTGGGCTTACAGCGTGTTGCCGACGTGCTGGGCGAAGCGTTCGGCGCGCACGCCCTGCCGCTACAGACCCGCGCCGGTCCGCTGTCGATCCGCGGCCTGGTCGGCCAACCCAGCGCCGCGCGAGGGCGCAGCGATGGGCAGCACATTGTCGTCAACCGCCGCTGGGTGCGCGACCGCACCGTGGCGCACGGCGTGCGCGCGGCGTATGCCGATGTGCTGCACGCCGCATTGCAGCCGCAGTATGCACTTTTGCTCGACTTGCCCGCCGAGTTGGTCGATGTCAATGTCCATCCGGCCAAATCCGAAGTGCGCTTTCGCGACGCTGCGGCCGTGCACCAGGCGGTGCGCCACGCGGTGGAGCAGGCGCTGGCGCAGGCGGCAGGGTGCAGGCCCGCTGCCGGCATCGCCCGGCCGGCGGCGTCAGTCCTGGCCAAACCGCAACGGCCGATCAGTCTGGATCTGGCGTTCGCCGATCGCCCTTCCCCCAAGCCGTCTTCAGCACAAACGTCAGCCGCCTACGCGCAGTGGCAGCCGCTGCCCGCGCTGCAGGCGCAAGACAGCGCGGTGCCCGCCGCAGCGTTGCTCGCCGCGCCGCCCGAGGCCGATTTTCCCCTCGGCTTTGCCTTGGCGCAGCTCTTGGGGATCTACATCCTGGCGCAGAACAAACAGGGGCTGGTGATCGTCGATATGCACGCCGCGCACGAGCGCATCGTCTACGAACGGCTCAAAGCCGCGCAGCAGCAGGATGGCCCGCCGTCCATACAACCCTTGCTACTGCCCGTGGCGTTTGCCGCCAGCGACGCCGAGATCGGCACAGCCGAAGATTACGCCGAGGAGCTGCGGTCGCTGGGGCTGGACATCGACCGCGCCGGCCCCGCGAGCCTGGTGGTGCGCGCCACGCCCGCGCTGCTGGCGCACGCCGACCCGGTTCAGCTCGCCCGTGGCGTGCTCGCCGACTTACGCGAACAGGGCAGCAGCCCGTTGTTGCAGCAGCGCCGCAACGCTGTGCTGGCGAGCATGGCCTGTCACGGGGCGGTTCGCGCCAACCGGCAGCTGACCCTGGCCGAAATGAACGCACTCCTGCGCGACATGGAACGCACCGAGCGTGCCGACCAGTGCAACCACGGCCGCCCGACCTGGCGGCAAATCAGCCTGGCCGAACTCGACGCCCTGTTTTTGCGGGGACGCTGAGCGTGAAACCGCCTGCACCCGGTACCGAACCCGTGTTGTGCATCGTCGGCCCGACGGCCAGCGGCAAGACCGCTGCCGCGCTGCGCCTGGTGCGGCAGTTGCAAGCGGCTGGGCAGGCGGTCGAGCTCATCAGCATGGATTCGGCGCTGGTCTACCGTGGCATGGACATCGGCACGGCCAAGCCCGACGCCGCACAGCGCGCGCTCTGCCCACACCACCTGCTCGACATTCTCGACCCGGCGCAAGCGTATAGCGCAGCGCAGTTTGCCGCCGATGCGCGCGCGCTGATCACCGCCATCGGCCAACGCGGTGCGCGCGCGGTCATCGTCGGCGGCACCCTGCTTTACCTCAAAGCGCTGCAGTCCGGGCTGGCGGCGCTGCCGCAAGCCGACGCCGCGGTGCGCGCGCAGCTCGATGCCGACGCCGCGCGGCTGGGCTGGCCCGCACTGCATGCGCGGCTGGCCGCAGTCGATCCGGCCACCGCCGCGCGGCTGGCACCCAACGATGCGCAGCGCATCCAGCGTGCGCTGGAAGTCTGGCTGCTCAGCGGCACGCCGCTGTCGGTGCATTTGGCAGCCCCCAGCAGCGCCGCCACGCTGCCGTTGCGCATCGTCTCGCTCGAACCATCGGACCGCAGCGTGCTGCATGCGCGCATCGCGCAACGCTTCGACGCCATGCTCGCCGCCGGATTTGTCGACGAAGTCCGCGCGCTGCGCGCCCGCGGCGATCTGCAACCGTCGCTGCCGTCGATGCGCGCGGTCGGCTACCGCCAAGCCTGGGCACTGCTGGACGGGCGGATTTCCACCGCCGAATTCCGCGAACAGGCGATTGCCGCCACCCGGCAGTTGGCCAAACGCCAGCTCACCTGGCTGCGCGCCCTGCCGCAACGCACCGTCCTCGACTGTCTGGCTCCGGTGGAGATTCAAGTTTCTTAAAACTGCGCCGTTATTGCTGCCATCCCCTGCCCTGCCCGGAACGCCGTGACCCCGCCTGCGCCCTCGTCTTTCGCTGCCAGCGACGCCGCAGACGACACCGCGCAATGGATGACGCGCGCACTGGCCGGCTTTGGCTTGGTGTTTCAGCTCAGCCAGTGCCGCGGGCAGTTGCGCTTTACCCGCGTGAGCGCCTCGGCAAGCCAGGTCTGCGGGGTCGACGCCGTCGCGCTGCTGCACTCGGCGGCCCGCTTCACCGCGTGCATCCACAGCGCAGACCGGGCCGACTTCGACGCTGCGCTGCAGTCCAGCGCAGCGCACGGACTGCCGTGGAACTGGGAAGGCCGCATCCTGACCGCGGGGGAGGTCAAATGGATCAACATCCGCGCCGTGGTGTCGCAGTCGGCAGCCGATCACACGGTGTGGGATGGCATCATGCTCAATATCAGCCACACCCGCCGACGCGAAGCGGCGCTGCGCGACATGGCAACGTTGCTGGAACAGTCTTGCGAGGTGCAGCGCCAGCGGCTGGCACGGCAGCTGCAAGACCATCTGGCCCATGCGCTGGCCGAACTCGGTGACCATCTTGCCGCGCTGCCGCCGTCGGACCAACGGCAAGCGGCATGGCAGCGTGCACGCCAGTTGGCGCACGACTGCGCCGCCATCACCGGCCGCGTCACCGCGCAACTGTGCCCGCCCACGCTCGACCACGGCCTGTGCGCCGCGCTGCACGCATTGGTGCAGGATGTCGCGGCGCTAGAGGGTGTCCGGCTGACGCTGCATTGCGGTGATCTCGGCGCCCTGGAGGCGACGACCGCACGGCAGATTTTCCGCTTCGTCCAAGAAGCCCTGCAAGCGGTTGCCGGCCTGCAGCCGGAACTGCCTGCCGAGTTGCGCGCGACACGCCAACCCGGCTTGCTCAGTCTGGATCTTGCCATCACCGCACCGCCGGCTCGATTCGCAGCAGTCTGCCAGACGCTGCGCGCCCGCGCGCTCTTGCTCGGCGGATTGGCCGACTGCGGCATCACCCCCGAGGCAGGCTGGCGCATCGCGCTGCGCGTGCCGGTGGCGCCGGCACAAGCCGCCGCCGTCGACTCAGCGTGAACCGGGGTGAGCCGTCCTAGCCCAGCCGCCGTGCCCGCTCGGTCGGGCTGACGATGTCGGTGAGGCGGATGCCGAATTTGTCGTTGACCAGCACGACTTCGCCGCGGGCGATGAGAAAGCCGTTGACCAGCACGTCCATCGGCTCGCCCGCCAGGCGGTCGAGATCGACCACGGAGCCTTGCGCGAGCTGCAGCAATTCGCGGATCTGGATTTTGGTCCGTCCGAGCTCGACCGACAGCGTGACCGGGATATCCATGACCAAGTCGAGCTGGGTGGTGTCGGCGTTCTGGCCGGGATCGGCGTGCAATTGGGCAAACGGCGCGGGCTGGATGACGGGCTCGGCTGCAGCCGCTGCGGGCGGTTCAGCAGGTTGCGCTGCGGCCGCCTCGGTTGCGGCGTTTTGCTCGGCCAGCGCGGCTCCCCAATCGGCCATGTCGCCGCCGGCGGTGTCAAGGGTGGTGTCTTCGGCCATGCGATTGTCCTGCGATGCGTCGGAATGACAAGGTGGCGGCGCGCGCCCGATTCATGCCGGCAGTTTCGGTTTGTCGGGCACCTCGGGAAAGAGCTGCTGGCGGATTTTCAGCGCCATTTTGTCGTCGTGCCGACCGTATTCACCGACCAGAACGGGAATGCCGTCCACCCGCGCAACGACGGTTTCTGGCATCTCCACCGGCAGCACGTCGCCCACGCGCAAATGCAACAACTCGCGCACCAGAATCTGCCGCTGCAGCAATTCGACACGTAGCTCCACTTCGGCCTCGCGCATTTCCGTCTGCAACGCCCTGACCCAGCGGTGATCGACCTCGTTGCGGTCTGTGGTCATGCCGGTGGTGAGCTGCTCACGGATGGGCTCGACCATGCTGTAGGGAATGCAGATGTGCAGGCTGCCGCCGCCACCTTCGATTTCCACATTGAAGCTAGTGACGATGACCACTTCGGTCGGCGTGGCGATGTTGACGAACTGCGGGTTGACTTCGGAACGTGTGACTTCGGGTTCGAGCGCCAGCACCGGCGACCAAGCGGTCCTGTACTCCTTGAACACCATGTCGAGCATGCGCTTGATGATGCGCTGCTCCAGCGGAGTGAAATCGCGGCCCTCGATGCGCGCGTGGAAGCGGCCGTCGCCGCCGAAAAAATTGTCCACCACGCTGAAAATCAGCCGCGGGTCGAAAATGAACAGCGCCGTGCCGCGCAAGGGTTTCATCTGCACCAGGTTGAGGTTGCTCGGCACGACCAGGCCACGGATGAATTCGTTGTATTTGGTCAAACGCACCGAAGAGACCGAGATCTCCGATGAACGGCGCAGAAAATTGAACAGGCTCACGCGCCATAAGCGGGCAAAGCGTTCGTTGATGACTTCCAGCGTGGGCATGCGCCCGCGCACGATGCGATCCTGGCTGGCCAGATCGTAAGGACGCACCCCGCCTTCGTCCTGCGGCGGCGGCTCCGGCGCCTGTTGTTCACCAGCAATGCCGCCGAACAGGGCATCGACTTCATCTTGTGAAAGGACGTCTTGCACCATGTCAGTTTGGCTGTCGCGTTGTGCCCCGACCGCCCCATCCTCCGCGGCAAGACAGGTCCAGAGGGGATGTCAGCGATTTCATGTCATTGCACCACGAAAGCAGTGAAATACACCCCGTCGATCGGCGCCGACCCTGGCCCGCCGGCCGCAGTACCGCCGCCATGCCCGCCCTCGCCGCCTGCCGCAGGCGCGGATTCGAGCACCTTGTTCACCGAGTGCAGGATGTCTTCGCGCAGGCGGTCGCGACCTTCGACGCTGTCGACCTTGTCCAGAGTCTGCGCCCCGAGGATGCGCAGAATATTGTTGCGGAGTTCCGGCGTCATGAGTTTGACCTTGGCTTCAACCGAAGGGTCGTAAGTCTTCAAATCGATCTTCACCTGCAGATAGTGCACCGTGCCATCGGTGCTCTGCAGATTGGTGACAAACGGCTCCATGCTGATGAAGCGCATGTTTTTCGCGCGTTCGGCCGCGGCCTGCGCCGCCAGTTCGGCTGCCGTAGGCGGTACTTTGGGACGAAGCAAAAAAAACGCAGCAGCGCCCCCAGCGGCCATGAGCACGATGATCACGATCAAAATCATGATGATCAGCTTGGTCTTGCCGCCGCCCGCTTCCTTGGCTTTGGATTCTTGTTCCGCCATCCCCGACTCCCGAATTGCCCGCCGCAGCCCGCTGCGCGGCGTCGTTCAGCGGGTTAACGGCACAAACCGACGGTTGTTGAAGGCGGCCGGCTGGCGAATGCATCGCCTGGGCTGGCTCTCGCGCAATTGCGGTCTCACGCATAGGTATTGACCAATCCCTGCTGCCAGCGCAGTCCCATGGCGGCAGCTTGCGGCGACGCGGCTTGCGGCGCGGCACCGGCTGCCGTCACAGTCCCCGGCGGCTGCGCGCGGCCCTGAGGCGGGCGCTGACCGGGCTGACCCTGCGCGCCGACCGAAGTCTGCGTCAACGCCAAACCGGCGCCGGTGAACAGATCGCGCAATTGCGGCAACGCCGCTTCCACGGCCTGCCGCACCACGGCGTGCGGCGAGACGAATTGCGCCTGCACCTGCCCGTCGTGCAATTGCAAATGGACCTCCAGCGGCCCGAGCTGCGGCGGATTGAGATGCAGCGTGGCGAACTGCTGCTGCCCTTGCGCGGCGACGAGCACCTGCTGATTCATCGCCTGACCCCAGTCGGGGCTGGCCACATGCGGCGGCACGGTCGCCACCCAGCCCGGCTGCGGCGCGGTTTGCGTACCGGGCACCCAGGGCGGCATCACGGCCACGCCGGGCAAGCCCTGCCCCGTCGCCGCCGTGGCAGCCTGCGGCGCAGCGGCCTCAGAGGCCAGGTGGTTGGACGGCGACACCGCGGCTAGCGGGGTGGCGGCGATCGACCGCTCGCCGGCAGACGGGGTCGCCGCAGAGGCAACGACGGCCGGCGCCGCGTCCTGCGGCCTACCCGGCACGATCGCTTGCGCCGCGGGCGTCTGCGCACTGCTTCGCCCAGTGGGGCCGTCCGCGGCTGCGGTGTCATGGCGCATGCGCAATTCGGCGACGACGGGCGCGGCTGCCGCAGCAGGTGCCTGCGGCACCGGAGCGTTCGCGGCAGCCGCCGGTGCGGCGTTGGCTGCGGGCAGCACGGCCAGCGCGGCCTGCGGTGGCGCTGGCGGCAACGCTGCCTCGTCATCACCCGGTTTGCGGTGTGCCGGCGGCAAACTTTTGCCGCTGGCGCTCGCCGTGTTTGCCGCTTCTGCCGCATCCGGCGCGGCCAGAGTCTGCAAGACGCCGGCAAGAGAAGGCGCCAAAGCGCCTGCGTCCTGCGGCGGCAGGGTGTCGGCCGTGGTGCCCGCCGTCTGCGCCGCAGCGTCCCCCGCGGCGCCAGTGGGACGGCGTTGATCCTGCTGGCCAGCGGGCGCCGCGCCGTCTGCGCCGGCTGCCTGCTGCGGCGCGGCCTGCGACTGCCCGGCGCGCGCCAGGGCATCGGCAAACCGCGGCGTCTGCGCGGCAGATGGGGCCGGAGTCGCGGCTGCGGTCGAATCGGCAGCAGGTGTTGCGGCGGCAGGAACAAGCGGAGCGATCGACGGCATGGTGACGGACAAGTGAATGCTTGCCCTGTCTTAGCAAAACCTGCGCCAGCCAACTCAAACGTCGGACTGTTGCTGTGAACTCGGCAAAAATTGAGAAGCGCGGCGCAGCGCCCAATCCTGCAGCGACTTGATCGCGCTGATTTTCTGCCCCTGCCGTTGCTGCGCCTGTTGCTGTTCGATCAACACTTCAAATGCTTTTTCGCGCTGCCGTGCAGCCGCCCATTGCGCCGAGCGTTCGGCAAGCAATTGCTGCTGCCGCTGGACTTCGGCTTGCTGCGCTCCGACGGCCGCTTCGATGCGCTGCACGAAGCCGCGCAAGTCGCGCACCTGGCTCCACGGCGTGGCCGTCGCGCCAGCGGCCTGCATCTGCTGGCGGTATTGCGCGGCGTAGCCCTGAAGCTGCTCCAGCTTGGCCTGCGCCGCCCGCACCATCTCTTGTTGTTTGCCAACGGCTTGTGCCGCGATCTGGCTGGCTTCTGCGGCCTGGGTGTGCAGCGTTTGCAGCGTCTGCAGCCGTTGCGGGCCAAGTGTGGGGTCGAAGGTCATGCGTGGTCGAAACGAGAATCGGCATGGAAGTGTAAGCCGGCTGCGGCGCCGCAGCGTGCCGCGCAGTCAGGTGCCGTCCGACTTAGGCACCGGCGGCAGCCGCATGCCGTCAATTTTCCGACGGCAGGTACGGCGCCATGAGGTCGGCGAGCTGCGCGCGGCTTTGCGCCAAATCGACCGCGCTGTGCATGTCCTGCACGAGGAATTGGCGAATCCCCGCATGCGCCTGCACGGCCAGGTCGAGTTGCGGGTCGGCGCCCGGGGTGTAGGCGCCGACGGCGATCAAGTCCTGCTGGCTGCTGTAGCGCGACTGCAACTCTTTGAGCCGCTGCATGCGGCGCAGTTCCACCGGGCTGGCGATGGCCGGCATCACCCGGCTGATCGACGACTGCAGGTCGATCGCCGGGAAATGCCCCTGCTCGGCCAGGCGACGGCTGAGCACGATGTGGCCGTCGAGGATGGCGCGCACATTGTCGGCCACCGGGTCCTGCTGGTCGTCACCCTCCATCAGCACGGTATAGAACGCGGTGATGCTGCCGCCGCCGGCCGGGCCGTTGCCGGCGCGCTCGACCAGCGCGGGGAGTTTGGCGAACACCGAGGGCGGGAAGCCACGCGCCGCCGGTGGTTCGCCTGCGGCCAGCGCGACTTCGCGCAGCGCCAGGGCGTATCGCGTGATCGAGTCCATCAGCAACAACACGTTCTGCCCCTGGTCGCGGTAATACTCGGCGATCGCCGTGGCCAGACGCGCGCCGCGGATGCGTGTCAGCGCCGGCGCGTCGGCCGGAGCAGCCACGACCACGGCACGCGCTAGACCGGCAGCGCCGAGAATGTCTTCGATGAACTCCTTGACTTCGCGCCCGCGTTCGCCGATCAGGCCGACGACGATGACGTCGGCGTCGGTATTGCGTGCCATCATGCCGAGCAGCACGCTCTTGCCCACGCCGCTGCCGGCGAACAACCCCATGCGCGCGCCACGGCCGACGGTGAACAAGGCATTGATCGCACGCACCCCGACGTCCAGCGCCTGCCTGACCAGCGCCCGCTCCAGCGGGTTGATCGGCCGAGTCGATAAGGTGGTGTAGTTCGACGCCAGCAGCGCGCCGGCGCCATCGAGCGGACGACCGTTGCCGTCGATCACCCGGCCGAGCAGCTCGGGACCGACGGGGATGCGGATGTCTCCGGGCACGGGGTGCACGCGCGCTCCCGGCATCAGGCCCTGCACTTCGTCCAGCGCCATGAGTTGCACCGAATCGCCGTGAAACCCGACGACTTCGGCATCGATGAAACGGTTGTTGTCGGTGCTGATGCGGCAGCGCTCGCCCAGGCTAACGTCCAGGCCCTGCGCTTCGAGAATCAGCCCGCGCACCCGCACCAGGCTGCCGCTGTAGACGAACGGCTGCGCGCTGCCGGACAGACGGGCGCGCAGCGACTGCAAATGGCTCACCGCCCCGGGCAGGGCCGCAGCGGCGGCTTGCAGCTGCGCTGGCGTGCTCATTGCAGCCCCTCCTCGAACAACCGGGAGATGGCCTGCCGCCAGCGCTCCTGCACCCGCAGATCAAGTTCGCTCACCGCGTCGCGGCGGCTACGCCAGCGCCGGTCTGGCGTGGCCGCCTGGCCCGATGACAGCACCTGCACGACGACGTCGCCACGTTCCAGGTGCTCGTCGGCGAGCAGCGTCACGCCGCTGCTTTCCAGGTCGGGCGCCGCGCTGCGCAGCAAGTCGATGTCCTGCGGGTGCAGCCGCAGCGCCGTGGCTGCGGCCTGCGCCGGGCACGCCGCCAGCGCCTGACGGACGATGGGCACGAGCGCCTCGGGCTGGGTGCGCAACTCGTGTAGCACCACCTGCCGCGCCAGCTCCAGCGCCAGCGCCACCAGGGCGGTTTCCGCCTCGGCGTCGAGCTGGGCCAGCGGCTGCGTCAGCCGCGAAATCATCGCGCGCAGCGTGTCGCGCTCCTGCTGGGCCTGCTGCCGCCCGGCCTGTAAGCCCTCGGCGTGGCCCGCGGCAAAGCCTTCGCGCCGCCCTTGCTCCAGCCCGGCGTCGCGGCCTTCGGCAAAGCCCCGGGCTTCGGCCTGGGCATAGACCGCTTCGTATTGCTGCGCCGTCGGCGGCGCGACTGTCGGCGCGCGCGCGCGGGCATCGGCTGCCGGTGCTGCCACCATGTCCTGCGGCTGCCAGCGGCGCGCCGACTGCGCGTCTTCTTTGGGGATGATGTTGCCGCTGCCCATGGCCGGGTGCCGTCAGCCCACCAGCGCTTCGCCGCCGCCGCTGCCGAGCTGGATCTGCCCGGCGGCTTCCAGGCGCGAAGCGATTTGCAGAATCTCTTTTTGCGCGCCCTCGACTTCGCTGAGCTTGACCGGCCCTTTGGCCTCCATGTCGTCGCGCAGCATTTCCGCGGCACGCTTGGACATATTGCCGAGGAATTTGTCTTTGAGCGCGTTGTTCGTGCCTTTGAGCGCGAGGATGAGCGTTTCGGACGAGATTTCGCGCAGCAGGGTTTGCATGCTGCGGTCGTCGACGTTGATCAGATCGTCGAATACGAACATCTGCTCTTGCACCTTGGTGGCGAGTTCCTCGTCTTGCGCGCGCAGATGTTCCATGATGGCCGATGACAGCGCGGTTTCCACGCGGTTGAGAATGTCGGCGGTCACCTTCGGCCCGCCCACCGCGCTGACCTGCACGCTTTGCGAATCGCCCGAGAGCTGCTCCTCCAGCACTTCGTTGAGCTCGCGCAACGCGCTGGGCTGCAGGCCGTCGAGCGCGGCCAGCCGCAACATGGCCTCGCCGGCCTGGCGCTCGGGCAGAAAGTGCAACACCTCGCCGGCCTGCTCGGGTTCGATGTACGCCAGCACCAGCGCGATGACCTGCGGATGTTCGAGTTTGATGAGATCGGCGATGGCGCGCGGCTCCAGCCATTTGAGGTTTTCCAACCCGCTGGACTCGCCGCCGTGCAAAATGCGTTCGATCAACGAGTTGGCGCGCTCGCCGCCGAGCGCCTTGGTCAGCGCGCCGCGCAAAAAGTCGTTCGCCCCCAGCCCGAGCGCGGTTTGCTTTTCGAGTTTTTCGCGGAATTCGCGCATCACCGCATGCGCCTGTTCGGCGCTGACTCGGCTGAGCTTGGACATCGCCACCCCGAGCCGCTGCACCTCGCGCGGCGCCAGATGCCGCATGATCTCTGCCGCCTGGTCCTCACCCAGGCTGAGCAGCAGCACCGCGGCGCGGTCCAGCCCGGTGAAATCGGACGATTCACTGGCCATCGGACAGCCACTCCTTGACCACTTGCGCCGCGCGCCGCGGATCCTGCTTGACCAGTTCGCGCGCCATCGCCGCGTCGGTCTCCAGGGTGTTGCTCAGCTGCACCGTGTCGGGAGCCAGCGCCCCGGGCAAACCGTCTGCCGCGACAGGCGCGGAACCGCCGGCAGCGGCCGCACCGGCTGCGGCAGGCGCTACCTGCGGCGCGGCAGCAGCGCCCGCAGCGGGCTCGGTGGCTTCACCGCGTCGCCCCTTGGCCGCCGAAGCCATCGACTTGCGCATCGCCCGGTACGCCATGAAACCGAGGATCAACGCGATGACGTAGGGCGCAGCCTGGCGCACCGCGTCCCACAGCCACGCCTGGCGCCACCAGGGCAAGGCTTTTTCCGCCTCTTTCTGCGCTGCGGTGAACGGCATATTGATCACGCTCACCGTGTCGCCGCGCCGAGCGTTGAAGCCGATGGCGTTCTCGACCAGCTGCTTCATTTGCGCGAGCTGCGCTGCGCTCATCGGCGCCGGTTTGCCCCCCTTGGTCTGATCGTTGACCAGCACCGACACCGACAGCCGTTTGATCGTGCCCACCGGCTGCTGCGTATGGCTGACGGTTTTGTCCAGGTCGTAATTGGTCGTCGCCGAAGAACTCGCCGCCGTCGGCGCCAGCGTCTTGAGGCTGGGAGTGATCTGGGTGAACTGCTGCGGCGTCAACGGCGCCGACGCCGAGCCGATGGTGAACGGCGCCACCGCGCCGCCGGGCGGTTGGTTGCTCAGCGCCCCGGGCACGCCGGCGGGAAGCGTGCCGCTGCCGACCGAATTGGACGTTTGCTGCTGCTGGCTGAGCACATGGCCCTGGCCGTAAAACACCGAGCTGGATTCGGTCTTGGCGAAATCCAGGTCGGCAGAAACCGCCACGCGCACGCCGTCGCTGCCCACCAGCGGGGCGAGCAGCGCTTCGATCTGCTTGCGGTACTGCTGCTCGACGGTGTTGCGGTAAGCGAGTTGCTCGGGCTGGATGCCGCTGTCGGCGCGCGGCCCGGCGGTGAGCAGATTGCCGTCCTGGTCGACGACGCTGACGTCCTTGTCGCTCAGCCCGGCCACGGCCGAGGACACCAAATGCACGATGCCTGCCACCTGCGCGCCGCTGAGCACCCGCCCCGGATAGAGCTTGAGCAGCACCGAGGCCGACGGTTTTTCGCTTTCGCTCAAAAACACCGATGGTTTGGGAATGGCCAGATGCACCGTGGCCGACTCCACCGCCGACAGCGATTCGATGGTGCGACCCAGCGAGCCTTCGAGTGCGCGCTGGTAATTCACCCGCTCGACGAACTGGCTGGTGCCCATCGGCTCCTTGTCGAGCACCTCGAAGCCCACTCCCGCGCCCTTGGGCAGACCGCTGGCGGCGAGCTTCATGCGCGTGGCGTAGACCTGCCCGGCCGGCACCTCGATCACCGCGCCGCCGCCGGTGATGCGGTAAGGCACGTTGAGTTTTTGCAATTCGCCGATGACCGCGCCACCGTCGCGCTCGGACAGATTGGTGTAGAGCACCTGGTAGTCCAACCGGCTGCTCCACAGCAGGGTGACGATGATCAGCGCGAGCAGCGCGGCCAGCCCGGCCAGCCAGCTCAAGCGCTGGTTCAGATTCATTTGACGCCAGGCCCGCAGCGGGTCTGGCCAAGTGGCGGCGGCAGTGGAGGCCATGAGCAGTGCGGTGCGTCAAAAATCCGTCATTTCCCGGGGCATTCAAGCCTGGATATTCATGATGTCCTGATACGCCGACACCAGCTTGTTGCGCACCTGCAGCGCCGCCTGGAACGACAGACTGGCTTTTTGCGATGCGAGCATGACGTCGCTGAGGCTGACGTCGGCAGCGCCGGAAATGAATTGCTGCTGCAGTGCGTTGGCTTGTTGCAGCGCGCCGTTGACACCGTCGAGCGCGGTTTTCAGCGTGGCGGCGAAATCGCCTTGCTGCGTCGCCGCGGTGGCGCCAAGCGCCGCGGCGGCGTTGCCGCCATCCGGGCGCGCCGCGGCCTGTGCCGCAAGGCTACGCATCTGTGCCAGAACACTTTGCATCGGGTCGATCTGCATGCCATTCTCCGACAGGGAACCGTCGCCATCACCGGCCAGGGGCCGAAATCCGTGCGGTTTCAAGCAAACTTCATTCCAGTGCCTTGGTCATGGCGACTCGGTCAGCCCCAAGCCGGCTTCGCGTAGCTTTTGCAGTTTGTGGCGCAGCGTGCGCGGGCTGATGCCCAGACGTTGCGCTGCCAGCGATTTCGACCCCTGACTTTGCTGCAGCGCCTGCTCGATGAGCTGGCGCTCGCTCAGCGCCAGCTCGCTGCCCAGATCGCCTACCGCGTTCTTCGCCAGCGCTGGCGCCACTGCATGCTGCGGCGCCAGCCCGGCGGCCACGGCAGGGGTGAACAGCAGGTCCGCCGCCGAGACCACGCCGCGCTGGCACAAAATGGCGGCACGTTGCATGACGTTGTCGAGCTCGCGCACATTGCCCGGCCAGTCGTGCGCCAGCAGCGCCTGCTGCGCCTGCGCGTCCAGCCGTGGCACGCAGTCCAGACCGAACTGGAGGGCGTGCCGCGCGAGCATGGACTGCGCCAACGGCAAAATGTCCTCGCGGCGCTGGCGCAGCGGCGGGATCTGGATCGGGAACACGCTCAGCCGGTAATACACGTCCTCGCGCAACACACCCTGGCGCACGGCCTGCTGCAAGTCGCGGTTGCTCGTGGCCAGCAGGCGCACGTCCAGGGCGATGCGCCTGCGTCCGCCCAGCCGCTCGATTTCGCGCTCCTGCAGCACGCGCAGCAGCTTGGCCTGCAGCGTCGGCGCCATTTCCGTCACCTCGTCGAGCAGCAACGTGCCGCCCTGCGCCTGCTCGAACTTGCCCGGCGCCGACTGGCTGGCTCCGGTGAACGCGCCGCGCTCGAAGCCGAACAACGTGGCTTCGAGCAGGGTTTCGGGAATCGCCGCGCAGTTGATGGCGATGAACGGCCCAGCCGCGCGGGGAGATTGTGCATGGATGAAGCGCGACATCACCTCCTTGCCCACCCCGCTTTCGCCTAGCAGCATCACCGTCACGTCGGTTTGCGCCGCGCGCCGGGCGATGCGCAAAACGTCCAGCATCGCCGGCGACTGCGCCACCACCGCCGCATCGGCTGGGCCTGCTGCAGCCCGCACAGCGCCTGGGGTCTGCGCCGCAGTCCGCCGCGCCGGCACCGCCAGCGCCGCTGCGGACGGGACGAACTGGCGGATTTTGGCCAGCGCCTCGTCCAGCTCCAGCGGCGCGCTCAGGTAGTCGGCCGCGCCCTGCTGCAACGCCTGTACCGCTGCCTGCACCGAGGCATGACGGGCGATGACCAGCACCGGCAGCGCCGGCTGCAGCGCGTGCAGCCGGGTCAGCACGCGCGGCACATCGACGGCTGCACCGTCGTCGCCGGCGCAGAACACCAGGTCGGGCGACCAGCCCTGTTCGACGCTGCGCAGGGCAGCGTCGGGCGTCTGCAGCCACTGCGCCACGCAGCCGGCGCACTGCAGGTCATCGTGCAGCCGCTGGCCGCGGGCAGCGTCGGGGTCGATCAACAGAATGCGCGGAGAAGTCATCGGCAAAGCAAGCAAAATTTCCGTCTGGCGGCGCTGAACACAAGGTAGCAAATCCGGGGCCTGCCGAGTGACGATTTTCCGACACAGCCACTGCCTTTGCGCTTGCGCCGCTGGTGGCGGCAACGGCGCCGCGCCGCATCAGCCCACCACGCCGTGTCCGGCCGGGCACGGCGCACGATTCAGTCGCGCGCCTCCAGGCTCAAACCGTATTTGCGGATTTTCTCCACCAGCGTGGTACGGCGCAAACCCAAGTGCTGCGCGGCGTGCGCGATGACGTTGCGGCTGCGCCGCAGCGCCTGCTCGATCAAGCTGCGCTCGACCTGTTCCAGATAGGCGCGCAAATCCATGCCCTGCTCGGGCAACACCGGCTGCGGCAGCGGCTCGGCCATGGCCTGCATGAGGGCGTGCAAACCGTCCGTGCCGTCGCCCTCGGCAGACGCCGTGGCGGACACGGCCGAATCCGCCACGGCCCAGGCCGACTCGCTGCCAGTGCGCAGCTTGGGCGGCAGATCGGCCACGCGCACCGTCGAGCCGGCGTGCAAAATGAGTAGCCGCTCCATCAGATTTTGCAGTTCGCGCACATTGCCGGGCCAGCGGTAGGCCAGCAGCGCCTGTTCCACGCCGTCGCCAAAGCGCAGACGGCCCAGGCCCTGCTGCTGCAGGCGCTGCAGCGTATGTTCAGCCAGCAGCAAAATGTCGTCGCCGCGCTCGCGCAGCGGCGGCACTTGCAGCGGAAACACGTTGAGGCGATAAAACAGGTCTTCGCGGAAGCGGCCCAGGCTGATTTGCTGCTCCAAATCGCGGTGGGTGGCGGCGACGATGCGCGCCTGCGCCGCCAGCATCTCGCTGCCGCCGACTCGTTCGAAGCATTTTTCCTGCAGCACGCGCAGGATTTTGACCTGCAGCGGTGGGCTCATTTCGGCGATTTCGTCGAGAAACAACGTCCCCCGCCCGGCCAGCTCGAACCGTCCCTTGCGCGCCTGGATCGCCCCGGTAAAGGCGCCGCGCTCGTGACCGAACAGCTCGCTTTCCATGAGCTCGCCGGGAATGGCGCCACAGTTCACCGCGACGAAAGGCCGCGCCGCGCGCGGCGACCAGGCGTGCACCGCGCGCGCCACGAGTTCCTTGCCGGTGCCCGATTCACCGAGCACGAGTACCGTGCTGTCGGTCTGCGCCACGCGGCGGATCTGCTCGCGCAGCGCGTGCATCGGCGGGCTCTGGCCGAGCAGCCAATCGCTGTCGTCGGCGGCGGCCAACGGAATGGATGTGCGGTCGTCGTACATCGGCGACATTGTCGCAGCCCCTGACGCGATGCGGCTCAGGGCAGTTTGCGCAGAATGCCTTCGGTGCCGGTCAGCGTGTGCAGCGGTGCCCGCGCCGCCCGCGCTGCCGCGGCGCTGCGGAACGGTCCGACATAAAACAGCCGCAGACCGCGCACGGTGCGCGGTGCCAGGCACACCTCGGTGTAGCCGGCGCGGTGCAAACGCTGCGCCAGACGTTCGATACCCTGCGGCTTGCCGAACGCGCCGACCTGCACATACCACCCCGCGCTGCGGCAGACAGCCACGGCGCCTGCCGGCTGCCGCGCGGCCGCAACACGATGAGCTGGCGTCGCCAGTCGCACCGCACGCTGTTGCGGCGGCTTGCGCGCCGCGGCAGCGTGCTCGTGCTGCGGCTGCACGGGCCGGCTGGCGGCATGCGGCATCTGCGTCTCCTGCGGCTGCGCCGGCATCTGCGCGGGTGCCGCCGGCGATGCCGGTGCCGCGGCGAGGACGGCAGCCGGATGCGACCCGGCTGCTGCCGGCGTCGGTTGCGCCGCCGCGCGTGGCGCACTGCCTGCGGCGGCCAGCGCGTCGATGGCGGCAGCCGCGGCTTTTTGCACTTGCGCCGAACTCGGCGCCTGCCGCGGCGCGGATGCGCCTCGGGCGGCCGCCGACGCGAGGGCGGACGGGCGCACGGTTGGCACGATCACCGTGGTCGTCGTGCCCACGGCAGGCTTGCGCAAACCGACGACGGCCCACGCGGCCAGGCCGATGAGGATGAGCACGCCAAGGAGCAGGATGCCGCGGTTGAGCCAGCGCAGGCGGTTTTTCAGGGGTTGCAGTTCGTCGTTCAAGAGCGGGTTCCGTGGCTGGGCGGCGTGACACGAGCCGCCGCGGCCTCGGGTTGCTCGGCGGGGGCTTGCGCGGGGACGATGGGCGTTTCGTTCACGGTCGCATTGGCGATGGGCGAGACGACCACGACGCTGACACGGCGGTTGGCCGCCCGGCCTTGCGCGGTGGCGTTGCTCGCCACCGGATGATATTGACCATATCCGGCAGCGACAAGCTGTTCGGGGGGGACGCCCTGCGCGATGAACATTTCGACCACCGACACTGCACGCGCCGCCGACAGCGCCCAATTGGAGTGGAACTGCGGGGTGTTGATCGGCCGGTCGTCGGTGAAGCCGTTGACCTGGATGGGGTACGTCACCCCGCGCAGCACGCCGGCGATCTGGTCGAGCAAGTCCTGCGCCTGCGGCGTCAAATCGGCCTGCCCGGAAGCGAACAGCACGGTGTCGTGGATGTCGATGACCACGCCGAGCGGTGTGGTGCGCACCCGCACATCGCCCTTGCGGATGGCGCTGGCGAGCAATTCCTGGATTTTTTTCGCCACCTCGTCCAGGGTTTTTTGCACCTCTCTTGCGCCGGGGCCGCCACGGCCGGGCTCGATGATTTCGGGTTTTTGCGGCTTGGGCAGCGGTGGCAGGTCGATGGCCGATGGCGTGCTGTTGAACGGTTGCCCGGTTTGCACGGGAACGGGTGTGGTCGGCTGGCCGGTGAACGCGGCGATGATGGTCTGCGACAACACCTTGTACTTGCCCTCGTTGAGCGAGGAAATCGAGTACATCACGACAAAAAACGCGAACAGCAGGGTGATGAAGTCGGCGTACGACACCAGCCAGCGCTCGTGGTTTTCGTGTTCTTCGTGCGGTTTGGGGCGGGCCATGGGCTTTGCGGTGAAAAAAACGGATTCACGCCGCCGACGACGGCGCGCCCTTGCGCTGGCGTGCCACCTGGCGGCGATGGTGACGGAAAATCAGCCGGTCGAGGTCGTTTTGCACCGCTGCGTCCACCCCCTGGAGTTCGAGGGTATGCCAGAACTGGCCGCGGTCGGGATGCAACTCGGTGATCACTCCGGGCAGAACCAGCGGCAGGGCGATGCGGTGGCGCAAATAAATCCGCGCCCAAACGCGGCGGCCGACGTCCAACGCCTCCTCGCTGGCCCAGCGCAGTTTGTGCGACGACAGCGCGCACGGCCGCTCCGGCGGCAGGTTGCCCAGGCCGCGCAGTGCAGCGCTGGCCATGAGCAGGAGCAAATCGACGCGGCGTTCGAGGTTCTGGATGGGATCGGGGCGGCCGTGCTCGGCCTCGTGCGACACCGGGGGCTCGTCGAGCATGAGCAGGGCGCGCAACAGGGTGTTGTTGTCGGCCATGACTTCGCCGAGCGACTGCGGCGGGCTCAGAGCATCGACCCAATCGAGCGGAAACACGCCGTCGAGCTGCACCGCGGCCACCGCGCCGTGCAGCGCTTCGGGGTGGCTGGCGAAAAACCGGGAGTCGGGAAAATCGGCTGAGGACATGGCGGGCGTCTCCGGGCAAGGCAGCGATTGTCCCACCAATGCAAAAACCGGGCCCTGTCCTGCCGCCGCGCAGCGCGCAGCGCCGTCAGCCCGCGGCCTGCTCTAGGCTCTGCCGCCACGAATCGCGCAGCGCCGTGACCACGGTGCGGCAGTCGGCGATGGCCTGCAGATCGTCGAAAATATTCGCTTGCGCCAAACGTTCGAGCAAATAGGCGTAAATGCGCTGCAACCGCTCGCCCACTCCCTGGCCGGTCGAATCGGCCGATGCAGCGGGCGAGTCGGGCAACGCCGCCAGCAGATGCTCGACCAGTTGATACGCCCTGCCGAGCGACTGCCCCTTGAGCTGCAAGTCCTTGCCCTCGGGGTCGCGCAGCGCGGTCTCGGCCCGACGCAGGTATTCCAGAATGCCGTCGAGCCCGAGAACGTAGAGCCTGTCTGCAGGGATGCCCTGGTTTTCCACTTGACGGTAAGCGCGCACGGCAAAAGCTGCTGCACTCATTCAATTCTCCTGATGGTTTGGCGCTGATGCGACGGCGATCAGCCGCCGGTCGAACTCGAATTCGAGCTGGAACTACTGCTCGATGGGCTGAAAAATGCCGACAGATACTGGCCCACAGACTGCAGTTGCGCCACTTGCGTCTGCATGGCGTTGAACTGCTGCTGCAGCAGCGCGGTTTGCGCCGCGGCACTGTTTTGCAATTGGGTGATCTGCTGGTTGATGCTGTTGATGGTGTTGTTCAGCCCGCTGGTGGCCGCCGCGACAAAGCCGTACTGTGTGTTGAGCGCTTGGCCGAGGATGGCGTTCATCTGCTGGTAAATACCTTGGCTGACGGTGATGCTGCCCAGGCTGCCGGTGCTCTGCCCGGCGATATTGACCTGCAGCCCCAGCGCCGCGCCCGGGCCGGTGACGGTGAGCAACTGCCCCGCGCCGCTGGCGGCCTGGCCGTTGATCGAGCCGGCGACGTCGGTGCCGGTGGCGGTGAGCAAGGTCGTGCCGATCCCGGTGCTGCCGCTGCCGGCGGGCTGCGTCGACACCACGGTGAAGGTCTGCGCGCTGCCGTAGCCCGACGACTCGAACTGCAAAGTGCCGTTGTCGTTCACCGCGGTGATGGTGTTGAGCCCCTGCTGGCTGAGCGTGGCGTTGATGGTGGCGACGATGGTGTCGATGGTCGAGCCCGAAGCCAACTGCACCGACACGCTGCTCGCCCCCGAGCCGATGACCAGCGTTTCCGCGCTGCTCAGCCCGCCGCTGGGCACCGGGTTGCTGGCGGTGAGGACGGCCTGCGTCGCGCCGGAGGTGACGTTGATCGCGTAGGTGCCCGGCTGGGTGTTGCTGCTTGCACCGACGAATTGCACATTGGCGTTGGTCGCAGTGCCGACTTGGCCGAACAGCCCGGCCACGGCGTTGTAATTGCTCTGCAGCGCCTGGCCGAGCTGGCCGGAATTGAGCACCAGCGTGCCGTCCTGCGCCAGGCTGACGCCGACCGCGCCGAGCGAGGTATAGGCGCTGCCGGGCTGGGTGCCGATGCCCTGGCCGCTGATCAAGTTGAGCAGCTGGGTGCGCAGGGTCTGGATGGCGGCGTTGCCGATCAGCGGCCCGGCCTGACCGGAACTGCCGCTACTGCCGGGGTTGTACGCGGTGAGCTGATTGAGCGTGCCCATCGCCGAGTTGAACGCGGTGACGAAACTCTGCACCGAAGTGACGAACGCGCTGGTGTCGTTGGCCACGGTCAGCGTGGTCGAGCCGCCGGCCTGCAGCAGATTCAGACTCACCCCCGGGATGGCACCGCTGACGGTGTTGGTGGCGCTGGTGACGGTCAAGCCGTTGATCGCCACCGAGGCGTTTTGCGCCGCCTGGCTTTGCGTCATTCCGCCCGATGCGCCCGAGCTGTAACTCAGTGCGGCGAGCGACCCCGTGGCGCCGCTGACATTGACGGTGAAGGCGTTGGCCGCACCGGTGTTGTTGCCGGTCAAGGTCAGGCGATAGCCGGTGCCGTCATAAATCACCGCGGCGCTGACCCCGCTATTGGACTGGTTGATCGCCGCGGCGATGCCGTTGAGCGAGTTGTTGCTGTTGTCGATGGTGACGTTGGTCACCGCGCCGCTACCCACTTGGATTTGCAGCGTGCCGGTGCCCACTGCGGTGTTGGTCGCGGAAGAGAAATCCTGCGAATACACGCTTTGCGCCTGTGCCAGCACGATATTGCTCAGCGAATACGTGCCCAGCGGCGCGTTGGCGCTGGCCGTGCCAGACACCGCGCTGGAATTGCTCAGGCTGACGGTGCGGTTGTTGAGCTGGGTGACGTTTTGCAGGCTCGCCACCGTCGATTGCAGACTCGACAGCGCGCTTTGCACCTGCCCCCAGGCCGACAAGGTCGTCTGATAGGTTTGCTGCTGGTTTTGCAGCAGGGTGATGGGCTGCTGGTACGCCGCCGACAGCGTGGAAATCAGCGACTGCACGTTGATGCCGCTGACCAATCCTGAAATCGAAACCGATGACATGCTGCACTCCGAAAGCGAACGTCTCCCGTTGGACTCAACGGCACGTTCGCGCCGAACTGTAGGGCACGGCGGCGCGGGCCGACGGGCTCAGGCCTTTTCCTGCAACAGACTGCCCGGTGGCATGGGCTGGCCGGCCTCCTGCGCCGCGGCCTTCATCACCTGCTCGGCAGGGATGTAATAACGCACGAACACCTGTTGCGTCAGTTTGTCTTTGAGTTCGACGAGCAACTGGCCAGGGTGCTGGCCGTCCGGGTCGAGGCCGGCGGACAGCGCGATCGACGGCGCGTTCTGGCTGATCTGCTTTTGCAAGGTGTCGGCGGCCTGCGCCAGTGCTGCGGCGGAAACGGCCTTGGCAGCCGCTGGCGGCGGCACGGCTGGTGCCGCCACCGCCGTGGCGTCTGCGGCGGTCGTCTGCGGCCGTGGTGCAGGTGGCGGCGTCCCGGTTTGTGCCGCATTCACAGCCGGCCATCCCAGTGCATTTTGAACGTCCATGATGCCTCCCGTTCGGGCAGATGAAACTCAAAATGGCAGCCCCGCCCCAGACGGCAAAACCCCCGGGACGCCTGACGGCGGCCCGGGGCAAGCCCTGGAGAGGCTCAAACCCTGCGCTTACGGCAGCAGCTTGAGGTAGCTTTGCTGCAGCGCATTGGCCTGCGCCAGGGTGGAGATGCCCGCTTGCTGCAGGATCTGGTACTTGGACAACTGCGTCGTCGCCTGCGCGATGTTCGCATCCTGCACCACCGACTGCGCCGCCTGCAGATTGGTCGCCGTGGTCTGCACGTTCTGCACCGAGGCCTGCACCCGGTTCTGGATCGCGCCGAGCGCACCGCCCTGCTGGTTCAAGGTGTTGATCGCCTGGTCGATGATCGCAATCGCCTGGTTGGCGCCTTGCACGGTGGAGACGTCGACCGTCGATACCGCAGTCAGCGAACTGATGTCGCCCAGACCGATATTGCTGCCGCCGCTGAGGGTGTAGCCTTGGGTCGATTGCAGTTGGACGAAACCTTGCACCAGCGCGGTGCCAGCGCCGCTGGAAATCGCCGTACCGACACCGTAGGCGTCTTGCAGCGTACCGCTGCCGCCGAAGCCGGAGATGAGGATGTTCTGCCCCTGGTTTTGCGTCAGCACCAGTTGGTTGCTGGCGTTGACGCTGGCGGTCACGCCGGTTTGCGCCGTGGCGTTGTTGATCGCCGCCACCAGCCCGCTCAGCCCGGTCGGGTCGGTGCTGGTGACGTTGGCGGAAATGTTCACCGTGTTGGTCGGGCTGCCCGAAGTGCCGTTGCTCAGCGAGAACGAGAACGACCCGGTGGTCACGGTGAACGCCACGCTGGTGTTGGCCGTGGCCGTCACCCCGGTGCTTTGCGAAATGGCGTTGAACGACGCGGCGATGTTCGCCGCCGACTCATCGGCGGTCGCGGTGATGCCGCTGGCGCCGGCCGAACCCGACACGTAAATGGTGCCGGAGGTGAACTTGCCCCCGCCCGTGCTGATGGTGTAGGCCGAGCCGTAACCGTTGTTGGACACCGAAATGCCGCTGGCGCCCGAATACACGCTGCCGCTGGTGCCCAGGGTGTAGTTGCCGATGGCGTTGGCCTGCGAGTTGGAGATGGAGACGTTGATCACCTGGTTGGCGTTGGCGCCGACCTGGAACTGCTGGCCGGAGAACGTGCCGTCGAGGATGTTCTGGCCGTTGAACTGCGTTTGCGTCGCAATCGTCTGCACCTGCGCCAGCAGTTGCGACACCACGCCCTGCAACGAGGCACGGTCCGAGGCGGTGTTCGAGCCGTTGGCCGATTGCACGGCGATGGTGCGGATTTGCTGCAGCAGATTGGTTTCGTTTTGCAGCGCGCCAGTGGCGGTTTGCACCAGCGACACGGCCTGGTTGCCGTTGCTCACCGCCTGGTTCAGGCCGTTGATCTGCGTCTGGAACCGCTGCGAAATGGCGTAACCGGCGGGGTTGTCGGCCGGGCCGTTGATCTGCTTGCCGGTGGAGAGCTGCTGGATGTACGTGCTCAGGCTGGCGGAGGTGCCGTTGAGCGCATTGAGAGTGGTCAGGGCATTGACGTTGGTGTTGATGATGCCGGAAATGGCCATGATGGAGCTCCTTTGCTATGGGGAAATCCGGCATCCGTGCCGAATACGGGCAACCCTGCCCGCACTCCACTTGACGGCACGCGGCCGCCAGACTTTAGGAATTTTTTTCTGCCTGACGCGGCCAACCCCGTTGCAACTCGCGCAGCGACTGCAGCACGCCGGCCAAAGCCTGGTGCTGCTGCTGCACCTGCTGCTGCCACTCGGCGCAGCGTGCGTGCTGCGCCGCTGCCTGCGCCTGCCAGGCGGCAAACAGGGCATCGATGCGCTGCACCCGCTGCAGCGCTTGCGCCATGGTTTGCTGCGCCGCCGTAATCGCTGGCGGCTGCGGCGGCGCAGCGGCGGTCTGTTCTGCCGCTTCAGCAGCGGGGGTATCGAGCCCACTGACCAGCGCGTCCAGGTCGGCGGCAGCCTGCTCCAGAGTGGCAGCGTCCACCGTGGCGGTTTGCGCCAGGTGCGACAGTTGCAGCCGCAGGTTCAGCCCGAGCAGTTGCACGTCGGCGGCGGTTTGCGCCAAGCGCTGGCTGCGCTGCTGCAAACGCGCTGCGGCTTGCTCCTGGTCTGCGCCAAACCGTGCCAGCGCGTCGCCCCAGACACGCTGTTGCTGCACCAACTCGGCCTGCGCGGCCAGATCGGCGGCGAGCTCGCGCCACTGGGCGGACAGCGTCTGCGCCGTGTCGGACTGTGCCGACGCTGCAGCGTCGCCATGCCCGGGCGGCAAGCAAGCCAGCCCGTGCAACACGCTGTGCAACCGCGGTTCGAGCGCGTGCAGAGCGTGCGCCGCGCCGGCCAGTCGCTGCTGCGCCTGCGCCTGTGCCTGCTGCGCCTGCGCCGCCGCCTGTTGCCACTGCTGCCGCTGCCCGCGTTCGGCGGCCAGCGCGCGCTGCAGTGCAGCGATTTGCAACTCGTCGCCTGCCTGCTCCTGCCGCGCCTGGGCCGACGACGACTGCGACTGCAGCGATTCCACGCGCAGCCACACCCCGAGCGACAGCGCCAGCAAAAGCAGCAAAGCCAGGCCGCAGCCCCAGGCCACCGTGGCGGGCCAGGGCTGCGGCGGCGCGATCCATATCAAAGCGAGCAAAGCGCTGCCCCAGACCACGGCAGCCAGCCACAGCACCATCAACGCGCGCCACGGCTGCTGCATCACGGCTCCTCCCAGCCGCCGTCGGGCGCCGGCGCTGCGGCGCGGCGGTCGGCAAACAGGCAGACCTGCCATAACGCCAACGGGTCGAAAACCGCGACGGGTTCGACCGCCGGCAGCTCGATCGCATCGGCTGGATCTGCGTGCAGCAGGCCGCAGATCGCGCTCCACGGCGGCGGCAGCCCAGGAGCGACCGGCGTCCAGTGCTGGGTGCGCACGGTTGCAGGCAAGTGCAGCAACGCACCCACGGCGTCCACCGCCAGCACCCCGCCCTGCTCCGCCTGCGTCCAGACGAGGTAGCGCGCGTCGCCGTGCACGCTCGGACGGCGCGACAGACAGGCGCCGAGGTCGAGCACCGGCAAAGGCCGGCCTTGCCAGGCGACCCATCCGGGGCAGATCGCTGGGGCCAGCGGCGGCTGCAACAAGCGTGGCTGACGCAGAATCTGCCGCACGGCGGCGGCGTCCAGCGCGTGCGTCTGCCCGCCCACGCGGAACTGCAGCCAGGTTTGCGCGCCGTTCATCCCAACTCCTGCGCGTTCAGGCGCTGCCGCAGCCACGCCGGGTCGAGCAACAGAACCAGACGCAGCGTTTGCGCCTGCCATGGCACACCGCGCAGCGCCGCAGCGGTCACGCCGTTGTCGTGGCGCAGCAGAGGCGGTGCCGGCCAAAACGTCAGTTCCTCTACGCCGCCGGTGGCATCGACGCCCAGCGCAAACGCCGGGTCGTCTGCCCCCGGCTGCACCACCAAGGCACCACCGCCGGCAGCAGCAGGCGCCCGCCCCCAGCACACGCCGAGGTCCAGCAGCGGCAAGGCGCCATCCTCATCGCGCAACAACCCATGGCCGGCGGGGCCACGCCATCGCACCGCGGCGCGTTCGATCAGGCCGCGCACGGCGTCTGCGGCAACGGCGATGCGCCATGGGCCCACCGTCGCCGTGCGGACCACCATCGGCCGCCCGCTGCCTGCGGCGCAGGCACGAGGCTGCAGCGCGAACCGTTGTCCCGCGCTGCGGCGCAACGGTTCGGGTTCGGGTTCGGGTTCGGGTTCGGGTTCGGGTTCGGGTTCGGGTTCGGGTTCGGGTTCGGGTTCGGGTTCGGGTGCGGGTGCGGGCGGCTGGGTGTCGCACTCCTTCGGTGTCTCGTCGGCCCATGCGAGTTGCCGGCGCAGATCGTCGATGACCTGTTGCAGCGCCTGCGGCTGTAGCGCCTGGCCCGCGGCAATGTGCGGCAACTGCTGCAGCAATTCCTGCTCTGCGGCGCGGCACAGCGCGCTGATGGTGTCCAGACGCAAAAAATCGGCGCCGATACGGATGCCGCGCAGCGGTTCTGCGGCGTTACCCAGTGCCTGCAAAGTGTCGGCGCGCTGCGCCTGCGGCTGCAAACCCAGCTCGAACGCGCGCAAAAACTCGCGCGCATCGACGCCGAATGCCGCCATCAGATCGAGCGCGTCGGCGTCGCGCAGCCGGGATGGCGGCGCGTGCGAGGAGGGCGGCAGCGATGGCATCGGTCGGTCCAGCGGCTTACACGGATTGCGGTGCGGCAGTCAACGACAGCGTTCGGCCGCCGCTCACCCGGCCACACAAGGCCCCAGGCGAACTTGGTCGCGGCCCTTGGCTTTGGCGTCGTACAGCGCGGCATCGGCGCAGCGCAGCGTTTGCGCGATCGCCCGGTCGTCCAACGCAGCGACACCAGCGGAAAACTGAATGTGCACTGCGCCGCCTGGAATTTGCACCGAAGTAGCAGCCACGCGCTGGCGCAGGCGATCGAGAATGCTCACCGCTTGCGCCGCGGTGGCATCGGGCAGAACGAGGACGAATTCCTCACCGCCGTAACGGTATACCCCGTCGTAGGGCCGCAACCCTGCGCGCAGCGTGGCAGCAAACACCGCGAGCACACGGTCACCGGTGTGGTGCCCATAGCGGTCGTTGATCTGCTTGAAATGATCCAGGTCGAGCAGGGCCACGGCGCATTGCCGCGCCTGACGTCGCACCCGCGACTGCTCGGCCTGCAGACGTTGTTGTAACGCCGCGCGCCCTGGCAGGCCGGTCAGCGCATCGTGCGCGGCACGCTGCGCGGCGAAAACGATTTCCAGATCGGCAAATCCCTGCAAGGTCTGCAGCCCGAGTTCGATCAGCCGCCCCCAAACCGGCGCGGCGGCCGGATCGCTGCCGCGCGCCGTGGCCAAGGTCTGCGCAGCCGCGCCGAGCTCGGCCATGCGCTGGCGCTGCATGTCGCGCATGGCGAGCAGCCCGGCGGCGTCCGCCCCCGCCGCGTCGAGGGCGCGGTCGAGCTGGTGATCGATGGCCACGCGCGGCAACGCCGGCACCGTCCCGACGTTGCCGTATGCGCCCAACTGCAGCGCGCGTTGCAGCCATGTGGCGTAGATCTGCCGCGCCAGACGCAGCGGCGCAGCGTCCAGCTGCAGTTCCGGTTCCGCCGGCGCATCATCCCACCGGTCGACCGGATCGGGCAGACGCGCGACGGACGTGGTTTCTGACGCGTGGCTTGGCGACAACAACGCAATGGCAGACATGGCCGGCTCCTCGACTCAACTGACATGCCGCCTTCCAGCAAAAACAATGCCATCTGACAATCTGTTTTTCTGCCGTGTTTTTCGTTGACTTAACAAGTGAAATTGGTTTTTTCGATTATTCGATACGCCTCTTTTCGACACCGTGACCGGAAAGTCGGTTTTTTGACGCCGCCGCGCCGCCCTTCCTCGGCGGTTGGAATCAACCGGGCGCCCGAACAGGCAGCGCGGCAGGCGCCAATGCAGCGCCATACGCAGCCGTAGCGGGAACCACGGTGAGCATTTGCAACGCCCCGCGCGGTGTTTGGGGCGCGATGGCGGGTCTCACCGGCTCGTTCACAGCTTTTCAGTTCAGCGGCACGACCACCTGCCCCTGCGCATCGACCACGCCGCTGACCACGCGACCGGACTGCGGATTGCGCACCAGCACCGACTGCCCTGCGCGGCCATCGCCCATTGCCTGCCCCAGTGCAACCAGCCGCACCCCCATCCCCTGCGCCACCAGGCTGACTGGCTGGCCGTAGTGCACGAGAACCGGCCCGGTGAGCATGGCCTGGGTCAACGTCTGTCCTGCGGCCACGCCGTAGCGCAGCACCTGGCCGACCAGCGCCTGCGCCGACCCGGCCGCGCCTGGCGGCAACTGCGCCGCGTCGCGCCGCAGCGTGGTCAGATCGGCAGCGCTGAGCACGTGCCCGGCGGGCAGCGCGCGCGCGGCGACCACCACATCCTGCTGCTGATCCACCCGCACCGGCAGATAGAGCGACCAGGCTTTGGGCGCGCTGCAGCGCACTTCGACAGTCTGCGCCCCGTACGGGTTCGGGCTGCCGAAGGCTTGCGCGCGCAGGTCGTCGCAGCGCGGGAAACGCAGCCCCGGCGCCGGCCCTTGCACGTCGATGCGCGCTTGCGCCAGGGCCGGCGGCAGCCCGGCGCGAACGAACGCCTCGACCACCGCGCGGATCGTCTGCGGATTTTCCGTCGCCGGTACGGCCCGCGCGGCAGCGGCGGACGCGACGCACAGCAGGGCCGCGGCAAGACGTGGCCACAGGCGAGGCGGCGAAAGGCAACGAAAACGGCTCATGGCAAAACGAGTTCGGGAAGATGCGGCAAACACCGCGCTGCGACCAATGCGCAGCAAGCTTCGTACCAAGCAGACGGCGCTGCGCTTGCCGCCCGACGCTGCCATCAGCGGCACGGCGGCAGCGGATGCGGCGGCAAACTTTTGCCGCTCGACGCTGGTGTTTTGCCGCTTTCTCCGCCCTCGAGACTTCGACGGCAGGCGGCCCGTTGGCTGGCATGGAATCTGCAGTCGAAGGCGTACCGTTCGTTTCGCACCCTCACCATGCTGTCCGCCCTCGACCGTGAATTCGCCCCGCTGCAAACCGCGCTCGACCTGCGCGCGCAGCGCCAGCAACTGCTGGCGGCAAACATCGCCAACGCCGACACCCCCGGCTACAAAGCCGTCGATCTGGACTTCGCCGCGGCGTACCGCGCCGCGCTGGCCGGGCAGCCGCCTGCGGCGTTGCCGTTGAAAACCGAGCAGCCGCGGCACCTGCCCGGCACCACCGCGCAGCCCACCGACGGCTTCGTCGGCTACCAGGCCGGCAACGCCGCGCGGCTGGACGGCAACACGGTGGACATGAACCGCGAGCAGGCGGCGTTCCAGAAAAACAGCATCCAGTACGAAGCCGACCTCACGTTCCTCACCGGCAAGATCAAAACCCTGACGTCGGCCATCACCGGCAACTGATCCCAGCGAGTCCCGCCATGTCTTTGTTCACCGCTCTGGACGTCGCCAACTCCGGCTTGAACGCACAAAGCACCCGCCTGAACGTCGTCGCCAGCAACCTGGCCAACGCCAACTCCGCCGTCAGCTCCAACGGCCAGCCGTACCGCGCGCGCGAAGTGGTATTCGCCGCGCAGCCGCTGGGCGGCGCAGCCGCGGGGGTCGACGGCGTGACCGTCGCCGGCGTGGTGGAAAAACCCGGCCCGCTCAAACTGGTGTACGACCCCGGCAACCCGCTGGCGAACAAAGATGGCTACGTCGCCTACCCCAATGTCAACCCGGTCGACGAGATGGTCAACATGATCTCGGCGTCACGCGCCTACCAGGCCGATGTGAACGTGATGAACACGACCAAAAACCTCCTGCTCAAAACCCTCACCCTCGGCCAGTGACCTGAAGGACGACCGCCATGAGTACCTCACCGATCAGTTCCAACGCCTTCCTCTCCTCGCTGCAGTCGTCGAGCAGCAGCGGCACCTCGGGCAGCGCCAGCAGCGGCATGGCCGGGCTGGGCAACGTCAACACTTTTTATCAACTGCTGGTGACGCAGCTGACCAACCAGGACCCGATGAACCCGATGAGCAACACGGATTTGTCGGCACAGCTGGCGCAGTTCAGCACGGCCAGCGGCGTGCAGTCGATCCAGTCGTCGCTGGCCGCGCTGACCGCGCAGCTGGCACAAACCCAGGGACTGCAGGCGGCCAACCTGGTGGGGCAGACCGTGGTGTTCGACAGCAACAGCGTGACGCTGCCTGCCAGCGGCAGCGCCGCCGGTGGTTTCACCCTGGCTGGCGCAGCGCAAAACGTGCAGGTGCAGGTGATCAACGCCGCCGGGCAAACCGTCGACACGCTGCAGCTCGGCGCCTTGCCCACCGGCGTGCAAACCTTCACCTGGAACGGCACCGACGCCAGCGGCAACGCTCTGCCGCCGGGCAATTACACCTTCAACGTCAGCGCCACCGATTCCAGCGGCCAGCCGGTTGCCGCCGTGCCGTTCGGCACCGGCAAAGTGCAGTCGGTCTACCTCAACGGCAGCAACGGCCCGGCGCTGCAACTGCAGGGCCAGAGCGGCACCGTGCCGCTGTCCAACATCCAGGGCGTGATGTAAACCGCGCGCGCACCGTCAACGCCAGCGTATCGCCGAATTTTCCGGGAGATTTCCATGAGCACCTTCCAAACCGCGCTGTCCGGGCTGCAAGCCGCCTCGACCGATCTGCAAGTCATGGGCAACAACATCGCCAACGCCAACACCGTGGGCTTCAAGAGCTCGAACGCGCAGTTCGCCGACGCCTACGCCACGGCGATCGCCGGCACCGCGCCGCAGACCGGGCAGGTAGGCATCGGCACCTCGGTGCAAACCATCGCGCAGCAGTTCGCCCAGGGCAACATCACCGCGACCAACAACCCGCTGGACGTGGCGATCAACGGCAGCGGCTTTTTTCAATTCAACTACAACGGCGCCACGGTTTACGGCCGCAACGGCCAGTTCCAGCTCGACCAGAACGGCTACATCGTCGATGGCGGCGGCGGCCAGCTCATCGGCACCCCGGCGGTCAGCGGCAAACTCACCGGCGGCAGCGGCCCGCTGCAAATCACCACCACCAGCCTAGCGCCCAAGGCGACGACCAGCGCCACCGTCGCGCTCAACCTCAACGCCGCGGCCACGCCGCCGGCCAGCGGCTCGACGTTCAACGCCAACGACCCGACGACGTACAACTACTCGACGACGGCGACGGTGTACGACAGTCTGGGCACCTCGCATCTGCTGACGACGTATTACGTGCTCACCTCCGGCTCGACCTCGGGGCAGCAATGGGACGTGTATTACAGCGTCGACGGCACGACCAGCTCGGGCGGCATCACCAGCGGCGGGCCGCTGACCATTCAATTCAGTTCCACCGGCACCATCAGCGGCACGGCCAGCGGCAGCATCGGCCCGCTGACCTGGTCCGACGGCGCCTCCGGCTCGACCATCGCGCTGAACTTCGCCGGCTCGACCAATTACAACGCGCCCACGGCGGTGAACAACATCACCTCGGACGGCTACGGCGCCGGGCAGTTGAGCAATTTGTCGATCGACCCCAGCGGCATCATCTACGGCCGATACAGCAACGGCCAGTCAGCCATCCTCGGCCAGATCACCCTGACGAATTTCAAGGCACCGCAGGGTCTGCAGCGGATCGGCAACAACTATTTCGTCCCGACCTACGCCTCGGGGCAGCCGCTGACCGGCGCGCCGCAGTCGGGTGGACTGGGCTCGCTGCAGTCCAGCGCGGTCGAGGAATCGAACGTCGATTTGTCGACGCAACTGGTCAATCTGATCGTCGCGCAGCAGGCGTATCAGGCCAACGCGCAGACGATCAAGACGCAAAACCAAGTGGTCCAGACTTTGCTTACGCTGTAAGCGCAAAGGAGCTTTGACCCATGGACACCCTCTGGATCGCCGCCACCGGCGCCCGCGCCATCCTGCAGCAGCAGACGGTGACGGCGAACAACCTGGCCAACGTCAACACCACCGGCTACCGCGGCGAGCAGGCGCAGTTTCGCGCGCTGCCGGTGTACGGCAACGCGCTGCCCAGCGCGGTCTACACCGCGTTGCAGGGCAATAGCAGCGACTTCCAGCAGGGCCCGATCAACCACACCGGCCGCGCGCTGGACGTCGCCATCCAAGGGCCGGGGTGGATCGCGGTGCAAGCCGCCGGCGGCGGCACGGCGTACACCCGCAACGGCGATCTGCAGGTGTCTGCCGATGGCATTCTGACCACCAGCGACGGCCACCCCGTGCTCGGCCAGGGCGGCGCGCCAATTTCGCTGCCGCCGTTGCAGTCGGTGCAAATCGGCGCCGACGGCACGGTGTCGGGCGTGCCCGTGGGCGGTCAGCCCAACGCGCTGGTGGTGCTCAACCGCATCCAGCTCGTCAACCCGCCGGCGTCGCAACTGCAGCGCGGCGCCGACGGCCTGTTCCGCGACACCACCGGCACGGCGCAACCCGACGGCACGGTGCAGCTGGCCATCGGCGCGCTCGAAGGCAGCAACGTCAGCCCGGTGCAGGCGATGATCCAGATGCTCGACGACACCCGCGCGTTCGAAATCCAGACCAAGCTGATGCAGACCGTCGATCAAAACCATCAAGCCGCCGCGCAACTGCTCAATGTGAGCTGAGCCCCGCAGAAAGACCCTTGCCATGATTCGCTCGCTGTACGTCGCCAAAACCGGCCTGGAGGCCGAACAGACCCGCATGGACGTGATCGCCAACAACCTGGCCAACGTCAACACCAGCGGGTTCAAAAGTTCCCGCGCCGTGTTCCAGGATTTGCTCTACCAGAATCTCACCCAGCCTGGGGCGCAATCGTCGCAGACCACGCAATACCCCAGCGGACTGCAACTCGGCACCGGTGTGCGCCCGGTAGCCACCGAGCGGCTGATGACCCAGGGCAATCTGACGCAAACCGGCAACTCGCTCGATCTGGCGATCAACGGCGAAGGGTTTTTCCAGGTGCTCAAACCCGATGGCACCATCGCCTACACCCGCGACGGTACTTTTCAGCTCAACAACCAGGGGCAGATCGTCACCGCCAGCGGTTACCTGTTGCAGCCCACCGTGACCATCCCGGCGAGCGCGCAGACCATCACCATCGGCAACGATGGCACGGTGTCGGTGACGCTGCCCGGGCAGTCGGCGCCACAGCAGGTCGGCTCGATCCAGCTGGCGAATTTCGTCAACCCTACTGGGCTGCAAAGCATCGGCGACAACCTGTATCTGCAAACCGGCTCCAGCGGCGCGCCCACCACCGGTCAGCCGACGCTCAACGGCCTGGGTTCGGTGCAGCAGGGCTATCTGGAGTCGTCCAACGTCAACGTCGTCGCCGAACTCGTCGACATGATTTCGACGCAGCGCGCCTACGAAGTCAACAGCAAGGCAGTGCAGGCGTCCGACCAGATGCTGCAGTACGTCAACAACAATCTGTGAGCTCCGCCATGACCGTCATGCGCCCGTGCCGCCTGCTGAGCGCTGCCGGCTGCGCGCTGCTGCTGGCGGCGTGCGCCACGCAGACCACGCATTTGAGCGACGGCGCGCTCAAGCCGCTACCCATCCCCGCCGAGCCCGAGGCGATGAACGCGCACGCGCCCAACGGCGCCATCTGGCAGCCCGGCACCAACGTCTCGCTGTTCGAGGACAGCCGCGCGCACCGCGTGGGCGACCTCATCACCGTGCTCATCCAGGAAAACGCCAACGCGACCAAATCGACCAACACCGCGCTGAACAAATCCGACACCGTCAGCGCCGGTCTGTCGAGCTTTTTCGGCAAACCCGCCTCGCTGTTCGGCTACACCCCGAGCATGGGCGCGTCGAGCGCGACCAAATTCGCCGGCAACGGCTCGACGGCGCAAAGCAACACCTTCAACACCACGCTCGAAGCCACGGTCACGCGGGTGATGAGCAACGGCAACCTCGAAATTTCCGGACAGAAAGAAGTCATGCTCAACGGCGGGCACGAATACATCCGCGTCGCCGGCGTGGTGCGCGCCGCCGACGTCAGCCCGCAAAACACCGTGCTGAGCACGCAAATCGCCAATGCGCGGGTGGAATACAGCGGCAACGGCGACGTCTACGCCGCGGCGAAAATGCCTTGGCTGGCGAGCTTTTTCCTCTCCCTCTGGCCATTCTGAGCTGCGCAGCGATCATGTCCACTCGTTTGCTGCCGTTCCTGCACCGCGTTCTCGCCGGTCTGGCTGCGCTGGCCGCCATCGCCCTGGCGGGCGTGCCGGCGCAGGCCGCGGCGATCCGCGACCTCACCAGCGTGCAAGGCGTGCGCGTCAACCAACTCGTCGGCTACGGCCTGGTCGTCGGCCTGTCGGGCACCGGCGATCAGGCCACGCAAGTCCCCTACACCACGCAGTCGCTGCTGTCGATGTTCCAACGGCTGGGCATCAACCTACCGCCGAATGTGGCAAGCAATCTGCAGCCCAAGGACGTCGCCGCGGTCATGGTCACCGCCAACCTGCCGCCGTTCGCCCAGCCGGGGCAGCAAATCAACGTCACCGTGTCCGCGGTGGGCAACGCCTCCAGCCTGGCCGGCGGCACGCTGCTGATGACCCCGCTCAAAGGTGCCGACGGCCAGACTTATGCCGTGGCACAAGGCAATGTGGTGGTCAGCGGATTCGGCGCTTCGTCCGGCGGCAACACCACCCAAGTCAATTTTTTGACGGCGGGGATGATCGCCAACGGCGCCACCGTCGAACGCGCAGTGGCCGGCAATTTCGACCAACCCGGCCCGCTGCTGCTGGCGCTCAACACCCCGAGCTTCGGCACCGCCAGCCGCATCGCCGACAGCATCAACCAGCAGTTCGGCGCCGGCACGGCCACGGCGCTCAACGCCGGCGTGGTGCAGGTGCAGGCGCCGCCGACGGCCGGGGCGCGCACGGCGTTTCTCGGCCAGGTGGAAGCGCTAGAGGTGACACCGCAGTCGCCGCCGGCCAAAGTGGTGATCGACGCGCGCAGCGGCACCGTGGTGCTCGGGCAGAACGTGACCATCGGCGCCTGCGCCGTGGCGCACGGCAATCTGTCGGTGACCATCAGCACGCAGTATGAAGTCAGCCAGCCCAACCCGCTGGGCGCGGGGCAAACCGCAGTCGTGCCGCAAACCACGGCCAAGGCCAAGCAAGATCAAGCCAAGCTGCTGATGTTCAACCCCGGGGTGACACTCGAAGCCGTGGTGCGCGCGCTCAACGCCGTGGGCGCCGCGCCGAGCGACTTGATCGCCATTTTGCAGGCGATGAAAGCCGCCGGCGCGCTGCATGCGCAGCTCGACGTGATTTGACGGATCGCGCCGTGGACGCCGCCGCTGCACCGCTGCCCCCGCCCGCTCCGCCCGCGGGTGCGGTCGCCGCCAACAGCCTGTCGTTCCAGGGTCTGGCGCAGCTCAAGGCCGCAGCCCAGGCCGATCCGCGCAGCCCGCAGGCGATCCGCGCCGTGGCGCAACAGTTCGAGGCGCTGTTGCTGCAACAAATGCTCGGCGCGATGGATGCCACCCAGCTCGGCCCCGACCTGCTGGGAGACACCTCCGGGCCGATGTTCAAATCGCTTTTCAACCAGCAACTCGCCTCCAGCATCAGCCAGGGGCAAGGCATTGGGCTGGCGCGCTTCATCGCCCGCGAGCTGTCCAGCCGCTACGGCCAGGCCGCGCCGGCGGCGTCTGCTGCGTCCACCACCCCGGGCGCCGCGGCGCAATCGTTGGCGGCGTACCGCAGCCATGCCGTGTCCACTCCCGCCGGCCCGGCGCCGGCACAGACCTCCGCGGCGGCGCCCTCCCCTGCGGCGGCGGCGGACGATGCCGGCGGCACGCTGGCGCAAGCGCGGCAATTCATCGCCGGCATCCTGCCCAGCGTGCAGGCCGCAGCCAAACAGCTCGGCGTCACCCCGGTGGCGATTCTGGCGCAGGCTGCGCTCGAAACCGGCTGGGGGCGGCACACGCCGGGAAACAATCTGTTCGGCGTCAAGACCGGTGCGAGCTGGGGCGGCCACAGCGTGCAGGCGGTCACGCAGGAAGTGCGCAACGGCGTCGCCAGCCTGGGGGCGGCGGCGTTCCGCGCTTACCAGTCGGCGGCGCAAAGTGTGCAAAACTACGCTGCGCTGCTGTCCGGCCCGCGCTACGACGGCGCGCGCGGCCAGGGCAACGACGTGTCGGCGTTCGCCAGCGCGCTGCAGCGCAGCGGCTACGCCACCGACCCCGATTACGCCGCCAAGCTCATCGCCGTCGCCCACAGCCCGCGTATGCGGCAGGTCTTGGCCGAACTGGGCGTCGATTCAAGTTTTCCGTCGCGGTGACGTTATGCACCCAGACCTCTCCTGCTGACCACGCCACGCCATGAACCCCGCCCAGATTCCGGCTGACGAGAGCCAACTCGTCGCCGCGCTCACCGAAGTGCTGCGGCAGCAGCGGCATGCGCTGGTCAACAGCGGCAGCGAAGGCGCGCCGCCCATCACCCCGATCTGGCAGCCGCTGATCGACGCGCTCGACGCCTACACCGCACGCCGCCAGGCCGGCGACCCCTCCTTGCAGCGCAGCCCCGAGCTGGTCGCCGAAGTCAGCGCGCTGCGCGACGAAACCATGGCGTTGCAGCACACCCTGTCGGTGTGGAGCGCGGCGCTGCAGCAGGCCATCGCCCAATCGCGCCAACAAACTCCCGAGCCGACCTACGGCCCGGCCGGCGGCGCGGCCAGGGGGTACCGCGGCAGCGCGCGGCAGGTTCTCGGAAAGGGATGACATGTCGGGCATCAGCGGTCTGGTCAGCAGCGCGCTCACCGGCTTGCAAGCTGCGCAAGCCGCGCTGCAAGTCACCGGCAACAACATCGCCAACGTCAACACCCCCGGCTACAGCACCGAAAGCGTGGTGCAGTCGGCGCTCACCCCGAGCCTGTACGGCGGCCAGTACCTGGGCAACGGCACGCAGATCGACGCCGTCAGCCGCGCGTACAACGGCTACCTGACGCAACAAGTGTGGAGCACCACGGCCACCGCCAGCGGCGCCAGCGCGCTCAATACTCAGTTGCAAGGCATCGTCAACCTGCTGGCGGGCAGCAGCAACGGCCTGAGCACGTCGATCCAGCAGTTTTTCGCCAGCGGCGTGGCGCAGGTGGCGGCCAACCCGGCGGACATCCCCTCGCGGCAAAACCTCATCAGCCAGGCGCAAAGCCTGGCGCAGACCCTCCAGAGCACGGCGCAGCAGTTGCAACAGGCCAGCAATGGGGTGAACCAGCAGATCGGCCAGAGTGTGGCCAGCATCAACACCCTGACGCAGCAGATCGCGCAGCTCAACGTACAAATCAACAACCTGTCGGGCAGCGGCAGCACGCCCAACACCCTGCTCGACCAGCGCGACCAGCTCGTCACCCAGCTGTCGGCGCTGGTGGGCGTGAGCGTGCTGCCGCAGGCGGGCAACCAGGTCAGCGTGTTCACCGGCAACGGCCAGGTGCTCGTCGCCGGCAGCCAGTCCTTCGATTTGCAGGCCGTGCCCAATGCCTACGACCCGACGCAGACCGAAGTCGCCTACGCCGCCAACGGCGCGGTGTTGTCTGCGGGTTTGCAGGGCGGCACCCTCGGCGGGCTGCTGCAGTTCCGCAGCCAAGTGCTGCAGCCGGCGCAAAACGCGCTCGGCCAAATGGCCATCGGGTTGGCCGCGCAGGTCAATGCGCAGCAGGCGCAGGGGCTGGACCTCAACGGCCAGTTCGGCGCTGCGATGTTTCAGGCCGGGCCGCTGCAGGTGCTGGCCAATTCGGCCAACACCGGCAGCGCCGTCATCAGCGGCAGCGTGACCAACGCCGCTGCGCTGACCACCGCCGACTACACCCTGCGCTACGACGGTAGCAATTGGAGCGCCGTCAACCTCTCCACCGGGCAGCCCGCGGCACTGACGGCCAGCACCTCGGGGGCGGTGACCACGCTGAGTTTCGACGGCGTGCAGCTCCAGGTCAGCGGCGCGCAGGCAGGCAACAGCTTTCTGGTCGAGCCCACGCGCTACGCTGCGCTCGATTTCCAAAGCCTGCTCACCAACCCGGCGCAAATCGCCGCGGCCGCGCCGTATGTGTCCAGCGCCGGGCAGATGCAGTCGGGCAGCCTGGTCAACACCAATTTGGGCAACCTCACCCTGTCCGCAGGGCAATACAGCACCAGCAGCGGTGCCGGCAGCCTGGTGCTCGGCGGCATCAGCCTCGGTGCCAGCAGCCCACCGCCTTCGCTGCAGATCACCCTGACCAGCGGCGGCAGCAGCGGCGCCGCAGTGGGGTTTCAAATCAGTTCGGGAACGACCGTGTTGGCCAGCGGCAGCGTCACCCTGGGCAGCAGCGGCCAAGTCATCTCCATTCCTTATACCAACCCGCCTGGCGGCTACTGGAACGTCACCCTCGCCGGCAGCGTCGCCGCATCGGGAGACGCTTTCACCCTGAGCGCCGCAGGCGGCGGCAATGGCGGCAACGCGCAGGCGATGGCAGCGCTGCAAACCGCCAAAACGCTCAGCGGCGGCACCGCCTCGCTCGAAGACGTCTATACCCGACTCGTCGCCCAGGTGGCGACGCAGGGCAACCAGGCACAAAGCGCCGCCAGCGCCGCCGGTGCCGTGGCCGCACAAGCCGTGGCGGCGCAGCAGTCGGTGTCCGGGGTGAATCTGGACGAAGAAGCCACCCGTCTGCTGCAATACCAGCAGGCGTATCAGGCCGCGGCCAAGGCGATCCAGGTGGGCAACAGCCTGTTCACCTCGCTGCTGCAAGCCGTGCAGTAAAAAGGAGCGGGCCATGCGCATCAGCACGCCACAGTTCTACGCCGCCAGCTTGAGCGGCATCCTCAACCAGCAGAACACCCTCAACACCCTCAGCCAGCAGCTCGCCACCGGCAGCAGCCTGGTCAACCCGTCGGATGCGCCGGTGGCCGCGGCGCAAAACGTCACCCTCAGCGGCCAGATCAACCGCCTGGCCGATTACGCGCAAAACGGCCAGAACGCGCAAAACGCGCTGCAAATCGAGAGCTCGACGCTGCAAAGCGTCGGCACGCTGCTCGATCAGGTGCGACAACTGGCGGTGCAAATGAACAACGGCACGGTCAACGCCAACGACTTGCAAAACGCCGCCAGCGCGATGCAAGGCTATTTGCAGCAACTGGTGCAGTACGCCAACACGCAGGACGGCCAGGGTAACTACATTTTTGCCGGCAGCCAAAGCGCCACGCAGCCGTTCTCCCTGCAAGCCGACGGCAGCGTCAGCTACGCCGGCGACGGCGGGCAAAACCAGCTCGCTCTCGGCCCCAGCCTGAACACTGCCATCGGCGACCCCGGCAACGCCATTTTCATGAATAGCCGCGCCGGCAATGGCACGTTCAGCGTCAGCGCCAGCGGCGGCAACACGGGCAACGCCACCGCCGGCCCCGGCACGGTCAACGCCATGGCGCAGGCGCAGCAAATCCTGCAAGTCGACGGTACGCAGTACCAGATCAGTTTCAGCGGCAGCGGCAGCGGGATGACGTACACCGTCACCAGCGGCAGCGGCGGCGTGTTCTCCTCGGCAGCGGTGGTCGGCAGCGGCAGCTTCACCCCGGGCATGAGTATCGGCCTGCCGCCGGGGGGCAATCCGGCGATGACCGTGCCCATCGTCGGCACCCCGGCCGCGGGAGACCGCTTCACCGTCGCCGCGGCGCCACCGCAAAGCCTGTTCCAGACGTTTGAGCAACTCGCGCAGGCCTTCGCCGCCACGGCGCAGGCGCCTGGAGCCAACGCCCAGCGCGCGCAAACCATCAGCAACGCCTTGGCCAGCCTGGATCAAAGCCAAACCACGTTGCTCTCCACCCAGGCCGCCATCGGCAGCCGGCTGCAGCAGGTGCAGGCGGTGCAAGCGCAAAATGCCAGCCTGACGCTGCAACTGCAAACGCAGCAGTCGCAGCTCACCAACATCAACTACCCGCAGGTCATCACCCAGTACCAGCAAAGCCTGACCGCGCTGCAGGCGGCGGAAAAGGCGTTCACGCAGGTGCAGGGGTTGAGCCTGTTCCAATACATCTGACACCATGCCCGCGGCCCGGCAGCATCTCTGGGAAACCCTCGACTCGACCGAACCGACAGAACTCGGCGCCTACCACCACAACCCGCGCAGCGACCTGCTCACGCTGCTGCGGCAGCCGCCGCGGCGTGTGCTAGATGTCGGCTGCGCGGCCGGGGCAATGGGCGCCGGGCTGAAGCAGCGCTTTGCTGCAGTGGAACTCTGGGGCATCGAGGGCAACGCGCACATGGCCGCATTGGCGCAGGCGCATTACCACCGTGTCATCACCGGTCTGGTGCAGGACGTCGACCTGGCCGCGCACGGGCTGCAGCCGGGCAGCATCGACACCCTGGTGCTCGCCGACGTGCTCGAACATACGCCCAACCCTTGGCGCACGCTGGACAGGCTGCGCCGCTGGCTGACGCCCGACGCGCAGGTGCTGGTCAGCCTGCCCAATGCGCGCAACCTGTGGCTGCTCAACGAGCTGGCCAACGGCCGCTGGACGTATGAACCCTCGGGCATCCTGGACATCACCCATCTGCGCTTTTTCACCCGCGACGAAGGCCAGCGCATGCTCGAACAAACCGGGTATGCGGTCGAGGCGGTGTCTTACGGACCCGACAGCCGCTTTCTGCACGCGCCGCGACCGACGGCGTTCCCGGCCAATCTGGAAACCGACCGTCTGGTGGTGAAAAACCTCAGCGCCGACGACTATCAGCAATTCATCAGCCTGCAAGTGTTCTACCGCGCCCGGCCGCAAGCACCGCAGGCCGGCAAAGCCACAGGCCAGACGGCATCCGTCGCCGGCGACGGCCAGCAGCCGCGTATCCTTCACGCCGGCGCGCCGCTGGGCACTGGAACGGCCGTGCTGCTGCACCTGTTCTACCCGGAACTGTGGCCGGAGTTTGCCGTCTGGCTGCGGCAACTGCCCACGCCGCTGGACGTTTATGTGTCGCTCACTGCGGGGCGCGACGCCGTGGCGGCGGACATCGTGCGCGACGTTCCCGGCGCGGTGGTTCTGCTTCACCCCAACCGTGGGCGCGACATCGCCCCGCGGCTGGCGCTGCTGCGGCTGGCGCGTGCGCGGCAGTACGGGCAGTTACTGTTCGTCCACGGCAAAAAATCGCCGCATCTGCGCGAAGTCACGCAGATCCACATCCCCTTTCTGCAGCACCGCGACGGCGACCGCTGGCGGCGCGAGCTGCTGGCCGAACTCGCCAGCAGCGCACAAGCGACTGTGGACGCCTTTGCACGACAGCCGCGGCTGGGCCTGGTCGGCCCGCGCGGCTTCTGGCTCAGCCTGCTCGGCGACGCCAACGTGTCCCGCCTGACCCAGCTCGCGCAGCGCATGGGCATCGGCGTGGACTTGACGCGGCATGGTTATTTCGCCGGCTCGATGTTCTGGTGCCGGCCCCAGGCGCTGGACCCGCTGCTGGCGCTCAATCTGACTGCAACCGACTTCGACGACGAGGCCGCCCAGACCGACGGCACGCTGGCGCACGCCGTCGAGCGCGCCTTCACCCTCAGCGCCGAGCGTGCCGGCTTGGACATCCGCGACACCGCGGGCACGGTACTGGCCGCCCCGCCCCGTCCGGCTCTGCCCTGGCTGCCCGAAGTACGCTGGCTGCCCGGCGAACGCGACTGGGCCGAGCAAACCCTGGCGCAGTGGCGCGCCCAAGGCAGCGTGCTGCCGTCGTTCGCCCTGGGCGTTTGCGCGCACCCGCACATCAGCACGGCGGCGACGGCACAAAGCCTGCAAACGCAATGGCTGGGCTGCGCGCCGCACCATCTGACTGCGGGCGGAGCCGATTTGATCGCGCGGGCCAACGCCGCGCTGCTGTCCAGCGGCGCCGACTGGGTCGGGCTGATCGACGCCGGCGACCAGCTTGCGCCCGATGCGCTGTTCCGCGTCGCCCACGCGCTGCAGGCGCACCCGCAGTGGCAAATCGTCTACACCGACGAAGACCAGCTCACCGCCGACGGCCAGCACACCAACCCGCACTGCAAACCCGACTTCAACCTCGACTATCTGCGCAGCCTGCCGTATGTCGGCGGGCTGCTGCTCATCCGGCGCGAACTGTTCGCCGCGCTCGGCGGTTTCGACCCGCAGGCCGAAGGCGCCGAGGATTACGACCTGCTGCTGCGCGCCTGCGAGCACCTGCAGCGCAGCGGTGCGGGCGAGGCGGCCATTGGCCACGTGCCCGAAGTGCTGTACCACCGCTTGGTCGGCTCGGGGCACACGCAAAAGCCAGTGCCGGCGATTTTGCAGGCCGGGCAGGAGGCGCTGCAGCGGCATTTCGACCGCCTGGGCGTGGCCGCGCAGGTGCAGCCCGGGCCGTTCCCGCCGTCGTTTCGCGTGCGCTGGCCGCTGCCGGAGGCCAAGCCGCTGGTATCGATCCTCATTCCCACGCGCGACCAGTTGCCGCTGCTGCAGCGCTGCATCGAATCGCTGATCGAAAAAACCCGCTACCCGGCTTATGAAATCCTGCTGATCGACAACGACAGCCAGACCACGCAGGCGCGCAACTACCTGGCGGCGATCGAAGGCAACGAAGCCCAGCTCGGCGGCCGGCTGCGCGTGCTGCGCCAGCCTGGGCCGTTCAACTTTTCGGCGATGAACAACGCTGCGGCGCGCGCCGCGCGCGGCGACTATCTGCTGCTGCTGAACAACGACACCGCCGCGCTGCACGACGACTGGCTCGACGACATGATGGGCCACGCGCTGCGCCCGGACGTGGGCATCGTCGGTGCCAAACTGCTCTACCCCGACGGCAAAATCCAGCACGCCGGGGTCATTCTCGGCCTGCGCGGCCCGGCCGAGCATCCGTTCATCGGTCACCCGCCCGAAGACCGCGGCTACTTCGGTCGCGCGCAATTGACGCAAAACCTGTCTGCCGTCACCGGCGCCTGCCTGCTGATCCGCAAAAGTGTGTTCGAGCAAGTCGGCGGGCTCGATGAAACCGCGTTCAAAGTGTCGTACAACGACATCGACCTGTGCCTGAAGGTGCGCGAAGCCGGCTACCGCATCGTGTTCACCCCGTTCGCTCTGCTGATGCATGAAGGCTCGGCGAGCCAGAAGGCTGGCACCGAAACCCAGCCCGACGCGGCCAAGCTCAAGCGTTTTGCCGCGGAAAAAGACGCGATGTACGCCAAATGGCTGCCGCAACTGGCGTGCGACCCGGCGTACAACCGTCACTTGAGCCTGGCGAGCACCGACTTTTTGCTCGACGACCAGCCCTGCGTCAGTTGGGCGCCCGACTGGCGGCCGCGCCCGCGGGTGCTGGTGCACCCCGCCGACCGCGAGGGCTGCGGCGAATACCGCATCATCGCCCCGCTGCGCGCGCTCAACCGTGCCGGGCGCACGCAGGGCTGGGAGACCATGCGCTTGTTCGAGCCGGCGGAAATGCAGCGCATCGACGCCGACACCCTGGTGGTGCAGCGGCAGATGGAATGGCCGCAGATCGAGGCGCTGGAGCGCCACGCCAAGTTCAGCCGGGCGTTTCGGGTGTTCGAAATCGACGACCTCATCACCAACCTGCCGCTCAAGAGCGTGCACAAGGCCAGCATCCACAAAGACATTGCCAAACGCTTTCGCAAAGCCGCCGGGCTGTGCCATCGCCTGGTCGTGGCCACCGAACCGCTGGCGCAGGCGTATGCGCATTTCACCGACGAGGTCGTGGTGCAGCCCAACTACCTCGAAGCCGCGCGCTGGGCACGGCTCGAACCGGCGCGCGCCGACCGTGTCAAGCCGCGTGTGGGCTGGGCCGGCGGCGTCGGCCACAGCGGCGACCTGGACCTCATCATCGACGTGGTGCGCGACACCGCCGCCGAATTCGACTGGGTGTTTTTCGGTCTGTGCCCGGAAGCGCTCAAACCGTTGGTCAAGGAGTTTCACCCCGGCGTGCCGCTGGATCAATACCCGGCCAAGCTCGCCAGCCTCGACCTCGATTTGGCCGTGGCGCCGCTGGAATTCAACGCCTTCAACGAAGCCAAGAGTCATTTGCGCCTGCTCGAATACGGCGTGCTCGGCTATCCCGTGCTGTGCACCGACATCACGCCGTACCAGGGAGATTTTCCCGTCACCCGCGTGGCCAACCGCTACCGCGACTGGCTGCGCGCGTTGCGCGAGCTCACCGCCGACCGCGCCGCGCTGCGCGCGCAAGGCGATGCGCTGCGCGCCAAAGTGCTGGCCGAGTGGATGCTCGAAGACCATCTGGACAGCTGGCTGCACGCCTGGCTGCGCTGATGGCCGCCGCCCTCGGCACGCCGGTTGCGATGGCGCCGCACGGCGGCTGATAGCATCGCAGCCAGATTCCCGGTGTTTTCGTCGCTTCCATGACTCTTTCAGACTCCACCGTCTCCGCCGCCGGTCGCAGCGCTGCTGCCGACAGCGCGCGGGTGCACATCGCGCGCCAGCCCATCGTCGACCGCAAGCAGCAGATCATCGGCTACGAGCTGTTCGCGCGGGAAACCGCCACCGCCGAGCACGCCCCGGCGCAGCACAGCGCGCAGACCGACAGCATGCTGTTGTTCAACGCGCTGTCGAACATCGGCTCGGAAAACCTGTTCGGCGAAAAACTTGCGTTCATCAACTGCGTGATCGACGACTTGCAGGCCGAGCACCTGGACATCGTGTTTCCCGAGCGCCTCGTGCTCGAAGTGCCGCGTATCTACGGCGACGACGCCGGGCGCATCGCCGAAGTCGCCACGTGGCTCAAACCGCTGCGCGAACGCGGGTTCGCGCTGGCGTCGGGGCCGTTCGCCGCGGCGTCGATCTACGCCGCCTGGCTGCCGTACCTCAGCTACATCAAAACCGACGTGCAGGCGATTTCGTCCAACGTCGCCGTGGCGCTGCAGCGCAAGGCCGAAACCCACCGCAACCTCAAGCTGGTGGCGGAAAAAGTCGAGACCCCCGAGCAGTTCAAAACCTATTTCGACGCCGGTTTCCACGCCTTTCAAGGCTATTACTTCGCCCGCCCGCAAACCGTCAGCGCCAAAGTCGTCAACCCGGCGTACGTCAACGTCCTGCAATTGATGAACCTGGTGATGCGCCAGGCCGAGCTCGACGACATCGAACTCGTGCTCAAACGCGACCCGGCGCTGTCGTTCAAGCTGCTGCGCTACATCAACTCTTCGGGGTTCGGGCTGATGTCCGAAGTCACCTCGTTCCGCCACGCCGCGGCGATCCTGGGCTACAAAAAGCTGTTCCGCTGGCTGGCGCTGTTGCTGGCCACGGTGCCGGGAAGCGCTTCGTCACCGGCGATCGCGCGCACCGCGATCACCCGCGGCCGCATGATGGAGTTGCTGGCCAAGGACACACTGTCGGCAGAAGAGGCCGACAACGCCTTCATCGTCGGCATTTTTTCGCTGCTCGACGCCATGCTCGGCGTGCCCATGGCGCAGGCGATCAAGGAAATCACCCTGCCCGAAACCGTGGTCATGGCGCTGCTCGAAGACCGCGGTCTGTTCGGCAGTTATCTGCAAATCACCCGCGCGGTCGAGCAGCGCGACTTCGACAACCTGGATTTCCTGTCCTCGACGCTGGGCATCCCCGGTTGGCGGGTCAGTTCCATCCACCTGGCCGCGCTCGCCTGGGTGGAGCAGATCGGTCTGTGACGCCGCGCCATGAAAGACGTCAGCGCCAAACTCTTCCGCGAGGAGTACCAGGTCAACTCCGAGCAAAAAGCCGACCACGTGCTGCACAAGCTCATCGAGCGACACGAGCCGCTGGCCGTGCTGCCACACGACCGCGCCGAGGAATTCACCTCGGCGCTGCTCGCGGCCAACCGCGCCAAGCATTGGCTGATCATCGACGAGCTCGTTCCGGCAGCGGGCAATCTGCGGCTGGCCCACGGCGCGCCGTTTTTCAGCATCGGCCGCTACGAAGGGGTGTTCGTCGGCTTCCAGTCCAGGCTGATCGAACGCATCGATTACGAGGGTTACGGTGCGCTGCGCATCGCCTACCCCGAGCAGTTCTACTACCTGCAGCGGCGCAATTTTTTCCGTGTCACCGTCGCGCCTGGGGACATCGGCACGGTCGAATTGCAACGCCGCGGCGCCAAACCGCTGTACGGTCAATGCCACGACATCAGCGTCAATGGCATGCGGCTGCTGGTGCCGTCGGCGCTGGATTACGCGCTGACCAGCGGCGAGTACGTGCCGTTGGTGCGCTTCAGCCTCGAAGACATCGAACTGGCGGTCGAAGCCGAAGTGCGCTACGTCGGCACGCTGCGCGACACCCGCGCGCGTCAGCCGATGCGACAGGTCGGCATCCAGTTTCTCAACATGGCGCCGGGGTTCGAACAGCGGCTGCAGGCTTATGTGCAGCGCCGCGACCGCGAACTGCTACGCGAAGCCAAGCGCTGACGGCCAACGGCCCGCTGTCGCCGCGGCCGGTCACGCGCGCGGCTGCGCAGGCTGTTCGCCCCGAGCCGGTTCGAGCTGCAGCAGCCGCGGCGCCAGCACCGCCAATTCCTGCTGCTGGCTTTGCGGCGCGAACACGCCGCTGCCCTGCGCGCCATCGGCCTCGACGATGTGCTGGGCGAATTCCCCGGACTGCACGTCGAACAACAGCGGCGCCTGCCGGTGCGCGCGCAGGTCTTGTCCCGGACGTTGCGGCAGCAACACCATCACCAGCGGCACGGCCTGCGCCGGCAGCTGGGGATAGTCCAGGCCGAAATGCGCGGCGCCGACGAGCAAAAAGCTGATCTGCGCGTCGTCGAGCGACTGCAGCCAGACGAACGGCCGCTCGGTGCGCACGCCGATCAGGGCGAACCGCTGCAGGGTCTCGAACCCCGGCAGCGGCGCCGCCGCCCGCCAGATTTGTCGCGCGGCCAGCGGCAGCGCGCCAAACCGCGTCGGCCATAGCGTCACGGTATCGGCCGCAGCCTGCGCCGCGCAGGAGTGCAAATCGCGGTTCACGCCGTGCCGTCCTCGCTGGAGTTGGAAATCCATTGCGTCAATGAAAGCTGCTGCGGCGCCACCGCTGCCTGGTTGTCCTGGCGGATCTGCAAATACAGTTCTTCGCGCAGGATGCGCAAATCCGCCGGGCCTTCGATGCCCAACCGCACCTTGCCGGGGGCCGACTGCAACACGACCACGCGAATGGCATCGCCGATGCGGATGACTTCACCAGGACGGCGGGTCAGGATCAGCATGCCCGAGTCGTGTCTGGCCGGCGCAACGGGCTCAAGAGGCTCGCCGCGCTCAGGCGCTGACCAGCCGCCGCGACGCGCTGCCGATGCGCTGGCCTTGCGCGCCGTACAGCGTGTCCGCCTCGGCCGTGCCGCGCAGGATGTGCAAACCGCCTTCGACGTGGCGCAGCAGCGCCTGGATCATCGCACCGTTACGCTGGTTGGCCGCAGCCACTTGCCGCGCCAGTTCCTGCACCTGCAGCCACAGCGGCGACTGCGCCGCCTGCGTATCCTGCGCGAACGCGGCCTGACGCCGCTGCTCGATGGCGTCGAGCTCGGCGAACGACGCGGTTTTTTCCGCCGCCAGCGCGGCAAGCCGGTCGGCCGCGGCGTGCAGCAGACAATCGTGCTCGGCAGCCAGCAGGCGCTGCAGCGCCTGCAGTTTGCGCAGTTGCTCGTCGAGCAGAGCAGACAGTGGCGTGGACATCGGCGGTTTTCAGCGTGCGCTACCGGTCTTGGCCGCAGGCCGCGACGCCGCCAGCAGCGACTGGCTATCCTGCAACAGCCCGCGGGCGATGCGCTGCGGATCGACGGTATAACTGCCCGACTGGATGGCAGCCTGCAATTGGGCGATGCGTGCATCGCTGGCCGCCGCGTTTTGCGCGCTGGCTGTGGTGAGCATCTGCCCGGCGGCAGAAATCGACACCTGCTCCGCCGCAGCTGCCGCAGACGCCATACTGCCGGATGTTCCAACGGCAGCTGCGGCTGCCGCCGGGGCACGACGCAGGGCTGCTGCGGCTCCGCTGCTGGCGGCCGTCGCGCTGGACAAGGCGGCTTGTTGGATCGGGTTCATGGCTGCACTCATTCGTCGTTGCCGCTGTCAACGGCACGCTCGACGCGAACTTTAGGGCAAACGTGACTTTTTTGGCAAAAAAATCGTTTTGCCCGCAGCGCCGCCCTCCGCCCTTAGCCGCTGCGGCTGCCGAGCTCGGCCTGCACGAGCTGGTCGAGCTGCCGCCGGATCTCGGCCTGTGCGCTGCGGAACTCGGCGCCGTCGACCCCGGTTTGCAATGCGTCGAGCAGCCGCAGATAAGTCTGGTGCAACGCGCTGCCCTCCAAGCCCTGGAACTCGATGTAGTGATACAGCCCGCTGGCCGCGCGCGTGGCCAGCAGCATCGCGTCGGGCCACGGCGTCATGGTATCGAGCCGGTTTTCCCACAGCAAATGCGCGGCATACGCCCCCAGCGCGGTGCGCGGATGGTCACGGTCGATGTCCAGCGCAAAACGGCGCACCCAGCCAGGCACGTCGGCCGCTGGCATCGGCCGGGCGATGCCGTAGCCCTGGCCGGCGTCAGCCTGCAAAATCACCGCGGCTTCGAGCAACCCTGCGGACTCCAGACCTTCGACCACGACTTCGCTGCCCAAGTCGTGCGCCAGGCGGGTGAGGTGGTGGATGAAGTCCAGCGCGCGGTGCGGCGCCTTGCCGACGCCGCCGAGCAGCCCCTGGTCGATCTTCACCTCGTCGAAAGCGAAGCTGTCCAGGCGCAGCAGCGAGCTGTAACCCGAGCCGAGATCGTCCTCGGCCAGCCGCACGCCGGTGGCGCGCAGCCGCGCCAGCAGCATGTCGCGCCGCTCGGACACGTCCAGATCGCCGGTTTCGAGCAATTCGAGGGTGAGGCGGCGCGGCTCGAACGCGTGGCGCTGCAGCACGCGTTCGACCTGTTCGACGTAGCGTGCGTCGCTCAGCGCCATCGGCGGCAGGTTGACCGACACGTCCAGCTCCACCCCCTGCGCCGCCCAGCGCTGCCGCGCCTGGATCGCCTGCTCCAACCCCAGGCTGAACAGCCGCAACATCTCCTGCGCGCCGAAGGTCGGCAAAAACTCCGCCGGGGACATCACTGCGCCGTCGCGCCGCCGCAGCCGCGCCAGCGCCTCGGCCTTCACCGGCTTGCCGCTGTGCAGGCAGACCACCGGCTGGTAGAGCATTTGCAGTCCGCCGTGGTCGAGCAATTCGACATACACCTGCCGCCGGGCGTAGGGCACGACGTCCGACAGCGCGCTGCCGTAGCGGCCGAACGCCAGTCCGAGCACTTTTTGCAGATGTTCGATGAACACCTTGCGCGCCGAGTTGGTGAAAAAACCGGGATAGCCGCTGAACAGATCCATGAGCAAAATCGGCTGGCCGCTGGCGTCGAGGATAGGAATCGACACCGCGCTGCGAATGCCGATCTCCTGCGCCAGTTCGCGCCAGGGCAGGATCGCCGCGTCGGTGCTGTACGACGCGGTGTACTGCACCGTGCGGCTGCGCCACGCCCGCCCGGACGCGCCCAACCCTTGCACCGTGTCGCCGCGCACCATCACCGGGGCGACGCCGGGCGAGCCGATGCGATCCAGATACAGCGATTTGAACCGCGCGCCAAACGCCTGCTCGAACTGCAGCATGCCATCGGCGTCGGGCCGGCCCAGCGTACCCGCCACCACGCCCTCGACGTTTTCCAGCGCCGCGAGCACCGCGCGCAACAAATCGCTCAGAGTGTGCGAAGTCAAAATCGCCGCGTCGATACGCGCCAGCGCGGCGTCGAGCTGCGCACCGATGTCTTCGTGCCCCTCGATCTGCCACTGCAGCTCTTCCTGCATGCGGGTG
>Ga0078972_1001673_pt1 | contig 80617 bp, 79 predicted proteins | sample YelNatPaOPGAMG01_FD_67568 | JGI IMG/M metagenome (GOLD analysis project Ga0078972, IMG submission 67568) | Hot spring thermophilic microbial communities from Obsidian Pool, Yellowstone National Park, USA - OP-RAMG-01 (SPADES assembly) (version 2) | ecosystem: Environmental > Aquatic > Thermal...
AGATTTGAGATTATGGTAACTAAAATATTATAATCAGAGGAAAAAGGAGAATTACCAATAAAATCAAAATTAAACTCTAATCCTTTTTCTTTTGCAAGATTTCTATAACTTTCAATTATTGGATATAGATTTTCAAAATATACAAGATCTGACTTAACAGAAATCCTTCCAGTTTCAGCACGTGAAAGATCAATTAGATTATCAATAAGCTCTCTAATCCTTAATATTTCTTTCTTTATCTCATTAATAGGTTCCTCCAATGAGGATATATCACCATATACTCCTGATTCCATAAGTTGAATATTTCCATAAATAACATTTAGAGGGGTTTTTAGCTCATGGGATATAGCCCTCATAAAATTTACTCTATATTCATCTAATTGTTTTATTTTTTCTAAGGAATCATTGAGCTCTTTTTTTAAAATTAATTCCTGAAGTCTACTATGAAGACTTAATAATATACTTCTTAATATCTTTTTGTTTATTTCCTCAACTCCATTATAATAAATGGATGTATCTAAAATACCAATATTATTCCAGTTCTTATAAAAATTAATATCCTCAGGAAGATCTTCCTTTGTCTTAAATATTATTTTGTTTTTAAAAAAAATAACAATATCTTCTTGAGGATTTAGTCCAAGAATTTTAGGCATTTCATTTAATTTTTTCAATAATTCATCAATAGAATTAGAATCTATTAAAAGTTGCCTAATTTCATCTGTTTTCTTAAATAAAATCTCATTGTTAGAGATTTTATTATATAAATCTTTCACTTCCACATCATATCTCTCTAATAAATTTTCTAACTCACTAAAGGGTATAAAAACTTTTTCTATCATTGCTCCTAAGACAAGAATTATTGCACTTGAAACAAGAAAGGCATGTCCAATTACAAATTGATTTGTTAAGACGTTCTCACCATAAGATGTAAAAATAAGATCTGAGAGCCCTGCAAAAAAGAGACCTAAGGATAAGGGTTCCACATGTCTTGAAAAATAGGATGAGATGAAAAGAATACCTGCATATAATAATTCTAAAAAAGATTTTAGAATAGTAGTCTTTCCTTCAGCATAAAAAATTTTGTCAGGAATATATAAAGAAAGAATTATAAGTAAAATTGATAGAATAAGAGGTCTATATAACGCTTTCTTAAAAAACCAAGGTGTTTCTTTCTTATTCAGAAGATAAACAGTAATAAAACTTCCAATTGCAAAAAGCCCCTTGCATACATCCAATATTCTACAGCAAGTCCCGGTGTTGATTGATAAAATCCAGGATAAAGCATTGCATGAATACCTTCTAATATTGCAGTCCCTAATACCAAATAACCAAAAAATATGGTAGAAGGGTCTTTTCTTTTTTTGGGAAGGATAGAGAAAAGGATGAAAATTACATAATAAGAAAAAATAACAGTATTTTCCCATACCATATGAGTAATAAAATCATAGCCCAAAAAGGTGCCCCAGAGTAAAATTATAAGAAAGGAGATTATACCTGTGATGATATAAAAAACAAAACTTTTATTTATATTTCCACCTTCTTATTTGGTGGCCCTACGGGGATTCGAACCCCGGTTTTTGGGTTGAGAACCCAACGTCCTAGTCCACTAGACGATAGGGCCACTTTATTTTATGGCTGGGGAGGATGGATTCGAACCATCCCTACCTGATCCAGAGTCAGGCGTCCTACCAGCTAGACGACTCCCCAATTTTTTTACACAATCTATAATATATTATGAAGTAAGTATTTGTCAAGGAATTGGAGCCACCTCTAATCCAAATAGGTTACGATAGCTCGGTCTCGCTTTACGCTTCGCCTTTGTTCTCGCTACTTGTTTTAAATCTTTTCCCACCCACCACCCTCTTTTTCTAAATCATTTAAAACTTTTAAAAGTAGTGGCTTCAATTTAGGGATTTCTTCTTTTACTACTAACCAGATTGCGGAAATATCTACTGTAAAATAGCTATGAATAACTTTATCTCTCATTCCTGCCATATCACGCCATGGAATTTTAAGACTGCATCATAAGTTTTCTTATCTTCAGCAAACTGCTCAAATTTTAAATCTTTAACATATTCTTCAGCTCTTTCCATGTATTCAATGATATCTTTAATATAGATTTTTACGTTTCTTTTCATACGAAAGTAGCCTCTTTTATAATAATTTCTCTTAATTCCTCTCTAATATTTTTCTTTAGGACGAGATCTACTTTTATGCCTAAGATATCAGAGAGATAGTTTTCTACAGATACTATATGAAGTAAGCTTACAGGTTCATCAAATTCAACTAATAGATCAAGGTCACTTTCCTCTTTTTGTTCTCCTCTGACATAAGATCCAAATATAGCAATAGATTTAACTTTGTATTTTTCTTTCAATTCCTTTTTATGTTTTCTGATTATCTCTTTTATTTCCTCAAGATTCTTCATCTTTAAATTACCAAGTTTAAAAATAAAAATTCTATTTTAATTATAAAATATAATAGCTTAAATTTAAACTCTTTATTCCAGCCTTCTTTCCCAATTCATTAATCATCTTTTGAACAGATCTTTTTCTAAGAGGATATCCCTGTCTTGTAATGAAAACTCTTTCCTCTTGTTAAGATTTATGTCTCTTATTGTCAGGTTTATAAGCTCAGACAATCTTATCCCAGTATCTAAGAAAATTAAAAGTATCACATAATCCCTAAAACCTTCCCATGACTTTTTATTGCATGCCTTGAGTAATGCATATATTTGCTCATCACTCAAAACATATGGGTATTGTTTGGGTAAGGTTTGTTTATTACAAAAATGTTGAAATGATTTTATTGGCTTTATATTTACAATATTAAAGATTTGGAGTAATATAAAACTAAAATAAATTAAAAAGAGGGTGATTTTAATGATGCTTGAAGTTTACATTTCAAGTCTTAATTTAGATCCCCAAACGAATCAATTTGTTGTAATATTAAAAGAGAAAAAAGAGAACAAAAGGTTCTTACCTATATGGATTGGTCCTTTTGAGGCAAATGCTATTGCTCTTGCCCTTGAAAAGGTTGAAACACCTCGTCCTTTAACTCATGACTTAATGAAAAATATATTAGAAACTTTACATATTAAGGTTCAAAAAATCCTTATACATAGTATAAAAGAAGGAACTTTCTATGCAACAATCTTTTTAGAGAATGGAGATAAGGTTATTGAAATTGATTCTCGTCCCAGTGATGCAATGGCTCTTGCATTAAGAACTCAATCTCCAATTTTTGTAGAATCGCAAGTTTTTGATGAGGCAGGTATAGTAGAAGAATACGTATCTGATGAGGCTTTAGAGAAATTATTAGAGGAGATAAATCCTGATGAGTTTAAGAAACAATAAGGTGAATAAGGATGCCTTGGGCTCTTATTAGTGTTTATAAAAAGGATGGAATAAGAGAATTTGCAAAAAATTTAAAAAATTTAGGATATGAGATTATAGCTACATCATCAACTGCAAAAGAAATTTTAAAAGAAAATATTTCTGTCCATGAAATTTCTGAATTTACTGGTTTTTCAGAACTTATTGGTGGCAGAGTTAAAACTTTACATCCCTATATTTTTGCAGGAATATTAGCAAGAAGAGATAAAAAAGGCGATTTAGAAGAACTTAATAAAAATAATATCCCATTAATTGATTTAGTTGTTTGTAATTTATATCCATTTTCTGAGATTATACAGAAAAAAGACGTGAGTTTAGAAGAGGCATTAGAGTATATAGATATTGGGGGAGTAAGCCTTTTAAGAGCAGGTGCAAAAAATTTTCCATGGGTACTTGTCATCTCATCCCCTGATGATTATGATGAAGTTATAAAAAGAATCAAAGAAAACAATATTGACTTAGAATTTAGAAGAAAAATGGCAATTAAAGCTTTCTCATATACAAGTTTATATGATCAAATTATTTCTAATTATCTTCTTAATAATTTTTCTGATCATATAAATATAACATTAAAGAAGGAATTTGACTTAAGATATGGAGAAAATCCTCATCAAAAGGCATCTTTTTATTTATTACCTCATGAAAATTTACCTTGGGTAAAACTACAAGGAAAAGAGCTCTCATATAACAATCTTCTTGATATAGATTCTGCATTGAATCTTGTTAGTGAATTTTCAGAGCCTTCTGTAGTCATTATCAAACATAATAATCCATGTGGTGTAGCATCCGATATATCACCATTGGATGCCTTTAAAAAAGCATATATAGCGGATTCTATATCTGCGTATGGAGGAATTGTTGCATGTAATTTTTCTATAGATAAAGAATGCGCAGAAGAAATGAGCAAATATTTCTTTGAAGTTATAATTGCAAAGGATATATCAAATGATGCAAAAGAAATATTCTCAAAGAAGAAAAATCTTCGTGTTTTGGTATATAAAAATAATACCACTAAAAATCCATATGAGATTAGATCCTTAAGAACAGGATATTTAATTCAAGATTTTAATGAGAATCTTATTGATAACTACGAAGTAAAAACATCTCATATGCCCACAGAGAAGGATATTGAGGAACTAATTTTTGCATTAAAAGTAGTAAAGCATACAAAATCAAATGCCATTGTTATAAGTAAAAATAAACAAACCCTTGGAATAGGTGCAGGACAGATGAATAGAGTTGATTCAGTTAAGATAGCTTTAGAAAAGGCTGGAGAAAGAGCAAAATCTGCATATCTTGCATCAGATGCTTTTTTCCCATTTCCTGATTCTATTGAACTTGCTGGAAAATATGGAATTAGAGCAATAATTCAACCAAAAGGCTCCATCAGGGATAACGAAGTGATAGCTAAGGCTGAAGAGTTAGGAATTATTTTAATAATGATAGATCTAAGACACTTTAAACATTGAACATTATAGAAGAGATTTTTAAGGTTTTATTTGATAAATATGGTCCTCAGTATTGGTGGCCAGGAGATTCACCTTTTGAAATAATTATTGGAGCAATTTTGACTCAATCAACAAATTGGAATAATGTGGAAAGGGCAATAAAAAATCTAAAAGAGAATAACTTATTAGATCCAATAAAAATTTTTAATTTATCAATAAAAGATTTAGAAGAGTTAATAAAACCTTGTGGTTTTTATAGAGTAAAGGCGAAAAGGATTATGAATTTTTTAAACTTTCTTTTTGACAATTACAACGGTGACTTGAAAACTATGAACAATGAGCCTACAGGAATCCTTAGAAGAAAATTGCTTAATATATCAGGATTAGGAAATGAGACGGTAGATTCTATACTTCTTTATTCTTTTCAAAGACCAGTTTTTGTTATTGATAAATACACAAAAATAATAGGATCGTGTCTTAAAATAGGGGAATATTCTTTAACTTATTTTGAATGGCAAAAAATTTTTCAAGACTCATTATTTCCTATATATCAAATTTTTAATGAATATCATGCATTATTAGTAACTCATGGCAAGAAATATTGTAGAAAATGTAAAGGAAGTTGTTTTCTTAGGGAATTATTTTATTTAAAAAAGCCTCAATTTTCTCATCTGGAATATCCCCAATTAAAAGATATGTCCAGTTATCAGCTCTCCACATAAAAGATTTCCACAATATTGATTCCTCAAACATTACTTTATAGGGACCAAAAATCTTTGGTTCTCCAAATTCTTTTAAAGGAGTTATTGATTTAAATAAAGATATAACATTTATACCATCTGTAAATCTATAATAATAAGTTAATGAATCTTCCTTGGAAATAAGATAAATCTTTTCAAGAACATATCCTAAGGGAAGTTTTTCTATGATAGACTTTTCAGTTTTTGTGTCTAAGATTTTTAAATTTGAGTCATCAATAATTACATTGGGTCTCCAGTTTGGATCAACTCTAAAGAGAGTTTCTGGATATGATTCATTATATTTCACTTGAGTAAAGAAGGATTGTGAGATTAATCTGCCTCTCATATTGTATTTGTCTTTCCTTAATATAAAGTAGTTCTCCATATCAATCCAAAGTCTTAAGACAGGCAAATTAGTATATTTTGATTCTAAGGATATTATTATAACTTTTCTATCAGCTATGACACCAGATCCTATATTTAAAATTTTGTAATTTCTCTTTATAAGTTCTATTTTATCTTTAATTTCTTGAGCACTAATAAAACCAGAAGGTGAAATTATTAGCTTTCTTAATCTTGGATCAAAATCAAATTTTTTTTTACCGTCATCAATTATAACTCTTCCTAAGAAGAATGGAGGTGCAAAATATTCTCTTCTTACTTTATTATTTCCACTATATATAACTTGGCATAAAGAAATTTTTGGTATAGGTGTTTCATCATAAAAAATATTTACCTCAATACCCATTACAGGAATTTTACCATCTCTTTCTAAGGCAAGTTGTAAAATATCAAGGTTAGTAAAAGAAAGTGAAAAGGATAAAATAAAAAAGAATAAAATTAGCTTTTTCATTTCACCTGTAGAAGGACGAAATCAATAGAAGGCTCTTCAAACATAGATGGTTTTTTCCATTTTCCGTGAATTTCATAAAAAGTCTGTAGTTTATCAGGTTCAGATTTATTAATCCAAATTTTTTGAGATAGTAGGAATAGAAATAAAAAGGTTAAAGCAATTCCTAACACAATACAAATCTTCCTTTTATAATTACTCTTTTCTTCTGTTTCCATCTGGTATCTATACCATAGTCTTTCAGAGAAATTTGGAGAAGAATCAATTTTGGGAATTTTATGAATCTCCTGAATCAATTTTTCCATATCCTCTAATTCTTTCTTACAAGAGATACAATTTTTAATATGCATTTCTAATTCTTTCTTTTTCTCCAAAGAAATTTCTCCATCAATATATAAAGAAATTAATTTTTTTATATCCTTACATTTCATATTCTTGAAGCTCCTTTTTAACTATTTTCTTTAGTTCTTCTCTTGCTCTAAATAATCTTGATTCTATTGTTCCAACAGGACACTTTAATATATCTGCAATCTCTTTATAGGACAGTCCTTCAAACTCTCTCAATATTAAAACTTCTTGATATTCCTTTGGTAAATTTCTAATAGCATTTCTTATTTTTTTATGAATCTCCTCTCTTTCTATCCTTTTTTCTAAATCTTCATGAGAGTCAGTTAAAAAATCCTTAAATGTATCATCACTATCTTCATCCAAATTTTCATCTAAGGAAAAGATATTAATTTTATTCTTTCTTTTATAATCATAACTAATATTCATTGCTATTCTATAAAGCCATGTTGAAAATTGTGATTCCCCTCTAAACTTAGATAAATTTTTAAATACTTTTAAAAATACTTCTTGAGCTAAATCTTCTAATTCATTTATTGGTCCCAATTGTAAATATAATATATTAAGAATTTTTTTCTCATATCTCTTTACTAATATATTGAAAGCATCTTTATCGCCTAATTTTACAAGAGATATTAAGGCTTGATCTGAAAAATTCTTTTTCTCCTCCCAACCTAAGGGGGTTTTAGGCTGGGAGGAGATAATTTCTCTTTCCAATTTTAATTTTTCTACTATCTCTTTATCCATATTTTTACCCTTGGCATAAAGATCTTTACATTATAAGGATATACATATTTAAAAAATTTTTCAAACTTATCCTTTTGCTCCTTAGTTAACAATTTTTTAATTTCATCCAATAAATTTTTCCTTGTTTCATCTATCTTCTTTTGAATATCTTGTATTTCTTTTCTTTTTGCAGATAATTTTTCCTTATCTTGAGAATCTATAGTTCTCAATTCAAGAGTTTTTCTTCTCAATTCCTTTCTTAGCTCTTCTAATTTTCCAAAGTAATCATCAAAAATCTTTTTAATATTATTTTTTTGAGTATCAGTAAGATTTAATTTTTGACTTAGATTTTCTAAAATGTTTGATTTAATGCTTTTACTAATTTCATCTTCTAATTTTTGAAGCTCTTTTGCTTTTTCATCAATCTTATTTAAATCTAAGGGCTTTTGCCTTAGGAGTTCACTTAACTCAAACCAAACTTTAGCCCTTTCAGCATTAAGTTTTCTTAAATCTTCAGAGATTTTAATAGGAATTCTCTCAACTTGTTTTACAAAAGGTCTATGAATCATTAACCTTGTTCTATAAGGAGTATAACCATAAATTATATTAAGAATTAATATGGTTAGTATAGCAAAGCTTATTATAAACTTTAATTTCCTCATACTCTATACCTCCTCTCCTTAACTTTTTACTCTAAAATTTTATGACTATATAATTCATATTTTTATTCCATTTTATTTCTTCTTCAGTTTTTCAATTAGGTCTGTTATACTTTTTTTGAAAGAAGGAACATAATAATATGGATTAAGATAATTTCCTTTTTGCCATTCTGTTATTACTTTTTGCATCTGTGTATCCACTTGCCTTTGTTGTTGAGAAGAACTTTGAGGTCTTTGTGGAAATTGTCCTGTTTGAGCCTGTTGTTGCCATTGTTTTCTTAATTCTTCTAATCTTTTTTGTCTTTCTATTTCTAATTTATCTAAATATGTAATCTGTGCATCTGTAAGAATCTTTTCAATTCTCTCAACAAATTTTTCTGCCTCCTTTGGAGGAAGAGTATTTCTTTTAATTAGGTCTTGTAATACTTCAATTAGTTTTTTAGCCTGATCCTTAGTTAAAGCCAATTTTTTATCTTTCTCAAGCTCTTGAAGGTCTCTTAAAATTCTCTGTAGATCTCTAAATTCTTCTGAAAAAATTCTTTGCCTCTGGGGAGGATTTATCTGTTGGGCATAAATATTCCCCAAAATAATTGAAAAAATTATTAAAAATACAACAATTAATATCTTTTTCATAATTAAATCACCCCTTTATTCATATCTTAAAGCCTCTATAGGATTTAAAGAAGAAGCTCTTTTTGCAGGATAATATCCAAAAAATATTCCTACAAGAGCGGAAACTGAAAATGCTAATACCATAGGAGTTAGCGTAATTGCAGCAGAAAGTCCTGAAAGATTTTTTATAACCTGAGCTAAAATAATACCAAGAATTATACCAATTAAACCTCCGATAACTGAAACTATAGTTGATTCTAAGAGAAATTGTAGTAAAATATCTCCTGATTTTGCACCAATTGCCTTTTTTATACCAATCTCTCTTATCCTTTCTGTAACATTAACAAGCATTATGTTCATGATGCCAATTCCACCAACCAAGAGAGATATTGCAGCAATTCCTGCTAAAAACATTGTTAATGTTTGAGTTGTTTGTGTAAAAGCATTCAGAATAGTTAACTGATTTTGTACCCTAAAATCATCATACTCTGGATCTGTTATTTTATGTGCCTTACGAAGCAAATTCTCAATCTCTGATTGTAGATCATTCATTATTTCCACTCTTGATGCAGATACATAGATAGCCCTTAAAAGCTTATTTCCTCCTACAATTTTCCTTTGATATGTAGTTAACGGAACAAAAATCATATTATCAAGATTCGCAAAACCACCTGCTTGTCCCTGAGGCTTCATTATTCCAATCACTTTAAAGCTTTTTCCACCAATTTTAATCCACTTTCCTATTGCATCTTGACCATTAAAAAGGTCTTGGTAAACTTGATATCCAATTACTGCAACTCTTTCTTTATTCTTGTATTCTTTTTCTGTAAAGAATATTCCATCTTCTATATCAGCATTCCTAACTTTTGTATAATCTGGTGATGTTCCAACTACTGTTGTATTAGTATTAGAGGATAAATATTTTACTTGCATATTACGAGAAGCCTCAGGAACAATAGCAATTACCTTTTGAGAATCCAAATTTTTTAATAAAAGCTCATAATCATCAAGTTTTAAAGATGAGCCACCACCTCCCCTTATTGCTCCGATTTGTCTACCAAATCCTGGCATAATAGTTAAAAGATTAGAGCCTAAGGATGAAAACTGATTTTGAATACTTATTCTTGTTCCTTCACCTAATGCCATTAAAGTAACCACCGCACAAACTCCAATAATTATTCCTAATGCAGTTAAAAAAGTTCTTAGTTTATTTTGAGAGAAACTTCTTAGAGCCATCTTTAAGATTTCATAAATTATCATATGTATCCCCCACTCCTTTATCTAAATATTCCTCTCAAAGGATTAAATTGAGGTTGTTGGGTTCTTTGAGTAGATGTAGTAGCTGTAGTAGGTAATACTACTTTCATTCCTACTTCTAATCCATCTTCAACTACTACATTTGTCCCATCATCTTCTCCTAAGGTAACTCTTACTAAATCTTTTTTACCTTCATTATTTAATACCTCAACATAATTTCTTCTTCCTACTTTTTTTACAGCTCTTAATGGGATTAAAAGAACATTTTTCCTTTCTAATAGAATAATCTCTGCATCTGCAGTCATTCCAGGTTTTAGTTTTTCATCGGGATTTGGAAGTTTTACTCTTACATCAAAAATTGCAATATTATTAACTAATCTTGCAGTAGGAGAGATTTTTATAACTTTACCTTCAAATTCTTCATCAGGAAAGGCATCAAGGTTTACTCTTACAGGAAGCCCTAATTTTACTTTTCCTATCTCAGTCTCATCAATTTCTAAATTAAGCTCTACCTCTTTAATATCTATAAGTGATAATAAGGTAAAATTTGATGATACTTGTTGTCCTATCTTAGCAGACACATTAGTAACAATACCTGAGAATGGTGCTTTAATTACAGTATTTGAGAGATTATTTCTTGCATTTTCAAGATTTAATTTTGCCTGTTCCAATGATATTTTTGCAGACTCCAAATCTTTTTCTGCTTGTTTTACTTTTGAAGATGAAGTTAATTTAACTGTTTCCAAATTTAGTTCGGCTTGTTCATAATTATTTCTTGCCTTTTCATAGTTATTTCTATCACTCTCAAGTTGATCTAAGGATATTGCTCCTATTTTGTATAGACTTTGAGAATTTTCATATTGCTTTTTCAATCTTTGATATTCCATATAGGCATTATCTCTATTTACCTGTGCATTTTTTAAATCTTGCTGACTTTGTTTTTTCTGATTTTCTAAGGTCATTATAGCTTGCTCATATCTCAATTTTGCACTGTTATAATTTAATTGTGCCTGAGAATATGCAAGTTGATAATCATAAGGATCAATTTTAGCTAAGATATCACCTTTTTTAACTCTTTTCCCCTCATCAATAATAAAAATAATTGTTCCTCCAACCTTGCTAACAATATTCATATTTTCAGAAGGCTCTAATATTCCACTTCCTGAAACAGAGAGGAGCAAGTCTCCTCTCTGCACAGTATATGTATTTTCCTCTACCTTTGTAGATGTATTTTGTTTTGGCTTTAAGAAGAGAAAATAGGAACTTACGAGAATAACTATTAAGATGACTATTAATAATATTCTTTTAAACATCATTTACCACCCTCTTCAATAGATTTACCTATAGCAAGAGAGAGTGAATCTATACTTTTCCAATAATTATGTAGGGCTGAATAATAATCATTCTCTGCCTTTATAAGATTAATCTCGGTATTTAAAAGCTGAATCTTAGTTATCAAACCAGCATCAAGACGAAGTTTATCTATTTTATAATTTTCTTGAGCAACTTGTAATGATTTTTCTTGAATCTTTACCTTTTCTAAATTATTAATCAATTGATCAAGTCTTTGAGTAATTGTTATAATAGTATTTGCTAATGTTTGTTCAAAATTTGTCTTTGCAGATTCCAAAGAGCTTTGAGCAGATCTTAATTGGCTTTTTGGAGTATAATCATTATCATATAGTTTAACTTGAAGATCATAAAGCTCTATATTATTCTGAAGCTGAACTAAGGTTGTTAGATTTTCTTTCGCAATAGATACTAAATCATCTAATTTTAAATCAAAAGTAGTTAATGGTAGCTCTTGCAAAATAACATCCATGGGTTTAACTCCAAGAGTTTCCCAAAATTGACTCCATGCAGTCTTTAAATTACTTTCACCAAGTTTATAGTTGTTCTGTGCGGATAATAGATTAATTTCTGCTTGTTGAACATCAAGGAGTGTAGCATTAGAAAGTTTATATTTATTTTGTGTAGCTTGTAACTGCTCTTGAGCTAAGACCACTTGTTTTTCCAATAGTCTCAATTGGGATTGAGCCTCTAAAACATTAAAATATGAATTTCTCACACTTTGGATAATTTGAAGCTTTGTATTATTAAATCTTACTCTTTCAAGCTTTAAATTTAATTCTGATTGCTTTAAAGAAAGAATTAAAGTTGTTGGATCAGCCTTCTTGTCATTATAATCATTTTCTGCATTTTGAAGATTTATTTTTGCAACTAATAGGTCTCTATTATTTTGTAAGGCGATATTTAAAGCATCACTAAATGTCAAAATCTTTTTTTCTTGAGAGAATCCAAGAACCAATAAATAAACCAAAATTATTAATATACTTAAAATCTTTCTTATCATACCAAAACCCTCCTATCTATTTAATAAATTTTCTAACTGAATTTTTGCAATCTTATAATCTAAAATTGATTTTTTGAAATCATACTCTGCCTGGAGATATGAAATTTCATATTGCTTAAGATCATATTCGGTTATTAAACCAATCTGAAAACGAGTTTTTTGAAATTCATAATTTGTTTTTTCTCTTTCTAAAATAAGCTCTTTTTGCTTTATATTTTCTTGGGCTTGAAGAAGATTATAATATATTTGCCAAAAATTTAGTTCGGAGTCTTTAATAGTATTTTCAAGAGATATCTCTGTTTGGGAAAGAGAAAGCTCAGCTTGTCTTATTTCCTCCTTTTTTGTTCCCGCATCATATAAAGGTATGCTAAAATTTAAACTTATATTCCAATTTTCTTGCGATGTCTTTCCATCAAAGGGATAATTATATCCATAATTTATATTTATTGCATATTTTTGTGTATCCCAAGAAAAGTTTAAAGAATTATTGTCTTTATTATAACTTCCTTTCAATGAAAATATTGAAGATGGAAGCTGAGCCTGTTTTAAAGATAATTTTGCTTTTTCTATATCTAATCTTGCATTTTTAATACTTAAATTATTATCTAATAATATCTTTAGCAGATCTTCTGGCTTTTCATCCATTTCTTTATAATTTAGATCTACAATTGCAGGAATTCTTTGTATTTTCTTTCCTAAAAAATTTTCTAATGATTTATATGCTATTTCTAAATTATTAATTGCCATATGTAAATTTATCTCTGCATTTTTTTCTTTTGCTTGGAAATCTAAATAGGACACATATGATAAATTTCCATTTTTATATTGTTTCTCCGCATTTTCTCTTTGTTTTATATATAAATCATAATTCTTTTGAGCAATTTTTAATTGTTCCTGTGCCAAATAGAGTTTATAAAATTTATCTGTTAATTGAAAAATAAGGTTTTGATAGGTTGATTTAAGATTATTTTTTTCCTTTTCTAAATCAATAGCTGAAGACTGAAGACTAATTCCAGATTGACCCCATGGAAAAATTACTTGAGAGTATGATAGATTTAAATTTAAATTTTTATTTTCTGTTTTACCCATTGTATACGAAGCTTCTTGCATAGAATATGAGATCTGGGAAGCAATTTGTGGTAAGAAGCTTCCTAATGAGATATTATATCTTGAAAGAACATTTTCATATTTTGCTTTTGCTATCTTCCATTGGGGTGATTCATTTAGATAAGGGATTAAATCTTCAAGTCTTAAAAAATCTTGAGCAAAGGAAAGTGTTATAAAAAAGGAGAAACAAATTATTATTAGGATTTTCTTCATTCAGTTTTTCCCCTTTCCTCAATCCCCAAAATCTTACCATCTTGAATACGCACAATTTTTTTGCAATAATCCGCAATATCCTTTTCATGTGTAACAATTATGATAGTCAACCCTTGTTCTTCATGTAATTTAGTTAAAAGTTCCATGATTTCATGACTTGATTTTGTATCTAAATTTCCAGTTGGCTCATCTGCAAGAAGTATAATAGGATCAATAGCAAGAGCTCTTGCAATAGCAACTCTCTGTTGTTCTCCACCAGAAAGCTGTGTAGGACGATAATTAATTCTATGGGAAAGACCCATTCTTTCTAAAAGTTCCTTAGCTTTTTGTTTCCTCTCCTTAGGTGGAACTCCTCTATAAATTAATGGTAGTTCCACATTTTGAAGGGCAGAAAATCTCGGTAAAAGATAGAAACTTTGAAAGACAAAACCAATTTTTTGATTTCTGATTTTTGCTAACTCATTATCAGAAAGAGTTGAAACATCCCTCCCTTCAATATAAATTTTTCCTGATGTAGGTCTATCAAGACAACCAATTAGATGCATTAAAGTAGATTTACCAGAGCCAGAAGGTCCCATTATAGCAATAAAATCTTCCTTTTTTATCTTTAAAGAAATACCATTTAAAGCAGGGGTCTCAACACCATCCATCTTATAAATTTTTACTACATCCTCAAGAACAATAATATCTTCCATATATCAGCCCACATCCTTTCTATATTTTTTCTTTAATTATAGACGAATTTAATAAATTTTTATTCCTTGGGGATAAAAGAGAGTATATAAAGAAGATTTATAAAATTAGCTTTCCAAATTAATAAACAAATTTTATTTCTATCTCAGAAACCTCAGGAAATTTTTTAATTTTTTCTTCAATTTCTTCTTTTAAATGATTTTTAAATGGATCATCAGGGGAGATTTTTAGCTCAATATAAACCTTTCCATTTTCATTTATGTTTATATAATTAAGTAATTTTAATGAAACAATATCTACTGATAAATTAGGATATAAGACTTGAGAAAGTGCATTTATTAAATCTTCTTTTGACAATTTTTCTTCCTTTTTCTCGCCAAGATAAATTTTAATAGCAGATTTTAAACCATCAACTGCTAAAACTGAACAGTGCATCTTTATAGGAGGTAAACCTCCTAAAGCAGATGCAACATCTTTCCATGTAATTTTTAATGCTTCATCAATAGTTTTTCCTTTTACCATTTCTGTTAACATAGAGCCTGTTGCAATATTTGAAGCACATCCAAAAGATTGAAATTTTATATCAGTTATTCTCCTTGTCTCTTTATCTACTTTAAGATAAACAACAATTTGATCTCCACATGCAGGACTTCCCTCAATTGCAACTGCATCAGCATCTTCAATAACACCAACATTTCTTGGATTTCTAAAATGTTCAAGTACTATTTCTGAGTATTGAAATGGCATTTATTTACACCTCCAATGATTCTTTGGAAGTAATAAAATCTTTTAAGGTATATTTTCTTAATACTTCTTTTAATGCATCATTTACTTCTTTCCATAATGGTCTTGAAAGACATATAGATAATCTTTTGCATTTGTTAGCATTTTCTAAACATACAACCAATGACATTTTACCTTCTAAAGCTTCAATTACATCAAGAATAACTATTTCCTCAGGCTTTTTATTTAATCTATATCCACCTTCAGCTCCTACTTCTGCTTTAACAAAACCATTTTGTGATAGTATTCTCATTATTCTTTCTAAATATCTTAAAGGTATCTCTTCATCTTGAGAAATTGTTCTTACACTAATAGGGAATTTATCTTGATTGTTTGCAAGATATATTAAGGCTCTTAAGCCATATCTTGACCTTGTTGATAACTTCATTTTTAAACACCTCTTTTAATTACTACCTTTTTAGAATAATTTTAATCCTCTTTAATAAAAAAGTCAAATTTTCATTCATTAAGCTTTTCTTTCAACCATATAAAGGACTTATTTCCACAAATTTCATGTTTTCCATCAAAGAATTCATATTCAAGATTATTAGATACACCTAAAAATTCATATACTTTTTCTAATTGGGAAATTGCAAATTTTGTTGCATTTATGGGGAAAATATCATCATAAATTCCATGCTCTATGAAAAGATATCTTGGAGCAATAAGGGATGCTATATCATACATTTCTGCATATTTTAAAATTCCAGGAATATAATTACATTCGCAGTGTTCAATGGCTAAAATACTATCTTTAAATGTATTTAGATACCCACTAATAACAGTAGCTTTAATTCTTTCATCAAGAGCTGATGTAAATAATGAGGTTGTTCCACCACCTGATATTCCAACAATACCTATAGAATCTTTTTTTACTTCTGAAAGGCTTTGTAAAAAATCTATACTTCTAATAGCATCCCATACTCTTATTCCTAAAAGAGTTTTACCTAACATCATTGCAAAAAATGATAATTTTCTACAAGAAGATTTATCTCTTCCTTTTCTAATATCCTCCTCCTCTCTTCTCTCACCAAATCCCATTTGTTCTATTGCAAATACTACAAAACCATTTTTAACAAGAGTTAATGCAAAATCTTTTTGATAACCTAAGGGTATTTTTCTCTCACTTCCATCTTGATTTATTCCAACAATATCATCCTTTCCATATCCATGTCCATGAATAGCTAAAATTCCAGGAATTGGAAACTTTCTAAATTTTGGTATTAAGAGATAACCTACTACTTCTATATCTCTTGTTGAATTAAAAATTACTTTTTCCCTAATATAATCATCGTAATTCTTTTCCTCTAAAATCTGTGGATTAAGATCAATTTCTTCTGGATAAATGCCTAAAAGTTCAATTAGTTTATTTTTTAAATTAAATTTCCATTTTTTCCATTCTTCTATATTTTTTGCTTTAAATTTAAGAATTCTTTCATTTTCATATAGTTTATAAAAATATTTGGAAGGCTGATACATAAACCCTCCTTTATAATGTTAGTTAACTAAACTTTTTTTCATTCCATAGTTATCTTAAGATTTACTGGATTTTTTATTATATCAGAAACAGGGCATCTTCTCTCAACTTCTTTAAATAGCTCCTCAAGTTTTCCCTTTTCTATAGGAGCGGTAATTTTAATTTTTGCCCTTACTTCTTCAAATCCTGCTCTTACTGAATGATCACCCATAAATCCTCTTGGATCAAGATCTCCTTCAGTGAATATCTCAACTGTTTCAAGAGGTATATTTTTTTCCTTAGCAACTACAGCAATCACAATCCCCAAGCATCCTACAAGACTTGCAAGTACAACTTCAACAGGATTTGGACCAGTATCTTCTCCTCCTAAGGATGTAGGCTCATCCATATTAATGGTGAATTTATTCCTTATTTTCACCTCAACTTTTAAGTTTCCCTGCCATTTTCCATCAACCTTAAAAGTAACCTTGCTCATTTTTAATACCTCCTATTAAATATTTTAATATTAATTCTATAATTTCATACCAAAAAAGTAAATGATTAATTTTCTTTTTTTAATCGTCATTTTGTTGTTTTTAGTATTATAATAATTACTAAGAGACTTAATTTATGGAAGGTGTTTTATTATGAAAAATAAGGGATTGAGCTTTATTGAGATTTTAGTAGCTGTTTTTATTCTGGGTCTAATCGCTTTATTACTTGGAAATCTTCTTACCAGTTTTTTTGATCTTTATTTTGGAAAAATAGATGAGCAAGAATTTTTTTCTAATACTCAAATAATATTAGATAAACTTGCCAGAGATATAAGACAGGGAAGAGAAGTCTTATACATAAGTACAAATACTCTCACCATTAATCTTAGCACAGGTGTAACTCATACTTACTCTTTAGTAGAGGGTGCTAATGGTAAAAAATATTTTGCTTTAGATGGAGAGATTCTTGCAGGACCTATAGAAAATATTACTTTTACAGGATGTAGATTAGATGGAACTTTTCCCTCTAACCCTAAAGAAATAAGATTTATTACCTTTACTTTAACTATGGCAAACGGAGAAAATTATTCAAGTATTGTTGGGTTAAGAGCAGAAGTACCTTTAATTTTGGGGGGAATTGTGATTACAGAGATAATGTATGATTTAGGAAATATGCCTCTTGGGAGGAATAAAAGATATGAGTTTATAGAGATACAAAATGTAAGGACTTATTCAGTAAATTTAGAAGGATGGAAGATTAAAATTAATAGTTCTGTTTTTAATTTTAGTAGTTCTAATTTTGGTTGGACTATATCTCCCAATCAATACATAGTTATAGGAGGGCAAAATTTTGATCCTAATTTATATTCAAATCCAAAGCCATCTTCTATAATTATTTCAAATGGAGATTTTCCTTTTAATTTATATGGCTATTATACAAATACAATTACTCTTTTAGATGTTAATAACAATATAATTGACATGATTATATATACTTATGGATGGGGAGGAAAATTTGATAGTTCTACTTATTCATGTTTCTCCTTAGAAAGAAAAGATCCTTTAGGAGCCACTCAGGATATGTCAAATTGGACAAGTTCTATCAATTTTAACACAAGTAACAAAGAGGGTTCAAAAACTTATTATATTTATGCAACACCAGGAGGAAAAAACTCAGTTTCTCCATGAAAGAGATTAAAAAAGTTATCCTTAAAAAGGGTGTTCATACAAAGATAGTAAGAGGTACTCCTTGGATCTATGACAATGAAATTGCTAAGATTTTTGGGGAAATAAATCCTGGAGATATAGTGGATGTTTATGATAGTAGTAATAGCTTTATTGGTAGAGGCTATATAAATCCAAATTCAAAAATAAGGATAAGAATACTTACAAGGAAAGAAGAAGAAATAAATAAAGATTTTTTCAGAGAAAGAATTATTAGGGCTTGGGAATATAGAAAGAAAGTTGTAGATACATCATCTTGTAGAGTGATTTTTGCAGAGTCTGATTTTCTTCCAGGTCTTATTGTGGATAAATTTGAAGATATTCTTGTTATACAGACATTTACTTTTGGTATTGATAGATTTAAAGATTGGATAGTAGAAGTATTAGATGAGATTTTTAATCCAAGGGGAATATATGAAAGGAATGATGTACCTGTGAGAGAGGTGGAAGGTCTTCCACAGATAAAAGGACCTATAAAAGGAGATTTTGATCCAAAGGTAATAATTAATGAAAATGAAATAAAAATATTAGTTGATGTAGAAAATGGTCAGAAGACAGGATACTTTTTAGATCAGAGGGAAAATAGAAGAGCTTTAAAAGGATTAGTGAATGGTGCAGAGGTCCTTGATGTATTCTGTTATACGGGTTCTTTTTCTCTTCATGCGTTAAAATATGGTGCTGAAAGGGTTATAGCTGTAGATTCCTCTGAGATAGCTCTTGAAATAGCAAAGGAAAATGCAAGGTTAAATGGATTTATAGATAAAATAGAATTTATTAAAGAAAATGCTTTTGATCTTTTAAGGAATTTTCATAAAGAGGGCAGAAATTTTGATGTTGTAATTCTTGATCCCCCTGCCTTTGCAAAATCACAAAAAAATCTTGATAATGCTTTAAGAGGATATAAAGAGATTAACCTAAGGGCCATGAAAATAATTAGAGATGGAGGTTTTCTTATTACTTGTTCTTGTTCTCAGCATGTTACTCCAGAAATATTTCAAAAGGTAATTGAATCAGCAAGCTATGATGCAAATAGAATATTGAGACTTATAGAATTTAGATATCAGGCAAAGGATCACCCTATCCTTTTTTCCCATCCAGAATCTTTATATCTTAAATGTGGGATATACCAAGTATTAAAAAAGTTATAGCTTAATTATTAATGAACTTTTTATATTAGAAAGAAGAGAAATCAGAGACCAAATAATCTTATAATAAATAAGTAGAGATTATAAAAAGAGCAAGTTTATTCTCACCCTTTCCTGTAAGGAAGATAGAGAGTATAGAGTTTGTAGATAATTAGAAGACTATAGTGTTGATATTTATGGAATAATTTATAACTTTTTTTATGTTCTTAATACTTTAAAAAATATATATAGTTTCTCCTTTTTCAGGATAGATTACTTTACAGAATCCCTTAAATTGATTAAAAAAACTTATAGTGTTCTCTCTTTCTGTATGTATAGGTATAAGATATTCAGGATTTGCATATTCTATTAGTTTTATAATCCCATCTTTATGTATATGTCCACTGGCATGAAGAGGAGATTCTTCTCTTTTTTCAACTAAATTTCCTTTTATTTCTAAATTAAAATATCTTAGCCAATTTTCAATTTTCTGCTGGTCTATTTTCATCTCCTCATTAAAAGCTTCACTGGAGGAATAAATATATATACCTTCTTCTGGAAGTAAATCCAAAAGGAAATGGAAGTCATAATAAGAAATACAGAGAATATAATCATTTGGTTTTGATTTAATTTGTTTTACATCAATTCCTTTATTAGGTATAGATTCGTATCTATCTAAGAGTTTTTCCTCCCACGGATCATAAGTACCTTTTGGTTTCCTATAAAATGTAATATATTCATCCCTTTTAGGGTCTGGGTATCCTACAAAAGAAAGACTTTCTAATAGATAAATGTCTTTTAGAGTTAAAACTAATCTTCTTCCTGTTTCTTTGCCAATCTCTAAAAAACTCATAAGTCTATCAATATTTCTTGCTCCAAAATCTGCAATTATATATTTTTTTGATTTTTTAATTATATTTTTAATATTTTCCTTTACATCATCTTCTGTATAAAATTTTTCTATTTCAGGGTGAGTCCCCTCACAGAGAAGTATCTTTACTGAGATATTTTTTAACTCTTCTATAAGATTATTTGTTAAATGAAAGTTTCTTCCATTAAGTCTTAAATCTCCTGTATATATAATCCATCCCGCTGAAGTTTTTATTCCAAAGCTCAAAGCACCAGGAATAGAGTGATCTACTGGAAAGAATCTTATCTCAAAAGGTCCTATTTTAAAATTATCTTTAAGTATTTTTAAGGGTCTATCATCTAAAAATGTATCAGATTTTCTTTCTATTCTTCTCCAAAAATTATGAATTTCAGGATTCAAAATATCTCCAAAAACTATATATGGTCTTTTAATTAAAACTCCTTTCTCGGTCTTTAAAATCTTATCTTCGTATTTTCTTCTCCTCACAAAACATAAATCTGATATATTTTTACTGGTATCTTCTAAACTCTTAATAATTAATGAAGAAACAAGAGAAGTTATTATTGGAATATCCTGAGAAAGATAAGAAAGATATCCCACATGATCCAAATGTGCATGAGAAATTAAAACTGCTAAAAGATTAATTTCTCTGAAAAATGGATGATCTTTAAATCTTTCCCAAATACCTGGAAGAATTAAATCATCTCTATAAATTCCTTTAATTGGTGGTATCAAATTTAAATTTAATAAATCATATATTCCAAAAATTATTCTTGGTTTTAAGAACTCGTCAAAATATTTTCCTTCTTCATTAAAGTTAATTCCAAAATCAATAAGAATAGATTCTTCATCTTCCTCAAGAAGAATTTTATTTCCCCCTATACAATTGATACCATCATAAAAGGTAATTTTTATAGACAAGATTTAAAATCTCCTTATAAAATACTATCATAATTTTATCATATTTAAATTTCTCATCTTTATGTTAGAATATTTAATATAAAAAAATTAAGGAGATTTTCATGAAAAAGAAAGTTATTTTAATTATTTCTCCAGTTTTAATCTTTACTCTCATAATAATAGTAATATTGTTCTCTACTTTTCTAAAATATAAAGAAGAATTTTCTTCTTCTAATTTTATTTCAGATATAGATATAACAAAGATAAAAGATGGAGAATATGAGGGTGAATATAGAACAACCTTAGTTTCTTCAAAGGTGCAAGTATATCTAAAAAATGGGAAAATAAAAAGTATAGATATTATTGAACATAAACATGGAAGAGGTAAAAAGGGGGAGGAAGTTATAAATAGAGTTATCTCAGCACAATCCTTAAGAGTTGATGCTATCTCTGGTGCAACAATAAGTAGTAAAGTTATTTTAAAAGCCTTAGAGAATGCATTATTAAAAGGAGGTTCTTATGTTAGAGACTATTAAGATAATCAAATCAAGAAGAAGTATAAGAAAATTTATTGATAAGGAAATACCTAAGGAAATTTTGGAAGATATTATAGACTGTGGAAGACTTGCACCATCAGGATATAATAGACAGCCTTGGATATTTGTAGTCGTTACAGATAAAGAATTAAAAAATAAATTGGCAGAAATATGTGATTGGGGAAAATTTTTGAAAGAAGCTGGAGCAGGAATTTTAATATTTTGTGAAAAAGATGCGGAAACAGCTTTAGAAGATGCATGCGCATCTGCAGAAAATATAATAATATCCGCCCAAGCTTATGGTCTTGGAACATGTTGGATTAATTCCTATAAAAAGGCTCATTCTGAAAAAGTTAAAAAATTAGTAAAATGTCCTGATAATATGGAACTTATGGTAATTTTAGCAGTTGGTTATCCTGCAGAAATCCCTCAAAGTCCAAAAAAGAAGGAGCTTTATGAAGTTTTAAGATGGCAAACTTTCTGAAAGGAGAGAAAGAGATGAGGTTTGTAGCAGATTTTCATATTCATTCAAAATATAGTAGAGCAACAAGCTCAGATATGAATCTTGAAAATCTTAGTAGTTGGGCTAAATTGAAAGGAATCAAATTATTAGGGACAGGAGATTTCACACATCCTTTATGGTTTGCAGAACTTAAAGATAATCTAAAAGAAGATAATTATGGTATTTATGATTATAATGGTGTTAAATTTATTTTAACTACTGAGATAAGTCATATATATAATCAAGATAATAAAGTTAGAAGAATTCATCTATTAATTTTTTCTCCATCTCTTGAAATTTCATATAAAATTAATAGAACTTTGGAAAAATTTGGCAATTTAAATAGTGATGGAAGACCAACTTTTGGTCTGAATATAAAAGAGCTTCTTCCCCTACTTTGGGAAATTTCTGAAGAAATATATGTAATTCCTGCTCATATTTGGACACCATGGTATTCCCTTTTTGGATCACAGTCAGGATTTGACTCTTTAGAAGAAGCCTTTGGTGAATATAGTAAAAAAATATTTGCTGGAGAGACAGGACTTAGCAGTGATCCTCCTATGAATTGGAGGTTAAGTAGTTTAGATAGAATTTGCTTAATATCCAACTCAGATGCCCACTCCCCAAATAGATTGGGAAGAGAAGCAAATGTTTTTGATTGTGAAATAAATTATAAAGAAATATTTAATGCTATAAAAAATCAAGATAAGAAAAAATTTCTTTTTACAATAGAATTCTTTCCAGAAGAAGGGAAATACCATTTTGATGGACATAGAAACTGTAATATAGTATTGTCTCCAAAGGAGAGTAAAAAATTAAATAATATATGTCCAGTTTGTAATAAACCTTTAACTATTGGTGTTGCCCATAGAGTAGAAGATTTAGCTGATAGGAGTGAAGATTATATTCCTAAGGATAAAATTCCTTTTAAAAATTTAGTCCCTTTAGAAGAAATTATTGCCCAAGCCTTAAATAAAGATGTATCTTCTCCTTTTGTTCAGAAAGAATATCTTAGAATAGTTTCTACATTAGACAATGAAATAAATATATTAATGGAAGTACCCTTAGAAGATATAAAAAATGTTGCAGGATTTAAAATTAGTGAAGGGGTAAGACTTATGAGGGAGGGAAAAATAAAAGTAGAACCTGGATATGATGGGGTATATGGAAGGGTAAAAATCTTTCCTGATGATGAAAAAACTCAACTTTCTCTTTTTTAAAATGGAAATTTAAAGATTTCTTTTATTTTTTCCCTTAAAGAAGAGCCAGGCACAAGATTCTTGAAATCCTCAATAGCTTTATGAAAACCAATATCATAGCCCTTCTTTTGGCTTTCTAACCATTTATGATCAGATATATAAACATAGAGGTCTGAGACAGTTCTTCCTGGAAATGCTTCTAAAATCCTTTCTCTTTCAATTATCTTGGCTATTGGCAAATAAATATTTCTATACCAATTTTTTGACGCCTCTTTTATACTAACTTCTTTTCCTCTTCTCTCACTCATATAATATTTATGTTCCATTATTTGGGAAATTAATTTTTTATATTGTCCTACTTCAGTGAGAATTATATTTTTTAAACCTGTAAGTAATTCAAAATCAGATCTTTCTCTATATAAAATATTCTCTAAAGAATCTTCTGGTGGTAAATATTCTATTACATGAGCATCTATCTCCTTTTGCCCTAATCTTCTTGCAGCAGCAACCCTATGATTTCCATCAAGAACATAATATTCATCTTTAATTTTATAAACTTCAATAGGAGGAAGTATTTTACCTCTTAGTATTGCAGATTCAATTTCTTTTAATCTATGATATACATTGGGATTTAAAGGTCTAAACTCTTCATCAAAATCCTGATATCTCCCTACACTTCCTACGATTTTGTCAACTTCAATAGTTTGATATCCTAAATCTCTCCATGTAATAAATTTTTCTTCTTGAATCTTCTCTTCAAAGCTTTTTAATCTTTTTGGACCTTTAAAAATCTTTTTAAAAAAAGAAATCATAAATCTAAGACTAAAATTCCTGAACAGTTTATTATCTTTGTCTTTCCAACTACTGTTATACGTGAATTCCTAAAATTATAATTCATATGGGTATGTCCATGTAAAAAATATTCAGGTTTATATTTATTAATAAGCCAAGTAAAACTTTTAAAACCTTTATGTGGATAATCTTCTCCCTCATGTATGCCATAAGGAGGAGAATGGGTTACAACTATATCAATTCCCCTCTTTAATCTAAAATATAATTTTTTAATTCTCCAATTCATCTCCCTTTCAGTATATTGTAGAATGCCGTTACTATACTTTATTGAGCCTCCTAATCCTAAAATTTTCTTCCCTTTAAATTCAATAATCTTTCCATCAATATTATCACATCCTTCAGGAGGCTCCTTTAAATATCTCTCGTCATGATTTCCTAATACATAAAAAACAGGAACATTAAGAATGGTAACAATATATGTCAAAAGTTCAGGAAGAACATCTCCACATGATATAACAGCTTCTACTCCTTTATATGGAGTTATATCAAATTTCTCATAAAGAGAAGACGATTCAAAATCTGCTAAGGCTAATACTTTCAAGATAAACTTTGTCCTATCCTTAATTTAAGTTCATTAATAAACCCTATGGAAAAGGGATCTTTTCCTGCAAGATATGCAAGATAAATTGATGTAAAATCTCCTAAATATGTAAGGGAGAAAAATTTTGTTAATGGATAATTACCTTCTCCTTTCCATAGAAATACAGGAATTCCCCTATCTTCAATTTTTTCCTTCATAAAGTCTACTCTTATTTTCATCTCTCCCTCTAAGGAAGTGTATAAAAAAATAAGAGATAGACGATTAATTATCTTTAAATCTGCTTCCCAAGACATGATTTCATTATGATTTAATTCAGGAAAGAAATGTGTAAATGCAGGATATTTAGAATTTTCATTAAATTGACATTTCCATCTATACCCTGCAACCGCCCATCTTTCCTCAACAGCATAAATTATAGGTATTCTTTCAAATATTAAATTAGCAAGTTGTTTAGCAGGATTTTTCTCTAATGGAGTTTCTACTCTAAAGTTTTCTCTTGCTTTCCTAAGATATAATATACTCTCTTCAATGGCAAGTTTTTGAGAGGGTAAAAGATTAAGTCTATCTAAAATTACTAAGGAAGGGATAGTTACATAGCCTATTGCAGATCTTGGAGCAAGACCTTTTGGTATTCTTATAAGAGTTAAATTATTTTCTTTTGAAAATTCAAGAAGTTTTCCTCCACTTGTTATTACTACAACTTTGGCTCCTATCTCATAAGATTTTTTGGCTGATTCCACTGTCTCAACTGTATTTCCTGAATAACTAACTGCAAATACTAATGTATTTTCATCTACAAATTTTGGAAGGTTATAATCTCTATTTACTATTACAGGAAATCTTGCAGAATCAAATGCAACAGCTCTTAATATATCTCCTCCAATTGCAGAGCCTCCCATCCCTAAAACTAAAATTTTATTTATATTAATATCTGATATTTTAAGTTCTGCATCATATGAAATATTAGCTGATGATTCAATCTGTTCAGGAAGATTATAAACAGAACCTATCATATCTTGAGGATCAATTTCTTTAATATTCTTTATTTCATCTAAATTTTTCATCTCTTATCTTCCTCCTATTTTTTTATCTTTATTTTAACTTAAGTTTTAAATTATTGACAATATTTTAACTCTTTGTATACTGAAAAGAAAAAATAAGGAGGAGATTTAATGGAGATAAATATATTATGGGATGGTAAGATGAAATTTATAGGAAATACACAATCTAATTTTTCCATAATTATGGATGCCTCTTTAGATCATGGTGGAGAAAATAAAGGGCCAAGACCTATTGAATTAATATTAACCGCTCTTGGTGGCTGTACTGGTATGGATGTCATATCTATTCTTCAAAAAATGAAAGAAAAAGTGATAGATTTTGAGATAAAAATATATGCTGAAAGGTCAGAAGAACATCCAAAGATTTTTAAAAAAATACATTTAGAATATATTTTTAAGGGAGAAAATCTAAAGGAGGAAAATATTAAAAAAGCTATAGAATTATCTCAAACAAAATATTGTTCTGTATCTGCTATGCTTAAAAAATCAGCTGAGATCACATATTCATGGAAAATATTATGAAAGGAGATAAAGATGAGAGATATAAGAGTTAGAATTGCTCCAAGTCCAACAGGGTATCTTCATGTTGGAACAGCTCATACCGCATTATTTAATTGGCTTTTTGCCAGACACAATAAGGGAACTTTTATTTTAAGAATTGAAGATACTGATATAGAAAGATCTTCTAAAGAATATGAGGAGGATATTCTAAATGGTTTTAAATGGCTTGGCTTAAACTGGGATGAGGGACCATATTATCAAACTCAAAGATTAGATATTTATCATAAGTATGCAAAGAAATTATTAGATCTTGGATATGCATATTATTGTTATTGTACTCCTGAAGAGCTTGAAGAGAGAAGAAGAATAGCATTAATGGAAAAGAAACCACCAAAATATGATAGGAAATGCTTTAATCTGACCTCAGAAGAAAGAGCAAGATATGAGCGGGAGGGAAGAAAACCTGCAATAAGACTTTTTGTTCCACCTGGAAAAACTACATTTAATGATATTATTAGGGGTGAGATTGAGTTTAATAATGAAGATATTAGTGACTTTGTTATTATGAAGTCGGAGGGTATACCTACATACAATTTTGCAGTTGTTATTGATGACTATACAATGGGAATTACCCATGTGATACGAGGTGAAGATCATATTTCCAATACACCGAAACAACTTTTTATTTATAATGCTCTTTCATTTAATCCCCCAGAATTTGCACATCTCCCATTATTATTAGGACCAGATAGATCAAAATTAAGTAAAAGGCACGGTGCTGTATCAATTTCTGAATATAAAAAAATGGGATATCTTCCTTCAGCATTAATAAATTATCTTGCACTTTTAGGTTGGACTCCCCAAGAGAATAGAGAAATTTATTCGGTAGAAGAACTTATTGAGCTTTTTGATCTTAAGAAAATAACTAAAAATCCTGCAATATTTGATATTACCAAATTAGAATGGATAAACACTCAACATATAAGAGGTCTTTCAATTCAAAAATTAGCAGAACTTACACTTCCTTATTTAAAAGAATCAAATCTGATAAAGGATGAGATTGATTGGAATTATTTTCTTAAAATTGTTGCACTTTTCCAAGAGAGGCTTAAGACCCTTTCTCAAATAAAAGAATATGCTGATTATTTCTTTATAGACAATCTAATTTATGATAAAAATATTGTTAAAAAGGTAATAAAACATAATGATACTCCCCTATTCTTAGAAGAATTAAAAGAGAAATGGAAAAATTTAGAAGTATTTTCTGTCTATAATTTAGAGACAACCTTAAAAGATATAGCTCAAAAATATAATATTCCTACTGGATATCTCATCCATCCTATTAGAGTTGCGCTTACAAATAAAACTGTTGGTCCAAGCTTATATGAACTTATAGAAGTTATCGGGAAAGATAGAACTATAAAGAGGATAGAAGATTTTATTGAATATTTGAAACAACTAAATGTTTAGAATTTCAAAATATAGAATTTTTGATGACATAGAAAAAAGATTTATTTATTCTTTAACTGAAGAAGAATTTTTATTTCTTCATTATACTCTTAAACAAGCAAAAGTATCTTTTGAGTCTAAAAATAAATTAAATCCTTATATCTATCCATTAATCCTTTTTTATGGATTAGTTGCTTTAGCTAAAATAACTATATTCTTAAAAACTAATAATATTCCAAGAGAGGTTCTTCATGGACTTACCGTAAGGGTTGCAGGAGAAAAGTCTATAAATTGGGATAGAGATTATGATCCTGGAAAGGAGACTATCTTAATAAAAGAAAAGGGATTATTTCCCACATTTTTCAAATGTATATCTACTTATCAACTTCCTGAAGGAGAAAAATTTACATTAGAAGAACTATTTAAATATTTAAAAATGGAGACATCTCTTCATCCTTTAGCAATTCATTACCTTATTTTATTCCTTCTAAGTATGCTCTCAAGATATGAACCTCAAAAATGGGGTTGGGCCTTAGAGAAGAGCAAATATTCAAAAGTAATAGAAAATTATCTCAAAGATTCTGATATAAAAATTATTCAAATCTGGAAAGAAAATATCAATTTATAGTAATTCCTAAAAAGATTTTTTACTAAAGATAGATCAACTAAATCTTTATATTCTTCTAAAGCATTATATCCTTTCTCAAAGAATTTTTCTGCAGTATTAACTGCAGCCTCTTTTGCTCTTTTCTTTTCCAATAGTTCTAAGATATATGTAACATCAGATTCAATTAAATTTTTTCTATTCCATATTTCAATAAATCTTTGTCTTTCCTTAATGGAAGATTCTTGAAAAGTATAAATTATAGGATAGGTCTTCTTTTTCCTCCAAATATCTCCTAATGGGTTCTTACCAGTTTTTTTGGGATCTCCCCATATACCTATAATATCATCTGCAATTTGAAAAAATATCCCAAAATTTTTTCCAATATCATAAAACTTTCTTGATAATTCCTCTTTATAATTAGCTGAGAAAGATCCTAAGAAAAAAGTTGTACCAAAGAGTGATGCAGTTTTCTTCTCAATCATAATCATATATTCCTTAATAGATATTTCATTTCTTGTTTCAAAACTAATATCCAGATATTGTCCTTCTATAATTTCTTGAATTGTTTTTGTAATTTCTTTTAGACTTATTGATTGAAGGAGGGGTGAAGATATTTGGGTCAGTACCTGAAAACAGAGATTAAATAATGAATCACCCACATTTATAGCCTGAGGAATTCCCCAAAGTCTCCATACTGTCCAACGATTATGTCTTTTTTCATCACCATCTTGAATATCATCATGAACCAATGAAAAATTATGTAAAAATTCTAATGATGAACCTAAATTTAATGCATCTTCTAAAGAACCGCCAAACGCTTGATTAATTAAAACACAAAAAAGAGGTCTTAATCTTTTTCCACCCTTAAATTCAGAAAGTGGTTGAAAGTTCTCATCTACCCATCCCATATGATACGCAGAAAAGAGGTATAATGGAAGAATATTTGAAAACTTCTCCCAATTCTCTTGCAATTTTCTTTCTATCATTAATAGATATTTTTGATACGGATCCATCAAAAATATTATACCATTCTCCTACTGCCTTGACACTTAAAAATTTTTAATGTTAAACTTTTCTATAAAGCAATCTAAAGAGGTATTATTATGGAAAGATTCATGTATAAAGAAATTAAAGAAGGTATAGATGTTTTAGAAAGGCTAAATGAAAGAAAAGAAGAATTTAAAAAATTAATAGACGAAATTATTAATTTTAATCCCAAAATTATTATTTTAGTCGCAAGAGGAACTTCTGATAATGCTTGTGTTTGGGGCAGGTATTATATAGAATCTTATCTAAAAATTCCAGTTTCTTTATCTGCACCATCCCTTTATACCATATATCATAATCCACCTATCATTAAAGATTCATTAGTCATTGCTATATCCCAGTCAGGTGAAAGTGACGATATATGTGAAGTAATTAAAGAGGCAAATTTACAAGGAGCTTTTACCTTAGGAATTACAAATAATCCAAATAGTAAAATTTCAAATTTAGCAAGAAGAATAATCCTTCTAAATGCTGGTGAAGAAAAAAGTGTTGCTGCAACAAAAACATATATTGCACAATTAGGGGTATTATATTTCTTAATTAATATTTGGATAAAAAGAGATACTCATTATGAATTCAAAAATCTTATATATTCTCTTAAAGAGGTTTTAAAAAGAGAAGATGAAATAAAAGAAAAAGTAATACCTTATAAATTCATGGAACACTGTGCAGTTCTTGGAAGAGGATATAATTTAGCTACATCCTTAGAAATGGCATTAAAGTTAAAAGAAACATCATATATTCTTGCAGAACCATATTCATCTGCTGATTTTCTCCATGGACCTCTTGCACTTGCAAGTCATGGTTTTCCAATATTCTTTTTTGTTCCCAAAGGAGAGTCGCTTTCCCACTCTATTGAGATTATTAAGATATTAGAAGAGAAAAAAGTAGATTTGTTCTTATTTTCTAATGAAGAATCTTTATTTAATAAATATAATGGCTTTTTTATTAGATCTGAAATTCCTGAATCCATCACTCCTATTCTTTTCATTCTTCCCTCACAGCTTTTTGCCTATTTTTTAACAGAAATTAAAAACTTAAATCCTGATGAACCAAGATATCTTAGGAAGGTAACTATAACAAGATGATTCATGAAATTATTGGAAATATTAAAAATCCTATTTTTTTCATTCCAATTTTGTCTGCATTATTTGCCCAAATAATAAAAGGTATATTAAGAAGTTTAAAGGAAAAAAGATTAATGTGGAAAAGTTTTATAGAGTGGGGAGGTATGCCAAGTTCCCATTCAGCATTGGTTGTTTCACTTTCTCTAATATTAGGTTTCAAAGAAGGGTTTAATTCTTCTATTTTTATACTTTCTATATTTTTTGCAGGTATTGTTATAGCTGATGCTATTGGTGTTAGACTTGCAACAGAAGAACAAGCAAAAGTAATAAATAAAATTTTAAAAAAATATCCGATAAATGATATTGAAAATACAATATTAAAAGAATCAATTGGTCATACATTTATTGAGGCAATAGTTGGAGGTATTTTGGGATTTATAGTTGCCTTGTTATATTTAATATGGGGGATGATACGGTGAATATTGGTTTCTTTAGTGATTCCTATGAGCCACAGAAAAATGGTGTAGTTACTGCGGTAAAAACTCAAAAGATTTACTTAGAGAAATTTGGACATAAAGTATATCTTGTTATTCCCAATATTCCTAATTCTCCAAATGGAAATACATATAAGTTACCATCTATTACCTTTATTTTTCAGAAGGAACATAGAGTTGCAATTCCTTATTCTTTAAAAATTGATATTTTACTAAATAAAAAGAATTTACATATTATACATACCCATTCTCCTTTTTCTCTTGGAATTTTTGGATGGCAACAGGCAAGAAAAAGGAAGATTCCTTTAGTTCATACCTATCATACCCTTTTTGACGAATATGCCTATTATATTTGGGATCATTTTCCTTCCTTTATTAAGAAGAGACTAATAAAGGAAGATGATGCTAAAAAAATTGCCCTGTGGTATAGTTTATATTATAGCAATTTATGTGACTTAATTATTGCTCCCTCTACAAAAGTAAAAAGGATTTTAGAAAACAATAATATAAAAGTTCCTGTTGAAGTTCTTCCTAACGGCATAGATTTTAAAGAATTTAAGCCTATAGATAAAAAATATGCTCGTATAAAAAGAGGTTATCCCTTAGATGGTATATTACTTCTCTTTGTAGGAAGATTAGGAAAAGAAAAAAATATCTCTTATCTTTTAAATGTAATAAGATGGTTAAAAAATCATTCAAATTATCCTTTTTATCTTATAATTATAGGTGATAATCCAAACAAAAATATCAAAGAAAGTTTAATGAAAGAGGCAGAAAAACTTAATATTTTAGATAATGTAATATTTACAGGTTATTTAGATTATCCAAGTGTAATTGAAAGCTATTATGCAAGTGATATTTTTGTTTTTTCCTCATTAACAGAAACGCAAGGATTAGTTGTTTTAGAAGCTTTATTTTCTGGTTTACCTGTAGTTGCATTAAAAGATCTTGCTATAGAGGATTTTGTTATAAATGGAATTAATGGATTTTTAATTGCTAATGATGAAAAAGGTATAGAAAATTTTGGAAAGAAAATTATTCTTCTTGTAGAAAATAGAGATTTGTATAATAAAATATCTTATTATGCAAAAAAACATGCGTCTTCATTTAATTTAGATAATATGATTAAAATGCAAATAGAATTATATGAGAATTTAATAAAAGAAAGAAAAAGATATGCCTGATTTTACATCTTTATTTTTAGAAGAAGTAAAGAAAAAAAAGCTTGAACTTTTAAAGGTTTTATCAAAAAATCTTTTAGATTTTGAAGATTCATTTAAAAATTATTTTAGGAATCATTGGCATTCATTATTTGAAAAGGAATTTAAACTTCCGAGTTATGCAATTGATGCATCTCAAAGGATATTACCTCTTGCATTTGGTCCATATCTTATAATCTCACAAGGATTAATTTTAGGTGAAAATAGTTATGAAAAAGCAGAAGTTAGTATAGACATTTTAGAAGGGACAATTTCAAAAAATCAATTGGAATTTATCTCTGATATAATACTTCAAAATTTAGAAATAAATTTAGCACTAAAGGCAGTAAATGAGGAAAATCCTCCTTATGCTTTATTCATTGATGGATCTCTATCATCAAGAATTTCTCATTTATTATATCTTTTAGATATAGACCTAAATAAATATAATACCTTAGTATATGATGTTCTTAAAAAAACCTTAGATTTAGTAAAAATTTCTAAGGAAAAAGGTATATATCTTATTTCTATCTCTAAGGTTAGTAGGGATACTTTTCTTTCTCAAATAATATCAGAATCGGAAGGTAAAACAATTGAATCAAAGTTATATTTTACAGATAGCGAATTAATATCATATTTTACAAAAGATGTTGGTTATTCTACACCAATACTACTTGGAGGTAAAAGAATTCTTGGAAAGAAACAATGGGATATCTTAAATAAAAATTATACATTGAAAGATATTTTTGAAGACATTAATGCCTTTATAAATATTTATATTAGATTAATTCCCAATGATCAACCCTTAAGAATAGATTTTCCTTGTTATTTAATAAAAAGAGATGATATCTTTCTTAATTCTGATTATCAAATTTTGCCTCAAGTAGATATAAGGGATATAATTTCATTAATAAAGAATAATTGTGCAGATTTAAATGTATATCAAACACATTTATACCTTGTGGATAGATTGGTAAGAATAAGAAGAGAACCTGATTTAGAAAGATATATTCTAATCTTGGAAAAAGAATTAGGAAGGTCTTTGCCAGTGGACAGAAGTCAGAGGAGGTTTATATAAATGAAGGAAAAATGTGTAGGATATTTAGTAGGAGAAAGTTTTTGTGATAAATTTCAATTTGTAACAACAAGAGATTTAGCACCTCAAAGATTAGAGTATGTTACAATTAAAGGAGTTGCAACAGGATTTGATAATGAAGAGATAGAAGTTTTAGCACAAGTAGAAAGTTTAAAAGCCTTCTCAGAGGTGTTAGATGAAAAACAAGGATATGAGGCTACAGATAAAATATTAGGATTAAATTATGCTATTCCTACTCAATTAATTGCAACCGCAAGAGTCTTAGGATATTTAGACAAAAATAATAATATACAGATACCAAGGTCTGTTGCTTTACCAGGTTCTCCTGTTTTTCTTGCATCAGATGAAATTTTACAAAGATTTTTTACCCATGATAAAAATAATGCAATAGAAATAGGAACACTTCTTTATCGTCCCAAGGTAAAAGTTACATTAGACCCTAATGGATTAAGAAGACATTTAGCAATAATTGCTCAGACAGGTGCTGGAAAATCATATTTAACAGGACTTCTTATGGAAAAATTGGTTAAACTTGGAGCAACAATCATTGTTTTTGATCCAAATAGCGACTATGTTCTTTTAAAAAGAAAAAGAGGAAATTTAAGAGAATATTCTTCAATAGCAAATAATGTAACTGTTTATAGAATTCCTCAAGTTAAAGGAAGATTTGATGATCAAACTATTGGTGGTGTAAAACCCTATTCTATAAGATTTAGTGAGCTTGAGAATGAACAAATTGCAGAGATTTTGGGAATAAGTGAATATACTAACATAAAAAATGCAGTAGAAATAAGTATAGATGAATTAAGAAAATCAGGTATTGATTTTACCCCAAATGAACTATATAAAAAGTTGCAATCTATTGCGGGATCAGATGATGAAGAAAATGAGCCTTTTGAACCTGATACATATGAAATTAGAATTGCTCAAGAAGCTCTTAAGAATAAGAAAAAATATTCAGAAGAAATAATTAGTGGTGCAAGAAAAGCATTGAAATATGTTAAATGGATTAAGGATTATCCTATATGGGGTTATAAAGATATAAAAATTGATGAGATAATAAAGCCTGCTCATATTTCTGTAATTGATCTTGCTGGAATTGAAAAAAGCTTGCAAGATCTTGTTGTCAGTAAATTACTAAATGATTTATGGGCGAAGGCAAGATCTGAAGGTTTACCTTATCCAGTCTTTGTTGTTCTTGAAGAAGCACACAACTTAGTGCCAAAAGAGAGAGCAGAGAGACTAAGAAGTGCAAGATTAATTAATTCAATAGCAGCAGAAGGTAGAAAATTCAAAGTTTTTCTAATAGTAGTCACTCAAAGACCATATAAAATTAGTAGTAATACCTTATCCCAGTGTGGAAGCCAAATAATAATGCGATTAACTAATCCCACAGATCAAACCGCAGTGAAGGAAGCCTCAGAAGCACTTTCTGAGAATCTATTTAATGATCTTCCTGGCTTAAATATTGGGGAGGCTATTATTCTTGGTAAACTTACTAAAATTCCTGTTATGGTAAAAATAGGTGAGAGAGAAACTGCAGAAGGAGGATTTGATATAGATTTAGATGAAGAATTTCAAAGAGCTCTTAAAAATACCAATAACAACTTTGACTTTGAAAATCTTCCAACAGAACTTCCTGATTTTGGAAGTGATATATAGAAATGATAAAAATTCTTATAACAGCTGATAGCCATTTGGGAAAATACTATAAAAAACTTGTTCCAGAGAAATTAGAAGAAAGAAGAAAAAGATTAAGAGAAGCTTTTCAAAAAACAGTAGATTATGCTATTGATGAAAAGGTAGATATATTCATACAAGCTGGTGATTTATTTGATTCTAGGAATCCTATAAATCGTGATCTTGTATTTGTTGCCAGAGAATTCTCAAGACTTAAAAAAAATAATATTCAGATTTATACTATTGGAGGAAATCATGATGCTCCTAATATAGTAGATAGTGATGTATTTCCTATGAAAATTTTTGAAGAGGTAGGTTTAATAAAAACTTTTTCATCCCAATCTAATATTCATGTGGAAATATTTGAAAAAGATGAAAAATTAATTATCTCGGGTCTTTCACATGATACAAGAAAAAAGGATAGAATAGACCCTTTGGAAAATATTAAATTTATAGATCCCATCCCTCAGAATGATAATATTTGGAAAATCCTTATCCTTCACTACTCTTTTGAAAAATATGCTCATCCGAAATCTTCAGAACCTCAAGTTTCTGTAGATACACTCTACAATCTGCCTTTTGACATCTATATACTTGGGCATCTTCATGAGAAAAACATCTACAGATTTGGAAATAAAATGGTGATAATACCAGGAAGTCTTGAAAGATTTGACTTTGGAGAAATAAATCTTACACCAGGGTTTTTCTTATTAAAAATAGATGGAAGAAAATTTAATTTAATTCACGAAAAGATAGAACCACAACCAATGGAGATTATAGAAATTAAATTAACAGAAATTCCAGATAAAGACCCAACAAATTCCATAATAGAGAGAATACTACGAGTATCCCATAAAGATCTCATGCTTAAATGTAAAATAGTAGGTGAAATTCCTGTTTCCTTATATAGCTCTATAAACTTCAGTAAAATATTAGATGAAGGATTAAAAGCAAATTTCTTATTTGATTTAGATACTCAGAACTTAAGAGTAAAAGGAAAAGATATTTCTATAATACCCTCGGAAGATTTTAGTTTAGAGAAAAATCTATTAAAAGTTTCAGAAAGGTATCTTGAAGAAAATAAAGAAGATAAAGAAATTATAATAGAAGCCATAAAGTGGATAAAAGAGGAATTGAAAATTAAAGGGAACTTCTTATGATAAAACTTGTAAGCTTAAGACTTAGAAATTTTAAACAATATGAAAATGCTTCTATAAACTTTCCAGATCAAGGAAGAATTCTTATAAAAGGAAAAAATGAGGCTGGAAAAAGCAGTATATTTGAGGCAATCTTTTTTGCACTTTTTAGTGACACTCTTTATATAGGAACAATCGGTGATCTTATTAGATTTGGATCTGATAAGGCACTCGTAGAACTCACTATAAAGACCAATGAAAAACTAATAACTATAAGAAGAATTCTCTCCCCTAATAAATCCCAAGATGCCACTCTACTTATAAAAGCGATTAATGATCCAGGCTTAAAACAAGAATTAATAAAAGGAGCAACAAATGTTAACAGTAGAATAATAAAAGAAATAGGACTTGATAAAGATATACTTCTAAACACCTGCCTTATTGCACAAAAAAAATTAGACACTTTAGAATCTTTAAGGGCTGGGGATAGAAGAAAAATCATATCAAAATTATTTAACTTAGATTATCTTCTAAACATAACAGAAAAGGCAAAAGAGATTAAAAATGAACTGGAAGCAAAAAAACCGCATTATGAACTCTTGAAAAAAGCAGGAGAAGCCAAAAAAATTTTGCCCCAAATTGAAAAGGAAATTGAAGAAATCCATAAAGAAATAGAAAGAATTGAGAAAATAGAAAAGGCTAAAAACATACATAATATGGAAGAAAAAATTAAATATCTCAATGAAGAGATAAAAGCTTTTGAAACAACTTTTGAAGCTATTAAGAAGAATGTGGAAACCTTAGAATCTCTAAAGGAAGAAGAAAGAAAAATTGAGGAAATTAAAAATATAGAGGGAAAAATTCAAATATTAGAAAATCAAAAAGAGAAAATACTTAAGGAGATATCTTCTTTAGAAGAAAGAGTAAGAACAGAAAACGAACTTATAAATCAAATGCATAAATTACTTGAGGTGATTGAAATAAAGCAAAAAATTGAGAACTTAGAGAAAACTATTAATGAAGGAAATTTTAAATTAACCAATCTTCAAGAAAAACTTATAAAAAGTAGAGAATTAGAGAATAAAATACAGAAAGAAAGAGAATTATATGAAGAAAAAGAAAGATTACAGAAAATAGAAGAGAAAATTCTAATAAAGAAAAATATTTTAGAAAAAAGGACAGAAAAGTTAAAGAATATTTTAGGAAAAATCCAAGAAATTCCCAGATGGGAAGAAATATACAAAAAATCTTTAGAATTTCATAAGCAAAAAGAAATAATTAATGATTTAAATATTAAAGTAAATAAATATAGAAAATCCCTTATAGCTTTCTTAGGACTTATCACTTTCTCTTTGATCTCATCTATATTTATATCTAAGTTTTTCTTTATTGCTATAGGAATATTATCAATTATCTCTATATTCTTTTACCAAACTTATTCTAAATATAACAAAGAATATATTAAAGAAAAAAAATTAACTGACTACTTAGAAAAGGATATTCCAAAGGAGCTCAAAGAAAAAGATAAAGAAATAGTAGAATCAGAATTAGACAAAATTAGGAGAAAAAAATCAAATAAAAAAGAACAGATCTTAAGAGTAGAAGAAAAAATAAAATTTAATCTAAATCAGATAAATACTACTCTCACTAATATAGTTGAAAAGAAGGCTTATATAGAAAATGAACTTAACAACATAGCTCAACATAAAAAAGAATTAGGAAAATTACTTTCAGAACTTTCAGAAAAATTGAAAGAAGATACCATCAATAAAATGGAAGAGAAGTTAGAAAAAGAATTAGAAGTCTTAAAGAAAAAGGAAAAAGAGCTAAAAATCTTAAAAGAAATAGATCCTATGCCTGATAAAGAACTTTCTCAAGTTATTTCACAAAAAGGTTCTATAGAAAATGAGCTTGATAATATAGAAAGATTAAAAAAAGAGATGGAAAGAAAAAGAAAAGATTATCAAAATATAGACAATGAAATAGTAAAAGAAAAAACCATTTTAGAGGCAAAACTTAAGGAGATAAAAAGAAGCGATGATGAGTATCTAACAGAAATTAAGAGGAAAATAAAACAGTTTGAAGAAGAAGGAGTAAAAGAAGAATATGAAAAACTTTCTCAGGAGTTAAATAGGAAAAAAGGAGAAAAAGTATCCTTGGAAAGGAATTATAAAGAGCTTATAGAGGAATTTTATAAAAAATTTTCCGAAGATGACTGGAAAAATTTTATAAATATAGAATTTGACGAAAGAATGAAAGAAACTTTATTAAAGAAAGAAAAAGAACTTCTTCAAGAGAAGGGAGAAAAAGAAGGAATAATAAGAGAATATGAACAAAAAACAGGAAACAAAAGGGAGAATTTAGATCCAGAAAAGATTGATGAGGAATATTTCAAATTAGAAAAAGAAATAATTAAAATGAACTATGCTATGAGAATAGTAGAAAGCACAAGAGAAGCTATATTAAAAGCAATTAGTCCGAGAACTGAAGCCTTTATGCAGAAGATATTACCTATACTAACTTCTGATAGATATCATTATGTAGAGATTGGAGACGATTATAAATTAAAGGTATACACAAGTTTTAAAGAGGAACCTTTAGAAAAGACTATTTTTAGTGGTGGGACTCAAGATCAACTTTCCTTAGCGTTAAGACTTGCCTTTGCTATGGCTACTTTACCTCAAGATAAAGGCATACAACCTAAATTTATATTTTTAGATGAGCCTCTTGGTTCTTTTGATGAGGATAGAGCAAAAGGATTACTCTATCTTCTCACAGAAGGAGAAGTAGCAGAACATTTTGACCAAATCTTTGTAGTAACTCATATACCAATAGACGAATCTATTTTTGATGAAATATACTATGTAGATAATGGTAGAATAATAAAAATAGAGGGAAATTCTAATCAAGCTTTAAATTACGAAGATAATCTCTAAATTGTTCTTTAATACCTTCCCTTTGAAGAGCAAGTTCCACTGATGCAATAAGAAAACCAAGTTTATTACCAGTATCATATCTTTTTCCTTTAAATTTATATGCATAAATAGCTTCTTTTTCCAAAAGATATTTTAAACCGTCTGTAAGTTGAATCTCTCCACCTTTTCCTGGTTTTACTTTTTCAAGCATATTAAATATCTCAGGAGTTAGAATATACCTACCTACAATAGCAAGATCAGAGGGTGCTTCTTCTAAAGATGGTTTTTCAATAAGATCAGTTATCTGATAGAGGCCTTCCTCAATTTCTTTCCCTGCAATAATACCATAATTTTTAACCTCTTCTATAGGAACTTTTTCTACAGCAATAACAGAACACTTATATCTTTCATATATATTTATCATTTGTTTTAGACATGGAACATCGCTAATAATCAAATCATCACTTAAGACAACAGCAAATGGCTCATCTTTAATAATCTCCTTTGTTACCCAAATAGCATGACCCAAACCCAATGGCTCTTTCTGTCTAATATAATAAACAGTAGCAAGTTCTGATATTGATCTTACTTCTTTTAAAAGCTCCAGTTCACCTTTCTTTTGTAAAAAATATTCAAGCTCAAAAGAGATATCAAAATGATCTTCTATCGCCCTTTTATTCCTTCCAGTAACAATAATAATTTCATCCAAGCCAGAATTTACAGCCTCCTCTACACCATACTGAATAATAGGTTTATCAACAATAGGGAGCATTTCCTTAGGTTGTGCTTTAGTAGCAGGTAAAAATCGTGTCCCAAGACCAGCAGCAGGAAAAATTGCTTTCCTAATACTCATAATTTTAACCTCCTCCTTACTGTTTAGGAATTTTTAATATAAATTGCATAAATACTCCATCTTCAACAATAAGCTTATGTGCAGTATTCGCTGGAATAAGTAATACATCTCCATCCTTTATTTCAACAATATCAAAATCTTTTATATCACAACCTCTTAACTCACCTTCTTCTATTTCTTTTCCTCCAGAAAAAGAATTACTTATATAGACTTTTGCATTACCTGAATAAACTATATAAAGATCATTAACATTTTTATGAACCTCAGTTTCACCTTCAAATGGGGCTGTAAAATTAATAAATCTTAATAAAAAATTATAAATTTTAAGATCACTAACGCTTTTATCATAAATAGAAAATTTTTGATACATAATAACCTCCTATTAGACTAAACTCCTAAATATTTTAACCTTTAGAATATCCTTTAGCAACTTCTATAATCCTCTTAACTTTTGTATAATAAAAATTAATGAAGAAGAGATTTTTATTAATTTTAATAATACTTATTTATATCTTCTCCATAAGCTATGGAGATATTGAGATAAAAAGTTATTTAGGAATTTCTGGAGAATGGAAAATAAATAGATGGTGTCCTTTATTTTTACAAATAAAGAATCTTGGAAATAGAATATCTCTAAATATTGAAGTAATATTTATCCAAGGACTTAGATTTTCTGGAAATGCAAAAACAATATATAGAGAGAAAGTCGAAATACCATCTCTTTCCACAAGAACCTTAGAAATTCTCCTTCCCCCTTTAGATTTTCGTTATCCTGTAGAGATTAATGTAAAATCAGAAGATGAGAGCATAAATATTTCTCAAAAGCTTGAACATAATTTAGAAAGACTAATTTTACCACTAATTCTTATTATTGGAGATAGCAAAAAGATTCCTATAACACTACCTTCTAAAATTAGGGTTATAAATATTAAAAGTGAAAGGGATTTGCCTATAAATTATAAGGCATATGACTGTGTAGATTATGTATTTATAGATTACAATTTTTGGAAAACACTCAGTTCAAGCAAGAAAAATTCTTTAAGATTATTTAGAGCATTTGATAAAAGAGCTTTTTTCTTTGAAGAGCTATATTTATATAAAGATAAAATAAATTTTAATATAGCAAAAGTTCAATTTTTCCCTCCAACTTTTTTAGAATCTCCTGATTTATCAATAATTGATATGCAAGATTTTTTCTTTCCAAATAGATTCAATGTAGGTCTATTTCTTAGTATATATTTTATTCTTTTATATTTTATAAGGAGATTTTTAATTAATATGAAAATCTTAATCATATCTATAGTATTTTTACTTGTTTCTGGAACTTTAATTTCTATATATTTGGGAAATAATTTTAAAAATGATGCTTTAATCATAGGAGAAAAAGGAATCTTATATATACCAAAAGATAAAAATATTGGAGAATTATTCTCCCATCTTATTTTATTTTCACCTTTCAAAAGAAATATTAGTTTTCCTTTCCCATTTAATATTATACAAATTTATCAGCCTTTTTATCAGCCTCAAAGAGATATAGGTCCTTTAGAAGTTAATAATGAAAAGGAAGTTATATTCTTCTCACTTGAAAAAAGCAAAATAAGTTTTATAGAAGCATTGTCTCTTATTATTTTCCCTATAAATATAAATTTTAATGTATCTGATAAATATTTAAATATAGATATAGAAAATAAATCTGACTTTAAAATATCTGAATTAAAGATTGTATATAAAGGAAAAGAAGCATATTTAGGAGATATTAAAAGTAATGAAAGGAAGAGTTGGAAAATTAATATTAATTCTTTTAATAAAGTTACACCATCTCTATATTCATATATATCCAAATGGAAAATAAAAAATGATATAATAAATATTAAAGATACAGTATTATGGGGAAAGATTGAGAATTTATTATTTGATTTAAAAATTGAAGGGGTTAAATATAACTCAAGGTCAGAAAACATTATATTTATTCCTCTTCAATAGAAGAAGGGGAATCAATGAATTTAAGCTTATGGTGGATAAAGGAATTAGAACTAAGAATTAAAAGTAAAAGATACTTAAAGATAGAGTTAACAATATCTTTATTTCTGATCTTGTTATTAATAGTTTTTTGGCCTGATACTAAACTTAATTTAAAAACATTTGGAATACCTAATTTATCTATATTTTTCTTTTCAATACAAAGCATTATAATATTTTATTTGGCTTCTCTTATTGCTTCAGGAAATTTTTTAGCAGAGAAAGAATTTAGAATTTTTGAATTAGCAAAATATGCCCCAACAAATCTTTGGGATATAGTCTTAGGTAAATTTTTTAGTATCTTTTTTTATCTTGCATTTCTTCTTATTCTTCTCTTACCTCTTAATCTTCTTATAAACTTTGTATCTTTACCTTTTAACCTGAGAGTTCATTACTATATTCTATTAACTCTCTTAGATTCTATTATCTATATAAATTTAGGAATACTTTGGTCAACTATTTATAATCCAGGATTAAATTGGACTTTTCATTGGATAACCTTTCTTCTTTTAATATTAATTCCCTTTCTATTTCCCCCACTAAGTCCATACTTTCCTATAAACAATATATTATGGGCATCTATGTCAAAAAGATTTCTTTCTTTGGATATTAATTTTTCTTTATCTCACTTTATAATAATCCTAACATCATATACTTTTCTCTCTCTTATTTTTCTTTTTCTTTCTCAAAAAAGATTAATTTCTTGGAGGAAAAGTAATGAAAATTTTAAAAGAGATAAATAAATTATCTATTAAGGTAAATAAGTTTTACATTTTTGAAGGAATACTGATATCTATCATAGTTCCCATTATTTTATTGTTATTTTTAAACTATCTATCTATTTTAAAAGACATTAATATTTATATTTTTCTTACCATTCCTTTTCCTATATATCTCTTTTACATCCTTTTTTGGAAAAAGCCTGATTTTCAAAAAGTATTATTAGAGTCAGATAAAAAATTAAATTTGGATGAAAGACTTATCACTATTTGGGAATATAGGAATTATAATGACCCTTATGGTTTAATGGATAAAATTTCAAGAGATTTAGAAGAAAAAATTAAGGGAAGATCTATAAAGGATTATTATCATTGGAAACCATCAAGACTTTTGAAACTTTTATGTGTATTACTTATTTTTCTTATCATTTTAAATTTTGCAAGATCTATTTCACCTGCTAAAAATAACTTTATTGTTGAGAAGAATGAAAAGAAGGAGGAAATTAAGGAGCCCAATCCAATTGAACAGAAAATAAAAAGAGAACTTCAAATATCAAAAAATTTAAAAGGTGAAAAACTTACAGAAGAAAAAAGGAAGCAAGAAAAAAGTGCTTTAGAAAAAGAAAAGGATAAAAATTTAGAAAAAATTCTTTCTGAATGGAATTTTGAAGAGGAAAAAATTATGGAAGAGATGAAAAAGAAATTCTCCTCTTCTTCTAATGATAAAAATAAAAAATCTATATTTCCTACAGAAAAAACTCCACCATCCTTAGGAAATACACCCTCAGAAGGAGAAATTTCTCAAAATAAAGATGGAGAGGGAAATAAAAATAAAATAGAACAAAAAAATAATTTAGATACTCAAGAGGGGAACAAGGGTGAAGAAATAGGTAATAGCGGTGAAAATTCTAAGAGTAACAGAATTGGTGATTTGAGAAATTTAGATATACCAACTGAAAAGCCCAAGGGTAATGAAGATGCTCAAGGGTCTCTCCCTGGAACAGCAGAGAGAGAACAAAAATTAGGAAAAAAACCGACCCCACGTTTAAACACAAATCCTGAAAGAGTTATTGTGCCTTCACCAGGAATAGATGAATCTAAAAAGAGAGTATATCTCATTGAAGCTCCATCACTGAAAGAAGAGAAAGAAAAATCTATCATGTCTTTATCTTCTTCTTTTCAGTATAGAGCTGAAGAATCAACTTCTCCAAGAGTTATTCCTTGGGATTTACAAGAGATAATTAAATCTTATTTTTCACAATAAAGGAGGGAAATATTTTGAAACTTACATTAGATGACTTTACAAATATTACCCATAATATTAAAGAGGAGATAAATAAGATTATTGTAGGATATGATGAAATAATTACTTATATCTTAATTGGACTTCTATGTGGAGGACATATTCTTTTAGAAGGTGTGCCAGGACTTGGTAAAACTTTAATGGTAAAAACATTAAGTGAGGTTTTAGACTTAAAATTTTCAAGAATTCAATTTACCCCTGATCTCATGCCTGCTGATATAACAGGTACAAATATTATTATTACTGATGAAAAAGAAAAAAAACAATTCAAATTCCAAGAAGGGCCTATCTTTACCAATATTCTTCTTGCTGATGAAATAAATAGGGCAACTCCAAAAACTCAGTCTGCTTTATTAGAAGCTATGCAAGAAGGTAATGTAACAAGTGGAGGAAAAGTCTATCCTCTCCCCAAGCCATTTTTTGTATTGGCAACTCAGAATCCTATAGAAATGGAAGGAACATATCCATTACCAGAAGCTCAACTTGATAGATTCTTTTTTAAATTAGAACTTTCTTATCCTAACAAAGATGAATTATTAGAAATTATTGAAAGAACAACAAATGTTGAATTACCAAAGATAAAAAAGGTTGCTAACGATTCTATAATAGAGGAGTTAAAGATTATGGTAAGAATGGTTCCAATTTCTAAAGTTGTAAAAGAATATGCTATAAGGATTGTCCTTGCTACACAACCTAATTGCAATTTTGCACCAGAAATAGTGAAAAAATATGTTAAATATGGATCAAGCCCAAGAGGAGCTCAGGCTATTGTTTTAGCTGGGAAGGCTTTAGCTTTATGGGAAGGACGAGGTAATGTAAGTTTTAAAGATATTAGAAGAGTAACTTTACCAGCTTTAAGACATAGAATAATATTAAGTTTTGAGGGAGAGGCGGAAGGTATCACTGTAGATGATATTATTAAAGAAGTATTAGATTATGTGCCGGAAGTTGAAAGATGAATGAGGAATTAGACTTATCAATAATAAAAAAGTTAGAAAAAGTTAGAATTTATGCTAAAAAATTAAAATTAACAGGAACCATTGGGGAGAGAAAAAGTCCCAAAATGGGTAGAGGAAGCGAATTTGCTGATTATAGGAGCTACGAGTTAGGTGATGAAGTAAAATATATAGATTGGAATGTATATGCAAGATTAGAAAAATTTCTTATTAAGCTTTTTGAAGAGGAAGAAGACCTTAATATCCATATTCTCTTAGATTCGTCTTCTTCTATGGGTTTTGGTAATCCTTCAAAATTATTTTATGGTAAAAATCTTGCCCTTGCATTTGCATATTTAGGACTTAATTCTTGGGAAAAAGTTAAATTTGCATTTTTTCATGAAGATATTCAAGGTTTATTATCCTTAGAAAGAAAAAGAGAGAATATTTTTCATTTATATAATATGTTAAAACCTTTAAAAGCATATGGGTTGACCGATCTTAATAAGGTTTTAAAGAGATACTTAGAATGGCAAAAAACAAGGGGAATTCTTATTCTAATATCTGATCTCTTCTCACCTTTTGGATTTAAAGAGGGGCTTGCACTGGCAAAATATAAAAAATTCTCTATTTATTTAGTTCAGATATTATCCGAAGAAGAATTAGAACCTCCTTATATGGGGGATTTATGGTTAATAGATAGTGAAACTAAAGAAAAAAAAGAAATTTTTGTAGATAGAGAAATAAAGGAAAATTATAAAAAAGAATTAAACAACTTTTTTAAGGATTTAGAAAAATTTACATTATCCTATGGTATTGAATATTTGAGAACTACAACTTCAATTCCTTTAGAAGATTTATTATTGAAATATCTTAGAGCAAGTGGTTGGTTAACATGAGTATCAGATTTTTAAATCCTCAATTCTTGTGGTTATTTTCACTAATTTCAATTGTTATAATTCTCCATCTTATTAGACCAAGAAGAATTACAATTTTTGTATCATCTTTATTACTATGGGAAAAAATTCTCAGAGAAAGTACAACTGGAAAATGGTTTAAAAAACTTCCAAAAAATATTCTCTTATATCTTCAAATATTTATTTTATCATTACTAATTCTTTCCTTAGCTCAGCCTCAATTATACTTAAAAAACAATATAAATTCACCCTTAGTCATAATTATTGATGCTTCTGCAAGCACTTCTTCAAGAGATATATTACCATCAAGATTTGAAGAAATGAAAAAACAAGCTCTATCAATAATAAGAAACTTATTTTTCCTGAGACCGGTTGCTCTTATTGAAGCTGGAAATGAACCTAAACTTATAAGCTCTTTCACTCTTAGACATGATATTATTGAAAAGAAAATAAAAAGTTTAGAAAATTATAATTCTAAAAATGGAATAAATCACGCAATTGATCTTTCCGAATCTTTATTACCAAATACCTCAAAAGAGATACATATATTCACTGATGGAAATGCACCCTTTTCTCTTCCTGAGAATTCAATAAATACTTATTATATTCACATTATAGGGAAAAGTGGTGATAATGTAGGAATAACAGATGCAAAAATTCTTCCCAAAAATAAAGAGATTATGGAATTATTCATAGAAATTTCAAACTTTTCAGATAGTTTAAAATCATTTCCCATTGAAATATATGATAATAATAAACTTTTAGATAGAAAAAATATAACTTTGAATCCTAAGGAAATTAAGAGATTAATTTTAAATATTCCTAATTTTATAAATAGATTAAAAATTAAAATTAATATAAATGATAATCTATTAGAAGATAATATTGCATATCTTTATATACCTAAATTAGAGCCTAAAATATTGCTTATTACCACAGGAAATCCCTTTTTAGAAAAGGCACTTAAAGCAATTCCCAATGTTTATTTAGATGTACGACAAAATCTATTTCAAGATGATTTTTTAGCTTATGATTTTATTATCTTTGACCAATTGATACCTCAAACCATTCCTGCTGGAAATTATATCTTTATAGGCTATCCTCCCCAAAGTTTTAATTATGAAACAATTGGAAAATTATCACAAGTTAAAATAATAAGTTGTGAAGATATACCAATTTTTAATACCATTAAACCTATAAATATAAATATAAGTTCTGTATACCTTTTAAAATCTGATGAATTTAAGCCTATTCTTTATTCTCAAAATGGTCCTGTTGGCTTTATCTATGAAGAATATAATCTTTTTTCAATAATTTTACCCTTTTCTATTTTAGATACAGATTGGTATTATTATGAATCTTTCCCTATATTCTTTTATAATGTTATAAATTATGCCCTTTCTTATGATCCTCAGAAATCTCCAGGAGAAAAAATTAGATTTAGAGATAAAAATCCTGAGATTATAATAGAAACCCCAAAGGGTGAAAAAAAGGTGAAAAATAATTTAGGCTTTATAGAATTTTCTGAAAATTTTACTCCTGGATTTTATATAGCTAAGACTAAAAATGAAAGAATTTTTACTGTTAATATATTTTCAAAGGAGGAATCTGATATAAAACCTAAATATAAGATTGAGAATCTAAAGGAAAATAAAACACCAAAACAGATAGGAGTTATAAGTTTTTCTTTCTCTCCTTTTTTATTACTATCAGCTCTTATTTTTCTTCTATTTGAGATTATAATATTTATAAGAGGTGCAAGTTTTAAATGATAGGATTTAGTAGACCTTATTTTTTAATTCTTCTTTTAATAGTTGTTTATCTTATAAAAAGATTTTCATTAAGAGAAACTATTTTAAGAAATCTTCAAATTATTTTATTAATTCTTTCCTTAGCAGGTTTTCAATTTTATACTCCATATTCTCAAATAAATACTATTTTTTTATTAGATCAGTCTTTAAGTATTTCTCCTTCTGAGAAGGAAAAGGCTTTATATTTTATAAATTCTTCTCTAAAATTTAAGGGAAACCAGGATAAAGTTGGGCTTATATCTTTTGCTGGTGATGTTAATATTGAAGAAGATTTAAAAGAAAAATTAAACTTGGATAAAATTTCAGGGGTTGAAATTCCTTATTTTACAAATCTTGAACAAGCAATATCTTCCTCTCTATCTATTAAAGAAAAAGATGAACCCCTTAGAATTGTTATTTTAAGTGACCTTAAAGAAAATGTAGGAAGGGCAGAGAGACTGTTAGATAAATTGAAGGAAGAAAAGGTTCAAGTAGATGTTTATCCCCTAAAGACTCAAAAGTATAAGGAAATTGCAATAACAAAAGTGCAAGCACCAAATATATTACATCAAGGACAAATATTCTCAATTAATGTGCATATAAAAAGCTTTGGAATAAAAGATGCCATTTTAGAATTAGAATGGGAGGGTAAAATTTATAAATATGAACTTAAAAATCTTTCCGAAGATAATATATATTCTTTTAAATTAAAAGCAAATAAAATAGGTCTTAATCAGATAACATTGAAACTTTCTTCTCCTGAAGATAATTACCTTGAAAATAATAAAGGAATAACTTTCGTATATATTCAAGGAAAGCCTAAAATTTTATATCTTATAGGAGAAGATTTTCAACCCATATTTGGAAACAGTCTTAAAACACAGGGATGGGATGTATTTTATGAATCTTATCCTTATTTATCATTAAAAAAGGATCTTTTAAATTATCAAGTATTGATTTTAGATAATATTCCAGCTAAAAATTTAGATTTTGAAAAGATGAATAATATTAAAAATTTTGTTTTGGAAAGGGGAGGAACACTTTTAATTCTTGGAGGAGATAAGAGTCTTTCTGCAGGAGACTATCAACAAACCCCATTAGAAGATATTCTTCCAGTTACTTTAAAACCAGAACAACTTTTAAAAAGGTCAAATGTTGCATTGATTATTTTATTAGATGCGTCAGGAAGTATGGGGTCATTGAGCGGTGGGGAACCTAAAATAGAATTAGCAAAAGAGTCTGCAAATCTTGTTGTAGATTTTTTAAATGATGAAGATTATTTTGGTCTTATCGCCTTTGATCATTCATATCAATGGATTGTTCCCCTTCAACAATTAAAAGATAAAGAAAAGGTATCAGAGCTTATCTCAAGAATTGAGGCAGGAGGTGGAACCTCACTATATCCACCATTGCGAGCAGCAGGGGAAGAATTAGTAAAGCTTCCTTTTAAAAATAAACATATAATAGCAATAACTGATGGACAAACAGAAGGAGGAGATTTTTATGGGATTTCTCAATGGCTTAATAAAAATAAAATAACTATTTCTACTATTGGTATTGGAGAAGATGCAAATTATTCTCTCCTTAGAAATATTGCTCAGTGGGGCAATGGAAGATATTATCATACTTGGGATTTAAGGTCTCTTCCACAGCTTCTTCTCTCAGAGACAAAAGCTCTTCTTCGTCCTAATATTATTGAGAAAAAATTTACTCCTAAAATAGAAAGAAATGAATTTTTAAACATTAAAGATATTCCACCTTTATCTGGATATGTTCTTACATCTTCAAAATATCCTTATCCTGTTCTATTGAGTGATCCCACAGGAGACCCTGTCCTTGCTTTTGGTCAATTTGGATTAGGACAGGTTTTCGTATTTACATCTGCATTGAAATCTTATTGGGGTGAAGAGTGGATAAAGTGGAATAATTTAGGTAGATTTTGGAGCGAATTATTAAGAAAATCAATTCCTCACTTTATATCTGATATAGATGTAAATATAATTCAAGATGAAGAAGAAGGGGTAATAAATTTAAGAGCAGGAGATTCTTATGGAAATTATATAAATTACATGAATATAAAATATATAGTTACTGATCCAAAAGGTAATCTCTATCAAGGAGAATTAACTCAAAAGGGTCCTGGTTTTTATCAAGGAAGGTTTCCATTAAAAAACTTAGGTAATTATCAAATAACATTATGGGAAAAAAATAGAAATATTGCAAAACTCTCCTGGTTTTCATTAAATACACATGAGTTTCTTGATTTAGGTTTTAATGATACCTTAGCTTATCTTCTTACATCGTTTACAAAAGGTAAAATTCTTAGCCATCCTCAAGATGTTTTCAGACCATGGGATTTTATTTCAAAAAGAACAAGTAGTTTAGAAATTCCTCTATTATTAACCATAGTATTTCTTTTTCTCTTGGAACTTTTTATAAGAAGATGGAAAAATATTAAAGAAATAATTGTAAATACAATAAATCTCTTTAGAAAATCCAAGGAAAGCTCAAACTGGTATGAAAATATAGAAGAAAAAATTCTAAATGAATGGAGAACAAAACCTACACCCTCAATGCTTGATACTGCTTCTTTAGAAATAAAGGCACGTCTTTATATTGCACATTTAAAAGCCCAAGAGAAAAAGAAAAAATGAGAAAATATATATTTTTATTAATCCTATTTATATTAATAATAAACGAGATTATATCCCAAGAATTAATTATTGCACCAGGAGTTTATTATCAAAAAATTGAACAACCATATTTAATCTCTCATATTGCTATAATAGACTTTCCCAATAATAACATAGATATTCAATGTGTTTTAGCAAAAGATCAGGTATTAGGAAGAGAAAGACTTTCATCTATAGCAGTGAGAAATTTAGCAGATTTAGCAATAAATGGAAATTTTTTTTATTTTGATACTGGAGAACCTATTGGTCTTTTAGTAAGTAATGGAGAGCTTATCCGTCTTCCAATAAAAAGAGGTACTTTTGGAATTACCTATGATGGAAGAGCGGTAATAGATATTTTTAATACAACAATATCTATCACAATAGATGGTAAATCTATAAAAGTTGATGACCTAAATACTCCCCGAGGTGGAAATCAAATAGTTCTTTATACTAAAAGGTTTTCAAAATCAACAATGATTCAAAAAGATGCTTTTGCGGGAATAAATATTATCATTGAATCTTATGATAAACTTCCTTTTCATGGAGAAATAACAGGAAAAGTTGTAAATATTGAATATGGTGTATTAAGTTCTAATATACCTGATAATGGATTTGTAATCTCCTTAGGTGGATTAGCATTAAAATACTTACCATTATTTAGCATAGGCAAAGAAATTAAAATAAAAGTTAACTCAGAACCTAAAATTTTATTGAAAGAAGCTGTGAGTGGTGGTCCAATACTATTAAAAAATGGTGAAAATGTTCTTGGCAAAACAAATGAGCTACCTTTAGATAAAAATATTATAGATGGAAGACATCCGAGAACCATTATAGGAACAAAACAAGATAAAATTTATTTAATTTTTATAGAGGGAAGAAAAGAGAAATCCCAAGGTGTTACATTAAAAGAAGCCACTGAATTTATTAAAAATTTGGGTATAGAAAATGCATTAAATTTAGATGGTGGTGGTTCTAGTAATATGATTATATGGGGAAATTCAATAGAAAGTAATGAGAGAGAAATTGCATCAGCATTAATAATAAAAAATATTCTTCCAATAACTTCACCTAAATATCTTACCATAATTCCATCTGAAGATATTTACATTTCAAAGGAAGAAAGTAAAAAAATATCCTTAATTCTTCAAGATGAAAATTACCATAAATTAGATATTGACTTAGGGTCTTTAACATGGAGTATATCTAATCCTATTGCAGAATTTAATAAAGAGAGTATGGAAATTAAACCAAAAGATGTTGGGGAGGGTAAATTATCAATAAGTATTGGAGGTATAATGTTAGAAAGGAATATAATAGTTTATGAGGATGTAATTTATATTAATTTTGAAAATGAAATTGATTGGAAAATTAAAGGTATAAATTACGATCCCTTATACACTACTTACACAATTTCAAAAGATATTTTTGTTGAAGGTTCTAAATCTCTATCTTTTTCATATAAAACAACAACAGGAAATTCATATATATATCTGGAAATAAATAAACCTATTTCACCAAAAGCAACTAAAATATCATTAAATATTTATGGGGATAATAAGAATGGATGGCTAAGAGCATTATTTTATGACTCCAATGAAAAACCTTATGTATTAGACCTCACACAATACAAAGGGATTAATTGGGAGAGAGAATGGAGATTAATTGAGAAAAATCTTAATGAAATAAAGCCTCTTATTTCTTCTTGGAATTTTCCCCCCAGATATCCCCTTAAGCTTTATGCTATTTATATTGTTTTTCTAAATAATGAGGGAATTGAAGGAAAAATATATATAGATGATGTAAGAATCTATTGACTTTTTTTAAATGTTTTTTAATAATATATTAAAATTTTGAAGGAGGGATAAAATGTTAAACAGTATTTTATTAATAGTTTTAATTCTTGTTGTATTGTTAGATATTATTTTGAGAATAAAGGGACCTATTAGTAAAAAGAAAGAGGAACAAAAATTTGAGAAATTTGAAGGATTTAAGGCTGAAAAATCAAACACTGTGATGTTAGAATCCGCAGTAGCCCCAATTTATTGGGCATATTTAGTAATAAAACATGGATTAGAAAGAGGTAAAGATTTTAAAATTCAAAAAGAAGAGACCTTAGTTGGTAGAGACGAGGAAAATGATATTATTTTATTTCATCCAACAGTCTCAAGATACCATGCAAAGATTATAAGAGAAGGAGAAAATTATTTTATTGAAGACTTAAATAGTGCGAATGGGACTTTTGTAAATGGAATAAGAGTTCAACGAGAACTTCTTAATGATAATGATATTCTTCAATTTGGTGATATTGTTTGTGTTTTTAAGAAAATTTAAATTTCTTAATATATATAAAAAGATAATCTAATCCCGCAGATATTGAGAAAATAAAACCTATAAAGAAAATTACATCTCCATAAGGGATATTAAGAAGAATCATAATGACAGAAATAGAAATAAAAGTTGTTGCCAATTTGCCATAAACACGGGATGAGACTATCTCAATCTTTTTGATAAGAAAGAAAAGACCAAAAATAAGCATTAATATCTCTTTCAGAAAAAGGATTATCACCAAAAAAGGAGGAAGATAATTTTTAATAGCAAAATATATTATACTTATAAGGATTATAATTTTATCAGAAATAGGGTCTAATATCTTTCCTAAATTTGAGACTTGATTAAGTTTACGAGCTAAATGTCCATCTAAAATGTCGCTTATTGCAGAAATTATAAAAAGAAGGAGAGCCCATTTAAACTCTCCTTTTATCAAGAAAAAAGAATAAAATGGTATTATTAAGATTCTCAAAAAAGTTAATATATTTGGTATAGTAATCATTTGTGCAAAATTAATAACCCTGCTCCAATTCCACCAGCATCTCCACCTAATTCTGCCCAAGCAAAACTTACTTTATCTTTTATATAATTTAATGCTCTTCTATAAAATTCCCTTTTCATAGGATTTCCTATAAAATCTTTAACATTAGCAACACCACCACCAATAACTACCCTTTCTGGGTCTATTATATGAATATAATTAGCTAATGCAATACCTAAATAGTAACCCGCCCTATCAAAAACATGTATTGCTAAAGGATCGTTCTTTTGAGCAGCTTCAAGTATTGTCCTTACAGTAATCTTGTTTAAATCACCATCACACAATTTCCAAATAATGCTATCAGGGTAATTTTGAATAATACTTCTTGTATATTTCTCAATAGCACTTCCAGACGCTATAGCTTCTATACATCCAGTATTTCCACAACCACAAAGAGGTCCATCTGGTAAAACAGTAGTATGTCCAAATTCCCCTGCAATCCCATGGGAGCCTCTCCAAATTTTACCATTAAGAATAATTCCAGACCCAATACCAGTCCCAATAGCTATAGAAATCATAGTTCTTGTTCCTCTTCCCGCTCCTACAAGCCATTCTGCCCATGCTACTAAATTTACATCATTTTCCAGCTCAATAGGTAGGTCAAAATAGTTTGAAAGAATCTCTCCAATTGGAACTTCTTTTTTCCAATCTTCACCTAAATTTGGAGCATATAATGTTACAGATCTATCTCTATCTATTATTCCAGGAAAACCAATGCCTATTCCTTCTATATCCTCTAAAGATAGATCTGCATCTTTTAAAACTTTTAAAACCATATTTTTTATTTTTTCAATAACTTGATCTTTACCCTTTTCAGCTTCTGTAGGTCTATTATCCCTTGCTAAAATATTTCCCTTCTCATCAACAAGTAAAACGTTTATTTTTGTCCCACCAAGATCAACACCCACAGCTTTAGGCATCGCAAACCTCCTTATTACCCAAAAGTAAATTCAATATTAATATCTCTATCCGATTTTTCAAAATAAATATTTGGTATTATTAGTTTTAATGGTGCTTTATAATTTGGAACATAGAAAATCATTATACCACTTGATGAAGCTCCTTCAAAAATTCTTCCATCTTTAAATTTCATTAATTCATATTTCTGTATTAATTTTGAAATTTCCTTTTCCTTTGTTTCATCTCCAAAAATTATATTAAATGTAAACTCAGGTGGTTTTTGAGTTGAGAAGGTTATATCAAGGGAAAATTTAGGTGAGGGTTCTACTTTTTGATATACGATTTCTTTAACTGGGTAGAATTGTCTATTTAACGAATCTATAATTACAGACTTTCCTAAAGGAAATACCCATATAGGCTCATTTCTCCAATTAATTATTTCTAAATTGATAACTAAAATATCTTGAGATAAAGCCCTCCATTCATAAGAATCAAGAAGAGAAATTTTTACTTCTACTCCCTCTTTAATTATGGTTTGAGGAGTAATTATTAAAGGTTTTATACAACCTGTAAAAAATATTAATAGAAATAAAAAAATAAAATTTTTTAATTTCATAATATATCCCTTTTTTTCATTTTACAACAAATTAATTTCTCTTACAATATATCAAATTGATATTGATATGTCAATTTGAGGATTTTATATTATCTCATTTATATTCTAAATTAATTTATTAAGAAACAAGCTACTTTATGACCATTTGATACTTCTTTAAGAATTGGTTCCTCGAATTGACATTTAGAAAAAACATAATTACAACGGGGATGAAAAGCACAACCGGGGGGTGGTGAAATAAGAGATGGTGGGCTTCCAGGAATTCCTTCTCTTTGTTCTTTATCACCAATTCTGGGTAAAGATTGTATAAGATATTTTGTATATGGATGTAAAGGATTTTTAAAAATTTCATTTGTAGAAGCTTCCTCAACTATCTTTCCAGCATACATTATAGACATCCTTGTTGTTATTTGTGCATGAATACCCATATCATGAGTTACAAGAATGATTGTATTTTTAAGAGTCTTTTGAATATCTTTTAATAACTGTATAACTGCTCTCTGAGCAACAACATCTAATGCTGTAGTTGGTTCATCTGCTAATATTATTTTAGGATGTAAAAGAGTTGCAAGAGCAATCACTACTCTTTGACGCATACCTCCTGAAAGTTGATGAGGATAGGCTTCTAAAACTTCTGAAGAAAGTCCTAATTCCTTAAGATGTTTAATTGCTAATTCAAAATATTCATTTCTATCTCTTGTTTTTATATGACTTTCTAAAATTTCTAAAAATGTTTCTTTTATTTTTTTAACTGGATTAAGGACATGCATAGATCCTTGAGGTATATAAGATATATAAGACCATCTAAATTTTATTATTTCATCCTTAGGAAGTAGAAAGACATCATAATAATCTCCATTCTCATAATATAGCAATTTTCCATCTATAAGTCTTAGAGGTGGTTCTAAATTACCAAGAATTACTTTTAAAAGGGTAGATTTTCCACATCCACTTTCTCCTGCAATTCCATAAATCTCATTTTGATTTATACTTAAATTGATTCCATTTACCGCTTGAATAACTTTTCTTTCCCCTAAAAACTCAAGAATATAGAAGGCTTTTAAGTTTTCTGTTCTTAATATTAAACTCATCCTAATTTCCCCCTAATAGAATAGATTCTACTTTAGATTTATTGTATAAATGGCACTTAACTAAAACATCATCAATTAAAATCTCAGGAGGTTTTTCTCTCTTACATATTTCTATAGCTTCAGGACATCTTCCTACAAATTTACATCCTGTTTTAAGATATTCTATATATTCCGTATCTGCAATACTTATATTTTCTTCCCACCTTTTTTCAGGATCTGCTTCAGGAATAGATTCTATAAGAAGCTTCGTATAGGGATGTCTGGGATAAACAAGGACTTTATCAACAGGTCCCATTTCTACAATATTACCACGAAACATTATTGCAATTCTATCACTTACATAATAAGCAGTAGCAAGATCATGAGTAATATACATAACACTTAAACCTATTTGTTTTTTTAGTTTTGAAAAAAGATTTACAATAGACATCCTCAGAGATGCATCAACCATTGATACAGGCTCATCAGCTATAAGAATAGAAGGATTAGTAAGAAGTGAACGTGCAATAGATGCTCTTTGAAGTTGCCCACCTGAAAGTTCATTGGGATAACGTCCATTAATATCTTCAAAAGCTAATCCTACAGCTTTTAATTTTTCATCAATTATTCTAATCGCATCAGATTTATTATTAGCAATACCATAATTATATATAGTTTCAAAAAAGATATCATCTACTGTAATTAAAGGATTAAAACTTTCAAAGGGATTTTGGAAAACTGCTTGTACCATTTTTCTAAAATCTTTGGACCTATTCTTTTGTATTTGTTTATTATGCATAATAATTTCTCCCGAAGTTGGTTCTTCAAAGCCCAAAATAATCTTTGCAGTCGTTGTTTTTCCACACCCACTTTCTCCAGCAAGAGTAAAAATTTCAGATGGCTTTATATAAAAAGATACATTCTCAACTGCTGTAATTTTCATTTTAGAAAATACACTACCTACTGAGTAAACCTTTGTAAGGTTTTTAATTTCTAAAATTTTTTCCATTTTTTTCTTCCCCCTTTAGTAACATAAGGCTTTAATTATTACATCTCTTACCCTTACCTTCCAAGTCCTATTCTTTGAAAACGAGCTCTTGGATCTAAATATTCACTTAGACTTACAGATATCCAGTAAAGAGCTACAAAAAGAAGAATAGCAGTTATTATAGGGGTAACAAGCCACCACCATAATCCAAGAAATAATGCTTGTCTATATATAGCTGTTTGTAACATAGTTCCTATTGTTGGTATGGTAGGGTCTATTCCAAGTCCTAAATAAGCGAGGGTTATTTCCATGCCAATTGCCCAAGACATATTATTAATAAATGTAGTAAAAACTATAGGCAAAACATGAGGTAAAAGTTGTTTTCTTACAATCCTAAATGTTGGCATACCAGAAAGGATAGCCATCATTATAAATTCTCTTTCTCTCAAGCTTAAAACCTGTGACCTAATTACTCTTGCATCCCATGCCCAGGAGAAGAAAGCAAGAAGTAATCCTAAGTTGAAGAAATTATTTGTCCAGTCCTTAAGTATCATGGAAATGGAAATAAGAATAATCAAAAATGGTAATACCATTGTTGTGTCTCCAACTGTTGTTAATATTCTATCAACTTTACCACCCTTATATCCCGCAATTATACCTATAATTACCGCAATTATTCTTGAAAAAAATGCAGTAACTAGAGCTATAATAAGTGAATTTTTGACTGCATAAGTTAATTGCCAAAATATATCCTGACCCAACCAATTGGTCCCTAAGGGGTGTTTAATAGATGGTGGAAGACCTGATGGTACTTGATACATCCTTTGAGGTTGATAAGGAGAAAAAAAAGAAAGAATTACTAATAAAATAAGAAATAAGATTACAATAATAGCAATAGTAAATCTATAATCTTTTAATAAGTCATAAATTAAACTTCTTAACATTTTCACTTTTATCTGTCCTCCAATTTTAAAATATCATCTATAACGTACTCTTGGATCAAAAAGTGGATAGATCAAATCTAAAAATAGAACAGATGTTGTTACTGCAACAACTGAAATACACATAATTCCCATAATAAGATTATAATCCGCTCTCATAATAGCATCATATAAAATATATCCAATTCCAGGATATGCAAAAACCATTTCTGTTATTAATGTTCCACTAAATATTGTACCAAATTGTAGACCTAATTGGGTAATCATTGGTAACATAGCATTTCTTATGACATGGCTGAAAGCAATATTTTTATCAGAAACACCTGCAGTTTTAGCATATAAAACATGATCCTCTGTTTGGACACTCTGAACAATTAGTTTCATACTTTGAAATTGCCAAGTGGTTCCCACTACAAGAAGAGTTAAAGCAGGAAGTATCGCATGTTTTATAATATTTAAAATAGTATCAAGATTGAAGGAAAGAGTTCTTCCAACACCTATACCACCACTTAAAGGGAAGATTGGAAAGATATAACAAAATAAAATTAAAAATATTAATGCAATTATATAATATGGAATTGGTCTTATTAACATTACAAATATATCTATTGCTTCCATCCATTTTTTTCTAAAGTAACCAACAAATCCACCAGCAATTACAGCAATAAACCAACTCAAAAAAGTAGTTAAAGAGAGAAGTCCTACAGTCCAAGGAAGAGCCATAGCAATCAATTTATTAACTGGTGTTGGATAGCGAGATAAAGAGGGACCAAAATTTCCTTTAAAAAATCTTTTCCAAAACATCATATATTGTTCCCAAAGAGTCCCCTCAAGACCATATAGCTGTTTTAAAGTATTCACTATTTCTTCTTGCTGTTCTGGTGAAACATAAACCCCAAAAGTTTGATATTGAGTAAGCTGTTGTTTTACAGGATCTACTGGTAAAAAGCGAGGAAAAAGAAAAATTGCGGTTAATCCTAAAAATGTAACTAAAAAATATTGTATTAATCTTGGTATTAAATATCTCTTAATAAAAGACATTTTTTATTAATCCTCCTCTTTGCAATAAAAAACCCTGGGTAGATAGTATCTACCCAGGGAAAAATCCAATTTAGTTTATTTTCGCCCTGTTGGTTTGATTTCATGAAGTATATATTTCAATTGAGGCCATGTGGTGTAATTATCACAACGTGCATAATCATTCTTTGGACTTGGCCAATTGGTCCAATAATATTCATCAAATACAATAGCAATTGGACAATTGAAGCAAGGTATAGCTATCATTTCTTCTATTTCAAGTTTTAATCCCTCAAGTCCCAGATTTATAATTTTAGAGTAATCCTCCCAGCGTGTTAATTCAAGTTGACTAATTATTTTGTCCATTCTTGGATCACTCCAACGACCTGCCCAACCTAAGGTAGCTTCTCCTACAGGTTTCACAAATTCGCTATTCAAAGCATTAAAACATCTATAAAGATCTGGATGTAATCCCCAAGGCTCTCCTGCAAATCCACCATGAGCGGTATTTAATACTTCAAATTCACCATTAAGAGCAAGAGTTGCAGCAGCAGCTGATACATTAAATACTACATCAATTCCAAATTTCTTCCATTGCTCTGCTACTCCAAGAATTATAATATTAGCCATATCTGTTGGATCTGGTCCTCTAAGAATTGTAATTTTCCATGGCTTTCCATCTGGTAAGCGCCATTTTCCATCTGGTCCACGAGAAAATCCATTTTTCTTTAATAGTTTTTCAGCAACATTAGGTGCATATTTCCACCAACCATATCCAAGGGTAAGTAAAACTTCCTCTTTATTTTTTGGATCAATATCAACTTTATAGTTTTTCTTTGCCCAATCAAGCAATCTCCAAGGAGCATCCGGATCCCAAGGTTTGAATTTTTCTCCACCGCCAATATCCAATGTTAAATTCTTCAACCATGGTTCTAAAGGTTTAAAATACCAATCATAGAAGTTTTTACCTACAACAAGAGGAAGTCCTGGTGTCATAGCAACCATACCATTATATGTAGAAATAGCAAGCTCAACTATATCTATGCATAAAGCAAGAGCCCATCTTACATCTTTATTATTATAAGGGAATACAAGATGATTAAATGCAGGTCCTCTTGTTGAAATATCCCTTGGATCAATGTATGGCCATGTTTCACGATAGCTTCTTGTAGTATTACTCATTTTTAACATAGTTAACATTTGTTCTGCAGTTCCTTGTATAGCATCAAGCTCATGTCTCAACATTGCCATATTTTGCTTCTCTGCTGGACCATAATTAATAAAGAGAACATATTCTGGTTTTGGTTCTCCAAATAATTGTCCTGTGACTGTCCTTTGCCAATCTGCTCTCTTTTTCCAAAGTACCCAATAACCTGCAGGATCATGACTTACATAAACATATGGTCCTAAACTCACAGGGGGATTAAAGTCAAAGGTAAGCACATCTTTTACTTTACTAAAGATATGTTTAGGCATTGGTCTCAGAGCATTCCATCTTTCTAAAAAATAAGCATGAATTCTACTATTTGGTTTTTTAAGTTCAATAACTACTGTATATTTATCAGAAGCATATACCTTCTTAACATCTTGCATAGGACCATGAAAATCAAGTCCTGGAGTATCCCTAACTGTTTGAACAGTAAAAACAACATCATCTGCAGTAAATTCTACCCCATCACTCCAATATATACCTTTTCTGAGTTTTATTACAAGTTTTGTAAAATCTTTATTATATATAGGTCTATCTGCGGCCAATGCATTAATTATTCCACCTTTAACTACATTTGGATTGATTGTCCATAGGGGTTCTGTAACAAATTGATGTAGTCCACAATTTTGAGCTCTCCATCCTGCCCATAAATTCCAATTTCCAGGCACAGGAAGAGGGGCAAAAAGAAATGGAAGAATCAATGTTTTATCTCTTGGAATGCCTGGTGGTAATACCTGAGCAAAACTTCCAGAAAAGAGGAACAACATTAAGAGAAGAAGGGAGATTAAAAATATTTTCTTCATAAAATTACCCTCCTTTTAAGTGATTTACATATCTAAATTGATTCCATAAATAAAAATAGGGCAAATCTTATTTTTAAAATATTTATATTTATTTTTATCAACCGATTTAATTTTAACATAAAGAAAATATTTTGTCAAAAATTTATTTGCGAATAGATTAAAAAATAAAAGATTGCAATTTTAAGTTTTACTAAAAATTTTAAAATGTTAATAATTAAATATATTTACTTTTCTTATTACATATGGTAATTTATAAGGGAAATGGGAACCATAATAAATAGTATTGCGGTTATTATTGGAAGTTTTATAGGTTTAATTTTAAAGTCAAGATTTACTGAAAGTATGAGAAAAATCCTAATGGATGCATTGGGGCTTGTATGTATTATATTAGGAATACAAATGGCTTTAAAAGGAGAAAAATTTTTGCATCTTGTATTTAGTCTTGTTCTTGGTGGAGTATTAGGAGAAATTTTGGATATTGATGGGGTATTTAAAAAGATCTCAATTAAAGTAGAAGAAAGATTTAGCAAGGAGAAGGGAACTTTTGCAAAAGGTTTTCTCACTGCAAGCCTTCTCTATTGTATCGGTCCTATGACTATTATGGGTTCTATACAAGATGGATTGGGACAATCACCTACCATTTTATTGACAAAATCTCTATTAGATGGTACTGCATCTATAGCCCTTGCCTCTGCTCTTGGAATTGGGGTTATTTTCTCAGCTTTATCTATATTAATAGTTCAAGGCTCAATTACTCTTCTTGCTAATTTCGTTAGCCCTATACTTACATCTTTAGTTATTCAAGAAATGACAGCAGTAGGAGGTGTATTAATCTTAGGAATTGCTTTAAATCTTTTAGATATTAAAAATATTAAAGTTGCAAATCTACTTCCCTCATTAATTTTTATAATTATATTATTAAAAATTTTTTCTTAAAATCCTAAATTCTCATTAACTAAAATTATATAAAAAGGTGTTCTTGAAGGAGGCGCTTCTAATATTGTTATTACCCTACAAATTCTTTTAGGAGAATTACAATCAGTGCAATATCCATATTCACTACAAGGAACATCTACATTTAATCTTTTTGCATTTAATGGAGCGGTAATATTTTTAATATGCCATATAGCGGTTTCTAAATTCATAACTATTTTATTTTTTCCAACAACTACAATAACCTTTTTGGGACCAAAAATCTGTGCTGATACTCTATTTCCAATACCATCAATATTAACTAATTCTCCTGATAAAGTTATTGCATTCACACTTGATAAAAATACATCAGAAAGTAAAGATGATTTTCTCATTTCCATATCTTCTTCTTGAGATAATCCAGGTATCCAATGATTAAAAATTTTATGCCCTCTCTTTTCCAACTCCTCTAAAACATTGATCTGTCTAATTGTTAAACTCCCACCAACACCAATGGTTGCTCCTTCTGGTATCAATTCTAAAACCTTTTTTTTTGCAGACTCTTTATTCTCAACTACAAAAGTATTAAATCCTCTATCTTTCAGAAATTTCTCTACCCTTAATAACTGTTTTTCAGAAAACCAATATTCTATATCTTTCATATAACATCCTCCTATTCCCATTCTATTGTAGCAGGTGGCTTATTAGTTATATCATAAACCACCCTATTAACTCCAGAAACCTCATTAACAATTCTTGTAGAAATTTTTTCCAATAAATTATAGGGAACTTTTACCCATTGAGCAGTCATTCCATCTTCACTTTCTACTATTCTTATAGCAATAGTATATTCATAAGATCTTTGATCTCCTTTAACACCTACACTTTTTATAGGTAAAAGTACTGCAAAAGACTGCCAAATTTTTTCGTATTCATCCCAATTTTTTAATTCCTCTTGAAGAATTGTATCCGCCTTTCTTAATATATTTAACCTTTCTTCTGTTATCTCTCCAATAATTCTTACCGCAAGACCAGGACCTGGGAATGGTTGTCTTTTTATAATATTTTCTGGCAAATTTAATATCTTTGCTATTTTTCTAACCTCATCTTTAAAAAGAAATTTAAAGGGTTCCAAAATTTCAAAATTTAAATTTTCAGGGAGTCCACCAACATTATGATGAGTCTTTATTTTTGAAGGTTTTCCTGTTAAAGATTTAGCACTCTCAATAACATCAGGATATAATGTCCCTTGAGCTAAGAATTGAAAAGGACCAAATTCTTTAGATTTTTCTTCAAAAATTCTTACAAATTCATGTCCAATTATTTTTCTTTTTTCTTCTGGATCTTTAATACCTTTTAACTTTTCTAAAAAATTCTTCTTACAATCTATAGATACAAGATTTACTCCTAAACTTCTTAATGCTTTCTCTACTTCTTCTTTCTCACCTTCTCTGAGTAATCCATGATCCACAAATATAGCAGTCAAGTTATTACCAATAGATTTCTGAAGAAGAACTGCAAGGGTTGATGAATCAACGCCTCCACTTAATGCTAAAAGGACTTTTTTATCCCCAACTTTATCTCTTATTTCTCTGATGCTCTCTTCTACAAATTTATCTAAATTCCAACTTTCTTTTGCTTTACAAATTTTAAATACAAAATTTCTTAAAATTTCTTTACCTTTCTGCGTATGACTCACTTCTGGATGAAATTGTAAAGCATAAAAAGGATAATTAATAGATTCAGCTCCAGCAATAAAATTATTTTCAGAATAAGCTATTGGTATAAAATCTTCTGGCAATTTCACTACAATATCTTGATGGCTCATCCAAACTATTTCCTCTTTTTCAAGACCTTCTAATAGTATAGAATTTTTAACTATTTTTATTTTAGTAAGTCCATATTCCCCTTTTTCTCCTCTTTTCACCTCTCCACCCAATAACTTTGCTAAAAGCTGAAATCCATAACAGATTCCTAATATTGGTATACCCATTTCAAGAATCCTTTTATCTATATTCATAGTCTCATCATAGACACTAAAAGGACCTCCTGATAAAATAATTCCTTCAACATTTTTATCTTTAAGTTCTTCAATTTTTACATAAGAAGGGTATATAAGAGAATAAACATTTAATTCCCTCAATCTTCTTGCTATTAATTGTGTATATTGGGAACCAAAATCTATTACTATAAACATATTTTACCTTCCTCTTTATTATTTTTAAAAATAATATACAAGAGAAAATATAAAAAGTAAATCTTCCAAAATATGATAAAATATTATAAAGAATTTTTAAATTGGGGGGTATGATATATGCAAGAACGTAAATGTAAAAATTGCAAATTTTTCCAACCTAATCCTTCTGATCCTAATAAGGGAATGTGTTTTGGTATTCCTGTAAAGGCAGAGGGCTCTTGTCCTCAATTTGTTCCTAAATCTTAAAAACTACTTTTTCCAAATTGAACTTTACATTTTCTACTAATAATTTAATAAGATCTTCTCCTCCCAGAAGATAAAGAGAAAGGGAGTAAGGGCGGAAATTTATATATATAAGAGATTCTTTTGCCATTAATAAGCTTCTTATTAATACTGCAAATAGAAATAGAATTTTATATTCAATGAATTCCTTTTCTTTATATAAAGATTTATCAGATTTTTCTTTCTTTTCTTTTAGGATAGAAATAATATAATTTCTTTTTTCTATGAGATTCTTTAGCACTTTAAGAAATTCTTCAGGAAATTTTATATTTTCCAATCTTCTTATATGGGGACTTACTTTTCTTATATATTTCTTAATCTTTTCATTTACTTCTAAATCAATATATCCCTTTTGATGTAAAATAATTTTTGCTAAATGAAAATATTCTCCTTGTTCTGTTTTTGAAAAAACCTTTAAAATATCTTCTATTTCTTCAATTTTATATCTCCATATTTTACTAAAATCTTTATTTGATATTTCTTCTCCAAAATATATGGACAAAAATTTTGGTAGTTTAAAAGTAAATGTATCTAAATATTTTAGATTATCCAATATATTTATTTGAACTCTTAAAAGATGACTTGGAGGGATATCTATATTTTTACTTCTTAATTCTCCCAAGAAGTAGTCCACCATAGGTGAATATTTTGATCCCATTTCTGGAACTGCTAAAACCTTATCCACTCTTCTCATTTCTGCCATAAAAGGTCCTGCTTTACCAATAAGTGAAAAACCATAAGGAAAATTATCTGTTGATATAAGAGTTTTAATAAAATTACAGGCATTATTTAGAGAGTATTTTGAAACATATGTAGAAGAAGAACAATGATGAGAGAATAATCTTATGAAAACCTCTTTATCAGCTTGACTTATTTCTAAATTACATCTCATTAATATTTTTCTGTTTTTTTCATCTTTTGAAAATACTTCAATAAAAAATGGTGGATAAAATAAGTTATTCTTAATATTTAATCTCTTAAGATCCAATCCTGATTTATTCAAAGCTTTATTATATGATTCTATAAAAATATAAGGATATTTGAGACATAGATCAAAAAAATAATAAAAATCATTATCTATTTCTTTATCCTTAGTTATTTTTAACATCTCTGATGTAGTATTAAATTCCAAATCAATAGAGTCTTTATAAACATCTTTTATAATCTTCTTTGCTAAGAATATCTGTAAATCTACTAAAGATTTATTCTTATCCTTAATAAATTCATTAAACCAATTCTTAATCTTTCTTGCTCTCTCAATAATTTTTTCTCTTAAATCCTTTTCTTTAACTTGTCTTAATATTCCTCTAACAGATAAAATAAAAAGCCTTTTAATAAGATCAAGAAGATTTGAATCATCAAGGTATATACTTGAAAGACTAATATCTTCTGGATATTTAGGGACTATACCATACCAACCTAAGGATTTTGAAAATAGATAATAAATTTCAGCATGAGGATTTTTTTTGAAAAATATTTCTAAGGCATCTCTATTTGCCATTATCCCAGATTTTGTTATTTCTGATATTTTAGAATAATTCCATGAAAATCCTAAGGATTCCAAAGCTTTTTTATAGCATTCATCTTTATTTATCTCCTCTTTATATTCACCCCAATTTCTTAAAAGCCATTTAATACGAAATCCTACCTTTTTAAAATCCTTAGGTTCAATAGAAATTCCATAGAAAAGTCCATAGGAGATATCTTGATTTATATATACCGCTCCAGTAGTCTTTTTTGCATAATCTTCTGTTATAGTAAATCTAAAGTTATCTTTATAAAAAGGAATAAGTCTATTATCTCCTGTTCCAAGTTTCTCGTCATGAACAAAAGGATAAAAATCAATTTTATCTTTTAAAGCTATTTTTAAGGCAATATCAGTTATAAGACCATCCCATAATAGATTCTGATCTCCTTTAAAAATTCTTTTTATTCCCTTTGCTTTTAAAATATTTATAAGTTCTTCCTTTGGGAAAAATATTTTATAAGTTATAATATTTTCATCTTCTCTTATAATTTCTTTACATAAACTTCTCATATAAATCTTAAATATCTAAATTTCTCACAAATTTAGCTTTTTCCTCAATAAAAGCTCTTCTTTCTTCCACATTTTCTCCCATAAGAACAGAAAATATTCTTTCTGCTTCTAAAGCATCTTCAATAGTAACTTGTAATAGAACTCTCTTTTGTGGATCCATAGTTGTTTCTCTTAATTGTTCAGGGTCCATCTCTCCTAAACCCTTATATCTTTGAATATATACATTATCAGGATAGCCCCATTCCTTTAATATATTCTCTTTTTCTTCCTCACTATAAGCATATCTCTCTTCTTTTCCTCTTTTTAATAAATATAATGGTGGTTGAGCAATATAAACATATCCTCCTTCTATAAGAGGTCTTAAATGTCTATAAAAGAAAGTAAGAAGGAGGGTTCTAATATGGGCACCATCAACATCAGCATCAGTCATAATAATGATTTTATGATATCTAAGATTAGATAGGTCAAAATCTTGACCTATTCCTGTGCCAAGAGCAGAGATAATCGCTTTAATTTCACTACTTGATAGAATCTTAGTCAAATGATGTGCCTTTTCTACATTTAAAATTTTACCTCTTAAAGGGAGAATTGCTTGATATCTTCTATCTCTTCCTTGTTTTGCTGAGCCACCTGCAGATTCTCCTTCAACTATAAATAATTCACATAATTTTGGATCTTTCTCGCTACAGTCTGCAAGTTTTCCAGGAAGAAGAGTTGATTCTAAAAGGCTTTTTCTTCTGACAAGTTCTCTTGCTTTTCTTGCTGCTTGTCTCGCTCTATATGCTTCAATAATCTTATTTAATATAGTTTTCCCTATATCAGGATTTCCTAAGAAAAATCTATCTAATTCTTCTTCTGTAACAGATTCTACAAATTTTCTTACCTCTGAATTTCCAAGTTTTGTCTTTGTCTGCCCCTCAAATTGTGGCTCAGGAACTTTCATATTAATAATCGCTGTAAGTCCTTCCCTAACATCCTCACCAGATAAGGATTCACTTTCTTTCCAAAATCCCCAAGATCTTGCATAGCTATTAACAACCTTAGTTAAAGCAGATCTAAAACCTGAAACATGTGTTCCACCCTCTATAGTGTGGATTCCATTTACATATGAAAGAATAAGCTCATCATAAGTAGTGTTATATTGAAAAACAACTTCTAAAACTAAATTATTTTCATGTCTTTTGAAATAATAAGGTTTATGAAGAACTTCTTTTCCCTTTGAAAGATATTCTATAAATTCTAAAAGCCCTCCCTCAAAATGAAATATATTCTTTCTTCCAGAATTCTCATCTAAAAGCTCAATAGTTACTTCTTTATTTAGGAAAGCAAGTTCTCTTAATCTATTGGCTATAATTTCATAATCAAATTTAATATTTTCAAAAATAGAAGGGTCAGGATAAAACAATATTTTGGTACCAGTATTTGAAGAATCCCCAACAATTCTTATAGAAGTTTTTGGCTTACCTTTTTCATATATTTGGTTGTAAATTTTTCCATCTCTTCTTATTTCTACTTCTAAATATGATGATAAAGCATTAACAACAGAAAGTCCAACACCATGTAATCCTCCACTAATTTTATAAATAGAATTGGAGAACTTACCCCCCGCATGAAGAGTTGTAAGTACAACCTCTAAGGCTGATTTTTTTGCTTGTGGATGTATATCAACTGGTATACCTCTTCCATTATCTTGAACAATCACTCCACCATCCTTTGTAAGAGTAACTTTTATATAATCACAAAAACCAGAAAGAACCTCATCAATACTGTTATCAACAAGTTCAAAAACAAGATGATGAAGTCCTCTTACACCTGTATCACCAATATACATTCCTGGTCTTTTTCTTACCGCTTCTATTCCTTCAAGTATTTGTATACTTTCTGCAGTATAACTATCTTTTTTTATTGCAGTCATCTTTCCCTCCCTTTTTTAGAATCATAAGACTTATTAAATAACCCTTAAAAGTTTCCTTTAACTCTTCGTCTTTTATAACCTCCACTATTTTATCAATTCTTTCTTTTTCTTGTAAAGAAAGTTCTATTTTTGATGTTTTCTTAGTTTTTTTATCTCTCTTTTTAAATGACACACCTTTATTTAGAAAGATAATATCTTTAATAACTGGTTGTCTTAAAGATTTATTTAAATCATCTATTATTTTTTGTTTTAAAAGATCAAGTTCTTGAGCCCATACACTACTATCAGTATATACATATAAAATACCGTTTTTTACGCATTTTGGTCTTGTATGAGAGGATAAAGTGTTTCCAACAACTTTACTCCAATTTTCTATAGCAAGATATTCACAGATATTCTTATCAATTTTCAATTTTACAAATACTTCCCAAATCTTATTTGATATATTATCTGCCAAGATATTTGACCTCTCCACAATTAACTTCAAATATATTAAAATTTTTAAAAATATCTAATTTATATGCGGAAGTAAGGAAAATTTGAAAATCTTTTATTGCATTCCATACGATATTCTGTTTTTCATAGTCTAATTCACTAAATAGATCATCTATAAGTAAAATCGCTTTTTCTTTTCTCTTTTCTGAAAGAAGCTTAACCTCAGATAATTTCCATATAAGAGAAGCCATTTTTCTTTCCCCACCAGATCCAAATTTTTTTAAATTATATCTTGTATTATTTCTTCTCCAATAAAAAATTATATCATCTCTATGTGGACCAATAGTTGTATATTTTTTTTCAATATCTTTTTCATATGATTCCTCTAAAAATTTCTGAAAACTATTTTTAATATTTTTTTCATCATTATCAACTATAGGAATACTACTATAATATTCAATTTCTAATTCTTCTTCTCCAAGAAGATTTCTACTTATATCTTTAATATTTTCTTCCATTTCTTTAATAACTGATAAACGATAATTTAAAATTAAGCTTCCTTTTTCAATAAGAATATTATCCCATAATTTTATATCTTTTAATCTTTCAAATTTTTTTAAAAGAAGATTTCTTTGATATAATGCTTTTTGATAATCAATTAAAATCTTATTATAAGGATAATGTAAAATAGATATAAATCTATCTAATAAAAATCTTCTTGCAGATGGTTCATCTTTTATAGTAAATACTTCGTCTTGTGTAAAAATTACTATTGGGAAAAGAAAGGTTAATTCCTTTTGTTTTTTAACAATCTTTTGATTAATTTTTATTTTTTTATCACCATGAATACTTAATGCAGATTCAATTAATATATCTTGTTCTTGCCATAAAACTTCACCTTTTAGATAGGAGTACTCTTCATTCCACTTTATTAATTCTTCATCTATAAATGTTCTAAATGATTTTCCAGTAAAAAGAAAATAAATTGCTTCAAGAATACTGGTTTTCCCTTGAGCATTACCTCCATAAAAAATATTTATTCTAGAAAAAGTAATTTCTGAATTTTTTAGATTTCTAAAATTTACTAATTTTAGATTTTTTAGAAACAATTATTTTCTTTGCACCACCTTATATAATCTATTGTCAATTTCTATAATGTCTCCATCTTTTAAGACTCTATTCCTTCTTTTCTCTATTACCCCATTAACTTTTATTTTACTTGAGAGAATTAGATTTTTACCCTCCCCACCCGTTTCAACAATTCTTGCCCATTTTAAAAATTGATTTAATGTTATTTTCTCTGTATATATTTCAACTTCTTTTATATCCATGTATATCTATAATCTCACAGGCATAAGCACATAAATATAGGTTTCATCATCTGGGATTCTAATTAATGCTGGTCCTAAATCAGATGTAAACTTAAGCTCAATATCTTCAGAATCTAAATTTTCCAAAGGCTCCATAAGATATTCCACATTAAATCCTATCTCTAATCTCTCTTCACTACCAAAAACTTCTGCAGGTATAATTTCCCTTCCCGCTCCTCTTTCTGATGTTAGAGAAGATAAAACCACTTCATTTGTAGATACGGATATTTTAACTGTATTAGTTTGATCTGCAGAAGCAAAAACTTCCATTCTTTCTAATACTTCTAAAAGTTCTTCCCTTTTACAACGAAAACCTATAGAAAAATCTGTTGGTATAATTTTGTCATATGCTGGAAATTGCCCTTGTAATAACCGAGATGTAAAATAAATTGAATCACACTTGAATAATATCTGACTATCAAGGAGTGATATTCCTATATCTTGAGTTTTAATTTTTGAAGCTATTCTTTGGAACTCTTTTAAACTTTTTGCAGGAATAATTGCACTTTGAATTTCAATGGAACTTGGTATTTTAACCAGAGATAGTCTATGACCATCTACTGCTACAAAATTTATATATCCATCTTTACTTTCTATTAAAATTCCTGTTAAAACTTGTTTTATTTCATCCTCTGCAGCTGCAAATATAGTCTGTTTAATTCCTTTCATAAAATTTTCTCTTGATATATAAATCTTTGGATCAATATTTTCCAAGCTTAATTTTGGAAATTCCTCTGCACTTTCTCCTTGTATCTCTATATCTGAATATCCAGCATGAATTGTTGCTCTATTCCTCTCATTAACACTGAATTCAAGTGTTACTGATGGAAGTTTATTTACTATATCTACAAACAATTCCCCCGGAAGACACACCTCCCCTTTTTCTTCTAATATTACAGGGATGCTTAAAGATAGACCAATTTCTAAATTATTTGATTGCAGATATAGAGTATCATTCTCCCCTTTTAAATATATATAAGTCAAAATAGGCATGGTAGTTTTTGTTGCTACAGCAGTTTTAACTATCTGTAAAGCATCACTTAAATCTTTTTGTTGAGTTATAAATCTCATTCCTAATCCTCCTTCCAATAAATCTCTATAAATCAATTATAACTTTTATTTGACAAAATGACAAAGTGCTATTATAATTTAAATGTTGAGTAAATTAGTCAATTTTTAGGAGAGAAATATGTTTAAAGTATCTGCAAAATTAGATTGTACATTAAGGGCATTAATTATGTTGGGAAAAACTTATGATAATAAGATTCTCTCTTTAAATAAAATTTCACAGAGCGAGGGAATTTCAAAAGATTTTTTGGCTCAATTAATGTTAGATTTAAAAAGAGCAAATATAGTTGAAAGTTTTAAGGGAATTTTAGGGGGATATATTCTTAAAAAACCACCTTCTGAAATAACATTAAGGGAAATATTTGAAGCAGTTGAAGGACCTATAAATATTATTGAATGTATTCATACATCTGAAACATTATGTAAAATACAAGAGACATGTTGCAATAAAAAAATATGGGCATTTATAGAAAAGAAAATTACTAAGCTTTTAGATAGCTTGACCTTAGAGGACTTAATAAGAGGAATAGAAAAAAAGGAGGAGATTTTGTTACCATGAAAAACTATATATTAGAAACAAAAAACTTAAATGTAAGTATAGGAGAAAAGAATATCATTCAGAATTTAAATCTAAAAATAAGTTCTGGGATTCATCTACTATTGGGACCCAATGGGACAGGAAAGTCTACATTACTTGGTGCAATTATGGGGCTTGAAAAATATAAAATTACAGGAGAAATAATTTGGAAAGGTGAAGAGATAACAAATTTATCACCTGAAAAAAGATTTAAAAAAGGAATATTTTTAGCTTATCAATTACCACCAGTGGTAAGAGGAGTTAGATTGAAAGATATAATTAAAAAAATTTTAAATATAGATCCAAAAATGCATCTTCCTGATGAGGTATATGAGTATATAAAGGATTTAGAACTTGACGACTCCTTTTTAGATAGGGAAATAAATCATGGATTCTCAGGAGGGGAAAGAAAAAAAAGTGAGATACTTCAAGTTCTTCTTGCAAAACCTGAGCTTGCTCTTTTAGATGAACCTGACTCAGGAGTTGATATAGATGCATTAAAAGTTATAGGAAAAGCAATTAAAAAAATTTCAGAAAAAAGTAGTTTACTTATAGTTTCACATAATTTAAAGATATTAGATTATATAAAGCCAAATTCTGTTTTAGTATTAATTGATGGTAAATATATTTACACTGATGGTGAAGAAATTATTCATATAATTGAAGAGAGAGGGTATGATTTTATAAGGAGGAGATTATATGTTGAAAACTTATCTTTCGGAAATTAGGAAAAAAGCATTAACTGCAAAAGATAAAGTTTCCCCTTTAGGACCTGATATTAATTTAGAAAATTATTCTATGGAATCCAAAGAAAATCCTATTGATGATTTAACTAAACTTTCACCTGAGATTTTAGAAAATATTCAATATTCAGGAATTTCTACATTAGAGGATGAGAGAGCAGGAACTTTTTTTCAAATAAATCATAGTGTAGTTTATGAAAAGTTACAAAATCTTTATAAGGGTAAATTAGAAATAAGTTCTATTGAAAGTGCATTAAATAAATATGAATGGTTAGAAAACTATTATGGAAGATTAGTTTCTCCTGATACAGATAAATATACAGCATGGGCTGAATTAAAACCTTCAGGAGGATATTTTATTCATGTTTATCCAAACCAAAAAATATCAACACCTATTCAAGCATGTCTATATATTAAAGAGGGAAATATAAGTCAGAATGTACATAACATTATTATTGTTGAAGAAGGGGCAGAAGTTTTTGTTACTACAGGTTGTTTAACACATTTAAAAAATCAGCCAGGAGTTCATATAGGAGTTTCTGAGTTTTTTATTAAAAAGGGAGCAAAATTATATTTTACTATGATTCATAATTGGTCAGAAGAATTTCATGTAAGACCAAGGACAGTAATAAAAATAGAAGAAGGCGGTTTATTAATTAATAATTATATCTCTTTAAAGCCTGTAAAATCTATTCAAAGCTATCCTACTGCATATGTAGGGAAAAATGCCATTGCAAGATTCTATAGTATTATATATGGAAAAAAAGATTCCTATATTGATTTAGGATCTCGGATAGTCTTAGAAGGAGAAGGAGCAAGAGGTGAAATAGTATCAAGAATAATTTCTGATGATGAATCAAAGATTTATACTAGGGGAGAAATTATAGGTAATAATAGAAATACAAAGGGACATTTAGACTGCAGAGGAATATTATTAAAACCTAATGCAGAGATAATAGCAATCCCTATACTTATTGCAAAAGATCCAAAAAGTGAGCTGTCCCATGAGGCTGCTATAGGTCCTATTGCAGAAGAAGAGATTGAATATTTAACAACTCGTGGTTTTGATAAAGACGAAGCAATATCAACAATAACCCGTGGTTTTCTAAATTTAGATATTCCTGGCCTTCCTAAGGTGGCAAAAGATCAAATAAATTATACATTAGCCCAATTAGAGAAGGCAGGCTTATAAATATTTAATTCTAAATTTCTTTTACACCATCTGCTGTCTCTAAAATTAAAATATCTGGATAAAAACCAAATCTTGCTTTATAGCTTGTTTTAATTTTTTCTATCCATTCATCTATAATTTTTGATGGCACTAAATTAATAGTTGATCCTCCAAATCCTCCACCTGTCATTCTTGATGTAAAAGCAGAAAATTCATGCGCCTTTTCAAAAAGAAAATCAAGCTCCTCACAGGTTACTTCATAAAGATACCTAAGGCTATTATGGGATTCTACCATATACTTATCTAATTCATCCCATTTATCAGCTTTTAATGCATTTACAAAACTAAGAACTCTTCTATTTTCATTATAGACATGCTCAACTCTTCTTTTTAATGGCTCTGGTAGAATCTCCTGAGCTAATTTAAATCCATTTTCATCTAAGTCTCTTAAAGAGTTAATAGGAAGATAATTTTTTAAAATTTGTAGAGCTTTCTCACCTTCTTCTCTTCTTTTTGTATATCCCTCACCAGCAATTGAATGTTTTACTTTTGTATCTACAATTACAAGCTCTAAATCTTTACTCTTAATATCAAAAGGTATATATTCATATTCTAAACTTCTTGTATCAAGAAGAAGAGCATAATCTTTCTTGCCAAAAGCTGATATAAACTGATCCATTATTCCACATCTTGCTCCAACAAATTCATTTTCTGCCTTCTGAGATAATTTAACTATATCTATTAATGTTATAGGAAGCTGAAAATATTCTCTAATACCATAGGCTGTTGAAATCTCATATGCTGCTGAACTTGAAAGTCCAGCTCCAATAGGAATATCACTAAAGATATATGCATCAAAACCTGGAATATCCCCTACCCTATTTTTTATTTCTTTAACTACTCCTTGTAAGTAATTACCCCATGAATATTCATAGCTATAATTTAATTCATCCAATGAAAATTCAAATGTTTGTGAAAAATTCTCAGAAAATATTTTTACTTTTTTATCCTTATTTTCTCTTAAATAAAAATAGAAAAATTTATTTATTGCACATGGAAGAACATATCCCAAATGATAATCTGTATGTTCACCAATAAGATTTACTCTTCCAGGAGCCTTAAATCCTCTTACTTTTTCAAGATTTCCAAAAAATTCTTTCAATCTATCCATCATCTTTTATCCCCCTTAAACTTTCTCTTAATAAATTTGCAGAATCTTCAGGAGACAATGGATTTATAAAAGTTCCTCCACCAGATTCTACACTTGCAAGATATTTTATTTTATCTTTATCCCTATGGAGAGAGTAAAATTCAATATGGAAATGATAAAAGGGATATTCTCCTTTTGATGGTCTCTGGTGAAGAACCATCATATATGAAAAATTAAATCCATATACATTGTCATAAGCTTTAGTTATTTTCTGAATAATTTCTGCAAGATACATTTTTTCAGAGTAATTCATTTCTACTAAAGATTCTACATGTCTTTTTGGATAAATATGAAGTTCAAAAGGATATCTTCCATAAAAAGGCATAAAGGCTGAAAAATATTTATTTTCATAAACTACCCTCTTTTCTTCTTTTCTTTCTCTTTCTAAAATAGAACAAAAAAGACATTCTCCTTTTTTTTCATAATATTCCCTTGAAGAATTTATTTCCTTTTCAACAATAGGAGGAATAAAAGGAAAGGCATATATTTGACCATGGGGATGATGAAGACTTACACCAATTATCTCTCCTCTATTTTCAAAAATAAGAACATATTTAATAAAATCTAAAGAGCTTAAGTCCTTAAATCTATCCTCCCAAACTAATATTAATTTTTCAATTTGTGGTAAAGGCATTCTGGAAAGAGAAGAATCATGATCCATAGTATATAGGACTACCTCACAAACTCCTTGGCCACCATGTAGTTTATAAATATCATCCTCAAAAGATGTTATATCATATGTTTCCTTTGTTAATGATGGATATCTATTTTCAAAAACAGCAAGATCATAAGGCTTTGGCACTTCAATACCACCATAACATAAAGGGCATATTTCTTTTGGAGGTAGAACAGGTCTTTCTTGAACCTTCCCAGCTACAATAACCCATTCTTTTAAAAGTGGATGCCATCTAAGCTCACTACTCATCCTCAATCTCTCCTTCTAATTCAAAATCATAGTAATACATAAGTCTTCCATCTTCTTTTTCTTCTATCCTTTTTTTCATTTTCCATTTCCTCATATAAAAATCCTCCTACTATAAATAATATTGCAAAAATATATACTTATAATACTGATTTTAACAAAAATTTATATGAATAACAAAAATTAATTCTTTATATAATTAAAATAATCAAAATCAAATATAGAGCCACCAACAGAATATGGTGAGTATGCTATAATTCCTATCTTTATTAGTTCAAAATCACTTTCAATTTCCCCTCTTAAGGGTTTCCAGTTTTCGTTTTCATTAAATTTATAGAAAGCTTGCCAAGTTTTTCCGTTACTTTTTAGCTTTAAGAAATATGTCCTTGTATTAGGTATATTTTCTACACTAAACTTTTTAACATCTTCTCCATTTCTTTTTATAAATTCCAAAAATACTTTACCTTTTTTCTCCGTTCTTACAAACTCTAAATAATGGCTCCAATTATCAAATACTATTAGTCCTGCCCTGTCTTGATCTTGACTTGATATAACCTCAAATTTAGTTAATATTTCAAAATTTTTATCTAAAGTATATTGGGTAAAAATATTAGATACATCCAATGGGGTTGATAGGATTTTATAAATATCAGACATTATAGTTTTTATTCTTAGATATCCTTTCCTTTCGGAAAGAGAATAATCATATTGTCCAGTAATAGACCATTTTTTAAAATCAAGATTTTTATTAGAAAAATCATCCGAAGATGCTTCCTTAGGTTTAGAAACGCCAGAAGGAAATGGTTGTGGAGTATGTGTTGGACCTATAACTTTTACTTTTCCATCATGAGTAAATATAAGTCTATCAATAGCGAGTTGTCTTAAATGGGTTCCTTCTTTTTTCATTTGAATGTGATAGACAATAAAATATTCTTTTCCATCAGGAGTTTTTATTACACTATTATGACCAGGACCTGATACATATTCTGTTTTTGTTAATATTGGATTTTCTTTTGCCTTCATAAATGGACCTAAAGGGGAATCAGATACTGCATATCCTACTGAGTAATCTGGACTTGCAAAGAAATTACCTGAATAAAATAGATAATATTTTTTATTATATTTAATTACAAAAGGTCCTTCATTCCATTTTGAATTTCTCTCCCAATCTTGCGTAGGGGTGAGTAAGAATTTAGGCTCTTCTATAATATTCACAATGTTATTGGAAAGTCTCACCACATATATATTACTAGTAGGATTCTCTGAGACATCTCGAGAAAAATACAAATAAATTTTATTATCATCGTCTACAAAGGGATGAGCATCTATGGTTGCATATCCAAAATCAAAAAGAGGTGCTTTTAAATCTTTGAAGGGACCTAAAGGACTATCTGAAACTGCAAGGCATATTCTCAATGTTTTCCTACCATTTATATATCCTCTTGCACTATAAAATAAATAAAATTTTCCATCTTTATATAAAACCTCAGGTGCCCAAAAGGAATCTTTTCCCCATGAATTTTCATCACTTTTATATGCCCAACCTTTATACATCCAATCCACAAGATTATTCGATTCCCAAACCTCAAATCCTCCCATCGGTCCTGCTCCTCTTTCTGAAGTGGCATATAAGTAATATTTCCCGTTATAAAACAAGACAAAAGGATCCGCCACTTTATAAACATTCAAGGGATTTTTATATTTTAAAACTATGTCTTCTCCAAGCATAATTGACACACCTAATAAGATATTTAATAATAAAATGAAATTTCTTTTCATTAAATTTTACCTCATCTATTAAAATTATCTAAACTCAAAAAATTTTAGTGAACTAATCCTGCACTTAGAGTAACGCCAGAAATAAGATATTTTTGAAGCAACAAGTAGACTACAAGAATAGGAATGACTGTAAGTGTACATGCGGCCATTATAGGCCCATATCTTATATTTACATCAGAACCTGCGAGAGCGTATAATCCAATAGGCAAAGTATACATTTCTTCTCTTGTTGCAATTATTAAAGGCCACACAAAATCATTCCACGAGTAAGTAAAATTCAAGATTCCTATAGCAACTATTGCAGGCCAAGACATTGGAACTATTACTCTAAATAGTATATCTTTTTCATTCGCCCCATCTATCCTTGCAGCCTCATCATATTCTATAGGTATTCCTTTAAAAAATTGGGAAAGAATAAATACACTTAATGAAGATGCAAATCTAGGAAGTATCATCGCCCATAACGAATTTGAAATTTTTAAATCTCTAACAACTAAAAATAAAGGAATCATAATTGTTTGAAAAGGAATCATGAAACCTGATAATGTTAAGAAAAAGAGAAATTTTCTTCCTGGAAAGTCCATTCTACTTACTGAATATGCTGCCAATATACTTATAATTACAATTCCTAAAGTACTTAATACTGACACAAAAATGCTATTAAAGAACCAGGTTAATATTTTTGCTTTTCCTAAAAGTATCGTGTAATTTTCCCAATATGGTTCTTTAGGAATTAGAATTAGCGAAGAAAGTTCTTTTTCTGTTTTAAGAGAGGTAGAAATCATCCAAAATACAGGAGTTAACCATAATATTCCTATTAGTATAGCAAAAGTATTAAAAAAAATTTTTTTAATTTTCATTTTTCTTCACCCGCTTCTAACATTAATTTTACTTGAAGATATGAGATACTAAACATTATTAGGAAAAATATAAAAGCCATAGCCTGAGCATATCCCATTTTAAAATATCGAAATCCCATTTCATAAATGTATTGAATAAAAACACGAGTTTTTCCACCAGGACCTCCACCTGTCATTATGTATATTTGTCCAAAAATCTGAAGAGAAGCAACTATTTGTAGAACTAAAAGTAAAACATGTGTTCTTCGAAGCAATGGGATAATAATATAAATAACTCTTTGAAATGCAGTAGTACCATCTAATAGTGAAGCTTCAATAACAGAAATAGGTATTTGTTGCAGAGCTGAAAAATACATTAAAAAATTAAATCCTAAAGTCCACCAGATTGTTGTAATTGCCACCACTAACATAGCTAAATTAGGATTTTCTCTCCAAAAGACAGGGCTAAAACCTAATAATTTAAGCAAATGTGCATTAAATAGCCCAAAAAAAGGACTTGTAAGCATACCCCATACTAGACAAATTACACTTATAGTTAAGACATAAGGAAGATAAAAAGAAATTCTAAGAAAACTTCTTATTTTGGGTCTTAATATTACAGAACTAGCAAAAATTGCCGAAATAAAACCTAATATTATTAAAGGAGGAACTGTAAGTAGAGTAAAATAAAGAGTATTCTTTAAAGAACTCCAGAATAATGGATCTTTAAAAATTCTTATAAAATTTTCAATTCCAATAAACTTAGGAGTTCCAAGTACATCCCAATTATAAAAACCCAAAATTATAGAACGAATAAATGGAACTAATGCAAAAATAAGAAAAAAAATCCCAAAAGGAAGAAAAAATAAATAACCATAAAAAGTATGTTTTCTTTTATTTGTTACAATCATATTTATATTCACCTCTTTCAATAAATATTATGGGGAGAAGGATAATCCCTTCTCCCCTAAATTCTCTAAATTTTTTATTGAGTGACTATTTCTTGTACTTTTTGTCCTAAAAGTTTCGCAGCATCCATTGGGGATAGATCACCAAGGATAACCTTTTGACCAATTTCCCACATTTCCTGCCTTAATTGTGTCCAACCTATTACTGATGGGGCATAAACAACTAATTCTGCTACATGTACGTAATCTTTTCTATATGGAAGATTCACAAATTCTTTTGAATTTTGAACACTCCTTAATGGTGGGAGATGCCCTGCTTTTGCCCATTCATAAGTATGTTGTATAAACCATGTTGCAAAAGAAAGACCTGCTTTTAACTTTTCTGGAGTGCTTTGTGGACTTTTAGGAAATACAATTGTATGTGAATCAGCCCATGTAAAAGGTTTAATTCCTGTAGAAATAGAAGGTAGATTAGTAACACCAAATTCTAAATCTTTTACTGTTGGATAAACTGCCATAGCCCATACTCCATTTATATGATAACCTGTTTTAGAATTTTGGAATAGAGATTCACCTTCATCATAAGTTAATGATTTTGAGGCAACTCCTGCATCATAGAATTTCTTTATAGTTTCATAAACTCTTGCAGCCTTAGTTAAATCTATATTAATTTTTCCTGTCTTTTTATCAAAGAATGTACCACCTAGCTGAGTATATAATGCCAACCACCATCTTTCTCCAAGCATTGGCCCTACTTCTAATGTTAATCCTAAATTTTTTGTCTTGTCCTTTACTCTCTTTGCATAAGTAAGTAATTCTGTCCATGTTTTAGGTATTAAAACATTTCCAGCTTTATCCACTAGACCAGCAGATTTTAATACTTTCTTATTATAATATAGAACTATAGGATGTGCATCTATAGGTAATGCATAAAGTTCTCCTTTCCAATATGCTGCTTTGATTATTGGTTCAACATAATCCTCAAGAAAAGTTTTAGAAATTTCTACTTTATGAAGTGCTCCACGAGAAGCGTAGTCTGGTAGCACAGATAAATGCATTATTGCTATATCAGGAGGAGTGCCACCTGCAATTGCTGTAAGGAGTTTATTGTAGTATTGGCCCCATTCTACAATCTGTTCTTCAATTTCTATATCAGGGTTTTCTTTATTAAACTGCTTAATAAGATTTGTCATTATATAACCTTCACCGCCTCCAAAAAGTGTCCACATTGTTAATTTGACCTTAGGAGCAGGGCGAGAGATAGTCAGGAGAAGAATAATAAGTATTCCTAAAATTAGAATCTTTTTCATGCTTACACCTCCTACAAAATTTTATGAAATTTTAAAAGGTTTTAAAATAATTTTAATTATATTTTTTCACCTCCTCTCAAAAGATTTTAATAGTTGGTAAAATAAGGCTGTCATTATAGGTGAACTTGATAATTTTTTCAATATTGGGAAAGTATGCAAAACAATTTTCCCTTTCCCCATAGGA